>Ga0306872_100177_pt1 | contig 27563 bp, 43 predicted proteins | sample AntRauMeHopE1498_FD_190455 | JGI IMG/M metagenome (GOLD analysis project Ga0306872, IMG submission 190455) | Saline lake microbial communities from Rauer Islands, Antarctica - Metagenome Hop E1 #498 (v2) (version 2) | ecosystem: Environmental > Aquatic > Non-marine Saline and Alkaline > Saline ...
GGGTTGTCGTGGCGCAGGCAGGTCTTGTAGCAGTTGAGCAGATATTCATCGCCCAACGTATCAATCCAAATCGGCCCGTCGTGGCTGAACCATTGCCCGCGGCCCACGCGTTCTTGTGGGTCGTCGGTCATTCCCGCTCCTCGATCTCGCGGCACTCCCCTGCGATCGCGCCGTAGGTTGCGTTGTCTGTATAATTGTCTGCATGGTAGCCGCCGTAGAACGTGCGGGTCATCTTCACGAGCTGCATCATGTGCGCCACGTCTTCGGCGTCCAGATACAGGTGCGCATACTCACCGTGTTTGGCGCCGATATAGGCCCGCCACATGCAGGCACAGGCCGTCAGGTTGTTATACGGCGGGCCGTAAGTTTTGTCTCGACTGCCTGCCGTCAGCTCGATGCCGCGCTGCAACAGCTTCACGCGCTCGGGCTGGCCGCTTTCCAACACCTCACGTGGTGTTCCGATCCGGTCAATTATGCTCTGGGCATAATCTGTGCTGACATTGCACATCTCGGCCAGCACCGCGGCACTGGGCAGCGCGCTGTTGTCGATCCACAGCTGCACCAGTCGTTTCCATACCAGTTCTTCATTCGCGTCCATGCGTTCTCTCCTTGAGTATTGCCGCGACATCCGCGGCGTTATCTTCGTTGATGACAAGGGCGGTGCCGCCCGCGCCGGTAATCTGCCGCAGGTTCAACTCCTGCAACTTGGTCGGCTTGTTCTTGCCAGCCTTGCACTCGATACCGAAGAACAAGCCCTTGTAGCAGGCCACGATGTCGGGCACGCCTGAGGCGCCGAAGCCACCGGTGACGGGGTAGAAATAATAGGCGCCCAGCGATTTAAGCTGGGCGACCACCTTGTCTTTGACTTTTTTCTCAGGCGTTTGTGGCACGCATCCTCTCCTCTGCTGTCTCCACAACCCACCATGTGGTCTCGTCAACACGCCGCCCGACACCGAAAACAGCGCTATCCGTCGGATTCGGCGGCATCATATTGAGGACCGCTAGGCGGTCCTTGACCCACTCGGGTATCTTCTCGAAGCTGGAGTATACTATTACACGTGGAGTGTCAACAGGACAGTATCCGATGTAACTCATTACTACTTTACCCTCAGGCTCCATCTTTATGCGCCAGACATAATCTTCATGCGCGTGGCACACCATGTTGAGCATGTCTGACCACGCGGGATACCGCTTGTCTTCAGTCATTGGGAACAGAACTCCATGTGTTGTTGGCCTTGTTTGCTGGTAGTGTTGCCTCGGTCACGGTGATGTATGCCTCGTCACCGCTGTTCCGATACAACATCTCGCGCGCAGCGTCGGGCGTGCCACCACTACTCATCATGATGTCGTGCCAACGATCGGCGTCGTCCAGCATGTGCATGTAGACAGTCGGGCTATACCACTTGCGTCTCCAGCTTGGGGGCAGGTTGTCCCGCATCATGGGGAACATCACGTTATACCAGTCGCGATACTCGGCGTAGCGGGTGCGTGCCAGAACCACCCTTGCCGCTTTGCGGTCGACAACCTGACGCACGAACACCCCGTTGGTCTGTACGGTGTCACCATAGACCGTGACGCTGCGCCAGACAGGATATACTGTGCCGTCACTCCAGCTGCCGATCTGCAGCCGCTGACACTCCTTGCTCATGAAGTGGGTGTCGGGCATGAAGGTACTCGCGAACACAGCCGTGGATCGTGACGCCCACCCATGGACCAAATAGCTGTTGTCGGGTCGCCATGTCACCACGTCGGTGTCGTGATACTTGAACAGCACGTTACCGGATGCGTCGATGCGCACTGTCATATTCCGGCTGGTCTCCTTACCCCTGAGGCGGCGCTCATCACTGCCGCGCTTGGTCTTGCAGCTCTCATAAAAGGCGACCGCCTCGGCGTGGTTGTTGATGCTGCGCGCAGCGCAGGAATACATGTTAAGTCCGAACATTCCGATTCTCCTTGGTTGTTATGCGCCGCGCATAATTACGCGGCTTCGTCTTGCTCTTCTTCGATCTCGTTGTCTTCGAGCGCTTCGATCACGGCCTCATCGCTTGTGAGGTATTCGTGCTCCCGCTCAAGAGAGCTGTAGAGCCAGTCTGCCAAGTCGGTGAACAGGCAGATCAACGTCTGCTCGATGTGGTCGATGATAGCACCGTCGACCTCGTCTGGGTCCCGCTCGTCGTAATGCCCCCACTCGCCGATCTGCATGGTGTTGGAGTGCCAGTAGTGACTGCTGTTGCGCGACACCACGGCGTAGACCGGGCCATAGATGCGGGCCAGCAGGCACAGCTCGTCGGCGATGCGGTGCAGCTCCTCGTCGTTGCAATACTCGCGTATCTTTGCCGGTGCGAGGTCGCCGGTCGGCGTATACCCCGAGCGCGTGTTCAAACTTAACGCTTGCGCCCTATAGCGCCCCGTCCACGACGCGCCGTCGCCCTGTGACCAGAAGCCCGAGAAGCACGGCTCGTTCTTGCCCAGCTCGATACCCATGATCTCGCAGATCTGATGGAAGTCGTCGTAGACGCTGTCCCACCAGTCGTGGGTGACGTTGAAGTCGCGGTGGGCGTCGATGAATGATTGTGAATATGGCATGTGTTTTCTCCTTGATTATGCGCCGCGCATAATGCCTCGGCGCGTTACGTTAGAACTGACCCGACGACACGTGGACAGTTGTGCCGAAGGGTGGGTTGCAGATTTTGTTGTCGACGATGACCCACAGCACAGGGCAGGCCCAGTCGCCCCAGCTGCCGCCCAGATAGCCGTCGGTGAACACGACAGCGCATTGTGCGTTGATGCGCTCGGCGCGCATGTGGTCAGGCACGCACTCGACCATTGTGCCACCGCCACCGGCAGGCTTGGTGCTCTGGATCATGGTGGCGATCTCGACACCCTCGTAACGCTCGTCGGCGCAGATCTTGGTGTCCCAATACAACAGGCGGACAGCCTCGGGATGAACGGTATCGGCGATGCCCTGCACCTCGGACAGCATGCGCTGTATCTCCCGCGCACCGATCGAACCCGACATGTCAGGGGCGATGATGATCTCCCCGATCTGCTCGCTGACGCCGGACGGCATATACATGCCCGCGCTGAGATAGCGACGGTTGGGCCTGCGCCATGTGGAATAGTCGGACCCTGTGCATGTGGTCTGCACAAACTCACGCAACACCTCGCGCCAGTCTTGCTGTGGCTGCAACAGATCGCCGAAGTCACGATCGCCACCGGTGCCCAGCTTGCCTGCGGCCATGGCGCCCTGCCGCACCGCCTCGTCGATATCACGGGCCAGCGCCTGCTGCTCCTCGGCAGTCATCTCCTTGGCCTCGTCCCACATGTGGTCGTCGAAGCCCGGGCCCGCGTCACCCGCGCCGTCACCGTCGCCGTCGCCCGCGTCCCCTTGGCCCTTGCCGCCACCTTGCTCCTGCTCCTGCTGCAAGTCGCGGAACACACGCGCGCTGTCCCATCCGCAATACTTGACGTCGTAGCACCCCATCTCCAGCGGGCCCGTCATGGTGGCAAACTTGTCTGACCTGTTGTCGTCAACGAGTTGTGTGTTGATGACGTAATCACAGGCGATGTTGGCCAGCTTGGCGTCGATGTCATACATCCAGCGCCACGTCGTCAGGTGGCGATAGAGCTTGTGATACACCTCGTGCAGCATGAGGAAGCGAAGCTCGGCGTCGCGCAGCGAGTCGACGAACGACCTGTTGTAATACTCGTCCTTGCCGTTGGTCGCAGCGGTCTTGATGCGGGGGTGGTCGGCCTCGACAACCGACCGGTTGCCGATAAGCAGGACGCCGGACAGCGCCATGTATTTGCGGTTGGCCATGATGTCGATGGCAGCTTTTTGCAGCCGTTGCTCTGCTGTAAGTCTGACGTGTAACATGTTGTTGTTCCTTTCTTTATGTGTCGCTCATAATGCGACTGTTACGTTTCACATGGCGTGCGTATTCGGCCCGCACATCGTCGGGCCAGAGGTCTTGATGCACGTCGATCAGCTTGGCGCGGAACACTTCTTCGCCATCGCGCCGGATGACAAGCTCGTTCATGTTCCATTGGCGACGAAACGTGCTGACACCGATAGCGTGGACGCGCGTTCCTATCTTACCCTTCAACTCCTTGGGTGGCACGCCCAGCAGGTCGGCGATGCGACAGGACCGCTTGAGCTCGCCATAAAGCTTGATCTGCTTGATTAGCAGGTCGCGCATCTCGTCGATGTTTTCGTAGAACTCGGGTGGCACGGGGGTGCCACCCCCCTTCGGGGGGATATCTTGCATGTCTCTCTCCTTTGTTGTTATGCCCGAGGCATAATCACCTCGGGCGGTTGGTCTTACCACTCCAGCGATGGCAGGGCAGCGATGGCCGCCTCCATGTCGCGCTTGAGGTCGGCGCGGAACCCCTCGTTCTTGATGAGGTCTTCACGGCACACGCCGGACAGGGCCGATGTCAGTTTGCGCTGTGCCAGCTGCAAGGCAGGGTCGTTGGTGAAGTTGCAGTGCTCCAGCATGTCAGCGAGGTGCTGCACGTGCTCGATGGTGCTGTCGTAGATCTTACCCTTCTTGCCGTCGACGTCCACGTCCAGCTGCTTGACGAACCGCTCAAGCTCGGTGTGCAGGCGCTCCCACAGGTCGCCCATGGCCCGCTCCATCTGCATCTGGTAGAAGGTCTCATACTGTGCACGCAACGCCTCCTGTGCATTGTTCTCGATCTCGACACGCCAGTCGCCCGCGTCAGGCACGGGGATGTAGGACATGCGGAACGCGAACTTGCTGCGGATGCTGTCGGTTGTGGGATACTCGTCACGGTGAAACAGATTGCCCAGCTTGATGTGCATCTGTGCGACCTGCCAGTCGTATGCGTCGAGGAACGTGTCCACGAGCCGGTCGAACTCGGCCTGCATCTGCGTCATCTGCTTGTGGTAGTCGAAGTATTTGGCCGTCGGCAGCAGGCGCAGGCCGCTGTCTGACCATGGCACGGTCATGTTGTAGTGAAGCGTGCGTGTGTTGGCCGCGAACTTCTGGATTGCCACCAGTTCCGCGCATCCGTCCATGAGGTTCTTGTTGAAGTTGCCCGCAGACTTGGACGCATAGTTCTGGCGCAACACGTCGGCTGTGGCGCTGCGGTCCTTCTTGCGCGCGGTCCATGTGCTGATGCCCAGCTCGACGAGCATAGACGAGGATGAGATTGTCGGTGCCGACACGGTCGGTGTGTTCATATAATTCATTGTTGTTCTCCGTTGTCATAGGCCACGTTGTGGCCGAGGTTATGCCCGAGGCATAATCGCCTCGAGGCTTCGTTAGACCGTCGTCAGACGTCTGCTGCGAAAAGGTGCGAGTTCTTGCGCGCCCATGCGGTGAAGGCAGCGTGGGTCATCATCATGCCCTGCTTGCTGTAGCCCTTGGCGCGCACGCCGTTGGCGAACATGCCTGCCGCCTCGGCGGGCAGCCTGTCGAGGTAGGTCATCCACGCGTCGATCCATTCACGCTCGATGATGGACAGCGTGCGATACACGATCATACACACGGCAGCGGCACCGGCTGGTACCTTGGCGTTGAGAGGGTCGCGCTTGATGGACTCGAGGCTCGGCAGATCGTCGGCAAGGCTGACGAACGCCATGAGGTCCATGGCCGCCCTGTCCCCCAGCGTGCCGATGAGGCCCGCCGTGATGGTGTGGTCGTCGAGGCCGCCGCGCCGCTTGAGCAGGTTAGACGCCTTGTGCAGTGACCGTGGTGTGACGAACGCCGCCCGCTGCGACCGTGGGTGGTAGATATACGGGTTGTCGTCGGGGTTCTGTACGTCCTCGAAGGACGCCATGACCTGCGGTGTCTCGCGCACCCAGCCAAGAATGGACGTGTCGAGCTCGTTGTTGATGCCCCAGTCTATCCACGCTGTGCTGGTCGGCTTGGTCATACGCACGTTCATGATGCGGTTACGTGCATGTGGTGGCAACAGGTCGCCCACGCCCTCACCCCCGAGGTTGGTGGTGGCGAAGATCAGGCTGTCGCGGTGTAGCTTGTAGCTGCCGATCTGGCGCTCCTGCATGAGCCGAAGCAGGGCGTTCTTCACGGCGGGGTTGGCCTTGCCATACTCGTCGATCATGAGGATGATGGGCTTGTCGATGTGCGCACCCAACTCCTCGTTGGTGGCATAGCTAACGAACGGCAGGGATGCACCGTCTGCGTCGGTATCGGCGATGCGAGGCAGTGTGATGTCGCCAAGATCTTTTGTGGTGCAGTCGAAGTAGCACGCAGTGTGCTTGGGGAAACGCTCGTCGAGAATGTGTAGGATGCTGCTCTTGCCGCTACCGATATCTCCCGATACCAGCACGGTTGTCTCGTGCGCCACGGTGGCGATCAGTTCGGCACACTGCGTTATGCTCAAGGCATAAAGGTTGGTTGCTTGTGACATTGGTTGGTTCTCCTTGGTTGATTACTCTGCTTGCGCGATGGGCGCGCCTTCGATGGTAGCTGTCGCCATGCCGTGAGCGGGGATGATCTCGCACACCCCCATGACAAACAGGTCTGGTAATGTTGTTGTGATGCGCGACCCTGCGTGGTCGACGCCAGTGATCGCCACCTCGGTCAGCGAGACGCCGTCGCCAGCGACCTTCCACCGCCAGAGACGCCGACTGTTCCTAAGGTGGACCGTGGTACCGTCGCCCGCCACCGCCGCAAGATATCCGTAATGTACCCCGCTGTCATTGGCTCTGATAATGACAGGTGTCCCAATAAGACCTTCAAACATTTGTTTTTCCTTTGTTGTTCATGTTATGCTTCTCCTTCATCCGTTGCCTTTACCGTTGCCGTCGCCGTTGCCGTTGCCGTAGCCGCGACCGTTGCCGTAGCCGTTACCTTTACCGTTGTTGTAGCCGTCGCCGTGGCCGTTGCCTTTACCGTTGCCGTAGCCGTCGCCGTGGCCGTTGCCGTGGCCGTCGCCGTTGCCGTTGCCGTGGCCGTAGCCGTTGCCGTGGCCGTTGCCGCTGCCGTCGCCGTGGCCGTTGCCGTGGCCGTTGTTGTTGCCGCGACCGCGACCTCTGCCGTTGTTCATGTTATGCTTCAGCCATAATTGGCACTGCCAGCATCACGTCCACGCAGTTGCAGGCCAGCACGCCGTATTCGGCAGCGTCGTGGTAACGTGCAAAGTATGGGTCGTCGCTGACCTCTGCGATGTGGTACTCCCCGAACTCCCGTGTCGTGTCGTCAAGCCACCGCGAGAACGCTCCGGTCTCGGTGTCGTCCATGCCGGATGTGTCGCCGTAAGCCACAGCAGTCAGCCAGTGTGTTGGCAGCGCCAATGTGAGAAGTTCGAATTGCATGTGTTGTCTCCTTGGTTATGCGTTTTGGTTATGCGTTAGGCATAATGCCGTAGTATGCAGCGCGATCGGCGTCGACGTGCAGCACGTCGACATAGAAGGTGTCATACTTGCCGCGCCGGACACGCAGGACGGCAACGCCGTCGGTCTTGGTCAGGTAGTCCACGGCGTCGTCGGGGTATGCGTAGACGTTGGTGCCCAAGCGCCGCACCAGCAGGTAGAAGCGCCCTTCTTCTTCGAGGGCGACAGCCTGTGCCGCGTCGTGCAGCAGGTCGGTGAAGTAGGCTTCGTCCGCCATGAACGGCAGGGCCTTGCGTGAGATACTGCCGAAGGCAGACCGGAAAGCGTTGTTGGTGTCGCTGCACAGCAGCTTGTTGGTGATCTGTGTCATGATAGTCTCCTTGGTTGGTTGTTATGCCCGAGGCATAATGCGTGGGCGTGAATGGTTGGTCCCATGCACCGAGCGAGTTGTCAGCCCGCATGGTGCGTTCTTTTGCGTGGTTGCACTGCCTGCTAGGGCGCAACCTATTCACAATGTTACCGCGGCTCTGGACGTATCGGGTTATCAGCAAGAGAGGATCGTGAAGCCGCTGGCAGGTGGGAATACTGTCTGCGCTGGTGGGCGCATGTGCAGGTCAATGCACTCCCCCACGTGGTGTGCTCTTATCCGACTAGCATCGGGGCAGCGCGCAGGGGAACTCTCGCAGTCTTGGGCTTCACGATCATCGGGACGCATTATGCTTGAGGCATAACAGTCGCTACGTGGGCAGAGAGAGGGCAACAATGTCAAAAAGCGTGGGCGTGAACCCGATTACTCTACAACTATACGATATAACGTGTTAGATGTCAATAGTAGGTTAGAAGTTATTGTTTGAGGTTTGGTTATGCTCGACGCATAATATGGGGCTTGGGTTCAATGCTCGAAAAAAGGCCCTGTTTTTACGGCAGATTTTGGACCGGCAAGAAGTTCCAAGAAGTTCCAACATCACGGAACATTACAGGCCCCTTGAAAACAAAGGATTTTTTCTGAAACAATGTAGTAGTAGTAGTAGTTAAGTTATTGTTTTTTAATAATAATAATAAGGCAGTTGCCAATATCTGCTAAGTGCTTGATTTCATGTAATGTTCCAAAATGTCAAGAAATACCCATTTTCAAATGTTATTAGCGATTTATTTTTCCGGTGTGGGTTTGGTGGTTTATCGGCAGCAGCTGCGATCTGACAGATTTTTCCTGACCCTATAGTTTTTTTCGAGGAACAACTGGAACATTATTAAATATCAACGACTTACGCCGAAAAAACGGGAACTTCTTGGAAAAAGCTGGAACATTATAATGATTTCAATGAGTTAACTTTTGAAAACTTAGGCGTTACACTTTGGAACATTTGGAACATCTTTGTGTTTTCAACGACTTAGCCCAAAAATACCAAAAATGACATTCTTGACAGTTATGGCTGACACATAACAGGCCGCACGCTGTGGATGGAACTGGTTCGAAGAATTTCTGAAAACGAGCTATACTGATTTTCGAGCATTGATGTCTTGCGCGTATAGCATCGTCAGAAGCGTGAAGTGTTAAGTATTGCGCCAAGTTATGTCTCACACATAACAGGCCGCACGCTGTGGATGGAACTGGTTCGAAGGGGGTTGACAAAACTGAAAATCTTGGTAAGCTCCTGAGCGTAGCTTTGCAGCAAGGCAGCATAAGCAAGCGCTTGGAGCTTAGTTTTCCAACGCAGAAAAATCCCAGAATTATGTCTCACACATAACAGGCCGCACGCTGTGGATGGAACTGGTTTGACAGGTCGGACCGAAAGCGCCGGACGCCGCACGCTGTGGATGATGCGCCGGAACTGGTGCGACAGCGCCAAACGGCAGACACAAAAAAGGGCGCCACCCGAAGGTGACGCCCGATTGTATTACTTCACCAGATCAAGACAGCGCTGGAAAGCCGCCAGCAATTCCTTGTGATCCGCTTTCAAGGTCGGCGCTTCAACATCGCGATCTTTCGTGACCGCCTTGTGCAGCTTGCCGATTTCTTCGGTCACGCGCATTGCAAGGTCCCGCGCCGCGCCTTGCCCCGCTTTGGCCGCGCCTTCCGCCGCATCGCCAGCCGCCGCATCGCCAGCCGCCGCATCGCCAGCCGCCGCATCGCCAGCCGCCATGCCGAGCCATTCACCATAGGCCGACCGGAACCCCGCGACCTTAGAAGAAAGATCACGCGACCACGCCTCTTTCGTCTTGGACGCGGCAACACGCGATCCGGTGAGTCGATCGAGGACCTTGCCCTTGATCTCAACCTTGCCCGCCGCCGTGTCGAACGTGGCGGCGAACGCCGCGCCCTGCCATTGGGTCAGATAGCCGCACTGGAATTCGGCAAGATCATCGCCGCCCCGAGAGATAGACGCAACCGTCACACCCACACTGTCCAGCTTCACGAATAACTTGAACCGCGCGCCCTCATTTTTGGCGTCCAGCGATGCAGCATCCCTAGCGAAAGCAAACACGGGGGAATTCGTTTGTACGTCAGTCATGATATGTTCCTTTCGAGAACGTTACAATCGGCAGGGCCAATCCCTTTCGATGACTAAGGTATAACACGTTTGACGTGGCTTGTCTGGACAGCGCCGCCGTTTCATGCCGCGATTATGTCTAAGGCATAACGAAACGCGGTTTCGCGCACCCCACCGGACGGGTATGCCGCCGGACAGGCAGCATGTGTCGCGCTACTATACATATTATACCAGACCAACGACACCACATTCCTGACTATTTCGGTCGGATAGACCCCCACCCCCTTTAAAAAAAATGCTGCAGTGCAGCACCCCACCCCCTCGAATATAGAAAAGGCCCCCCTTGCTATATATAAGGCCCGTATGATACATTTTTCCCATGGCACTGCACCTTGATGTAAATTCCGGCGTTCCTGTGCCCGCCAAAGACGACCTCGCGGGCCAAAAGGACCTCATCCGCAACGCAAAGGCCGCTGCAAACGCTGCGCGCCTGCTGGCGGAGCACGGTCTGGACCTATCGCCGACCCCCCATGACAAGAAAAACGCCGCGGGCCTCGCTTCGGCCTATGCAAAAGACCCCACGGGCACGTCATATGCGGCCACTCCGGCCCGGCTCGGGGTCATGCCCCCTGCTGCAGTCCTGCTAACAGCCGAGATTCTAAGCCAATTCGGTCACGAAATCGTGAAAGACGCCGTTCAGGTGCGTCATTTGGTGATGAACAAGCTTGTGCAGGAGACGGAAAACCCAGATCCACGCATCCGCATCCGTGCCTTGGAGCTGTTGGGCAAGATCACCGACGTGGGCCTGTTCACCGATCGCAGTGAGGTGACAGTGACACACCAGACCGCAGATGACCTGCGGGCCCGCCTGCGCGAGAAGCTGACCACGTTGAAGAACGTGACGCCCCCGGATGATATCATCGACGCTGAGATCAGCGATGCTTGACGGCGGCGGCTTCAGCCAAGAAGAGATCGACCTGCTGCTGGACAACGTGGACCAGCTGAGTGAATCCGAACTTCAGGAGCTCGAGGGTATTGTCAGCGATCTCGCAGAGCGCCAGCGCGTGCAAACGCTGCGCAACGACCTGATTAGCTTCTGCCAACACATGCAGGACGATTATAAGGTGGGCGGGCACCACAAACGCCTTGCCAACTTGCTCGAGGACATTGAGGCCCGGCGAAAAGACCGCATCTGCGTGTCGATCCCGCCCCGCCACGGCAAGTCCCAGCTCGTGTCTATATACTACGCTGCGTGGTACATGGGTCGAAACCCGTCCCACAAGGTGATGTTGGTGTCGCACACCACGGATCTCGCCGTGGACTTCGGGCGCAAGATTCGAAACCTGATCGCCACGGACAAATACCGCGAAGTTTTTCCCGATGTGGCGCTGGCCAGCGACAGCAAGAGTGCGGGCCGGTGGAACACAAATCAAGGTGGCGAGTTCTTCGCTGCGGGCGTTGGCTCGGCGCTGGCCGGGCGTGGTGCGCACCTGCTGCTCGTCGACGATCCGCACGCGTTGCAGATCGACACTCAGATCCCCACCACTGAGGGGTTCAAGGCTATGAAGGATGTTCAGGTCGGGGACTATGTGTTCGGGCCGGATGGGGAGCCGACCTGTGTTGTGGCGAAGTCGGACATATGGCACGACCGGGAGCTCTATAGTGTCGTGACGAGCGACGGCGAGGAGATAGTCTGCGATGCCGCGCATTTGTGGGGCGTGAATAGCGACACCAGCCTGTCCAAGGCAAAGGTCTATAACTTCACAACCGAGTATCTGGCAAATTGGCCGAAGGCAAACCGCCCGGTGCTCCCGCGACACCAGCCCGTGCAGTACGCCGCGAAGGCGTTACCGGTTGACCCGTGGGTTCTCGGGGCGTGGCTTGGTGACGGCACCTCATCTTCGGGTAAAATGACAGCCCACCCCGACGATCAGGACCACATCAAGAGCGAAATACGGAAGGCCGGGTATGATATGTCCGCAAACTCGGCCGACGGGTTTACGTTCAACGTGCTCGGGTTGATGAAGCAGCTGCGCGCTCTGGGCGTGCTGAACAACAAGCATATCCCGGAAGCCTATCTCACGGCTTCAGTGGAGCAGCGCATGGCCCTGCTTCAGGGGTTGGTGGACACCGACGGCTCGGTAAATGCAGCCACGGGCCAGACCGGGTTCTACAACTGCAACCGGGCGCTTGTGGATGGGGTCAAGGAGATACTGCACTCTCTCGGTGTCAAGGCGACGGTGCGGACGTACCACGACACACGCGGCCGCTACGCCACCGTGCGGCCGAACCACAGGGTCATGTGGAAGCTGGCAGACAGCGCTAGGATGCCACGTAAGGCCCGGTACTGCCGGACTCCTATGGACAAGCGGTCCCGTAGCATTGAGGTCGAGAACACCGGCGCCAGAGGATCGGTGCAGTGCCTCACGGTTGAGCGGAGTGACGGGCTATTTCTATGCGGCCGGTCCTATGTCGTGACGCACAATTCAGAACAGGACATCCTGAACGGCAACTACAGCGTGTTCGACAAGGCCTATGAGTGGTTCACCTTCGGTGCGCGGACCCGCCTCATGCCGTATGGTGCCGTTGCCATCGTGCACACGCGCTGGGCGCCGCAGGATTTGATCGGGCGCGTTGTGGCAGACATGGCCAAGAACGAGGGCGCCGACCAGTACGAGGTCTTCGAGTTCCCTGCGATTCTGACCGTCGAGGACCCGGATACGGGAGACACGGTTGAGCGGGCCTTGTGGCCAGAGTTCTTTGACATCCCTGCGTTGCTGCGCACCAAGGCCAGCATGCCCACATATCAGTGGAACGCGCAGTATCAGCAGCAGCCAACGTCCGAGGAAGCCGCCATCGTGAAGCGGGAGTGGTGGCGCCTGTGGCTGAAGGACCAGCCCCCGCCCTGTGATTATATCATCGCCTCGCTGGACGCCGCGGCCGAGACCCACAACCGGGCAGACTATACATCGCTGACGGTGTGGGGCGTGTTCATGAACGAGGAGGAGGGGCATCACCAGCTGATGCTGCTCCATGCGATCAAGGAGCGGCTGGAGTTCCCGGAGCTCAAACGCATAGCACTCGAGGTCTACAAGGAGTGGGAGCCGGACGCGTTCATCGTGGAGAAGAAGTCTGCGGGCGTGGCGCTCTACCAAGAACTGCGGCGCACCGGGCTGCCGGTCCAAGAGTACACCCCGCACCGTGGCACGGGCGACAAGATGGTGCGTCTCAACTCCGTGGCCGACATTATATCGTCAGGTCTCGTCTGGACGCCGGACCGGCGCTGGGCCGAGGAGGTCGTCGAAGAAGTGGCTGCGTTCCCGTTCGGGCCAAACGATGACCACGTCGACAGCACGGTGATGGCCTTGCTGCGGTTCCGCCAAGGGGGCTTCATCGCCTTGCCAACGGACGAGATTGACGAGCCAGAGTATACCCTGCCCATGCGGGAGGGCTATTATTGACACACCCACACTGTTATAGTGCCGCGACAGCACACACTCCGCAGGAGACTCCGAGATGGCCGTGACCAAACCAATGACCCCGTTTGACGTTGAAATTGGGGAAAATCCCGAGCTCGAGACGCTTGATTTCGATATGCCTGACGACGCCAACATCACCAAGATGGCGACCGAGGACGGCGAGATTATCATCGAGTTTGGTGATGATCTGTCGAATGACGAGGATGCGGAGGTCGTGGACCTACCGCACGACACCAACTTCGCCGATATCATGGAAGACGGCGAGCTGCAGTCGTTGGCGGCCGATCTGGTGGCGGACTTTATGTCGGACCGCACGAGCCGCAAGGAGTGGGCCAGCGCCTATATCAAGGGTCTTGACCTGCTGGGGATGAAGATTGAGGACCGCACGATACCGTGGCAGGGTGCCTCCGGTGTGTTCCACCCAATGCTGGCCGAGTCTGTGGTGCGCTTCCAAGCGCAGGCCATGAGCGAGATGATGCCCGCCGCCGGGCCGGTAAACACCAAGACTGTTGGCAAGATGACCCGCGAGAAGTTCGAGCAGTCCGTGCGGGTCAAGAACGAGCTAAACTATCTCATCACCGAGGAGATGGTCGAGTATCGCGACGAGATGGAGCAGATGACGTTCCGGCTGCCGCTGGCGGGCTCCGCGTTCAAAAAGGTCTACTATGACCCGCTGCTGGAGCGGCCGGTGTCTGTGTTTGTGCCGGCAGAAGACTTCGTCATCGCCTACGGCGCGTCAAACCTCGAGTCCTGCCCACGCTACACGCACATCATGAAGAAGGACCCTAACGAGGTCCTCAAACTGCAGGTGTCCGGGTTCTACCGCGACGTGGACTTGCCCGAGGCTGCGGCCGAAAGCAGTGAGATCCAAGAAAAATACGACGAGCTCGAGGGCAACGAGACATCTCTGTCTGACGACGACCGGCACACGCTGCTCGAGATGCACGTCGACATTGACCTGCCAGAGCCGTTCGGGGACGAGGATCGCATCGCGCGGCCATACGTCGTGACGATCGACCTGACGTCAAAAACCATCTTGGCCATCCGCCGGAATTGGTATGAGGACGACGACAAGAAGCGCAAGCGCATGCACTTCGTGCACTATTCATACCTGCCGGGCCTTGGGTTCTACGGCACGGGGCTGATCCACCTCATCGGCGGTCTGGCCAAGTCTGCCACGTCAATCATGCGTCAGCTTGTCGACGCGGGCACGCTGTCAAACTTACCTGCAGGTCTCAAGACGCGCGGCATGCGCATCAAGGGCGACAACGGGCCGCTGACCCCGGGCGAGTTCCGGGACGTCGACGTGCCGGCCGGGACCATCCGCGACAACATCTTCCCGCTACCGTTCAAAGAACCGTCGGGTGTGCTCTATCAGCTACTGGGCAACATCGTCGATGAGGGCCGCCGCATCGGCTCCGTGGCCGACATCCAAGTGGGTGACATGAGCGCGAACGCGCCTGTGGGCACCACGCTGGCGCTGATGGAGCGGTCGATGAAGGTCATGTCGGGGGTCCAAGCCCGCATGCACGCCGCGATGCACAAAGAGCTGCGCATCCTTGCCCGGGTGGTGCACGACTTCATGCCCGACGAGTACGCCTACGAGGTGGAGGGCAGCTTCAGCCGTCTGGTGGACTTCGACGCCAAAGTGGTTGACGTCATCCCTGTCTCCGATCCAAACGCCTCGACAATGGCGCAGCGCATCGTGCAGTATCAGGCCGCCCTGCAGCTCGCGCAGCAGTCGCCACAGCTCTACGATATGGGCAAACTCCACCGGCAGATGCTCGAGGTGATGGGCATCCAAGACGCCGACCAGATCATCAAGCTGTCGGAAGATATCGCGCCGAAAGACCCGGTCAGCGAGAATATGGCGATTTTGCGGCAAGAGCCCGTCAAAGCGTTCCTCTACCAAGACCACGAGGCCCACCTCGCAGTGCACATGGCAGCTATGCAGGACCCCAAGCTCCAGCAGCTTGTGGGCCAGTCGCCGTTCGCCGCGGCAATCGGGGCTGCCATGGCCGCGCATATCACCGAGCACGTGGCGTTCCAGTACCGCAAAGATCTGGAGAAGCAGCTGGGCGTGCCCATGCCGCCAGAAGAAGATCCGCTGCCCGAGGATGTCGAGGTTCAGCTGTCTCAGGCGACAGCCATGGCCGCGCAGAAACTCTTGCAGGGCAATCAGGCCGAGGCCGCGCAGCAGCAGGCCGAGCAGGAAGCGCAGAACCCGCTGACGCAGATCCAGATGAAAGAGCTGGAGATCAAGGACCGCGCGCAGACGCTCAAAGAAACGATCGCCCAGCACGAGATGGCGCTGGAGAAGGCCAAGCTAGAGCTCGACATGGCCAACAAGACGGCCAACATCGAGGTGCAGCGTGAGCGCATCGCAGCCGAAGACGAGCGTGAGGGCGCCCGGGTCGGCGTCCGTCTGGCCACGCAGATCGCGTCAAACAACAGTGCCGAGACGCGCGAAGCGATGAAGGCCGGTACCGAACTGTCCAAGGAGGCTGTCAAAGGTCGCATGGGCCGCAACAGCGGGGGTGAGTGATGGAAGATAGTGTATTTGGCCTGCTCTACCGCCGCATCCGCGAGAAGAGGGGGCCCTTGGCAGACTATCTGACGCAGGGGGGTGCCAAGAACTACGAGGACTATGTCAGGGTATCGGCGCAACACGGCGCGTTGGTCGATATCGAAGAAGACATAAAAGAGCTGGAAAAGCGGTTTATGGACCAGTAAGCTGCTCGACATTCGCGGATGGGCCGCGCACGGCAACGGTGGGCCGAAAACCACTGCAGAGGTGAACATGTACGCTGCAAATAAAGTCGAGGACGAAGACCTCAAAGCTAAACTTCCCGAACCCGTAGGCTACAAGATCTTGATCGCCGTCCCGGAGATCAACGAGAAGACCGAGGGTGGTCTTTATATGCCCGACAAACTGAAGCAAGCCGAAGAGACCGCGTCGATCATTGGCTTTGTCCTCAAGGTCGGTGTCGAAGCCTACTCAGACCCGGCAAAATTCCCGGACGGACCGTGGTGCAAAGAGGGCGATTTCATCATCTTTCGCTCGTATTCCGGCACCCGATTCAAGGTGTTGGGCAAAGAGTTCCGCATCATCAACGATGATACAGTCGAAGCCGTAGTGGAGGACCCTCGCGGGTATAGCAGAGCATGAACAACGCAGTTGAAAACGAAGACTTCGAGATCGAAGACAGCAAGTTTGAGATTGAGATCGAGGACGATACCCCTGCTGAAGACCGCGGCAAACCTCGCCGTCCGGAAGGCGCCGCCCCCGACGTGCCCGAGGACGATGAGCTCGAGAGCTACAGCGACGGTGTCAAAAAGCGCATCAGCAAGCTGAAGTACGAGTTCCACGAGGAACGCCGTGCCAAGGAAGAGGCTGTACGCATCCGCGAAGAGGCGATTCGTTTCGCTGAATCTCAGAAGCGTGAAGTTGACGCCATGCGCAAGCGTCTGAGCGAAGGCCAAGGTGCTGTCGTCACGCAGGCCAAGGCCCGGGTTGAGACCCAGCTGGACAGCGCCAAAGCTAAGTTCAAGCAGGCCTATGAGGCTGGCGACGCTGACGCGATGCTCGATGCCCAGACAAAGCTCAATGACCTACAAAACGAGATGTACCGGCTGACGAGCTACAGGCCCGCGCCGGCAGAAGCGTCCAGTCCGGCCCCGCAAGCGGCTACCCCTGCGTCCTCCCCGCAGGTCCCAAAGCCGCCACAGCGTGCGCTGGACTGGGCACAGAGCAACCCGTGGTTCCAAACCGATGAAGAGATGACGGGATACGCATACGGAGTACATGAAAAGCTCGTAAAGAGCGGAGTTGATCCGAACAGCGAAACGTACTACACTCAAATAGACGCTGCGGTTCGCCGCACGTTTCCTGATAAGTTTGACGAGCCTGAACCCGAGGTGAAGACGCAGGCACGTACAACTGGCTCAGTGGTTGCCCCGACGGCTCGTTCGTCGAAAACGCCACGCAAGGTCGTCCTCACCCAGTCTGCGGTGGCTCTCGCCAAGCGCCTTGGACTGACCCCTGAACAATACGCGGCGCAACTTATGAAGGAAAAGACCAATGGTTGATCGGACACCACGCACCCAAGAGACGCGCGAAGTAACGCAACGCAAGTCCACGTGGAAGCGACAATCAGTTATCCCTGCCCCCGAACCTCGCGACGGACTCAAGTTCCGCTGGATTCGCACATCATCTTTGGGCAACATGGATAACATGAACGTCTCCCGCCGGTTCCGTGAAGGATATGTGCCGGTCAAGGCCGAGGATTTTCCTGAACTGAAAGTTCTTTCCGATGTGGGCTCACGCTTCAAAGGGAACATCGAGGTTGGTGGTCTGCTTCTATGCAGCATCGCCGCGGACCTCGCAGACGATCGTGTTTACGGACAACTAGGTGAGGCGCAAGCCCAAATGGAAGCCGTCGACAGCAATTTCATGCGTGAAAACGATCCGCGCATGCCCGTTCTCCGCCCTGAGCGATCCACTCGCCAGACCAATTTTGGCAAGTAATACTTGCTACCCTGAAACCCGTTCTTAGGAGAGAAACATGGCTACTGTCGCCACTCCCTACGGCCTCCGCGCAGTCCAAGCGATTGGCGGACGTCCGTTCAGCGGTGGGACCATCCGTGAATATAAGGTGTCAGCCAACAACGCTGCCGCCATTTTCAACGGTGATCTCGTCGTACTTAGCTCTGCTGGTCAGCCTTCGGCTGTCGGTACCTCGCCCGTTGCTGTAAAAATCCCGGCTACCGCCGCGGACGCGACTGCGGGCATCGTTGGTGTGTGCGTTGGTGCACGCTACGTAAACTCGGAAGGCCAGCCCACAGAGAACCACTCTCTGCCGGCGAACCTTGTCACCGGTGGCGCCACGGAAGTGTTCGTCAAGGTGATGGACGACCCAGCTGCACTGTTCCAAGTCAAGGGCAGCGCTGCATTGGGCACGTTCAACTCTGGCACCGCTGGCTCCGGCTGGCCGGGCGCGATCGGCAAGAACGCCGCTCTGGGCTTCGGCACTGCGGGTAGCACGTCGACTGGCAACTCGGGGGCAAACCTCGTGGTTGGCACCAATGGGGCAAGCCTCGCTGCAACGTCCACACTGGCCGTTCGCATCGTCGACATCGTCAAGGGTACTGAGGCGGACGCCTACCCTGAGTTCATCGTCAAGCTTAATGTCGGGGTTCACTCCTACGACAATTCGCTTGGTGTATAAGGAGGGTCATTGAATGGCTACCATTTCACGTTCCCAAATGCTCAAAGAGCTGGTCCCCGGCCTGAACGCCTTGTTCGGGTTGGAGTACGCTAAGTACGAAGACGAGCACGCTGAGATCTACGAGACCGAAAATTCGGAGCGCAGCTTTGAAGAAGAAGTCAAGCTGTCGGGCTTCGGCGCGGCACCTGTGAAGTCGGAAGGCGGAAGCATTACGTACGACACAGCGCAGGAAGCTTTCACCGCACGCTACAACCACGAAACCGTGGCGATGGGCTTCTCGATCACCGAGGAAGCGATGGAAGACAACCTGTACGACTCGCTGTCCGCTCGTTACACCAAGGCGCTCGCGCGTGCCATGGCGTACACGAAGCAGGTCAAGGCAGCCTCGCTGCTGAACACCGGCTTCACCACGTTCACTGCCGGCGACGGTGTGACGCTGTTCAACACAGCGCACCCCACTGTTTCTGGTGCCACCAACAACAACCGTCCGCTTGTTGACGCCGACCTGAACGAGACTTCTCTCGAGCAGTCTGTGATCGACATCGCGGCGTGGGTTGACGAACGTGGTCTGTTGATTGCAGCCCGTCCTCGCAAGCTGATCGTGCCCCCAGCACTGATGTTTGTAGCGACTCGCTTGATGCAGACTGAGCTGCGTCCAGCAACTGCTGACAACGACACCAACGCACTGCGCGTCATGGGTTCGATTCCTGAAGGCCACAGCGTCAACCATTATCTGACCGATAATGACGCTTGGTTCATCAAGACAGATGTCCCCAACGGCATGAAGCACTTTGCTCGTGTTGCGATGCAGACCGGTATGGAAGGCGACTTCGATAGCGGCAACGTGCGGTACAAGGCGCGTGAGCGTTACTCCTTCGGGACATCTGACCCGCTTGGCATGTACGCAAGCTCCGGCGCCTAAGGCGTAAACTCCACAGGGAAGGCCCGCTCCGGCGGGCCTTTTCTTTTGGACAGACTGTTTTCTCTGTGCTAAGTTGCAGGCAGGCAAAACTCAGCCATGCAGACAGGACGCCTACCTGACGCTACACAGACTGCACGGCGAAACCTTGTGTAGAAGGACCTGAATACAATGGCTTCGACAACTTTTTCTGGCCCAGTGACCGCCACCAATGGCTTTGTGGGCGCAGTTCAGCTGCCAACTTTCACTGTCGCTACGGCACCATCTGCCGTTACCGCGGGCGCAGGCACCATCATTCTTGTGTCTGACGGTTTGGCTGGTGCGCCGACCATTGCAGTCAGCGACGGGACAAACTTCATCTCCGCTGCCGGCACCACCATCGCGGCCTCGTGAGGTGAATTATGAAATTTGTTCCCCCGAGTGATGAAGAGCTGGCGCGTCGCGGGTTGAGCCCGGTCCGTGCACGCACGAGCGAAGGCGCGTTCCAAGCCGACGATCCTGCGACACCCGACGTCAATGAGGCGTGGACTGCAAAGCCTGCGCCGAAGCCAGTGAAGAAGCCTAAGGGCAAATCCAAGGAGTAAGTCATGATTTCCGATGTAAAATCCGCCCAGATACATCAAAGCGGGTTCATGCTCGCGAACGAGCGTGTTAGGATCAAAGGCATCTCTGTCCGGGGCACCGCAACTGCTGGGCAGTTGGATCTGTTTGCCACGAGCACCGCCCCGGTATCTGCAACGTATGGGCAATCAACGACTACGATTACGGTAACAAGCGTCGCCCACGGCCTACAAACGGGCGCTCGTGTGGGGGTAGCGTACTCTGTGGACGGCTCCGGTCTGTCCTCAACGTGCGCGAATCTTGTGATTACAGTCGTTGATGTCGACACCTTTACAATGCAGTGCATCAACAGTTTTACGGTGACTGCCGGCACCGCGTGCCGATATGTAAGCGGCGAGAATGAGTGGTTGTTTACGGCTACGATTGCTGCAAGTGATATCTTCCAAAACTATTTTGACGTTCCGGGGGCGGGTATTTTGGCGAGCAATAAACCTTTTGCCAGCCTCATCAACATATCTTCCGTCAACATTTTTTATGCGTAGGGGCACTGAGCGATGGACGTACTTAACACCATCATGCAGTGGATTGTAGCTCCCGTAGCGGGGGCTGTCTGGCTGCTGCACACCAAGACGCAGACGAACACGACAGATATTGCTGTCATCAAGGCGCAAACGTCTGCGACCAAAGAAGCGTCTGACCGCGAGTTTAAAGAGGTCAAGGAGAGTTTCAAGACGGTCCTCGAAAAACTCGACAATATCGAGCAACATTTGAGGAAGTGATGTGGACCCTGCTTCCGTAACCCTCGCGATAGGCGCTGCCAGCAAAGCGTTCTCGATGCTCAAGCGTGGGTTCGAGATCGGTCGCGACATTGAGTCCATGCACGGCGACATCCAGAAGTGGATGGGTGCGTCTGCTCAAATTGCGACAATCGAAAAGGCTACCAAAAACCCCGGTATGGTCACGCGGCTCCTCACTGGGGCTGGCAACATCGAAGCGATGGCTACGCAAGCGGTGCTGGCGCGCAAGCAGATCGAGGCGCAGCGCTACGAGCTGAAGGTTTGGGTGTCGATGACCTACGGCATAGGGACGTGGGAGGAAATCCTGCGCACTGAGGGCCAGCTACGAAAGCAGCAACAGGCGGCGGCCGAGCAGCAGCAAGCGTTCTTCGCAAAAGTGTTTCTTGGCTCCACACTTTTTGCTACTGTCGGTATAGGTGGCGGGCTGCTGTACTTCTTCGCCCTATTTTTGAAGGACTTGCAACAATGAAAAATCTGACAGCAATACTTGGGGCGGTGGCCCCCACGATCGCAACTGCGATAGGCGGTCCTCTAGGTGGCATGGCGCTCAAGCTGGTGGCTGACAAGCTGGGGCTTCCTGAGTCAACCTTGGAAGCTGTAGAGGCCGCGGTAACAAACGCCTCGCCTGACCAGCTGGCTGAAATCAAAAAGGTTGAGGCGGACTTCAAGGTCAGCATGAAGCAGCTCGACGTGGATTTGGTGAAGATCGCCGCCTCAGACCGTGACAGCGCGCGCCGCCGCCATGCCAGCGTTAAAGATATGACGCCCACCGTCCTTGCTGTCGGGACACTGCTTGCGTTCTTTGGCTACGTTGGGGCGGTGACGTTCATCGACCACGGTGCCGATCTTGGCCTCATCAACGTCGCTGTAGGCTGGCTGGGTGGTAGCGCATCTGCTGTCATCTCCTTCTACTTCGGCGCAAGCAACACAACGGAGAAAAACACATGAGCTTCAGACTTTCAGACCGCAGCATGAGCAACCTACAGGGCGTAGACGAGCAGCTCGTAGCAACTGTGAAGCTGGCGATCCTGACCACGAAGATTGATTTCGCCGTAATCTGTGGACTCCGCACAATGGAGGAGCAGCGGGTGCTGGTCGACAAAGGCGCGAGCAAGACCATGCGCTCCAAGCATCTAGACGGCAAGGCCGTTGACCTGATGGCCTATATCGGCAGCCGGGGGTCGTGGGAACTGAACCTCTATGACGACCTTGCCGACGCCATGAAGGAGGCCGCCATAGAGACGGGTGCTGTCCTGCGCTGGGGCGCCGCGTGGCATATACCAGACATCCGCAAATGGAGCGGCACAATGGAGCAAGCCATGAACGCGTATGTGGACTTGCGCCGCAGTCAGGGGAAGCGCCCCTTCATTGACGGCCCGCACTTCGAGCTGGCGTAACCGAGGAGATACGCTGATGGCAAAGAGCCCCGCATGGACGCGCAAGGAAGGCAAGGACCCGTCTGGCGGCCTCAACGCCAAGGGAAGGGCTTCCGCCAAAAAGCAAGGCATGAACCTCAAGCCGCCCGCGCCGAAGGCAAAAGCCGGAACCAAGGACGGAAACCGCCGCAAGAGCTTTTGTGCGCGCAGCGCGGGGCAAATGAAGAAGTTTCCCAACGCAGCAAAAGACCCCGATAGCCGGCTCAGAAAGGCGAGGAAAAAGTGGAATTGCTGACATGACCATATCTCGATCGAACATGGCGCAACAGATTGCCAAACCCCCTGCGAAGCGCGCCAAGACTACCGTTGCGGCCATGGCCAAGGGCGGTGCTGCCAAGTCCAAGGTCAACGAGGCGGGCAACTACACCAAGCCCAGCATGCGCAAGTCCCTGTTCAACAGCATCAAGTCTGGTGGCAAGGGCGGTGCCCCGGGCCAATGGTCGGCCCGCAAGGCACAAATGCTTGCGAAGCAATACAAGGCCAAGGGCGGGGGCTACCGTGATTGAGCAGGACCTGCGGTCATGGTCCCGTGAGGTCCTCGAGGTGCCGAATCAGCACCTGCGCGGCTTGCCGCCCTGCCCGTACGCCCGCAAGGCGTGGCGGGATAACGCGGTCCTTGTGGTCGAGACTGGTGATATCATGAGCGATGCGCGCAAGCATTGCGAAGAGTTCCACGCCCAAGGTAAGGAACTGCTGATCGTTGCGACGTTCGATCTACCCGAGGCGGGCGCGCTGCACGCGCTGTCCGAAGAACTCAACACGGCGTTCCCTCAGCTGCACTGCATGACGTTCCACCCTGACTATGATGCGGACGACGCAGAGCTGGACTTTCTGACGGACAACGAGTGGCAAAGCGAGGTCTCTGAAGACTACGCAATGCTGTTTGTACAGGATTTGGCGCAGGTCGTCGCCGCTAGTGACAGGTTGCAGACGTTAGGCTATTATGACGTGTATCCCCCAGACGAGTATGAAGCACTCGTCGTCAACCGCAAACGGAGACTGAACCATGGCAATGAAACCTCGTAAGATGATGCGCGGTGGCGCAGCAAAGAAAATGATGCGCGGCGGCATGACCGAGACGCCCATGCCCATGAAGAAGGGCGGCGCCGCAAAGATGCCGGCAGCTTTGAAAAAAGCGATGGAGAAGAAAAAGATGATGCGCGGCGGCAAGGCCAAGAAGTGAAAAAGCCGCAGAAAAGCCTGAAGAAATGGAGCGACGAGAAGTGGGGCACAAAGTCCGGCAAGCCGTCGACCCAAGGCTCGAAAGCGACAGGAGAGCGTTACCTGCCAAAAAAGGCTCGTGACGCTCTCAGTCCCGCCGAATACGCTGCAACCAGCAAGGCCAAGCGAGAAGGCACTCGCAAAGGCAAGCAATTTGTGGCACAACCAAAGAAGATCGCAAAGAAAACCGCGAGGTACCGCAAATGAAGAAGCCTGTGCAGAAGAAGAACAAGGGCGGCAAGCTGTTGGCTATGCTTAGCCCTGCAGCAGCTATAGGGCAAAGCCTCAAGTCCGGGCGGGCCGAAGGCCTTCTTGGTATGGGGACGCTCGGAGCGCTCATAAACCAAGATAAAAAGCGTGATCGCAAAGCCGATGGCCAAGTTGGACCGAGCGGACCGAGCGCGCCGACCGGCGTCACCGGCATGAAGGCTGGCGGCAAAGTCACACGCGGTGACGGAGTCTGCACCAAGGGCCACACAAAAGGCAAGATGGTGTAACCGATGGCCTCTGTCGTACCTGACATTGCTGAACTCTTTGAAGAGGCCTACGAGCGCGCAGGCGTCGAGATGCAGTCTGGCTATGACCTGCGCACCGCGCGGCGCAGCCTGAACCTGCTGACGCTGGAGTGGCAGAATCGCGGGTTAAACCTCTTCACTGTGGCTTCGGGTACGATCTCGCTCGTGGCCGGGCAGGCTACTTACGACGCGCCGACCGACACGATCGACATCATCGAGCACCAGCTGCGGACCGGCACCGGCACAAGCCAGACGGACACCGCGCTGGAGCGCATCAGCGTCTCCACATACGCTGCGCAGACCAACAAAGCGCTGACCGGGCGGCCAAACCAGATCTACATCGACCGAGGTCTTACAACGCGCGTCACGCTATGGCCCGTGCCAGACGGCACCGCCAGCTACGAGCTGTTCTTCTACCGTCTGCGCGGCATCGACGGTCTTGCGTCGGGCGTTGGCGGCAGTGTGGGTATACCAAGCCGCTTCATCCCGGCGTTGGTGGCAGGATTGGCCTTTGAAATAGCATCAAAGAAGCCAGAGGCGGCCAGCCGAGCGCTTGTGCTCAAGCAGCTCTACGAAGAGCAGTTCCAACGTGCCGCTGACGAGGACCGAGACAAGTCGTCGACCTTCTTCGCACCGTTCTTCCCGGGGGGCTTCTGATGGCCCAGTTTGCACGTGGCAGCCGCGCGCTCGGAATCTGCGACCGCACAGGGTTTGTCTACAAGCTCAAGGATCTGGTCTACGAGACCAAGAATGGCACGCGCACGGGCTTTCGCGTGGGCAAGGACGTCGCCGATGGCGACCATCCTCAGAACTTTATTGGCCGCCTGCGCATCAACGACCCGCAGTCGTTACGTGAGCCCCGCCCAGACGTGAATCGTCTGGAGTCGGTGGGTCTGTTCGGATGGTACCCAGTGGGGCACCCAGAAATCAAACTTACCGGTGCTGTTGGCACCGTCACCGTCGTCATAGGAGACTGACATGGCCGAAAAGAAACAAACTAAGCGCGCTAACCCTGTGGAGCGGTCCTATCGCCCCGTTGCGCGCCCCAACCGCACTATTGATCTGACGCCCAACGCCGAAGAAGGCGATCAGGTGTTTATCGGCAAGAAGAAGCCAAAGAAAATGGCCGCCGGGGGCAAGCTCAAGATGGTCAAAAAGGGCGGCAAAAAAGTCCCCTCGTTCGCCGCTGACGGCGTCGGCAAGATGGCCAAGGGCGGTATGTGCCGCGGTATGGGCTCCGCCACTCGCGGTGGCAAGTTCGCAAAGAACGGATAAGCCATGAACTACGCGGAGCTCGTTCAACTTCTGCAAGACTATTGCGAGAACTCGGAGACATCCTTCGTTGCAAATATACCCAACTTTGTCCGTCAGGCGGAGCAGAGGGTGTACCGTAGTGTCATGATCCCCGAGCTGCGTAAAGGCGCCAATGCCGTGGCGTCTACAGGCAACCCGTACATAGCACGACCGGTTGATTTTCTGTCCGTGTTCTCGTTTGCGGTAATTGACGCCGACGGCGAGTATCATTTCCTATACGACAAGGACCCCAGCTTCATGCGCGAAGCGTTTCCTAGTGTGACTGCCACCGGACGGCCGCGCTTCTACGCACAGTTTAGCGGGGACACAGCGACGGGCGACGGAAATTTCATACTGGCGCCGACGCCGGACGCGGACTACGCGCTCGAGCTGCAGTACTACTTTGACCCGCCGTCGATTGTCGACTCAGGCACGTCATGGCTTGGAGATAACGCAAAGAACGCGCTACTGTACGGGTCGCTTGTGGAGGCGTACACATACCTCAAAGGAGACGCGGACCTAATGGCGCAATACCGGCAGCAATACGATTCGGCACTGGGGCAGCTCCTTGGGATCGACGTGCGGGCCAAGCGCGACGACTATCGTGACGGCCAGATGCGGGTGGGTGGATAATGTTTCAATCGACAAGCAGCGTTGGGTCACCATTCGTGGTTACATCGGACAACGGAGGCCACAGCCCCGAGCAAGTGGCGGAACTGTGCGTCAATCGGCTAATTCATGTCTCCAACACTGCGCCCCCAGAGCTGGCGATGCAGGCCCGGGCGTTCCGAGAACAAATGTTGGCAGTTGTAGTGCAGTATGTTAAGATGGCGGTAGCAGAGGACCGTGCGACGGTCGCAACGAAACTTGAGCGCGCCGGTATGGCCGATCTAGCTCAACAGATAAAGGTGTTATAACATGGCATTCACTGGCAATTTCATGGCGACGAGCTTTAAGCAAGAGTTGCTCGAGGGCGCTCATGACTTCCGTGTCACCGGTGGTGACACGTTTAAGCTGGCGCTATACACGAACGACGCGTCGTTTACTGCGGCGACCACCGCGTTTACTGCGACCGACGAAGTCGGCGATTCTGGGGCCTACGTTTCGGGCGGGGGTGATCTGACCCGGGTCGACCCTACCACGGGTGGCACAACGGCGTTCACTGACTTTGCAGACATCTCGTTTAGCAATGCGACGATAACGGCACGCGGTGCGATGATCTACAACAGCACCCCGGCGCACACGTACACCAACCCGGCGGTGGCTATTTTGGACTTCGGGTCGGATAAGACCTCGACGTCAGGCACGTTCACGGTGCAGTTCCCAACCGCAGACGCCGCCAACGCTGTTTTGCGGATCGCGTAGTCTCCGGGAAATTTAGCAAACCGCGCCGAGATGTACACATAGGAGACACTGATGCCATATCTTGACAACCGCGTGTACGACAACGGCCTTACCGTTCTCGACACCGAAGCCAACGCCGTCCACATCTGCTCGGCAGAACCCACCACTTATACCGCAGCAACGTCAACGCTGACTCTGGGTAATGCTACTGGCGTGTCTATCGGGGCGCCTGCTGACCGCGCAGGTGGCGGGCGCGAAGTCGTTGTTGCCGCCACCGCAGACGGCAACGTGACGGCGACCGGCACAGCCACACACTACGCGCTCGTTGACACAGTCAACAGCCGCTTGCTTGCTGCATCCGCTTTGACTACGTCGCAGGTCGTTACGAACGGCAACACCTTCACGCTTGCGTCCTTCACTATCGGCATCCCTGATCCCGTCTGAGGTCTAGCCCATGACTAAACTCGTCAACCGCGCCAAGATGTCCACAGCGACCACGGGGACTGGAGCGCTCACGCTCGGCACGCCGCTGGCGGGGTATCAATCCTTCGCCGCCGCTGGCGTTGCCGACGGGGACGTCATTCGCTACGTCATCGAAGACGGCGCGGGCTGGGAGATCGGCACCGGCACCTACACGGCGACGGGAACGACGCTCACACGCACGCCCAGCGAGTCCAGCGATGGCGGCACGGCGATTACCTTGACAGGTAACGCGGTGGTGTTTGTGAGCGCCGTGGCTGCTGATTTGGGCGACGCCCTCGGCACCGTTGCGGGTGCTGATCTTGACTTGTCCACGGGCAACTTCTTCGAGGTAACTGCGGCGGACCAGACGCTGGTGTTTAGCAATCCGCCAGATGTGCATAAATTTACTATCAAGGTTACTGGGGACGGCGTCGTCACTGGTTTTGATTTGGGCATTGCTTCCTATGACACAGTGAGTTTTAGTGTCGCTGC
>Ga0306872_100178_pt1 | contig 27464 bp, 24 predicted proteins | sample AntRauMeHopE1498_FD_190455 | JGI IMG/M metagenome (GOLD analysis project Ga0306872, IMG submission 190455) | Saline lake microbial communities from Rauer Islands, Antarctica - Metagenome Hop E1 #498 (v2) (version 2) | ecosystem: Environmental > Aquatic > Non-marine Saline and Alkaline > Saline ...
GGTGTCACTGGTGTCACTGGTGTCACTGGTGTCATCATGGCGCCATGATAAAGTATCTTTAATATTGTTGATAGTCCATTTATCTGTTTCTTTGCCGGTATTTGCCAAATAATCAATGACTTCTTTTAGTTTTTTCAAATCTATGTCATCGGCAAAAGAAGGATTAAGTCTTGCAAATTCAGCATATACTTCAATCGTGCGTAGTTCTGGAGCTAAAAGGTCAATATAGCAAGGTCTATAGAAAGTATGCCAGTTCATATGTTTATCAAAGTTCCACATTTCAGCTACAAGTGGAATATACTGCGCTTGTTTTTTTGGAGATATGTATTGTATATTTTCCCAATTAGAATAATTACCGTACGTATCTCCCATACATACATCATGTCCATTGTTGAGAGCATATAGACAAACTTTATTTGTCTGAAATTCTTCTGGAATCCATTAAATATTTGATGGGCTACACTTGACAGCATCTTCGCAATCATTTATTATCTGCCTGTTCGAACGGCCCTCAATTGATGTTCTTTTCAATATACGCATGTAGAATTTGTCATATTTTATTAAACAATATCTCTTTAGTGACTGTTATCTATTCTTTATCTTGTATTTAAATTTAATTTCATATTTTCATTTGCAAGAAGTGTAGTTTGACACAAACTTATTGATTGTTCATTTAAATAATTGACAAGTATATATTTATAAGCCCCAATGGAGACCAATTCTATTTCCGATATTGGTTCGGACATTGCATCGCAGATGCTTGATGCACTTGTAAATGAAACTCAAGATATTTTTACACCAATGGAGGTGCCGTTGGATGAACAAAAAAAGTATATAAAAAGACACAGCGATATGCTTTCAATCGACGACAAAAAAACAATTGGAAGCATCATCATCATGGACGGCATGAAGTCTGCGCTGAAATTTTGCAATGAAGGCACAGTCATAAACATTGATAGCTTAGACACAAACATTATTAAAAAGATTTATGAATTTGTGCTTTACAAGACAACACAGTGATTATGTGCATGTGCATGCACTTGCACATGCATACTCATGTACTTATGCCACGTCCTGCTTGATGCTCTTCAAATAGCGCCATAAATTCTCATGATTGCGAATTATTTCTGCGTTTGAATAAGTAGCAATCATAAATTTCAACATATTGAGCATTTCAATATAATCATTGACAAGTATAGCCAATGCTTGTACAGTACCTATGTCAACGGCGTCAGGCATTGGCTTATCGGAATAAGCAATATCCGGCTGGGATTTATCAAGCATATTCGACCTACAAACATACATATATGTGCCAGCACTATTGCCGGTGCCAGCACCTGCGCCAGCGCTGCCATCAAGTACATCATCGATAAACTTGAATAGTTTTTTTACTATCGTTGGCTTTTGCGGCTTTTTATACGCATACATATAGTTATTGAATGTATCCCAAGCAGCATTATTTTTCTCTTTGATTTTTTTACATTCAGTCTCGAGAGCATGTGCAGCATCGATGAGCTCCCTAAGTGCATCGATGTGAGAGTTGCCATTGTTGCTGGCATTGCTGGCGTTGCTGGCGTCATTGTTGCTTGCGTTGCCATTGTTGCTGTTGCTGACATCATCGGTAACGCCATCAGTTGAAATTTTGTACCAAACATCAGGCAAGTGCGTGAATGGAAGGCCGTTCACAGATACTTTATCTGCATTGATGCGATAGATTGCTGCGCCGACGCGAACCATTATAATTTGTCCAGGGGTAATTGACTCCAGCGACTTGTGCTTTTTTATCAAAATATTGCAGTTATCGGTGCTACAAATAATGCTTCCATCGGATGTTTTTGTATTTACTTTGCAATCAAGCAGAACTTCATCGGGAACAAATACAATTGCACGTGCACTAAATACTACATGTATAGTACCACATCCTGGCTTACCAAATTGATTGATATTGCAGTTGCCTGTTTTAACTACATTGACGACCTCAATAATCCACGACGATTTAAAACACTTGTGCTCGTACTTGTTTTTGAGTATCTGCAACAGTGTGTCCGACGCATATAGCGTAAACACATTGTCGATATCGACCCCGACTGCTATCTGCTTGGTGACAATCATCTTGTTTAATTAGATAGATTTTAAATTCAAATTGCAAAAAATAACAATACGTGTGTATGCGTGCGTGCCGTGGCACATGTATGCGTGCCGTGGCACATGTATGCGTGCCGTGGCACATGTATGCGTGCCGTGGCACATGTATGCGTAGCATACCGCGGCTATATATTTTTAAATACTTTGTTGTGCCTGGCGCAAAACTTATCGCCGGCAACGATGCCAAGACAGCACTGAGCTCCAGTTGCATAAAATGACTCTACGTTTCTTTGCTTATCGAGTACATCATATTCGACCATTCCCAATAATTGTATATTGTATCGACAACCCGCGACATCTGCAATTTGCGCGTGTCTGGCGCATCTGTTTCCATGGGTTGTTGCGGCTCCGCATCGCAATCCTTTAAATATCTCTTCGCGGACATCAACTATTCGTTTTGCGATAATGTCTTCGCTGGTGCCTGCAGTTATCGACATTGTCATCGGAGGAATCTCTTGATTGCAATTATTGCCAATGTATACAGGAACATTAATGTAATCATCGCTAATTACATATCCGCATGTGGAAACTTGGTTATCTGAACGACTATTCTTATGCTTGAACATGTTTATGCGTTGCTGCCGCGTATACATGCATAACTGCTTATCAATCTTTTGATGATTGATAAATACATACTCGTCAATGAGTGTATTTTCATAGATAACTTTTTGCTTTATTGGCTCCGGGGACTTTGTGTACATGTGCTCGTGGGTGCTTTTTTGCTTCATTATATCTGTAGACTTTTGCGTGTAATCGTGAATGCTTTTTTGCTTCATTATATCCGGGGATTTGTGAGTTTGCTTTATCTCTGGCGATTTTGTCCGGTGCTGCTTTGCAGTATATCTGGCCGGCGTTGATTCCGGAGTTGACTCTGCAGACGAAAGTTCAGTAACTTTGGACGGCATGTCGCGAGCATAAAGGTCCTTGCGATCGTGAAAATCTACACGAGCTTGTGCGTCGACAACTCTACGCGGAGATTCAAACGAAGGAGTTCCGGTTATCTTTTGCTTTGATTCTCTTTTAGGTTCTCTTGAATCATGGGTTCTAACTGGAGTCGACGATGATCTCTGTGGAGTATATATGTATTGCGCAAGCGGCAATTGTGTCGCGTGCGCTTGTTGTGCTTGTGTATCTTGTTGCGTTTGTGATGCTTGCACTGGCGCTTGTGTTGCTTGCGGAAAGTTTGCGTGCGTGCGCGACACGTATGATTGTAATGCCTGGTACGTCACTGGTCTATCAATACGATTGTCAGAAGAGAATACTGGATTATGTGGTAATTTTTCGAGAGTCTCCAAGAATGGGTCATTTTCAAATGCTATATTATCGCGTCGGCGTTCTTCAGAGTGTTTGTCCATTATAAAATTTCTAAAATATTCAAACGATTGCTTTTCAGCAACACTGGATTCATTGGCGTTGGAATCGCTGGCGTTGACATTGGTGTTGGTGTTGTTTGCGTTGGCATTGGCGTTGAAATCGCTGGCGTTGGATTTGTTTGCGTTGGAATCCGAATACATACGCGTTTCCGACTTGGATAAAATAGTTGCAATTTCCAGTTGTCTGGCTTCTTCAGCGGCTTCTGCTCCGATAACGTTTTCGACGGCATCATCAGGCATAGATGCAGCGGACATAGATGCAGCGGACATAGATGCATCGGACATAGATGCAGCGGACATAGATGCATCGGACATAGATGCAGCGGTCATAGATGCGTTTGACTTAACGCTTGGTTTATCAACCATAACATATCCGATTGTTTTCTGGATGTTATCGCGATATTCGGGGGTTTCACGTGCTTCTAAAACTTTACAAATTCTCTGTGAATACATGATTGTATAAGATTCGTAAGATTCGTAAAATTCGTAAGAATCTTTAAAAATGTCTTGTATGCGAATACTTTCCCTATATAGCTTATTATGCTGCGATTCAATTTTTAGACCCATTTGTCAAAAAAATCAATAGCTGTTTTACAGCATGTATGCTGTTTTGCACACGCGTGCTGTTTTGCACATGCGTGCTGTTTTGCACATGCGTGCTGTTTTGCACATGCGTGCTGTTTTGCACATGCGTGCTGTTTTGCACACGCGTGCATGCTGACGCCATATACACATATATGCTTCACAATTATTATACCAGTTCATATACGTCCAGTTCACTAATATCTTCGACGTAGATAACGCCTTCATCTTCATCATCAAGATTACCCTTGCCGGCGTATTTAAAGCCACACTCGATTAATGTAGCTGTATCCCATTCGGCAATAGCGTGTGTGTATATACGCATTAGTCCATTTACATTAAATACAGCCGTTGCAAGTATAAGTTTTTTCAATAACTCTTTACGCATATACTTGGGTCCACCCCATGAAGTAACATAGATGCCTTTTGTTGGCATTGGTCTCCATATAAGAAATGCATCGGCGATACTATCTTTGCTTTTTCTTGCACATACTATTCTATTCGGTGAATCATAATTTGTAATCATCGAGATAAAATCATCGCGCGTAAACACAATATTTTTATAGAATTCATAATCAAGTTTAACAATATTGTCAAGGTCGGCTATGTTGGCGACGTTGGCGACGTTACAAACGAGCGTTGACTTGTATATGTGAGGTTCACGGTGTTCACGGTGTTCACGGTGTTCACGGTGTTCATTGGGTTCGCATGCACTGGCATTGCCAATAATCGTATCTATACTGTGTCCCATCATGTTCGTGTGTGCGTGTACGTATGTGTACGTATGTGTACGTGCGTATGTATGCGTGTACGTGTACGTGTACGTGCGTGTGCGTATACGTATGTGTGTTATATTAGCATTTACTGATTCAATTTTTACACGTATCGTACTATATCAGTGTAGCCAGCGCCGGCATCTCGTCCCACCATGAGAAAAGATACTTTAGGCGGCTGCGCTTGGACCGCTCTTGAATTTCGTTATATATAAGTTTACACTTTATGGCCTCACAAAGTGACTTTATTTTGCCTTGATTTATTGTATCTTTATCAACTTTAAATCCCAAGTCAATCATAATTTGAATCAACTCTTGTTTATTTTTCGTCAAGCATACAATTCCTTTAGACATTAATCGCGAATCATTAGTGCCTGCTTTTGCATTTTTACTTGTCTTGGTTGATTTTATTCCTTTAATTTCGTCAACAAGTACATGTACTGGCTTGCGCAATTTAAAGTTCATACCGGTGTTTGAACTTTCAAAGAAGCCAATAATTGTGTCATTTTCTCTATAGTTTGGATGCCTATTCATCGCAATTTTGTTAATTTCAAGCCAACGCTTGACACTGGGGTCATAAACACGTACAGACTTTGCAGCTACGTAGCCGATTGGAGTAGTGTCTGCTATATCTGGTAAGCCATTTTTATACTGTTTTGCAGTATCTTTGTACTTGCGAACTTCAGGTGGATATACAATTGCGCTAAATTTGTTTATAAAGTCTATACAAGTTTTGTATACCAACGCGTACTCGGTGCCGGCGCTTGTGCCATGGCTGGCGCCATTGTTGTTTTTATTTAATTCCTTCTCAATAAAGTAAATAATGGCTTCTTCCACAAATCCCATTTGAAATTTATCTGTAAAGTCTGTAAGAAATTTGTTAAAATCTTTGAGCTTTAGCAATCTCATTTTTAAATTTAATGTCAAATCAAACTTTGATTCGGCCACATAGTGGTCCAAATTAACATTTATCGATTTGCTTACCATGGGACGTAAATGTGACTCAACATCAATTTGCACATGTTCATTATTCTTGACAGTTTGCTTTATCATCATGCGTTCTTTATCGCGAACATTCTCAACATATTCTGCATGAGTATTATTGATTGGATTAGGTTCAACAAGTATGCTTGGAAATAATATATAGTATTTACCAATATGTGTTATTTTATGCTTGCGACCATCTTTATAAATATATCGTTCATTGAAATTAAACATTTTGTCAATAATTGCGCGTGCGCTTAGCATAATTGCGGGTTCATGAATAGTTGCCGCGTTTGACACCAACGTATGTAGTGCAATAATAAAGTTATTTTCAAAGAAGAATTTTGGATTAACTTCAATGCCGATTGGCGGCTTTTGCACGACTGCCCATAAATCATCATATGTCCATACCGGCGTAGACATAAACAAACGCTTAATAATGGTACTAATTACTTGAATTTCCTCACGATTGTAATTGTACGCCATAAATGTACTGTTGTTTATTTTTTCCGGCGGGATATCTTTCTCAATAACCGACGCGGGTTCAAAATACAAGTTGCCGAGTTTGTTTACTGGCTCAGTAGCACCCGGCGGGAAGTATTCACGTACGAGCGCCTGCGGCATAACAATGTCTCTGTGAATATCCGCATCTATTGCATTTCTATTTATTTCCCTTTCGATGCGCTGAATGACTAAATAATCACTTAATTTTTCTGCATATCTATTTACTTCTGGATTAATTTGCAATAACGAATCGATGTTTGTATTGTTTGTGGTAATAAGCATACGTATACGTACTCGGCGTTGCGACGGAGGCAAGCGAATATGTGAATTTTTGCGAATACATCTACCAAATACTTGGATAAGTGTCGGTATATTAACCGGCAATGACATCATTATTAAATTTTGAATCTCTTTAAAATCATAAGATTCTTTGATAATTTTACTACCGACGAGAATTTGAGCACGTAGTCCATTAACATTATCAGGCGCATTAAATTTTGCAAGAGAATATTCAAGTGCATTTTTTTCAATCGCCGAGTGCGCAACAACAAATCTTGCCGGAACAAAATCATGCGTGGATGTGCTTGCATATGCATTATTTGCAATATTTGCTTTATTATGTTCGGACATTGCTTTTCCACAGATGCAACATCTGGTGCTATCAACGGGGTCGCTATACTCATCCAAATAATTATTTGCTTTGAGACATTCTTGAATCAACAACACTCCAGACATCTTTACGCGGTCGTGATAAATCATAATTTTCTGGCATTGTGAAGCGTTGCCGTCGGATGCTGCAGTAATTTCATCAAGCGACTCGAGCATCGTCAAGTACTTGCGCGAATACTTGCTGATATTTTCACGCATGAGAAAGTCCCCGCCGATAACCACTGTGGATTTTGTCTTTTTTGTAAATATTTTATTATCATCTTTCCATTGCTGCGGTGCATTTATTAGTTTACTTGTGACTTCAGATGATTTAAATAATCCGTATTCGTTTGTGTCGGGATTTGGAAAGACCATATCATAAATACTATAGCCGTCGGTGGGTATTAATTTTTCACTACTTGCGTCATCGATATAATAGTCATCGGTGTCGTTGTCGTTGTCGTTAGCGTCATCGTTGATGTCGGCATCGATGTCATGGTCATCAGCGTTGTCAGCATCTTCGATGTCATGGTCATAGTCGTCGATGAGAGAATCATCAATCGTATATTCGTTGGTTGCATTTTTATTCATGCTTGCGTTTTTATTCATGCTTGCATTTTTATTCATGCTTGCATTTTTATTCATGCTTGCATTTTTATTCATGCTTGCGTTTTTATTCATGCTTGTGACTGCGTTTATGTTTGTCCTAATACTGTCTTTGGCTGCTTTATTTTTGAAATATTCGTTAAATGTAACTAAATGAAAGTCACTAATTGGACACTTTATAAATTTAAGATATGGTAATTCATCTCCGGCCGCGAATGTATCCGTGGCGGCATCAATCTTGACAGGTTCTCCAATAAACTCTTTTTTTGGAAAGTACTTGATATTTGCATCTTGCAAGAACGATATGCGCCCGGCGGTTAGCTTTCCTATTTTTTCAAGCGCTCCCGGTTGCAATGTTCGCGAATTTACAAATAATGTTCGTTTATCTACTTTTAGTTCTTTAGGCACCAAATAGTTAATGAGTTCGACAATTTCTGACGGCGAATTATTAATTGGAGTTGCGCTTAAGCTTAGAAACCTGGCGCTGGGAACCGAATCCAGTACAAATTGAATAGCTACTCCACGGTCATTTTTCATATTCATATTGTAAGTGTTGTGAATTTCATCGCAAATCACAAGACTATTTTCAAACATGTTTAGCAGATTATGATTGACTTGAATCTTATCTTGCTCAATATGTTCATAAACAACATCCTCGAATGTTATATTTTCTCCAGCACGAATACGCTGCTGCGTCAATGTCTCCAAGTCAATTAATTTTACACGTTCATTTGGAAACAATCTATTCACAAATGTTTCATATCCGTAAAATTTATAAAATCCGTGCTTTTGCTTGTTAATTATTCGCTTCTTAAGCATAGATTTATATTCTTTGAGATGCTTAATATCTTCGGGCATTCCCATCGAGGCCATTTCCTGTCGTCGAGCAAGTTCTTCATGTTCGGCCAAACTAACAAATCCAAACTCGTAATGATTCAATAATTCTTTCTGGAATGCAGCTTTTGTGCCGCCGAATCCAATCACAAACACACTTGGTGTTGACCTATCAAGTTCACTATAGTTGTATTTATTTACAGGTTTTTTTGCCGTGGCGGCTTCGTAAAGTTTTTTGTAAATATTTATAAACTCTTGCGCGATGCTGATGGCCGCAATAGTGTTGTGAGTGACTATGAAATTTCCAAGGACATATCTGCGATTGCCATCGAGTTCAAATCCATAGTAAGTGTCGCGCATATCGGCGCCGTTGTGTGTAAGTTTGCGTAATTTATAGTTGAATTCACATCGTTGTGTGCTGCGAATCAGGCGTTGTATGTCACATCTGGACATATCTGCGTGCATATCTTGGAGTCCCAGTAGATATTCGCGGCGAGTCCATAGTGAATTTAATTGAATTTCATCTGGAACTTTGACGTCAAGCAATGCATGCTTGCGACCCATATGTCTCGGATATTCCGTCGTCGGAAACTGCTTAAATTCAATTGGATTGCTATAGAGTTTACCAATCGCGGCTCCGTGGTAATTGATGATATTTTTATCATCATTGACGATATTTTTATCATCATTGACGATATTTTTATCATCATTGACGATATCACATATAGACATCTCGACGATATTGCCATCGATGATTAAACAAAGTATATGTGATTTATTGCAAATAAATGGCTCAAATTTACATGCGAGCAACGAGCGCGTGTTGCCATAGCCAATGGCGTCGCTGATGCTGGCGTCGCTGATGCTGGCATCAGTAAGCACGGGCTCGACCGAGTACATTGTTTCAATACCACTACATGTACTTTGAACAGTTCTTGGTGTACTGTCGTCGCCCATGAGTAAGTCGCCGGCGACGATATTTTGAACCATTTTAATACTTCCATCATGCATAAGTATAGGTGTATTGACGCCATGGCACTTGCCGGTGCCTGTGCCATGTAACAAATGAAGTCTGTTGTATTTGGTGTTTGGATTCATAAAATTACGAACAAACAATTGATGGCTATGCGTTTTCAAGTACTGTCCGGCAAAATCATCGGCGAGTAATGGTTCATCCGATTGTGTTTCGTGAGTTGATTTATTAGCATTTGCCGTCGATGGGTCTCTAAAATTATATGAATCATCGGCTTTTAAAGAATAGAATTCTTTTCGCGTCAATAGGTCGCGAAGAAATTCCGGGTCATCGATAGGTGGATAACTCATTGATACTTATATAATTGAACATTTATTATTTAGTTTGATGTAAACTTGCGTGTGTGATATTATTTGTTATCAAGTTTTGATTAATATTTATTTTTTTTCATTATCTTTTTGTGTTCATGTATATACAGGATTTATTATGGCAGACGGTTTCGCAGATAATGTTACAAACCAGGTTAGGCAAAATGCCGGATATGCGACACTCGCGATTGTGCTCTTGATTGTTGCCATCTTTATGATGTACTTTTACTATTGCGCATGCAAGGAGGCCTTCAATGCCAACGCCAACTCGTTGAGCCGCTCTCAGATTGTTGAGCTTATGGAAGGTCAAAAGCCCAAGTCGATGCTTCAGCGATTCGCTGATGCCATCACTGGTAGCTCCAGCACCAAGTCTGCTCGTAGCGATGGTTACTTTACGCAGACATATGCTTCCAGCGCCCCATCGGGAGGCTTCAGCAGCACCAGCGACAGCATCCGCGCTGTCCTTGAGTCTGCCGAATACGACTGCGCCAACCGCAAGGCCGTTGGTGAGGATGCCTGGTCTTGGATGAACAAAGCCGTGCACACTCCCGTTAGCGAGGGTATGCGTGGCTCCAATGCTCACCGATTGAACGACAATGCCCTTACCGCCATTGCATCTGGACTGAACTAAGCATGCATATGCACATGTACACGTATAATGCACATGTACACGTATAATGCACATATACACGTATAATGCACTTATACACGTATAATGCACTTATACAAGTATACGTTTATTTTTTTGATAAATTTAAATTTGAATACATGTATGTATTATTATACAGTCTTTAAGTGTTACACGCATACACACAACATACGCATACAACGTATACACATACGCATACAACGTATACACATACGCATACAACGTATACACATACGCATACAACGTATACACATACAACGTATACACATACGCATACAACGTATACACATACAACGTATACACATACACACGTATACACATACACACGTATACACATACACACGTATTGATTTAAACGATAGCCTTAATTGTAATAAATATGGCAAACGTATCCGCACCCGCGCAAGAAATTAAAAACATAATTAAAAATCCAATCGTGGGAGGACTCGATGGAACTTATGAACATGCGGAGACGCCTGCTGGTCTAAAAACTGAACTCTATACACATCAAAAAGTTATTCTGGCTGCATTACTTCGACTCGAAGATACGCGTATGTTTGTTCATCAAAATTGTTTGATTAAATCACAAGCATTGCTTCTCTCGGAACCATTTGGTACTGGTAAAACTTTTGAAATTTTAGCACTGATTTTGGCTCGCCCGGTACCGAGAGCAATGCCGATGCATATAAATATTAATAATAAATACGCAAACTCGGAAATTCAAGTCACAGCTAAATTTACTGGAAATGCCTTTTTGAAACCTAACCTTATTGTGGTTGGCGGCTCAGTCTTTAAACAATGGGAAAACACAATTGCCAAATATACAAACTTGCGAGTGCTTGCCGTTGATAATTTCTACAAACTACGAAATTTTGATGAGATATTTCAACAAGATAGCATTAACGACTACGACATTGTGTTGGTCAAGTGCGGAACCGTTGTTGCTAAAGTTATAGGTAAACCAAATACACCGCCGGTAAATTTAATTCATGCGATTGGTTTACGTACATTTTATCATTGTTGGAGCAGAGTCATTTATGATGATTTTGACGCTATTGAGCAAAAAGGCATGACATTTATATTCAACGCATTATTCAGTATATATGTGTCTGCGACCAAGCGAGTTGTCAAAAAACAAACAACGGATAATCGACGAATTATGAACACTCGCATGAGCGATATAGTCAACGATGATACTCTATATGGTTATTTTAATGTTTACAATAATCAGGCATTTGTAACCGCGAGCAATACAACGCCTGTTATTAATTTCTATAATTATGTTGTTAAAAACCCAAATAAACAAATAATTGATGCATTGATTCATTTTCGAGGAAGCGACCCGACCATAATTGAAATGTTCAACAGCGACGCTCTTGAAACAGCCGCGGAAAATTACGGAATTAAGGCACAAAGTTATGCAGATTTATTTAGCAAATTGCTTGATAATGAATACGCCGCGTACATAAAAGCAAACAATGCCGTCGATGTGCTTCGAGAAGTATTTAAACGACCATACGATTACACATTTGATGACCTCGACGACGAAGTAATCGAATTAATTTCATCCGAAGATGTTGATAAAAAAAATAATGATGCGACGCGTAGTGCTTCACATAATGAAGTAAATGAACCCGGACGCAAAAAATTAAGCGCTGAACAGCTTGCATGTTTTACATCAGAAGAAATTCGCGCAGAAGTTAAGCATGCTCTTATTGTAAATTTGCAGAGAGTCAAGCGGCTAAATGCTGGAATTACGAGACTCAAGGAGAATATTGCCGAAGGAGACTGCCAAGTTTGCCATAATGAATTAAAAGACACTGAGAATTTTATCATAAAGTGTTGTGGCGCGGTACTCTGCAAAAAATGCTTTGGCTCTTGCAATCTTGTTCATGATAAAAATAAACAAAATATTATCGGCAGATGCGTTACGTGCCTCAAGCAAATCAAAGTCAGCGAAGATGTAATCATGATTAACAAGGAATTTAAAATCGAAGAAATAATTAAATCCAATGGCACAGAGTCTGGATTAATTGCGCCAATTAAGAAAGAAGTAGCCGCAGCCGCCGACGATGAAGTTACTAAATTTACTATTCTTAACAAAATCATTAATGGAATTCATATCGAGGACAAAACTGCGACAGTTATGAATATTGAAAAGTTAATGGTCGGCAACGTTGATAAACCATTACCGGCTGGTCGCGAAAAGAAGATAATTATCTTTACAAGTTACGATGAGTCAATGGAAAAAATTTACAATAATTTGCGTAAATCAGGTATTAATCCAATTCGATTCAAGGGCAATGTTAAAGGTATGGCCGATATTATTGAAAAATTCAAAAATACTCCCAACACTGCATTGATTATTAATGCCAACCAGAACTGCTCCGGCATTAACTTGCAGTTTTGCACAGATTTGATATTGTTCCACAAAATTCATGATATTAATGTGCAAGCACAGGTGATTGGCCGCGCACAGCGTATCGGACGCGAGTTTAATTTGAATGTTCACTGCATCAGTTACGATACTGAGAAATAAATATGCGTAATATGTACATTGTTTAGTATCGTAAATGTAGTAATTGCACCCGTTGTTGTTTTTTTATCTTACAAAAATTGAATTGAAAAATTATCAAATATATATGTCAACTACATGTTGACAAGTACGCATGCACGCATACGCATATACACGTATTAGTTACGCACATACACACGCAGTCATGGGTAACCCCATATATCAAGAGCCTGCGACATATACAGTTGCATCAGAGTTTAAAACCGCGGTGAATGCAATGTTTGTCAGCGATGATGGGCGTATTGAAGTTATACTTGAATATTTAATCGAGTATGCGCTCGAGCACAGGCTCGCGTACATCAATGACTTTATAAATAATACAAACATATACACCGATGACAACATCAAGATAATAATTAATAAGCCAACTACAGACCACCCACGGTTGCTAAAGTCAATCAATTTTAATGAACAATTGTTTGAATTTAAGTTTGAGCGGTGCGATGGTCGCTGGAAGCCCTCAAATTTGTCTATATTCAAAGACTCATTTGAATACGTGAGGACATCAATATATTATGAATTTCCTGCAGAATTCAAGCGTAAATTTAGACTGTCTTTGTAGCTGCACGCGTACACATACGCACATGTGCTGTATAAAATTGAAGTTTAGATATTTTTTTTATCTAAACGTAGGTTACCTTGGCAACGCATACGCACGTACACACACACATACTCAGTTTACGCACGTATACACGTACACATACTCAGTTTACGCACGTATACACGTACACATACTCAGTTTACGCACGTATACACGTATACACGTATACATAATCAGTTTACGCACGTATACACGTATACATAATCAGTTTACGCACACACGTACACATACTCAGTTTACGCACGTATACGCATCACGCACAAACATGTCTGGCATTTTCAACGTAAATCTCAATGAGCCTTGCCTTGAAACGCCATCGATGATGGTCTGCATTGACACATACAATGATAAGCCAATTGCGACCTTTATGGAATTGGACCCGTTATTGCTCACCAGTGAATCGCTAAAGTTTATAACAAAAAAAATATTTGTCAAAGACATACTCGCGGACAACCAATACGTGTTTAAAAATATTGAGTTATTAAACAACATCACCGAGCAAAGCAACTTTTCTAATCAAAATGAAGCTATATATGCATATGTTGTCATTTTGATTGTGTACGAAAGCGCCTCAATTATGCAACGATATATTGAAAACATTGACTACTTTTACGAATTTTGCCTTATCGCAGACAAGCTATTGATTGATTTTAATGAGCTAACCAAATGCAATTCAAAGTTGTTATGGTTAATCGATGTGCAGGAGAGACAAAAGCCATTATGGGTCAAGAATGCCATGTTGCTTCATGCGATTGAAACTAAAGAGTTTTTGAAACCCAAGTTCCCGGCGAATGCATCAGCAAGTGCATCAGTGAACGCATCAGCGACTCCAAACTTTACAGCACTTGCAAATGCGGTGCCATCGGTGCCATCGGATTATCCAGGTAGCTCAGCATCCGGCAATAGTTCAACAAGCAGCCCGACGGTCAGAGACATAAATATCAATACAATCAAGTATCCACATGACGTCGATATGGATATTCTTGCATCAGTAATGGAGATAATGATTGAACATAACAATATTGAATTTGTCAATAAGCTTATTGTGGTATTTGGAACCAGCATTGAATATTCAAGAATGTTTATTGGAAATCCCAATATTGTCAAGATTGTAAAGGATTTTGCGATATTCGATGAAGTAATCAAATACATCATAAGAATTATGTATCTTGAAGAGCGTTCATTCTATAATCACATAGGCGCAGCTGGTGATTATATCATTGACATCTCCACGGCGTGTTTGCTCGAGCATACATATGAAACTTACTTTACTGAAAATCCATATTTTCCATTACGTTTATTTAAATATTCGTATAACGGTTTGAATGTTACATCTGCGTTGAAAGGCCAACGAGGAATATATTCGCTTGATGAATTTCAAACACGTATGGAGATATTTACACATAATGCATTAAAGCATATCAAGTGGTCGACGCCAAAAGCAAAAACTATTTTGAATGGCTCAGTAATGCTCGCATGCGCTGTTAAAAATCCACTTGAAACGAATATATCTTTTGAAGCATATCTTGATGAATATTTTCCACGTGAATCTGGAAAGTACAAAACCACAGCGTGTATAAAGAAATATCCAATTGTAAGACATAATGATACGCAAGAATTACTTGTTATTGAAAAAATAACCAATCATATGACTTGCAATGCTAATGCCAGCAACGCCAGCAACGCCAGCAACACAAGCTCAGCTAATGCTGGCATCAATGCCAATGCTGCATCGGCAGTTCATCCAATCAATTCAAATTTCGCAGATATTGACTTGATGATTGTTTGCGAATGGTCTGATTTTGATAGTGTCGCTGAAGAACATTTCGCGAATATTCAAAAAGTGTTTCCGAATGCAAAGCTTATCAAGACGCCAACCGAGAACAAACACAAGTACTCGATTGAAAATATTCCGAGACACATTGATATGTTTCACACCATTGACTGCCCCAGCGTCATTGTCAAATTTCATTTAGGATGTGTTCGCGCTTGGTACGATGGCGTAACCGTTCACTGCATGCCAACATTCATTATCGCAGCAATGACTGGCCTTAACGTCGATGTTCGATGGACAAGCAATCGCAAAGATGTGCGGGATATTGTTCTTAAATATTTCCAACGCGGATACGGCACTGTTATGAATCGCGATGATGAAAAATCAATTCTTGCATACACGAGGGCGACTCCAGCATGGTCAAGCATTAACAAAGATGCGTTTATGTCTTACTTTATACGCTTCAATGACCATAAATTATTCTTCAATCCAAATTCTGCATTTGTAAATGGAAATTTAACTACTACTTATGAATCTGCAGTTACTTATGAATTTATAAATGTCAGTTACAATCGGTCTGTGGTTTTGCCTACACCAATCAATAATACACTCATTCAGAACTTTATGTAGAATGAGTTGGCACCCAAGGCTTCAATATGAACCATAAAGTTCTGAATGAGTTTATGTAGAATGAGTTGGCGCCCGAGGCTTCAATATGAACCATAAAGTTCTGAATGAGTTTATGTAGAATGAGTTGGCGCCCAAGGCTTCAATATGAACCATAAAGTTCTGAATGAGTTTATGTAGAATGAGTTGGCGCCCAAGGCTTCAATATGAACCATAAAGTTCTGAATGAGTTTATGTAGAATGAGTTGGCGCCCAAGGCTTCAATATGAACCACACTAACTTCTTGTCTTGCAACCAAGGATTGTCCTTGATTAGTTTCCTCAGCATCGAGTGAGTCATCAAAGGGGTTGTCTCTGTGCCCGTATGCTTCCATAAATTCATTGCGGGAATATTGTCCGCGGTAGTCCAGCACCAGCATTTATTTTTTACAATACCAAGAGTATCTTTGATAAATCTATGTGCGAGGCCACGTCTTCACCGTGGATACATATATACATCAGCGAGTTGCATATCTGTTTGTTTATTCGCAGATATATGCGCATACAGTCTAATAATCATCACAGGCTTACTTTCAATAAAATAAGCAACAGTTTGCGAATTTTCGAGTTCACGTTGAGTCAGGTATTTTCTAAACATTTGGGGCACATCATCGACAAACGGGTCATCATCCAAATGATATGTAAATCTTGAGGCAGCAATGTTGCTCAAGTTGAAAAATTTATTCATTATAAAAATTGAATATATATATTTATAAAAGTAAACATTCAATATGGAAGTCTACGCGCCAAGTGAAGTATATGGCAATTTGCTCAAGGTGGCAAAGTATCGCAACATCGACGTTACGTCGGCGGTGTTGTCCCACGACGACCTTATCAAACGACTCAATTCTCATGAATTTGTAACTATTGCTGGAACTCGTGCAAATATTGACACTCGTGGCCCATCCAATTTGATTATGGTTCTTATTGCTCCTGACTCAAAGTACTCTGCGAAATCTGCGGATTTTAAGACTATGTTGAAGAACATTCCGAGCATCAAAGATTTGGTCAACGTAGAGTCATTCGATGATGAACATGTGAAAATTGTTACAAAAGCCAAGAGTGAAATTGCCGCGGACATCATGATTGTTAGCGAATATCCGCTGACTGCACATATCAAGCGCCATCTGGATACATTCAAAAAAGTAAATCCACATATAAACATCGAGTGCTATGATTATGAAATATTTCTGATGGAAATTCCAACACATGAGTCAGTGCCTGAACACTCGCTGATGTCCTTATCGGACATAGATAAATTGGTCAAAAAATACAAGATTGCTCCAATGTATTTTCCAAAAATTTTAGTTACTGACCCTGTCGCGGTTTGGTATGGTATTCGCGCCGGAAACGTTGTGCGCGTCAAACGCAGGTCAGAGACTGCCGGATATGCATATGTATACCGTATATGCATCTGATATATGCGCATGTATGCATGTGCTTGCACATACGCATGTGCTTGTACATACGCATGTGCTTGTACATACGCATGCTTAGTCACTGTCGTCGTCACTGATGTCTTCAAACATTTTTTTATTATATAGTTTATTACAAACCTGTACCGGCACAGGCTTTAAACATTTACGGACTTTTTCAATACTGTTCTTGGCGCCATTGTCGTTGTCATTGGTAGTTGTGCCATCATCGTTGTCACTATCACTATCATCACTGCTGCTATCGTCGTCACTGATGTCTTCAAACATTTTTTCATTAAAAAGTTTATGATAAACTTGCACTGGATTTGGGGACTTTAAACATTCACGAACTTTTTCAATACAGTCGTCGATGGCAGGTACAAGCTGCTGCAAAAATCCAGAAGTATGGTCGATTACATGATAATGAATACTAAATAGTTTCCATGGAAGGTAGCCGATATTTTGTTTTTTCTCTCTGATGCAAAATTCACGATGAGCATCAATATCCGCATGCGTGGATGCCGATGCTGACGCATCTGTGGCATCAGTATAGTCACGCATAGGCATATAATTTACTTGAATTTTTCCATCCGAGTATAGCTTCATTACCGCCTTGAATAAATCCAAATCACATGCACCAAAATCAATATTGTATAAATCAATATTTGTGCTCGTGGTAGCGTCGCCGCTTGCACAAGTGCTTGCACAAGTGCTTGCACAAGTGCTCATGGCATCATCGTTGTCGTTGTGGTCGCTTACAAGGTCTTTGTAAAATCCGAGAGCACCAAAGGTAATCGGCGGTTTATTTTTATATGCAAGAGTTGCTGCCGGAGTCTTGTTGAAATTCAAACCAAAGCCAAGGTCGGCCGCGGCGCATCTTCTAAATACACCTTCGATGAACAGTCCTGAAGTTGGCTTTGCAAGTATTTCCAACCCCATCTTGACTTGAGGCACATAATATTTAGGAACTATACTGCTTGGAATTCTACTAATTGGACACTTGAATTCAATCAATACGCATTCAGTTTTTGGCTTAAATGCAACAGTAATTTCATCGTCGAATGTTTTTTCGCGTGCATTGCGAAACTTACTCAAGTCAAGTATGGCAAGTCCATCTGGACTATAGCTTGTATTGTTTGGTCCCAGCACGTATAGGTCTTCGCCGAGAATTTCACAATTAAGGTCACGCTCAACATAAAGTTTAATTACTTCTTCAAACATATTTCCCCATTGAGTTGCGGTCGTTGGGATAAATTTTGTCATTCCGATTTTTTCAGCAATGATGCTTTTTACTGTACTAAAGCCGCCTGTGGTTGCAAATGCAGCTACGGAACTTCCGCCGATTGTAAACTTACGAGCAGCATGCCATTCAGCGCTATGCTGACGAATGCCATTATCCAGCAGTGTTACATAATCACATAATTGCATATCTGCGGTCATTTGTGCAGTAACTGGTTCCGCGTTAGTGTTGGTAGATGTGGCCACGTTGGCATCATTGGCCACGTTGGCGTCATTAGCCACGTTGGCATCATTGGCCACGTTGGCGTCATTAGCCACGTAATTAGCCACGTTGGTGTCGTTTAATTCAGCCATGACATTACTATATTTATCTGTGATTCAATTCTTTAATTGAATGCAAATTCATAACAAATACAGCAAATAAGTATCCAATTAGAGCTTACAATAATATTATATAATTACAACCATGCGTTCTCGCTCTGATAGACCCAACTGGCGAGTGCCACCGCCGGTGCAAAAAAAGTCTTCGTATGGCATCGCATGCTGTCGAATAGTCAATAACAAACTCGAAATAATTGCAGTTTGTAAACGCTTCAGCTATGCATTTAATTGCTTTGTCAATGGAAAGTATAGCGCTAATGACCTTCAGAAATTATTTGATTCAATGACCGTTGACGAAAAGTTAGATATATTGAGTCTTGATTTCAAACAATTATGGTACAAATTTTGGTCCGGCGCTTATCATCGCGATGACTTTATCGCATGCAAAAGCAAATTCGAGAACAACTTTTTAAAAGATGGAGGCATCAAGTTGAAATCAATGATAAAAAAATCAACAAGCGTGGGGAAATTATGGGAAGTTCCAAAGGGTCGCAGAAAGAGCTCTGAAATAGATACACAAACTGCGATGCGCGAATTTTATGAAGAGACTGGCATACACAAACGAAGCTACCAAATGAGTTCTAATTTCATTACAATTAATTACATTGACGAAGGTGTAATTTATTATAACAAATATTATATTGCAATAGCTACACAGCCGATTGAGCCAAAGATTGATTTTGGAAATGCTGAACAAATTATAGAAGTTTGTGATGTTCGCTGGATGAACCTCAGCGACATAAATTTTGTAAAATGCCCTATACTCATGCAAACATACTTGGAGATTGAAAAAGCTATCGCATATTTGTTGTTGGATATGTAAATACACGTATACTTATGCACGTATACTTATACACGTATACTTATACACGTATACTTATGCACGTATACTTATGCACGCATGCACGTATACTTATACGTGCGGCGGCGCTGGTTTGTTTGCCTTGTGAATTTCTTTAATAAGTTGGTCTATCTCTGCATCAATCGACGATGTCTTTGTGGATTTAGATGTCTTCTTTTTTGTATCACGCATGTAAATAAACGCAAACATGAGTAAAATTATAACAATAATTATGTAAAAGCCATAGTTTTGAAATGCATAACTGGCCGCATTGTACACATTGGGTAAATATTCTTTCATCGCCTGATATATTATCAACGTATATTTATATGAAAAAAATTAATAACTGTATATAGAGATGAATATAATTATCTACTTTGCTATCTTTGTATTCGTGGCAATCGTATTTATTGTGAACTATTCAAACAATTTAGCCGCTGGAGCCATTACGCTATCACTGTTTGTAAATTTTGTGGCATTGCTTGTGCAAATAAATAGAGTTAATCGAAGCGTCACTGGGTCGCCTACTGATGAAGTTGCGTCAGAAGAAAAATCACTCTTGGACAATATGGGAATTTCCGATTTGCTCGGATTGAAAAAGGACCCACCGGCGGCAGCCAAGCCGGAACTTATTGACACCGGCAGCGCTGGCCGCGCCACCGATATAACCCCGGCAGTTGCGGCGCAACCAATGCAACCAATGCAAATGTACGACGACAAATACGACAATTATGATTCTTACAAAATGGGTTACTTTGACCACCACGACAATGTACTTAATCAACGCTGCGCATACGGTAGTCACACAGCGCCAACTCCAATCGTGCCTGGGCATTGCGCGCAACATATCGATGAATCGTTCGCGGCCGATGCGCGCATATACACGCGCGGATATAGAGACATTGCCGATTATGAATCATCGCGTGATGAACTACGCGCTGCAAATGTTTATCATTCAAGCGGTAAGCCAAACGCTGCATATAATCCACTGTACGGTGACGGCGGCATCGACGATATGAACGCGACAAGCACAATGCAACGTGACATACGCAAGCGCGCATCAATGGATGGCGCCATCTCAAAGACTTCCGATTATTATAAATTTCATTTTGAAGAAGAACTCGAGCGAGAAGAAGCCAAACCATGGTGGGGCGCTCGCGAGTACTAAATCATTTTGCAAATTTATAAATCCTCGGCAGTCTTTGCAGTTGGATTGGAGACCGACGGAACATCCGGCGCTGGCTGTTCTTTACGAATGTCCACCAAGTTCTCGGCACCGCGCTCAAATTCTTTCATAGAATCATTAATTTTGTCAAACAATGCCTTGACTTTGGGGTTGGTTGTATTTTGTTGCGCAGCCTTTCTATAGTACGCGATGATGGTTCTAAATTGCGCGGCCAACTCCGGGTCGTTGTCGGTTGTTTTGTTGACATCGAGCATAAAGTGCTGCATAATAATGGTGCTGTCTTTGGTAATTATAAAGTCTTTATAGTAACTTCCAAAGTTGTTATTGAGCATTCCAATTGATTCCTTTACCTTTTTAAATGCTTTTTTGCATCTATTAAGCTCTGGTCTTGTCTGGATTTCTTCAATAGAGTTCATGATGAGCTTTGAAAATTCTTCAACATCAATATCTGGACTTGACATCTCTTCGTAAATCTTGGAGCTAAATTCAAAGGTCTTGTATAGCAATGTCATGATGAATCGAGTTGTGTTCTCGCCGATGTTCTTCATGCAGAAAATCTGCTTGATATTTAAATTTGTAAACACCAGTGGAGTCCACTCAAGGCCCGGCATAGACGTGATAAATTTATGATTAAGTTTGTTCAAGTCTGTAAAGTTTGCCTTGTACGGCACCAACTTGTCACAAATAATGATAAACATATTAATAAAATCAGACTTTTTAAGAGTCGTGTACTTTTCAATAAATGAATCTCTGGTTGCCTGCGAAATATTTTTAATATTCCATTCGTAGTCGGCGAGAGAGACCGAAAACAAATCAGCCATGGTCGCGCGTGACTCTTCACAATACTTGCGAATTTCTTCACGAGGCGCCGTGAACTCTTTTGTACGCATAAGCGGGCAACTTTCAAGTGTCTCAAATACTTTAATCATTGATTCACACAAATTTTTAACTCGAATATATCTTGGATATGCAATTGCTACGTTTACTGAATCATCGCCGGTCATCAGCATCTGGTTGAACATATCAGATAAATCATCGGAGCCTGCGGGTACCTTTACCTTTTTTACCTTCACTTTCATGTCGTATATAAAGATGCTCAATTAATCTTAAATTAAGAATTGAAAAAACAAAAATTCTTTAAGAATTGAAAAAAACAAAAATTCTTTAAGAACATATTGTACATACCAATGGTGCTTTATTTTTTAAACTGTCCCTTGATAATTTTGTATTCTGCGCAGCAGCCAAGCAGTCCACGGACTTCATTATATACGATATCTTTTTCAGATTGACTCGATGACGCATACAAATCACGAATAGACTCGATGAGTGAATAAATATATTCATCATTTGGTCCAACCGCAACGCCGCTGTTTGCCACTTCTTGGCGAATATCCATACGCATCATAAATTCTTCATCGCGTCTTATGATTTTTTCAGCATGTTTGATAAGATAACTGCTTGAAATTTCAAGCAACTGCTCAAGGCCAACAGTTAATTTTAATAAAGAAATCCTCTTTTTTAGTCTATCGAACTGGGCCAAATCACTATTGGATTTAGTCTTGAGCTCAAGGATTTTCAGCAACTTTCTTATGCTTGCCTCGTAATCAGATACACATTTCTCGATAGTCCTCGCCATTATTTAAATATACACATCATTATTTAAATTGATTATTTATTAAGTATTCATGCGCGTTGTAAAAACATGTACATGAATACTTATCCAAGTTTATCATAAAAAGCGCGCATCATATCTGATTCAACCCCGTCACAACCATGCATAGTATCCGCGAATGACTTGTCGAGTAGATTTTTGCTACTATATGTTTCTTCGGGCTCCTCACGAATGCTATGTTGCAAACTTGCGCCTGTGCGTGCCGGCGCGTCATAATCACCGTAATCGTCGTCGTTGACCGGGGCGGCTTTACGATGCGAAGGTATGCGTTGTTTGTAATCGTTCATTTTTTTCATAACTTCATCGTTGGACCTCGAGTACTCGTCGGGCTCATCATCGTCATCGGTGGGCTTGCCATTAGGGCCTATTTTTACTTGCGACATCTCTTTACGCATATATTCTTGAAGGTCGTCTTCGTTGTCGGGCATATACGGCGATGCAGTCATTCGTGCAGTGGTTGTTTTGATGTCGTTGCGGAGTAGCGCGATTATATTTTTCTTGCCGATGATGGCGCGACCGCTTTTCTCAATAGCAGCCGGAAGTCTTGTGATGCCTTTTGAATTAAGTGACTCCAGCATCTCATCGGTAAAGTCGTCGCTGCCTATCTTTTCGATATATAGCTTTATGCCTGATTTATTTATGTCGTCGACGTGTGCCCGGCAGTACTGCAGCAACTCCAAGCATGTCTCTGTTGATTGCACCAATAACTTTATTTGTTTCATACTATACATAAAGCATACTTTATTTAAATCAAATTATCAAGTTAAAAAAAGAACTTTAATTTTTGCAAGCATGTATGCATGTATGCATGCAAGCATGCAATCACATGTGGGTTAATTTTCGTCAACATGCTTGAGCTCGCGCTTGATTGCTTCAAAGACACTTACTGCATTCTTTACTGCATTTGCAATTATCCCCGCGGGCTCATCATAAGATTTGATTTTCAAGGTAAGGCTGCGCTTGAGAGTGCTCGTTGAATAAGTAACCGCCGGAATATTTTTGTTATCGTTGAGTATAGTGCGCATTAGCAAATTTCCAATGGTGTCTGATTCGCCATCGATGGTGAGCGTATGGTCAGCTCCGTTGCTCACAATGCGGTGGCTCATTGTATCAATGACATTAAGTCGAGCAATTAAATTTTCACATGCTCGAATCAATATGGTCTTTGGCTCAAGAGTCCCATTGGTCAAGAATGAAATTTTGTATTTTTTTGGATTTGCAACAGACGAGGAAACGCCGGTGCCTGTATATGCATTGATAGGCTCAACGTCTGTGGCTACGCTCGAGCAGTTGAATGCCAGCGCAAACATTGCATGGTCAAAGCCATATCCGGACACAATTTTAATGCCATTGATGTTTAAAGTGGCGCCGGCGGTCAATCCAATCACTGTAAAATTTGGGTCAAACCATTTCTTGCCGCTGGAGCTAATCAATGAACTTGCCATGATGTCCTTGATATCGTCGGTATCATTGGACTCGTTGAGTGAAAAAGTTTCAGATACGGGTACATTTTGCATCACCGGAATCAAGCTCAAGCGAGTCATGAGCAGTTCATGGATAATGTATTTGTCAGTGGTCTTTATGTTGCCGATGTCAACTGCAAGTGCCTTCACTTTGAGCTCCATCGAGATGGTCCTGCGAATTGCATTTGCGATGGCATTATTGACATTTTCAAGCTCAACAGCTGCATACACGGATGCAATAGTCGGGATGAGCTTGGCAAACTCAGCGCCAACATCCGGCTTAAGGTCAGTTACCTCAAAATCAGTAATGTATCCCATGATTGTTTTATTTATAAAATCCATATTCAAATTTATAATTGAAAAAAACAAATTATACGTGCGTGCTTTGCACCAGTGCTTGGTGCTTGCACAAGTGCAAGTTACAGCAATGAATTTGCAGCCCTATCAACGATGTCGTTGCCGGCGTGGATGAACCATTCGGCGGTTCCTGGCTTTGGCATCGCTTGGTGACTGCGTGTGTGCTTGAAGCCTATCTTTGTGCGCGTGCGTAATCGCGCGATAGTCTGCTGGGCTTCCTCAATCATGTCCATGTTTTTTCTCGGTGCTCCCGTAGATGTCGTACGCGGCCACAAGTCGATGGACTTTATCGCGTACATGGAGTCGCTGATTATTTTAATTTCATCAATCGATTGCAAATTAATGCTTTCAATATAGTTGAGGCCGGCGACAATCGCATAAAGTTCGCCACGATTGTTGCTTGGCATAACAGCAGCACCGTCGATGAACGCGCGGTCAATCGTGCCACTGCATGCGTGTGCATTGAACCCCAACCATTGATATGCCCAACTGGCCGTGCACTTGGGTTTGCCATTTGCTTTTGCGGCGCCATCGGTGAATAACCAGCCGGTGCGTACGCGCACATCAACGCCGGTGCGTTTAAGTTCTTCACATGCATGTGCGCAAGCAACTCTCGTTGATGTAATATTTTGCGAATCACAACATGCTGGCAAGCATAGCTTTTCGACACTCGCGTCGCATTCAAGGTCGACAATGGTCACTTTACGTGCTTGCGCTGCCGCTTGCAGTATCGGAGCAAATTTCGAGCAATAGTTGGCGGCCATGATTATCGTGTGTATATTTTTTATGTGTACAAGTATATTTATACAAGTATATTTATACAAGTATATTTATACAAGTATATTTATACAAATGAAAATTTTATTCACGGCAGGCGCTGTAATCGCATTGATAATTATCTTGTTTTTCATATTCAATTTTATAACCGCTGAGGGATTCAATAGTAAGCCTGAACGTAGTGCCGCTATCGTTGAATGGTTCCATGATCAAAAGCACCCCAGATTTGCCAACTTTAAGCAGCATATTCCAAATGCAAATATTGTCGAATACACGGATGCATTGTCATTGATGCAGCGACGTGAACTAAACAAAGATACATTGCTAAAGACCCTGGTGGCGTAGCTGTGTGCTTGCACCAGTGCGTATAGTGCTTGCACGATGCTTGCACCAGTGCGTATAGTGCTTGCACGATGCTTGCACCAGTGCACGAGTGCTTGTGCATAAGCACTCGTGCACAAGTACAGTTGCAAGTTATAAATTAAAAATATAGTAAACGATATATAGCAACAATGATATATCTGGATGCTAATGCAACTACATTTATGCCCGACAAGGTCGTGGCCGAAATGGTACGCTGGGTTAACAAAGGCAATCCATCCGCGGGATATTCAAGCGCCGTGAAAGCCCGCGCATGTATGGAAGAATTTAAACAAAAAATAGGAGCTCTTTGTGACTTTAGTCCATGCTGCGCTGAAGACCGTGACGTCAACGACAATGACACATACAATAGAGCAGCCCGAGTTGACCCGGCCAAATACAAAGTTATCTTTACATCAGGCGCATCTGAATCAAATTGCATGGCCATAAATGGCATCATAAATTCATATACGGAAATTACCGGCGGCATGCCACATGTTGTCGCAAGCGCAATCGAACACAAGTCTATACTTGATATGCTTGAGGATTATGCACAACGTCGCAAAATTTTGCTTACTCTGATTCCGCCAACGCCATCCGGACATATACTCGCCGCAAGCGTTGCCGCTGCTTTGCGACCAAACACCGCGTTGGTCTGTGTGATGCATGCAAATAATGAAACAGGTGCAATTAATGATATTGCATCAATTGGCGCTATTGCGCATTCCGCCAATATACCATTCCATACAGATGCGGTGCAAATATTTGGCAAGTATCCGTTGCGTGCAAACGCTATGCACGTGGACTCGTTTACTGTAAGTTTTCATAAACTATACGGGCCGGCCGGCTGCGGCTTGCTGGTTATCAAGCAAGCGTTGCTCATCGGCTACAAGTTTTCGCCGATGATTTATGGCACACAAAATGATGGCATGCGCGGAGGCACCGAAAACTTGCCTGCGATTATGGCAAGCGCAGCAGCATTCAATTACAATTTCGCACGTAGAAATATAAAAAATAAACATTTAGAAGAACTAAAGACATTTGCACTTGTGGAGATTAGCAAGCATTTGCCCGTGCGGCACTATTCCGAATATATCGCCGGTGTTGCCAATGGCAATGCAAGCAATAGCACTACCAGTGCCAACACCAACGCTATTGGTAAAAATACAGAAATTATTTTATTATGTGGAGTAGGTAAGGCGTTCTTGCCAAATACAATATTGATGGCGATAAGTGTTAAAGATATTCGCGTTTGTAATGCAAAAATAAAGCATGCGCTGGAAGCTCGCGGAATTATTGTCTCTGTTGGAAGTGCTTGCAACACTGCATCGAGCAAAGCCAGTCATGTCCTACGAGCATTGGGCGCCGATGCAGTGATTAACGCAGGTGCACTTAGAATTTCCATGTGCGACGACACAACCATCGACGATGTTATTGCATTTGTGACTGCATTGACAGAAATAATAAAAAACAAGAAATTAATCGCAAAGTAAATGCAAATATTTGCAAAACTAATTAATTGTTATTTTTTGATTTTATTGAATATGCTTATGCTTATGCTTATGCTTATGCTTATGCTTATGCACTCGTCGTTTACTTATCGTTTACTTATCGTTTACTTATCGTTTACTTATCGTTTACTTATCGTTTACTTATCGTTTACTTATCGTTTACTTATCGTTTACTTATCGTTTACTTATCGTTTACTTATCGTTTACT
>Ga0306872_100181_pt1 | contig 27365 bp, 23 predicted proteins | sample AntRauMeHopE1498_FD_190455 | JGI IMG/M metagenome (GOLD analysis project Ga0306872, IMG submission 190455) | Saline lake microbial communities from Rauer Islands, Antarctica - Metagenome Hop E1 #498 (v2) (version 2) | ecosystem: Environmental > Aquatic > Non-marine Saline and Alkaline > Saline ...
CTATACTGTATGGCTAGTTTATTCGGAGTAATGTATATGTATGTTTCAGGAATTTAAAGCCTTCGCGATGAAGGGGAATGTGATTGATTTGGCGGTGGCGGTGGTTATTGGCGCTGCTTTTGGCAAGATTGTCTCTTCGCTCGTGGATAACCTGATCACGCCGCTGGTGGGGATGTTTATGGGTGGGGTTGATTTTACTAATTTTTCGTACGCGGTAGGGGATGCGGTGTTTGGATATGGGGCGTTCGTGCAGTCGGTTATCGATTTTACCATTGTAGCGTTTGTTATTTTTATGGTCATCAAGCTGATTGGTCGCGCTAACGGCCCAGCTGAAATCAAAGAACCAGCCCCCCAAGGTCCAACGCAAATCGAACTGCTGATGCAAATCAGAGACAGCCTCAAGCGATAGTACCAACGTACATTGATTGCAAATCAACTGATTCGACCAGGAATCAGTTGGTTGTGTATTAAAACCTAGTTTTGACTGCTGACCAAACCTATTTCCTAAGCGAGCGTAGCGGTAGAGTTATCCCCATCGTCCACAGGAATGCCGTTAGTTTTGGATTATGGTCAGTTTTAAAGAATGCTAGAATATAGCTAACACCGACGAAGACTGATTTCTTGTCGTGTGTCGGAGGTAGACACACTATTCCTATTTTATAGGTCGCGAATACTAGATTCGTGTGTGTTTCGTAGTTCTCATCACCCTTAGACACTAGCTATCTGCTTGCATGTTCTGCAAGCGATTTTCTTCCACCGTTAGTGTCTGCATCTGATGAGGTTAATAATCATCACTTTATTTGATCACATGAAAATCCAACACATTCGCAAGCGAGACGGTCACACCCAGCCGTTTGATATCGAAAAAATCGTCGACGCGATTGCCCGCGCGCTCGTCGAGACTGGTGAAGGAGACCGCAAAGACGCGACCGAAGTCGCCGAGCTGGCGCACCAAAAAGTCGTCGCCATGTGCGTGCGAGCCGGCACCGCCGAAGCGGGTAGTGCCATCGCCAACAAATGCATCGACGGGAATCCAGCGGTGGAAGAAATCCAGGACCTGGTCGAGCAAGCGTTGATGGAGAAGGACTACTTTGTGACTGCCAAGGCGTACATTATTTTCCGTAACGCCCGAAAGAAACTGCGTGAGCGAGATATCTTTGCCCACCGCATGCACCTCAAGCCGTACGAATACCCGGAACTGTACGAGTACGTCGACGCCGTGCGTCACTCCTACTGGGTGCACACGGAGTTCAACTTTACCGGCGATGTGCAGAATTTCCATGTGGACGTCAATGACGTCGAGCGCAACGCCATCAAGAACACCATGTTGGCGATTGGTCAGATTGAAGTCGCGGTCAAGAGCTTCTGGGGTGATATCGGCAAGAAAATGCCCAAGGCTGAAATCAGTGCGGTCGGGGCGACGTTTGCTGAGTCAGAGGTCCGCCACACCGATGCGTACGCGCACTTGCTAGAGATCCTTGGTCTCAATGGTGAGTTTGCTAAAATCAAAGACATTCCCGTCATTCAAGGACGAATGGAATACCTCAGCAAGGTAAGTGACCTCGCCCAGACCAAGAGCAACAAAGAGTACGTTCAAGCGGTGATGCTGTTCTCGTTGTTTGTCGAGCACGTGTCACTATTCTCGCAGTTCCTGATCATGATGAGTTTCAACAAGCACAAAAATGTGTTTAAGGGGATTAGTAACGCGGTCGAGGCGACGAGTAAGGAGGAAAACCTACACGGTATGTTTGGTATCGATGTGATCAACATCATCCGAGACGAGCACCCTGAGTGGTTTGGCGCTGAGACCGAGGCGGCCATCATCAAAGCCTGTCAAGAAGCGTACGAGGCTGAGAGCAAAGTCATCGATTGGATTTTTGAAGCCGGTGAGCTAGATTTCTTGCCCGCAGCGAACGTCAAAGAGTTCGTCAAGCACCGATTCAACAATTCGCTAGCAGCCATCGGTATGCCCCGAGTGTTCGAAGTTAGTGCCGCTCTCTTAGAAGAAACAGACTGGTTTGATAACGAAGTCATCGCCACCAAGCACGTTGACTTCTTTGACAAAAGATCAATCAACTACAACAAGCGTTCGGCAAGTGTCACCAGTGACGATTTGTTCTAGAATAGGAAGATAGAAACCACAAGCGTAGTGCAGACAGTCGCGATTACAACTAACTGAAAGAAAGCATCACTATGAACAAAGAACCATGGTACTGGGTCAACGATAATACTCGAGCGTTTATGGCTCGCGGCTATCTCGTCGATGGTCAGACGACCGAAGAACGAGTGCGGTATATCGCCAAGTTTGCGGAGAAGACCCTCGGAAAGCCGGGATTTGCGGACAAGTTCGAAGACTACATGAGTAAAGGCTGGATTAGTCTCGCGACTCCAGTGTGGGCAAACTTTGGTCTGGATCGTGGGCTACCAATCAGTTGTTTTGGTTCCTACGTTGCTGACGATATGGCTAACATTCTGCATACTCAAGGTGAGGTCGGGATGATGAGTAAGTACGGTGGTGGTTGTTCGGCGTATTTTGGTGACCTGCGCGGACGGGGAGCGACTATTCTCAACAACGGCTACTCGAGTGGTCCGGTACACTTCATGCAGTTGTTTGAAAAAATCCTCGACGTTGTTAGTCAGGGTGCAACCAGACGTGGGGTGTTTGCGGCCTACCTACCAGTCGAGCATCCAGACATCCTGGAGTTCCTCGACATCGGAACCGAAGGTAATCCAATCCAGAAAATCAATCACGCGGTGACAGTAACCGACGCGTGGATGGAAGCGATGATTGCTGGGGATGAAGACAAGCGCAAAGTCTGGGCCAAGATTATCCAGCGTCGGAGTGAGATTGGGTACCCGTACGTTATGTTTATTGATAATGCCAACAACGGTCGACCCGATGTGTATAAAGACCAAAATCTCTCAATCTACGCGAGTAACGTCTGCAGCGAGATCATGTTGCCAAGCAACAAAGACTGGTCGTTTGTGTGTTGTCTATCGTCTATCAACCTGATGCACTATGATGAGTGGAAAGACACGGACCTGGTTGAAACCATGACGTACTTCCTCGAAGCCGTCATGACCAACTTTGTCGACAAACTAGAAGCCTGGCGCGACTCAGAGGATGAAGACAAACGCCTCGCGTTCAAATTCATGGAGCGTCCGTACAACTTTGCCGTGGCAAACCGGGCGCTCGGACTGGGGGTACTGGGGTATCACTCACTGCTACAAAACAAAGGCATTGCTTTTGACAGCGTGGAAGCGGGGGAGATCAACAAAGAAGTGTTCGCTCTCATGAAAGAACGTTCACACGCAGCTAGTGCTGCAATGGCGACTGAGTATGGCGAACCGTCAGTCATGAAAGGGTACGGACGCCGCCACGCCACCACAATGGCGATTGCGCCGACGACCTCATCAGCGTTTATCCTCGGGCAAGTGTCACAGGGGATTGAGCCAATCTGGAGTAACTGTTACATCAAAGACGTTGCCAAGATGAAAGTGGTCATCAAAAACCCCCTCCTCGAGGCGCTATTTACCGAGAAAGGCATCAACGACAAAACTACTTGGGACAGCATCCGTGACGCCGACGGCTCAGTGCAACACCTTGATAGTCTGACTGATGATGAGAAGCAGGTGTTCCGAACCTTTGCTGAGATTGACCAGTCGACCCTCATCGAGCACGCCGGTGACCGACAGAAATTTATCGATCAAGGTCAGTCGCTCAACGTCATGGTGCCGCCAGACGTCCCCGCCAAAGACGTCAACCAACTTTACATCCACGCCTGGAAGAGTGGGTGCAAGGCCCTCTACTACCAGCACAGCATGAACGCCGCTCAACAGATGGTGCGCAAGAAGCTGGCTGAGAAAGAAGCGAAAGGGAAATAAAAAAACGGCGGCCGATAGGCCGCCGTTTGTTTTACCCACCCCTGTTGAAATCTTTCAAACTCGTGGAGCGAGTGGGGTATAGTAATTGGAGTAAGAGCTTTGGCTCTTGCGAACATGTTTCTATATTGAGTTCAGAGCCTAGCTTTGACTCAAGATGGCGGCGCCTACCAGGGACTACGTATCGCGACTACGCAGTCCCCGCTAGGCGCCGTTGTCATTGGTGGTGAAATATGGTTTGCTATCTCTATCTATGCGTTTTTCATTTATACTCGCACTCACTGTGGTCTTGTCGCTGGCAGGCGTGCAGTGGTATCAAACCACGCAGTACATCTGCCCAGTTCCAATCAGCTACCGCTTGGGGGTGATTGATGAGTCGTTTGTCATTTCTGAATCCGAAGCCAAGCAATACATCGAAGAAGCGGCAACCGTTTGGGAAGACATTGCTGATCAAGATTTATTTATATACGACGAACAAGCTGACTTCACCATCAATTTTGTGTTCGACGAACGACAAGCCAATGCCGACGCGCAGATAACTGACCGTGACCGGCTCGATGGAATCGCGACCCAAAACGAAGCCTTCCGGACGCAGATTGCTGACATCCAATCCACCTATGAAGCCAGGCAGGCTACGTTTAATGCTAACCGCGAGTCGTACGACGGCCGTCTGCAGGCATACAACGACCAAGTCCGCCAAGCCAACGACCGCGGCGGAGCGACCCCCGCAGTGTTTGCTGAGTTGGAATCAGAGCGCGTGACGCTGGCTGCGGAATCAGAAGAGCTGCGAACCGAGGCTGACGCACTCAATGACCTCGCCCAGCAGTTAAACGAGCTGAGTGGTGAAGGGAACCGTTTGATCGAAACGTACAACGAGGAGGTCCGTACCTACAATCTGATGTACGGTGAAGCGCACGAATTTACCCAGGGTGACTACCGCGGCGGTGAGATCAACATCTATAAATTCTCTGATGAGTTTGAACTGGTCACCGTGCTCGCACACGAGTTCGGGCATGCTCTAGGCATTGACCACATTGAGGAACCGGGGTCGCTGATGTATTATTTACTTGACGACGAACTTGATCAGATTCCGACCCTGTCTGCCGGCGATATCGCTGCCTACCAGCAGGTCTGTACCGACCAAGGATTTGGTGCACGCGTCAGAGGATTTATCCGCGCAGCTCTAGCAACAATCTAATATATTTATGAATTCTTTATTTTCAACTCCGTCGATGCGATTGCTAGGCGGATTATCCCTGGTGATGCTTCTGGTGGCACTGGCATCATACGCTGCCCTGAATTTTACCCAGATGCAGTATCTCGACGTGATGCCCGCAAGCATCTCGATCACCGGTGAAGGGGAAGTCCTCGCGGTCCCAGACATCGGCCAGTTTACGTTTTCGGTTGAGGCCGAAGCGCCTGACGCCGCTGGCGCCCAAGCCCTCTCTGGTACCAAGGTCAACGACATCCTCGCCTTTTTGCGCGAGTCAGGAGTCGCGGACACCGACATCAAAACTCTCAACTACAACCTGTATCCCAAGTACCGATGGGAAGAGCGAGTGTGCCTCCCGGGTACATTCTGCGGATCAGGTGAGCAAATCCCTGACGGATTTGGTGTCAGTCAGTCGGTGCAGGTCAAGGTGCGTGACACTGACGCCGCCAGCACTATCCTCACTGGGGTTGGTGAGCGCGAGGCTACCAACATCAGCGGTCTAAATTTTGTCGTTGACGACACTGATGCCCTGATGGCCGATGCGCGGACAGCCGCTATCGTTGACGCCAAAGCACAAGCTGCCCTCCTGGCTGATAACCTCGACGTCGAGCTCGGCCCGATTGTTGGCTACTACGAAGAAGACTCACGGTTTGCACCTGAATCATATCTAATGCGCAACGTCGCTTTTGAGCAGATGGACGAATCAAGTTTTAGTAGCGCTGAATTACCAATGGGGGAAGACAAGACAGTAGCTAGAGTAACCATCACCTACGAAATTAAGTAAATTAAGTAAATTAACGAGCGTAGCGACTATAATTTATTTATATCCAAATCTGATCATGTCATAGAGTAGATTTCTGGATGCAAATGAACTATCTCAATACCACCGCTTCGTTTGAGCCGACCAGAGACAAAAGTAAAGAGTGGCGCCTGCGGGCGCCACTCTTTACTTTTATGTACACTCCAGTATAATCAACCTAACAAATTCGCCTGCGGGCGGTTTTTTTAACAAAATTTATATGGAACGATTCTCAAACTACCTCAAAGCGACCGCTGCTGAAATGAAGCAGGTCAAATGGCCAACCAGACGAACCGCCGCGTTTTATTCACTTTTGGTGATTGTCATCTCGGCTATCACTGCGCTCTACGCTGGGGCGTTCGACTTCTTGTTTGGTGAATTTATCAACTACGTCGTAACCAACTTCTAATCCTATGGCTAAGCAACACAGCGACGGCGAACGACACTGGTACGCCATCCACACCTACAGCGGATACGAAAACGCCGTGACGCGTAACCTGAAGCAACGCATCGATTCGCTCAACATGAACGACTCTATTTTCAACGTGGTCGTCCCCACTGAGAAGAAAATCCGCGTGAAGGGAGGAAAACGAGTGGTTGAAGAAGAAAAAGTGTACCCAGGGTACGTGCTGGTAGAGATGATTGTCAACGACGAGTCTTGGTTTGTCGTGCGTAACACGCCGCGGGTGACCGGGTTTGTCGGGAGTGGTACCCAGCCGGTACCGTTGACCCAAGACGAATACGACTCACTGATGAAGCGGATGAGTAATGAAACCGTCAAACACAAAGTAGACCTCGCAGCCGGTGACCAGATCATCATCACGGATGGTCCATTCAAAGACCTCGAAGGCAAGGTCGGCGGAGTAGACGAAGAAAGCGGCAAGGTAAAAGTCCTCGTATCAATGTTCGGGCGAGAGACTCCAGTAGAGTTAGACTTCTTACAGATTAAGAAGGCATAATTTCACCTGGGTTACGCTTTGTCTGCAAAAACAAGAAAACCGCCCTCATGAGGGCGGTTCTTCGTCTTTTTTGTCGTCATCAGGAAAATTATATTCATCCATAATTTTCCTGGCCAGTTTATAATTAGGCTCTCTTAACTTAGCCGTTTTAACTGGCAATCCATGAGTCTTCCGGAAATGACGACTTTGCACCATTGCTAGGATGCTCCTCAAGGTAGCTGCCATGTTAAGTACTCTCCAATTTTGTCGCTTTCTGTACATAAATATGCCACACATTACTTGCAAATTAAAGCGTTTTCTTCTATGATACGCGAGCTTCAGGTAGATGCAGATATGGAACTGCATTTGCCACACAACATAAACATTTAAAACATGGCAAAGAAACTCGTAAAGAAAATCAAAGTACAGGCGGTCGGTGGTAAAGCGACTCCAGCTCCACCGCTCGGGCCGGTACTCGGACAGGCTGGTATCAACATCGGTGAGTTCGTGAACCAGTTCAACGAACAAACGCGTGAGCGAATGGGGCAGGTGGTCCCAACCGTCATCAGCGTGTACGATGACCGAACGTTTGACTTCATCGTCAAAGTGTCACCAATGTCTCGACTGATCCTTAAGAAAATCGGCAAAGACAAAGGTTCAGCCAAGAACGTCGCTTCTATCGCCGGGAGCATCACCAAAGCCCAGGTCCGCGAAGTAGCCGAAGAAAAGATGCCCGACCTCAACGCCGCTTCAATTGAAGCAGCGATGAAAATCGTCGAGGGATCTTGCTACTCTATGGGTATCCAGGTCGTTAACTAGGTTTCGTTTGTAAAATACCCAAAACCAGCAGCCGCCAGGCTGCTGGTTTTGGGTTTGGTAAGAAATGCAGCGTTCGTGCGTCTTAGGTTGGGAAAAGTTGTACGTTATAGAAAATGAGGGACGAAATGCCGAGAAAAATCCAGACTCGCACGATTTTTGTATTGTGGTACGGAGACAAGCCTCACTATTTTTGCGAATCAAATATGAGATGCGTTCCGCGGCGGTTTTTTGCCCGGGAGGACACAAACGTTACCAGAGATAAAGCTCCTGCAGTTTTGGTTGAACTTGCAGCGTTTTATGGAGTTTCAATTAAACCCGGAACAATTGTTCAGGGGCCATCGTTTAGCACCGAGGAAACAATTTTCCTCAGGAGGAGTTTGGTAACCATCAGAGTGATCTCAGTCGAGGCGGCTGCAGATATCCCTCAGAGAAATGAGTTCATCGTCCCCCTCGAGCGACACCGGCTATACTCGCGCATGCAACCAGCATCGTACAAACTACTGGTAGCAGCACAGTAAAGACAAAAGGCCGATCCGTATCCCGGACCGGCCTTTTTTGCTATCATATCGCCATGCAACTTCTTCCTATCAAAACTAAAATAATGCGGCCACCACAGGATGATTTATATCTAGAGTTAGACGCTGTTTTACCAGAACTGCACAACGGAGACGTTATTGTGCTCAGTTCAAAAGTCGTCGCTATCCATGAGGGGCGTTGTTTTGAGAAAAGTACGTCTGACAAAGCAGCATTAGTGCGAGCTGAAGCTGATGTAGTGATAGAGCGGCCGTATTGGCCGTCGCCATTGACAATCACTCGAGGGGCGTTTATCGGTGCTGCCGGTGTCGATGAGAGTAATAGTGGTGCCTACTATACATTATTGCCTGAGGACGCATTTGTGAGTGCTGAACGTTTGTGGGAGTATCTCACTGAGAAATATAGCTTGTCGAAACTTGGGATTGTTATCAGTGACAGCCGGTCACTTCCCCTACGGTATGGAGCTTCGGCTGTATCGATTGGGTGGTGGGGAATACAACCACTGGAGGATCATATCGGTAAGGCAGATCTGTTTGGTCGCGAGATGCAGTACGAACGATCAAACATCGTTGATGGTATTGCCGCCGCCGCTGGCCTGGTGATGGGTGAGGTGGCGGAGTGTACGCCGGTCGTGATTGTACGTGGTGTTCCCGGTCTACAATTCACTACTCGACATACAAAAGACGAGATATTTTCGCTGTTCGAAGATGATACATTTCGGGTGCTGTATGAGCGATACCTTTTGCCATAGTAGGGTGTAATTTGATACACTGTTAGTACTATGACAAACCGACTGGGTGCGCTACCAGACCATCTCTTGAGAACACTGATTACGAGTAATAACATCATTGGTGCAAACGTAGAGCATGTTTCTCCGGCTTCACTTGATCTCACTGTCAGTGACGAGCTATACAAAATCCGTGGGTTAGTACTGCCAAAAGTCGGTGAGTCTATTTGCGACCTGATGTCGTTTATGGAGGCAGAGCCAGCAGACATTACGCAGCCACTCCAGTGCAACGAATTGTACTTGGTCAAGCTCAATGAGTCGCTCGATCTACCCCAGCAAGTCTACGGCTACTGCAACCCTAAATCATCCACCGGTCGACTCGACATGCACGTGCGAGTCCTGGCTGACGGTGTCCCACGGTATGATTCGATTACGCCCCAGGGCTATAAGGGCGAACTATGGGCAGCCATCGCGCCCAAGTCATTCTCAATTCAGATTCACAGTGGTACCCCGCTGACCCAGTTGCGGCTGTTTACCGGTGATACGCGGTTTTCTGAATTAGACTTGGAGCTGTCGATGCAGGCCGGTCTCGTATGGCACCCAACTGAGGACAAGAAGCTTTTATATAACGATTTGGTAACCAACGATCAGGATGGGACGGTGGTGCTCACGGCACTAGTAGAGGAAGGGATGTGTGGCTTCGAGTGTATTGCTAGTCCAGATCAAATCATCGACGTGGCTAACCTGGCACACTACGACCCGACTGACTTTTTTCGCCCCCTAGAAATCATTGATGGCGCGCTCCGGCTTGAGCGAGATAAATTCTACATTCTCTCCGGGGCCGAGCGGGTAAAAATCCCCCCAACCCTCGCGAGCGAGATGGTCCCAATGGACGAACGCAGCGGTGATTTCCGCTCGCACTACGCCGGGTTCCTCGACCCGGGTTGGGGTTGGGGCACAGACGGCGACGCAAAGGGACGACCGTTTACCCTCGAGGTGCGCCCGTTTGAAGACCTCGTCGTCCGCCCCGGCCAGCCAATTGCCAAAATCCGCTTCGAACGCATGTCGAGCGTGCCAACCATGCACTATGATGTGAAAGCGTCTAACTACCTCACCCAAAGTGGACCGAAGTTAGGTAAGCAATTCAAGTAATTTATTATGAAAAAAATCTATCTTGGCATGGCTCTAAAAGGAACACCAGACTGGTGGAATACAGCATTTCAGAGCGATGTCCGTCAGGCTTTAGAAATATTTACAGACTATGAGGTGACAAAGTTTGTTGGTTTAACAGGCGCCGACCCACTAGAAATCTATACGACCGACATCAATCTGGCAAAATCGGCCGATGTCATGATTGCTTTAACCCGATTTCCTTCGATTGGTTTAGGAATGGAAATACAATCTAGGATTGATTTAGGTCAGCCGACGATATTGTGTCACCCAGAAGTGGTTCCACTCTCAAGTATGGTGCTAGGCGCTCCTGGCCTGGCAGTGATTTACTACGGACATTCTCCACAAGACAGTGTAGATGCAGCCAATGAAATAGTTGTCCAACTGCAGAGTTACCTAAATTAAAAACCACGTGCATGATCGCACGTGGTTTTCAATAAATTACTACTTGTCGACTCGCACTATATCCGCTTCTCCTCGCTTCACGTCAAACCGTCCCACCTCAGAACTAATATGGATAGTTAGATCACAATCAGCGTAGGTGTCTCGCAGGATGTCGGCCATTCGCTCTGCTTGGACCGCCAGGGTGGTGTGGACGAGGCTGGAGGCACGCAACTCGACCAGATAGACCAGTGACGGCAAGTCACCACTGAGGTAGTTGCTAATTTTAAATCCCATTGGGAGGTAATATTGACGTAGCGCTACATCATCAGTCAGTCCATTTGCAGCTTTGGACAACTCTGCAATCAGAGCTTTTGCTTCTGTCTGTAAGTCAGGCGTCAACTCGTCCAGGTACCACTGATGGAACCCAATCTCGCTGGTGAGCAGGGGCATCCGTTGAGTCACGGCGCGGTGTCGTTGAATGTCCCGAAATGAACCGAAATCAAGGGTGAACTGGAACGCCGCTTCTCCGTATGCTCCTAGCCATTTTGGCAGCTCGGTTCGATCAGGTCGATTAGCCAGCAGGGCTTTAAATGGTTTGAGGTCATCATGGTTGATACCGTCTCGTACTAACTGTAGTTCTGGGCAGTCTGCATTGTGGTAGTAGTACTGCTTAGCCGCCGCAGCTGTGTATTCGTGAGTTGCTCGGTATTTTTCGTATCTTTCGTCGTCATTAGTTTTAAACGAACTCGGGTACATTACAAGCATGGCGTCGTTTAACTTGTCTGCAATCTCGCGTACTTCTGCTAGTGGATGATGTCGCATCTGCATGATTCGATCATCGAACTGGCGCAAGGTGGTGGTCCAGGCGATGTTTGTACTCGCGCCAGCGGGGAGTAGTCCCCGGGTGATGTCAAAGGCTCGGGCTTCGATTGCTTTGTTGTAACTGGTTTCTTTTTCACCTTCTCCTAGTTTGAAACGGTTGGGCAGTTCCACCTTCATTGCCTGGAGTGCTTTGAGGTAGAACTGTCGCCAGTTCTCTTGGATAGCTGTACCAGCAGCGGTACCAAGTGGGTTTAAAAATGGCTGGTTGGCAAAGTCGATGTATCTAGTCGATGCTTCTTGACCATTGTATAGTTTGCTGTCCTGGATGGCTTTAGCTGCTAGCATCGAGATTCCCTCGATAAATACGACGCCCACACCACAGTCACCGATAGATTTGTGTCCGTATTGGACGTAGTACGTCGACATAAATTTGTCCGCTCCACGTTCGGCGAGGACTTTGAGGTGACCTTCGATTCCTTCGGTTGAGCGACTATGTAATGCCTGCAACATAGCAGTCATTTCCGCAGTCAGGACTGCCCCTGAGTCGATAACGACAATTTTTCCGCCCGGATCAAGTTTGGTTTCATGGTGTTTGAGTTGTTCGATGGTAGACATTTTAATTAGATTATTTTTGAACTAAAGCCACAAGTGTTTCGACAGTTCTTCTAGAATGTGAAGAAGTATTACTTCTATAGCTCTCATATTGCAAAGTAAGTGGAGATAGCAGTTCCATGAGACTTACTTTATCGTAGTACGCAAAAAATCTTTTAACTTCAGACGTTTCATTGTTACGTAATACACCAACATTTCTATATCCAGTTTGTACTTTCCCGTCAGTATATGTTTCTTCATAATCTGGTGAGAATATCGGTTCGGATAACCAGATAACTCCGCCAGGTTTCAATATACGGACAAGTTCTTTTGTCAGTGCAGCTACAATCTGTGGATCAATGATGCTAGTGAGTACATATGCCATTACAATTACGTCGAACGTTTCATCTTTAAACGGAAGTTGTTGAGTGACGTCAGCGACTAAGAAAGTAGCATTGGGATAATTCTTTTGGTTTTTTGTGATTGCATCTGCATTAATATCAATTCCTGTAACATGGGCGCTATTTTTTAGTAATCCAGGAATTAGTTTTCCGCTTCCGCACCCAATATCTAAAACTTTAGAGGACTGTTGGATATAGGGTAGTAATTCAGTACCTGGCTGTTGGACTCCAGCAAGAATCTCATTTGCTGAAATACTTTGCCAGTAGTTTTTATTTGTTGCGTCAGCAGTAGTGCTCATACCACGACAATGGTACCATGGAGATAATTAATAATAGTATTGACTGATATGAAGGGTAAACTCATAGTTATAGATGGTGGGGATGGGGCGGGCAAGGCGACCCAAACCAAGCTTCTGATTGAACGGCTGCGAGCAGATGGTCATAAAATTGAGACGCTAGATTTTCCACAATATACGCAAAATAAGTTTGGACAACTACTGCGAACGTGCCTCGATGGCTACTGCAACGATTTTATGAATACTGACCCCCGGATTGTCTCGACGATTTACGCGGCTGACCGGTTTGAAAGTAAACCACAGTTAGAGCAATGGCTGGCCGAAGGAAAAATTGTGGTGCTTGATCGGTACGTAAGTGCCAACATGATGCACCAAGGAGCAAAAATAAATGACGAGGTGACTTTGAAAGCTTTCCTGGAGTGGCTCGATAACATGGAGCACGAGATATTTAAAGTTCCCCGACCTGATATTATTTTCTACTTTGACATACCATTTGCGGTTCGAGCGAAATTAAAAGAACAGGCGACCCAAGAAGGTAAGAATGATGCAAAACTAGACGTAGCGGAAGCAGATCAAAATCACCAACACCTAGCTGAAGAACGAGCTCGACAGATTGTGAAATTACTTAATAACTGGAATCAAATTAATTGCTGTACTGATTCTGGAGAGTTACGAAGTCGGGAGGACATACATGAAGAGGTGTTTAAACTTGTTTCTAAAGTACTATAACCTATGCAAATCCAAATCAAAAAACTCCACCCAGATGCAAAGTTGCCTAGTTTCGCGCATGATACTGATGCTGGAATGGATTTGTGTACCATTGAAGATTTTATAATTGCGCCCGGAGAGTTAAGGCAGGTTCGCACTGGTATTGCGATTGTATTCCCTAAAGGGTACGCCGCTCTGACTTGGGACAAAGGTGGGGTCTCGCATGTGCGAAAAATCAAAACCATGGGTGGGGTATTTGACGCTGACTACAGAGGTGACTATACAATCGGTTTAATCAATCTAGGAACAGAAAATCAAGAATTCAAAGTAGGAGACAAAATAGCCCAACTACTGATTCAAAAAGTCGAACACCCGGAGATTCTCATTGTCGAAGAGCTGGACGAGACAGTTCGTGGAGAAGGGCGGTTTGGGAGTACAGGGAAGTGATATAAAAAGTGTGACCGCACCCCAATTGTTTGGGATACGGTCGGTTTGATTTCGGTCGCCCTAGAAAAGCGCCTACTTGAAGTTTTAAGGTCGACTCCGGCTTGACCTAGTTCGCGAGCCATAGATGGCTTGCTCGACATCGCCCCACTAGTTGACTGCTGCGTAACTCATCATGAGCTCCTTTTTTCTGGCTGGTTGCACGGTTTAGAGTAGCACCTGGCGTTTTTTTTTGCAACAATCGTGCTGACTGCTATACTAGAAATATAAAATATATTTTGACCTATGATCTAACCCCTTCGTTTTAGTTTTGATGCCGCCGTTTATTTAGCAGTTTTCAGTATTAAATAGTAATAAACATGAATGAATACCAACACATCAAAGACCAAGACGCGGAGATCTATGCGACGTTAGTCGGGGAAGAAGAGCGGGAGCGTAAGGGGATTGAGCTGATCCCGAGTGAGAACTATGTCTCGATGGCAGTGCGGGAGGCGATGGGATCGATATTTACCAATAAGTATTCCGAAGGCTACCCCGGGCGCCGGTACTACGGCGGGCAAGAGTTCACTGACCAGATGGAGACGATTGCCATTGAGCGGGCCAAACAGCTGTTCAAAGCCAAGTACGCCAACGTCCAACCTCTCGGGGGCGCCGCTGCAAACGTCGCAATGTATTTTGCCTTGATGGAGCCGGGTGACACAGTACTCGGGATGGATTTGTCCCACGGTGGACATCTCACCCACGGGCATCCAACAACGGCCATCAACAAAGTCTTCAATTTTGTCCGGTACAAAATGAAAGACGTCGAGACTGGTGAGATTGACTACGACCACTTGCGGCAGATGGCGCTCGAGCACAAACCCAAGATCATCTTGGCTGGGTTCTCAGCCTACTCACGTGAGCTCGATTATGCCAAATTCAAGGAAATTGCCGACGAAGTCGGAGCGTACACGGTCGCTGACATCGCGCACATCACTGGCCTGATTGCAGCTGGTGTTCTAGCCAACCCCTTTGATCACGGGTTTGACGTTATGACGATGACCACCCACAAATCACTGCGTGGTCCACGCGGTGGGATGATTGTCGTACGAGAGAGCGAAGACCTCGCCAAGCGGATCAATAAAGCCGTGTTCCCAGGGATGCAGGGCGGACCGCACATGCACCAGATTGCGGCCAAAGCCGTGGCGTTCAAAGAGGCACTTGATCCAGGGTTCAAGCTGTACGCCCAGCAAATCGTCAAAAACGCCAAGGCGATGGAAGTGGTGTTCAAAGCTGAAGGGGTGCGCCTGATGTGTGGCGGCACCGACAACCACTTGCTGCTGGCCGACGTACACAGCTCGCTCGGGATTACCGGGGCTGACGCCGAACGAGTGCTTGATGAGGTCGGGATTACCCTGAACAAAAACATGATTGCCGACGAACCGCGCACAGCGATGGACCCATCTGGGATCCGGTTTGGCACACCAGCCATGACCACGCGCGGGATGAAGGAAGAGCAGGCAACCAGACTAGCCGAAATCATGATCGAGGTGATGCGCAACAAAGACGACACTGCCAAGAAAGCCGAGCTACAAGCAGAAGTCCAAGCCATGTGCGAAGCCCACCCAGTACCAGAGAAATTTGTGTAGTAAATATACAAACAAAGTAAAGGCCGGCAGGTATGCCGGCCTTTACTTTGTTTGTATTGTGTGTATAATGCTGGAACTTGTAGTGTGATGACGGTTACGCTTACCCGCGTCCGACCGACTCCACCTCAAGTAGAGAGCCTGCCCGGCTCTCGCCTGCTCGACTGAGGCGGTAGTAGAAGTAGCAGGAAGGGAGTGTAAATTCTCAACTGTGAGGAAGCGAGACTGCTTCTACTGCCGCCACTTTTTAGGCACTGTTCTTAATCTATACTACAACGGCCACACATGCGTGGTCGTTTTCTTTTTGGCTGGTTATTTTGGTATGATGATAGGTATGAACATGAGCAAGATTGCGGGGACAATATCACGCAACTGGCTGACATTTGCTTTTATTGGTGGGTTTATTACCGACCTGCTATTGCTGAACCGGATTGACGACATCGTCGACAATTTGATCTTGCTCACCTACGTGGTGCTCGCGACTGTGTCGCTCCTAGTGTTTTATGCTGGAGTCGCTGAACGGTTTTCTTATCGGGTCTCTCGGGTCGTGCAAAAATACGCACCGATTGTGTTGCAGTATTCATTTGGCGGGCTGCTTTCGGGGATGCTTATTTTCTATGGTCGCAGTGGTGACTGGTTGGTGTCAGCGCCGTTTTTTATCCTGATTCTCGTCGTGATTATTGGGAATGAGCTGCTTGAAAAGCGGTCTGACCGGTTGCTGTATTATATTGCGCTGTATTTTATTGGGATATTTTCGTACGTGGTGTTGGTATTGCCAGTCTTGCTCGGGCGGATGGGGGACGGGATATTTATCCTCAGTGGCATACTGGCGCTGCTGTTTGTCTCTGGGGTGATTCGGATGTTGTACTCGATTGTGCCTAATTTTATGCAGTCCAACACCAGGCGGGTGATACTGATGCTGTCAACGTTGTACATTTCACTGACGGCGCTGTATTTCTTTAACCTGATTCCGCCGATTCCGCTGTCACTGACAGAACTTGATATCGTGCAATCGGTCGTGCGTGATAGCAACGGTGACTACCGGATAGTCGACGAGGAGCAGCCTTGGTACCGCCAGATACCGCTGGTGCGAAACGAGCTGCACCCAACGCGTAGTTCGATTGCTTGTTTTGCGCGCGTGTACGCACCGACCCGACTCGAGACTCGCATCTACCACCGATGGGAATTCAAAGATGCAGCCGGTGACTGGCAGGAAGCGTTCCGGTTTGGGTACCCAATCACCGGCGAGAACCGTGGGGGGTACCGCGGGTACACAATCCTCAACAAATTCAGTGACGGTATCTGGCGTTGCGGGGTCGAGAACGAGCGGGGGCAGGTGCTGGGCCGGACAACCGTCAAAATCAATACCACCAATCCAGCTTGGCCCATGGTGACTAGAATCGAATGATGGGGTAGAGTACGTATACACATGCAAGAAACTATCCACAATGCAATTAAGAATACAGCCAAAGAGCTCGGTTTTTCGACCGTAAACTTTGATCAAATTGATTTCGTTGTTGAACAACCAAGAGATAAGAATCATGGTGATCTTGCGTCTAATTTCGCAATGGTTACCTGGAAACAGCTACCTCACGCAAGGAGGATGATGTTGAGAGTTCGGTCACCGTTTTCGTTAGCACAAAAATTAGCAGAGTTACTCAATGGAAGAATAGATTCTGTAGAAAAAGTAGAAGCTATAGAACCTGGATTTCTCAACTTCACACTAGATCGGGCTTATTTTAAAACGGCTCTTGAGACAGCGCTCGCAGCTGGTGATGCGTGGGGGAGAAATGAGACCGAAAAAGGTGAGCAGGTGATTGTCGAATACACTAGTCCTAATCTATTTAAACCCCTCCACGTTGGGAACTTGGTGGGGAACATTATCGGAGAATCGTTTACTCGTTTGTTTGAACTATCTGGGGCCGATGTGAAGCGAGCCAACTACCCATCAGACATCGGACTACCGGTAGCTAAAGCAGTCTGGGGACTCAAGAAAACCGGGAATGATGTGAGTAAAATCGAGGAGCTGGGGGCTGCCTACCGAGTTGGAAACGAAGCCTACGAAGCAGATGGAGTGGAGAAGGCGGAAATCATCGCAATCAACCAGGCTTTGTACGCTGATTCAGATCCAGAACTGTCCGCGTTACGTCAAGCTGGGATTAATACTTCTAATGCTCAGATAAACGCTATCTGTGAAAAGTTGGGAACACACTTTGACCTAGAGATATTTGAAAGTCAGGCGGCACCGCTTGGTTCACAGATTGTGAAGGACAACATTGGAGGTATTTTCAGTGAGAGCGAAGGAGCGATTGTGTATGATGGGGCAAAATCTGGCCTACATACCCGCGTATTTTTGAATTCAAAAGGTCTGCCTACCTACGAGGCAAAAGACATCGGACATTTTAGGCTTAAACACGACACATATCCACATTGGACCAAATCAATCATCGTAACAGGGGGAGAGCAAGCGGAGTATTTCAAGGTAGTCTATGCCGCAATCAGAGCGCTGTTTGCCGATGCGGAGGGTAAACATTTGGAACACATCCCAACCGGTTTTTTGACGCTCAATACTGGCAAGATGTCGTCGCGTAGTGGAAACGTTTTGACTGGTGAATCAATCATGGCTGATATGGAAACGGCAGCCAAGGAAAGAATGACCGAGAACAATGATGAGTTGGCCAACCAGGTGGCTGTGGCTGCGCTCAAGTACGAAATCCTCCGACACGGGATTGGTTCCAATATTGTATTTGATAAGGAGAAAGCCCTTTCCTTTGAAGGAGCTTCAGGGCCGTACCTGCAATACACGTACGCTCGGATTCAATCAGTACTGGCAAAGGCGTCAGAAGCAGGGGTGCCTGTCGATACCCAACGTGCACCAGCAACTACGTACGCCGTCGAAAAAATGATCGAACAATTTCCCAGCGTGATTGTGGCAGCGCTCGCAGAGCGAGCGCCACAGACAATCGTTACCTACCTCACCGAACTAGCCTCAGAGTTCAACTCGTTTTACGCCGCCGAGAAAATCGCTGATGCGAGTGACGAGTTTGCGCCGTATAAAGCGGCCGTAGCGCAGGCAGTCGGGCAGACCCTCAAACAAGGTTTATGGGCGCTCGGCATCGAGGCCCCAGAGCGGATGTAATTTGACAAACTATCTCAAATGTAGTTTTCTTACTGTAGAGAAAGCGGGGTGTACTATGCAAGACTGGTTGATTTTGGCGGCTGTTTTACTGCTTTTATTTTTATTGTACTCCGCACTCGATGGTTTCTTGAGGAGGGGTGATTGCTCAGAGCATGATGATGATGATGGTCGCTGAGTCCAAGGCGCGCTGCTACAGTGCGCCTTTTCTTTTGGTCTTTATTTGCTACACTCACTAGGTGATCTGATACGTCACGGTAGAGGGTAGTAATCGCTATTCTCAAATGTCTGATATACATAACCTAATTTTATATGAACACAAAAATGCGCGGTCGTGAGAACGATTCGGTCAAAACTGTTGACGAGGTAGAAAAGAGCGAAGTCGCTCTGCGTGAAGAAGCCATCCAAACGTTTTGGGACGAGCGGGATATTTTTAATAAATCAGTGACGACCCCGGCGGGGGACGTACCCAAGGGAGATTTTGTGTTTTACGACGGGCCGCCGTTTGCCACTGGCCTGCCGCACTACGGGCACATCCTCGCCGGGACTATCAAAGACGCCATCCCGCGGTTCTGGACGATGAACGGGTATCGGGTTAGGCGTAAGTGGGGCTGGGACTGCCATGGCCTGCCGCTCGAGAACCTCATCGAGAAGAAACTTGGCCTAGCGACCAAGCGCGACATCGAGGAGTACGGGGTCAAGAATTTTAACGAAGCGGCTCGCGATGCCGTGATGGAATACGCGGACGACTGGAAGCAAATTATCCCCCGGATGGGACGGTGGGCAGACATGGAGGATGACTACAAAACCATGGATAGCACCTACACTGAGAGTGTCTGGTGGGTATTCAAGCAGCTCCACGAGAAAGGCCTGGTGTTTGAAGGGTTCAAAACCATGCATTTGTGCCCACGTTGTGGGACGACGTTGTCTAACTTTGAGGTGAACCAAGGTTACAAAGATATCAAAGATATTGCGGTAACGGTGAAGTTGCCGTTGCTCGACGAGGCTGGCGTGGTGACCGATACGAGCTTGCTGGTATGGACGACGACCCCGTGGACGTTGCCAGGCAACTTGGCCGCGGCGGTGAATGCAGAGTTTGAGTATGTGAAATTTAAACTTGATCCATTTGTACCTGCTCAAAATTCAAAAGATGGAACTTATATCTTCACTAAAGACAATAGAAAAATAGAGTACGTGATTGTAGCCAAGGGGAGGCGAGAACATGTTGAACTAGAGCAAAACTATATAATTACAGAAATAGAGACAATCAAAGGTTCTGATTTGGTTGGTCGTCACTACCAACCACCATTCCCTTGGATGGGTGAACAAGCAATGGAGGGTAAAGAAAACGCCTGGATCATTCGTCACGCTGACTACGTCGAGATTGGCGAGCAGGGAACGGGAGCGGTGCACATCGCACCAGCGTACGGTGACGACGATATGAAACTCGCGCAGGAACACGGCGTGCCGATTGTGCACCACGTGGACAATACCGGGCACTTCAAAGATTGGGTGACTGATTTTGCTGGGCAGCTCGTCAAGCCAAAAGACGACGACGAGGCTGGTATCGGGCACATGGACGCCGACATTGAGGTACTCAAGAACCTACAAGCCAAAGTTGTCATATTTAATAAAGAAAACATCACCCACAGCTACCCGCACTGCTGGCGTTGTGATACACCACTACTTAATTATGCGACGACGTCGTGGTTTGTAGACGTACCGAGTATCAAAAACCAGTTGGTGGCTGAGAATGACAAAGTAAACTGGGTCCCAGAGCACGTTGGTACCAACCGGTTTGGCAAGTGGCTCGATGGCGCCCGCGATTGGGCCATCTCCCGCCAGCGCTACTGGGGCGCACCACTGCCAATTTGGCGCAATCCAGAGACCAAGGAATACAAGGTGATCGGGTCCTTGGCTGAGCTGAAAGAATATGTACCTAAATCAAATAACAACTATTTTGTTATGCGACACGGCGAAAGTCAAAGCAACGTCGCACACATCATTAGTTGCAATAAAGACAATCAAGACGGTTTGACTGAAAATGGTTCAAAACAAGTAGAAACGGCAGTAGCTAACTTACCTGATAAGATTGATGTGATTATCCATTCAGGATTTCAGCGAACCAAGGAGACAGCTGAAATAATTGCACAGTCATATCCAAATGCAAAAGTAATCGAAGATGATCGGGTGCGGGAAATTGACTTGGCAGATGAGTTTGAAGGAAAGCACTGGAGTGATTACAATAATAATTTTTCTTCATGGACTAATCGGTACTACGAAACTTTACAGGGTTCTGAAAACCGGAGAGACGTTCAGATTAGAACTGGTCAAGCGATTTATGATTATGAGAAAACTTATTCAGAAAAAACACTGCTAATAATCAGTCATGGTGGGACGTTGTTTGGTATGGAATCAGCTGTGCATGGATGGACTCCCGAACAAGCCGTTGAACAAAGAGATGAGCAAGGTGATGGCGTGTATTTAACAAATGCTGAGGTACGAACATTGGATTTCACCCCACTACCACACAACGACCACTACGAGCTAGACTTCCATCGACCATACATCGACGACGTGGTGCTCGAAGAAAACGGTGTGCGACTAGAGCGGGTCCCTGACGTATTTGACTGTTGGTTCGAGAGTGGGTCGATGCCATACGGTCAGCGACACTATATGGGAGTGGCTCAAAGTGAGTTTGATCCGCTGACTGGCAATCAGTACACCGCTCAGTTTATCGCGGAAGGGCTTGACCAGACCCGTGGTTGGTTCTATTCAATGTTAGTCCTTGGCGTCGCTCTTTTTGGTAAGTCTCCGTTTGAGAACGTAATTGTAAACGGAATGATTATGGCAGAGGATGGTAAAAAGTTAAGTAAAAAACTGCAAAACTATTCAGCGCCTATGGACCTCGCTCACAAAGTGGGAGCTGATTCAATGCGGTTGTATTTGCTCAACTCACCAATTGTCAGAGGAGAAAATCTACACTTCTCGGACCAGGAGGTGCTTGAGTTGCAGCGTAAGACAGTGGGACGCCTCCACAACGTGCTCGCGATGTACGAGATGTTTGCCGATGGAACCCAAGCCCGGGCTGATTCGACTAACGTGCTCGACCAGTGGATTGTTGCTCGTGCGCAGCAGCTGGTGAACGATGCGACCGCTGGTTATACATCATACGAGCTCGACAAAGCCACCCGTCCGATCGGGGATTTTATCGACGACCTGTCGGTGTGGTACCTCCGTCGCTCACGCGACCGGTTCAAAGGAGAAGACGTGGTTGACCGCACGCTCGCACTGGCGACCCTGCGTCATGTACTGCGTACGCTCGCGCTGACCATCGCGCCAGCCATGCCGTTTTACGCTGAGTACCTCTGGTTGGCGGTACGAGAGGATGATGAGGCGGAAAGCGTGCACCTAGCGGCCTGGCCAACCGAAGGCCTGGTAAACGCGGATCTACTCGAGCAGATGGTTGCAACCCGGAACATTGTAACTGCCGCGCTTGAAGCGCGTACCAAATCAGGCATCAAAGTCCGGCAGCCAATTGCAGTGGTGTTTGGGCCCGCTATCACGGACAGTCTCGTACCAGTAGTGCTTGACGAGCTCAACGCTAAGGCGTACCAGGTGGCAGATATAGTAGCGATTGAAACTGCACTCACTCCAGCGCTTATCGCTGAAGGGGCCGTGCGCGAACTGATGCGTGCCGTCCAAGGTCAGCGGAAACAAAGCGGACTGGAGCCAGCAGACCGCATCAACCTCACTGTCGCCACCAGCACTGCCGGTCAGCAGGCAATTGCTCAAAACCAAGCATTACTACTCAAAACAGTCGGAGCAGATGTCGTTACCTATAGCGCCGAGGTGACAGGTGAAGCGGTGATAGCCGGCGACCTGAGGTTCACTTTCTCGATTACCTAGATGGCGTACGTCACTTACACAACTGAAGCAATTGTGTGTGGCACCTACGACCGCCAGACCGCTGATCGTAGCTACCGCTTATTTACCCGTGAACTCGGGATGTTATATGCGGATGCAAGGAGTGTGCGAAAAGAGTCTTCCAAGCAGCGTCAAGCTCTGCAAGATTTCTCACACCTCAAAGTCTCGCTAGTAAAAGGCAAAGGCGGCTGGAAAATCGGCAGTGTGTCCGAGATCAAAAACTACTATCACGCTGCAGCGGGGAAAGACGCCCGCGGGAGCGTGGTCAAACTCGTCCGCTTACTGCGGCGGTTTTTGGCTGGGGAGGAGACTCACGAAGCGTTGTTTGACGAATGTATCGCAGCGCTTGAGTTTTTTGCTGCCAGTTGCAACGACCGCCGTTGCTACGAGCACGTATTTATCCAGCGGGTGTTGTTGCAGTTGGGGTACATCAAATCGAGTGACGTGCCGCCAGAATTCATCGCCGTACCCCTGGCCGCAATGACGCCGGCTACCGTGTGTCTGCGTGACAATGCTATTGCACTGAGTATCGAGCGCGCGACAAACGCCAGTCAGTTGTAACTGGCGCTGTATTCTGGTGTTATACTAGCGGTAATGAAGCCACACATACACGATATTGAACGGTTGGAAGAGATCAGGAAAAAACTGTATGACCGTTCGAGCGCAGCCAAAGCAGTTGAACAGTTTCGTCTCACTGACATGTCGGTTGATGTTTCGCGCGACTGGAAAGTACCACCACCGGTTGAAAAACCAGCTCCAGAGCCAACACCAGAGCCAGCGCAACCCAAACCGCGCCGCCGCTACCGCCTCTATATTCTGCTAGTTAGCTTGTTTATCTTTGTGTTTGGGGCTGGGTTGTCGAGCCTGTATCTATACCTGGGTGGCAACGAAATCTCGAGCGACAATATATCCCTGTCAGTATCTGGTCCGTTTACCATCGGCGGTGGGGAGGTGCTCGAGTTCGAAGTAGCGCTTGATAACCAAAACAACGTCACCATGGAGTCAGCCACGCTGATTGTGAAATACCCCCAAGGCACCCGGTCAGTCGGCGAAGCCCCCAAAAACCTATTTGAAGAACGTATTCCGATTGCTGAGCTCGTTCCGGGTGACTCTCGCACTATTCCATTACGAGTAGCAGTGTTTGGCGAAGAACAGGCGCAGCAGCAAATCACCGCCACCATCGAGTATCGGGTTACGGGTTCCAACAGCGTATTTTTCAAAGAAGCCGCCCCGTATGACTTTAGTATCAGTTCCTCACCGATTGTGCTGCGTGTCGAAAACCCCAAAACAGTCACCTCAGGCCAAGCAGTCGACATCACGATGACAGTCGTCTCAAACTCTTCATCTCCCCAGCGTGATCTACTCGTCAGCGCCTCGTACCCCAGTGGCTTTCGGTTTGAATCCTCCCGACCAGATCCAGTATTTGGGACGGCGGTGTGGAAAATTGATGAACTATTGCCAGAGCAAAGTGTGAGCATAACCCTGTCGGGCGTGGTGACTGGATTCTCAGAGGAATCCCTGCGGATCAACGTTGACCTCGGTCCCGCCCAATCCAACGATCCGTTTGTGGTGGCCTCACTACTGGCAGAAGCTAACGTTGATTTTACTATCGAGAGCCCGTTCATCGAAATTACGACCGAGGTCAACGGTGACCCCTCAGCCAGCGTCGTGCTCGAAGAAGGTGACACCTCGCGCATTAACCTTGAGATCACCAACACCCTCGATAGCACCGTGCACGACCTGCAGGTAGAAGTGGTCCCAGGTGGCAATAGCCTCAACGAAAATTCAATTGTAGGCTCCAGCGGGTTTTACGACTCCAACACTGGCACCATCCGCTGGCAAGCCTCGAACAACAGCACGTTCGAGTCGGTTGGGCCCGGTGAACGGCGACGGCTAAGTTTTAACGTCACGCCAGCCAGTACGCAGCCAACCGCCTCATATGATCTGGTGATCAACGTCTATGCGCGGCGGGTCGCCGTACCCCGGTCTGAGCTGGAGTTGGTTGGTACAACTCTCATCGAAGCTAAGTTTGACTCCACCATAGCCGTTGCTAGTCAGGCGAGTCGTGGTGGGGCGTTTGTCATCGCAGGTCCCGTTCCACCGCAAGTCGGACAAACCACCACCTACGCGCTGACGATTGTTGCTGAGGCTGGCGTCAACGATCTGACCGACGCGATAGTAACAACAGCGTTGCCGATTTACGTTAATTGGCGCGATAGCGTGGTGGGTGATGGTGACCTGATCTACAATGCCGTCTCACAACAGCTCGAGTGGAAGGCTGGCAACATCCCGTCTGGTCAACGCAAACAAGTATCGTTCCAGGTGGGTATTACCCCGAGTATCTCGCAGGCAGGTAGTAGCCCGGTCCTACTGCAGTCACAAACCCTACGGGCGACGGACCGGTTTACCGACTCCCGCTTGCAAGCGCAGGCGGACCCAGTGTACACTGAACTCTCGACCGAGGCCGGGTTTGATGAAGATAATGGCATCGTAGTTCGCTAAATAATCCCCACCTATGACAGATAGCCCCGAAATCAACACAATGGAAAAAATAGTCGCGCTCGCCAAGCGCCGCGGATTTGTGTTCCCCGGCAGCGATATTTATGGTGGCCTCAAGGGAACGTGGGATTTGGGTCCACTCGGGGTCGCTCTCAACAACCGGATCAAATCCGAGTGGTGGAAACTGTTTGTCGATGGTCGCGAAGACATGTACGGCCTCGACGCTGCCATTTTGATGAACGAACGGGTCTGGGAAGCCAGTGGCCACACTGGCGCTGGGTTTTCTGATCCAATTATAGAGGATACAAAAACTGGTGAACGATTCCGCGCCGACCATCTACTCAAAGACAACGGCATCGAAGCCGAAGGGTTGTCAGCCGCAGAGATGGATCAGTTGATTATTGACAACAATCTCAAAAGCCCAGCTGGTAATGCACTGTCAGCGGTCAAAGATTTTAACCTGATGTTCGAAACCCAAGTTGGCGCCGAAGGGAAGTACAAATCATACCTCCGCCCTGAGACCGCCCAAGGGATATTTGTAAACTTCAAAAACGTGGTCGACACGATGTCTCCCAAACTGCCATTTGGGATTGCGCAGATTGGTAAAGCGTTCCGCAACGAAATCGCTCCGCGGGAGTGGTTGTTCCGCGTGCGTGAATTCGAGCAGATGGAAATCGAGTATTTTGTAGCCGAAAGCGACTGGGAAGCCGAGTTTGAAAAAATGCTCGTTGACCTGCGCGCGTGGCACCGCCACCTCGGTCTGTCCGACGCCAACATCCGCGAGTACGAAGTCCCCGCGAACGACCTCGCTCATTACAGCAAACGTACGATTGATTTTGAATACAACTACCCTGGCAAAGGGTTCGACGAGCTGGCCGGGTTTGCGTACCGCACCGACCATGACCTCAAGAGCCACGAGCAAGCCAGTGGCATCAAGCTCCGCTACACGCCAGTTGAGGGTGTACCATTTATTCCACACGTACTGGAGCCATCCTCTGGTGTCGGTCGCGCCCTCACCGCTGTTTTGTGTGAGGCCTACACCGAAGATGAGATGAACGGGGAAACCCGCACGTACCTCAAACTACCAGTCCACCTCGCCCCGTACCGCGTGGCCGTCTCACCGTTGCTCAAAAACAAACCCCAGCTGGTCGAAAAAGCCCGTGAAGTGTTCAAACTATTGCAAGCCGAGTTTGGCAACGTTGCCTTCGACGACAACGGAAACGTCGGCAAACGCTACCGCCGCCAAGACGAAATCGGCACCCCCTACTGCATCGTCATCGACTTTGAGACCCTCGGTGAAGAAGCCCCTGACCTGGCCAACACAGTGACGGTGCGAGATCGTGACACCGGCGAACAGCAACGAGTAGCAATCGCAGACCTTGCTGATTACTTGAAATAACATGTTAGATCAAACTCCACGCTACATCACCACCACCTTGCCTTACGTCAACGCGTCTCCTCATATTGGTACGGTCTTAGAATTTGTGCAGGCAGATTGTCTAGCTCGATATTGGCGGTTGATGGGGCATGAAGTGTTTTTTAATACCGGGACAGACGAGCATGGACAAAAAATTGCGCAAAAGGCTGATGAGTTGGGGCAGTCGCGCCAAGAGTATGTTGATTTGTATGCAGCGACTTTTGAGAAACTTCGCGGTGCACTTAACCTGTCGTACGATAATTTTATCCGGACTACCGATGAAACACACAAGGCAGCCGCCCAAGAGCTGTGGAAACGCTGCGAGGCAGCTGGAGATATTTATAAAAAATCCTACACTGGTTTGTATTGTGTGGGGTGTGAAGTATTTTACAAAGTAGATGAGTTGGATGAAAACAACTGCTGCCTCATTCACAAAAAGCCAGTCGAGGAAGTAGAAGAAGAAAATTATTTCTTCCGGCTTTCAAAGTACCAAGGTCAGCTGGTTACGTATCTAGAAGATGAATCACGCACCCCGACCAAATGGGCCCGTACATGGACACTGGAGTTCGCCAAAGGCGGACTTGATGATGTTTCGATCTCGCGCCACGTCAGTCGGATGGATTGGGGAGTGCCAGTGCCGGGTGATGATGAGCACGTGATGTACGTTTGGTTTGACGCGCTCACCAACTACATCAGTACGCTGGGGTGGCCTGATGAATCCTCAGAGGGCAACTTTAAAAAGTTTTGGGTCGATGGCGTCACCCTACAGTTGGCCGGAAAAGATCAAATGCGATTCCAGTCGCTCATCTGGCAGGCGATGTTACTGTCAGCTGAGTTGCCGCAAACTGATGTGATCCAGTATCACGGGTTCGTAAATATTGACGGTCAAAAGATCAGTAAGAGTATCGGTAACGTTATTTCTCCGTACGAAGTAGTAGATCGGTACGGGACTGATGCTGCCCGGTATATGTTGCTCCGGCACATGCACCCAACCGAAGACTCTGACGTCACCTGGGAAAAAATGGATGAATGG
>Ga0306872_100182_pt1 | contig 27320 bp, 22 predicted proteins | sample AntRauMeHopE1498_FD_190455 | JGI IMG/M metagenome (GOLD analysis project Ga0306872, IMG submission 190455) | Saline lake microbial communities from Rauer Islands, Antarctica - Metagenome Hop E1 #498 (v2) (version 2) | ecosystem: Environmental > Aquatic > Non-marine Saline and Alkaline > Saline ...
CATATCGACGATGTCGATGGTCTCCGGGGTAATGGCGTGCATCCGCACGGCGGAGGCGAGAGTGTCGGGGGCCATATTGCGGCTCACGCTGGGTCCTTTCGAACCGGGTCGGCATGCGACCCCCCGGCGCGCCGCCCCGTGACTCGGGTCAGCAGGCTCCGGATGCGACGAATCCCGGCCGAAACCGGGATGCCGTTCGTACGTGGACCTGGGGAGACTCGAACTCCCGACCCCCTGCATGCCATGCAGGTGCGCTACCAGCTGCGCCACAGGCCCGTGGCTGTCGGCCGCGAGGGCCGGTGACAACTTGATCAGACTAGTACACGCTTACCTGACCCACCAACCTGACCCGGACGGCGTAATCACAGCGAACACCCCGTCACCGGCGCGCCCTGAGCCCAGTCGAACAACTCGCTCAAACAGCTCGCTCAAACAGGCCAATCGAACGGCTCGATCCGCCAGTTGAGCGCCCGCGAGCTGATCTTGTTGGCCACCAGTGGCGGGGGTGCGCGGCCGCTCATTACGAGCAGGGCGTCATCTGTGGGGCATTCCGTGAAGGCATCGTGCCCGGTCGAGCCTATGCGTCGACTGGATGTCCACCGACCGCCAGCGGAATTGCCGGGCAGTCTTTCCACAGGCGCTCAAGTGAATAAAACAGGCGCTCTTCTTCATGGAACACGTGCACCACGATGTCGCCGAAGTCGAGCAGGATCCAGCGCCCTTGGGCACGACCCTCGCGGCGTAGCGGCTTCGCTCCCGCTTCAAAGAGGCGGTCTTCAATCTCGGCAGCGATCGCTTGCACATTGCGTTCGTTGAGGCCCGTCACCATCAAAAACACGTCGGTCAGTGGCAGTGGGCCCGACACGTCGAGCGCGACCAGATCGGCGCCCTGCTTCGAGTCGGCGGCAGCGGCAGCCACCTGGGTGAGTGCGATGGCGCGGTCAGTAGCGGTCACAGTGTCCTTCAACGAGTAGCAAGATCAAAGCCTTCAGAATAGCCCGTTTACGGCTGCAACCACGAACAGGCCGATGGCGATGGCCGCCATACCGACCGTCGAGGCAATGAGCACCGTGGTTAACGTGTTGCGCGCTGGTTGCGGACTGGGGGTCAACAAGCCCAGTGGGGTGGCGTAGCTACCCACTGCGTCTAGGGCACTCACGGGCGCCGAATCGTTGGGAGCGGCCTCGCGGTCGAAGTCGTCGAAGTCGTCGAAGAAGTCATCGAGGCCCGGGCTCTCGTGCACTGCCGGCCTCACACCAGACACGGCAATCGTGCTCGAGAGGTCAATCATGCCGGTGATGATGATTTCACCAGTGCCTGAAACCGCACCACCTATCTTGACACTCGGCATCTCGGGCAAAACGAGTGCGTTGGTATGAGTAGAACTGGCGGCTAAGCCGACTTCGCGACTAAAAGTGTTCTCAAATGGGTCGTTCGTGTCGTGGATTCCGTCGGACCAGTGCGGGGTAAACGGCTCTAGCTCTGCCGCGTCAACGTCGACTACCTCAACGTCAACCATCTCAACGTCGACAATCTCAAGGTCAACTACCTCAACGACGATTGCATCAGCGTCAACTACATCGGCGTCGACCCCGTTGAGATCGGGCGTAACGTTCTCGGACGCGCGTTCTTCACCTTGCTCGGAAGCAAGACGCTGCCGCGCAGCCCGCAGTTCGCGACGTGACATCGTGTGCTCGAGGCCGTCACGGGGTGGTGACTCCACGGCCTGCTGAGTTGGGGCCGGCTGCGGCGTCGCCAGCAACTGAGCGAGTTCCGGATACTGCGTGCGGTAGTCGAGTTCCGTGTCGAATTTGCTCGCTAGGGAGTCGGTCACGGCCACGTCTGTGGCGACCTGCACGGAGGTAGGCGCGTGCTCGTCTAGAGGTGACTCTTGGGCGGGTGACTCTTGGGCAGGTGACTCTTGGAGGGCCGGAGGTTCAGCACGCGGTCGAAAATCTCGGCGTCGCAAACGAGCGCCACTTCCTGCTGCGGTGGGCGGCTCGACCAAGGGTTCCGGAGCTGAAGCAGCCGCCTCAGCCGGCTCCGGCACTGGTGCGGCCTCTCGAGCCACGAGCTCGGCTTGGCGCGCGGCACGGCGGCTAAGCGGACGATCGTGGGGGGTGCTCATGATGTGGGGCTCCGGTAGAGCTGGTGCTTTGACATGTACTGCACTACGCCATCGGGTACGAGGTACCACACGGGCGACCCGTGCGCGACCCGCTCGCGGCAATCGGTTGATGAGATAGCCAGCGCAGGAATCTCTAGAAAGCTTACGTCGCCGTCCGGTAATCCGCGAACGCTTAAGTCGTGCCCGGGGCGACTAACCGCGATGAAGTGCGCCAGCTGCCACAGCTCTGCCGCGTTTTTCCAATCCAGAATCTGTGCAATTGCGTCGGCACCCGAGATGAAGAACAGATCAGCGTGCGGATGTTCGGCGCGCACGTCACGCAGCGTGTCAATGGTGTAGGTGGGCCCGTCACGATCAATGTCGATGCGGCTCACCCGAAACCGTGGGTTTGCTGCCGTTGCGATCACCGTCATCAGATAGCGATGCTCACTCGGCGTCACCCCCTGTTTCAAATATGGGTGACCGGTGGGAACAAAGACAACCTCATCGAGGTCGAAGGCGTGCGCCACTTCGCTCGCCGCGACAAGGTGCCCATGGTGGATGGGGTCAAAGGTTCCGCCCATGACGCCGATCCGGGCGCGACGATCGCCGGGAGGTGAGGCGGATGGCGTGACGATGACGATCGCGATGGCAGAGGTCCGGCTCAGTGGCCGGCGTCGTGCCCGTCGGTCTTGGGGGTGAACTTCTGGCTCTGACGGTTCGCCACGTCACGGTAGGCAAAGGTCACTAAGCCCATCATGAGAAAGGCCAGCGCTACGACCCCGGCGATGACGAGCGGCGGGGCAATGAGCGGGGCGATCGCTTCCCCTGACGCAAAAATCGAAGAGGCTAACGTCATCAACATTCGAGGCTCCCGTAATCCGTGCGGTCGTCTGCGGCGAAACCCCGCCCGCTAAGTGTACCGACGCTCAGCCGCGAACCTGCCCGCTGCCCCGAACGATCCACTTGGTGCTGGTGAGTTCAGGAAGGCCCATGGGGCCACGTGCGTGCAGTTTTTGAGTAGAAATACCCACCTCAGCGCCGAAGCCGAACTCGCCACCATCACTGAAACGGGTTGAGGCGTTCACCATGACGACCGCCGAGTCGACCTCGGCCAGAAAACGCTCAGCGTTGGCCATGTCGCGCGTGATGATCGACTCGGTGTGCTGGGTCGAAAACCGACGAATGTGGCCGAGCGCGGCATCCAGATCATCGACGATTGCGACACAGATCTCGAGTGCCATGTGTTCGGTCGCAAAGTCGTCGTCACTGGCGAGGGCCACCGACGGGTCGATGCGGCACACGCGCGCATCTCCGCGCACCATCACCCCTGCCGCCCGCAGCGCGTCGAGGAGAAGTGGCAGCACGGTGTTTGCAGCATCGCGGTGCACCAGCACTGTTTCGACGGCATTGCACACGCTTGGGCGCTGCACTTTGGCGTTGAGCACAATGTCGACCGCAAGGTGTTCATCGGCTGAGGCGTCAATGACGATGTGCACGACGCCGGCGCCCGTCTCAATGACCGGCACGATCGACTCGCGCACGACAGTCTGAATCAGGTCAGCACTGCCGCGGGGTATGAGCACGTCGACGAATCCACGCGCCCGCATCAGGGCCATCGCGCCGGCGCGACCATGCTCATCGACCGTTTGAACCGCGTCAGCTGGCAAGCCCACTGAAGCGATTGCGCTCTGCAAGATGGCGACGAGCACTCGGTTCGTGCTGTGCGCCGCACTGCCGCCGCGCAACAGTACGGCGTTTCCACTCTTCAGCGCCAGCGCGGCAATATCGACGGTCACGTTCGGCCGCGCCTCGTAGATGGTTCCGATCACCCCGAAGGGCACTCGAACCTGGCTGAGCTGAATGCCGTTGGGTAGCCGCGATCCGCGCACGACGGTGCCGACCGGGTCAGGCAGAGCGATCACGGTTCGTACGGCGGCGGCCAGCGCGAACACACGAGACTGATCGAGCCGCAGTCGGTCAACCAGCCCCTCAGACAGTCCAGCAGCACGCCCTCGCTCGAGGTCTTGCGCGTTCGCCAGCACGATCTCAGCCACCGCAGCCTCAAGGCCAGCGGCGATGGCGGCCAGCGCGGCGTTTTTTTGAGCAGTCGTCATCGTGGCCAGTGCACGAGAAGCGGTCTTTGCTGCGGCTAGCTCGATATCGATGACGGTTGCGGTGTCGATGACGGTTGCGGTGTCGATGACAACCTCGCTGATCGCGGCGATGGGAGTGTCTAAGGCCATCGCTTCAGTCTACGGGCGCGGCTTCAAACCAGGTTCCGACTCGATCGCCGGCGAGAGCCTGCGCAACCCGATCTGTCGAGGTAAGCACCACCGGGATGCCCTGCTTCACGGCGAACTTGGCCGCGGCAATCTTCGTTCCAGCGCCGCCCGTTCCGACGCCGGCTGCGCCAATTGTTCCCAACTCGACTCCGGCAAGGTCGTCATCGTGGGCAACAATCTCGATGGCTGTTGCCCCGGGCTCCTCGGGCGGCCTGGTGTACAGCGCGTCAACGTCGCTGAGAAGTACGAGCAGATCAGCGCGCACCAGCTCACTGACCAGTGCGGCGAGCCGATCGTTATCGCCAAAGCGAATCTCTTGTGTTGCGACCGTGTCGTTTTCGTTGACGATGACGAGAATCCGAAGGCCGAGTAATCGCTCCATGGCACGCTGGGCGTTACTTCGCGGCGTCGCATTGTCAAGGTCACCCGCGGTCAGCAGCACTTGACCGGCGACAATGTCGAACCGATCGAGGCTTTCTTGATAGCGGTGAATGAGCACGTTTTGACCCACAGCGGCCGCTGCTTGCTGCGTTGCGAGATCGTTTGGCCGACCGTCGAGCTTGAGATAGGGGATGCCCGTGGCGATAGCCCCCGACGACACCAGCACCACTTCAACGCCTCGGTGATGCGCTGCCGCGAGGGCATCAACCAGGGGGCCGATCTGCCCTGAGTTGGCACCACTGATTGACGACGAGCCCACTTTGACGACAATGCGGCGAGCAGCCCGCACCTCATCCCGCACCTCGTGAGCGCCACCCTGCTCAGGCATCGGCCTCTTTGTCATTACCCCTGCTTGCGTCGCGCTCGGCGATACGCTCGGCCTCGAGCTCAGCGCGAGCTGCAGTTTTCGCATCCATGCGTTCGTAGTAGCTCTGACGGCGTTGGCTGGTCGAGGGCCGGTTGAGCGCGTCAAGACGAGGATCGGTACCGCGGGGCGCTGTCATGAGCTCGGCAGCGCTGGTCAGCGTGGGCTCCCAGTCGAACACGACGCCTTGCCCCGGGCCGATGACGACGGTCGCTCCCGCGACGGCTCCCGCGGCAAATAGCTTGTCTTCGATACCGATTTTTGCGAGGCGGTCGGCAAGGTAGCCGACAGCCTCATCATTGCGAAAGTCGGTCTGCTGCACCCAGCGCTGCGGCTTCGCACCGATGATGCGGTACACCGGGCCATCACTGCCGCCCTCGACAAGAATGTGAAACTCTTCGGTGTTGACCGCGCGCGGGCGCAAAACAATGCGTTCTCGCACCACTGCCTCGGCGACCTTTGTTGCCCGTTCGGCTTCGACCAGTTCAGCGAGAGCGAAAGTGAGACCGCGGAGGCCCTCGCGGCTGACCGCGCTAATTTCGAACACTCGATAGCCGCGGGCCTCAAGCTCAGGCCGCACGAGGGCTGCCAAATCTCGACCCTCGGGAACGTCGACCTTATTCAATGCAATCAGCTGCGGGCGCTCAAGTAGCGGCGTTTGACCCTCGGGAACGGGGTAGGCGGCAAGCTCGCGAAGAATGATGTCGAGGTCACTGATCGGGTCGCGGCCGGGCTCGAGAGTTGCGCAGTCAAGAACGTGCAGCAGTGCACTACAGCGTTCGACGTGACGCAAGAATTCGAGGCCAAGCCCTTTACCTTCGCTGGCGCCCTCGATGAGGCCGGGCACATCGGCCACGGTGAAGCGCACTTCGCCCGACTCGACGACGCCCAAGTTGGGGTGCAGGGTGGTGAAGGGGTAGTCGGCAATCTTGGGCTTCGCGGCGGAGATGGCAGCGATGAGGCTGGATTTACCGGCGCTCGGGTAGCCGACCAGCGCCACGTCAGCGACTGTTTTGAGCTCCAGAAGAATGTCGCCATCCCAACCATCGGTGCCCAGCAGGGCAAAGCCAGGAGCTTTGCGCTTGGTCGTCGACAGTGCAGCGTTGCCCAGGCCTCCCTGGCCGCCGGGCGCAACGACGATCCGCATGCCCGTTTCGGTGAGGTCGGCAAGCTCGGTGCCGTCAGCATCACGCACCACCGTGCCAATCGGAACAAAAAGTTCAAGATCGCCGCTGGAGGAGCCCGAACGGTTGTCTCCCATGCCGGGGCCACCATTGTCGCTGACGCGGTGTGGGCGCCGGTGAAAGTGCAGCAGCGTGGTCTCTTGCACCGACGCGACGAGCACAATGTCGCCGCCATCGCCGCCGTTGCCCCCGTCGGGGCCGGCCAGTGGCTTGAACTTTTCACGGCGCACAGAAACGCAGCCGTGGCCACCGTTTCCTGCGCGCAGGTGAAGGGTCACACGGTCGACGAATGTCGCCATGATGGTGCCTCCTCAAGCTAAACGACGAGGGGGCGGGCCGAAGCCCGCCCCCTCGCGTGAAAAACCGGTGAGCGCGTTAGGCGCCGACGACGTTGACGACCTTGCGGCCGCCCTTTTGACCGAACTGCACCGCGCCCGCGGCAAGCGCAAACAGGGTGTCGTCGCCGCCGCGGCCAACGTTGGCTCCGGGGTGAAAATGCGTGCCGCGCTGGCGCACGAGAATTTCGCCAGCTTTGACGACCTGGCCGCCGAAGCGCTTCACACCCAGGTACTGGGGGTTCGAGTCGCGACCATTACGGGTGGACGATGCGCCCTTTTTGTGTGCCATGTTTCGCGACCCTTCTTACTTGATGCCGGTGATCTTGACTCGGGTCAGATCAGCGCGAAAGCCCTGACGCTTCTTGTACCCGGTCTTGTTCTTGAACTTTTGGATAACAACTTTGGGGCCGCGCAGGTCGCCCAGCACTTCAGCCGTCACGGTGACCTTTGCGAGCTTCTTTGCGTCAGTGGTGACCGTGTCACCGTCGACGAGCAAAACCGGGGTCAACTGGATGGTGCCATCTTCACTCGCCTTGATGCGATCGAGAACGACAACCGTGCCGACCTCAACCTTCTCTTGCCGCCCACCGGCGCGCACAACTGCGTAGACCACGTTTCACCTTTGCTCTGTTGATCAAAACTTTTGAAAATAAGATTTCTCATGAGCAAGATTTCTTATGAAATGCGACTGCTTGTGAGGTACGACTTCATCGCTGCGGTGCAACGGCACCCGCCCCACGGTGTCGACGCGGGCTCGGCCCGGTGCACCAACGGTCAAGAATAGCCGCAGTACGAGGCTCGGTCAAACGCGACCGCCCCGGCGCGGCGTAAGACCTTCGCCTCGTACACTCGCAACCGTGGCTGTGCTGATCGACGACCCCGTGTGGCCAGCACACGGGCGCCTCTGGGGCCATGTCGTGAGCGACTCATCACTGACCGAGCTGCACGCTTTTGCCGCTGCCGCTGGAATGCCTCGGCGCGGGTTCGATCACGACCATTACGACTACCCCGCGGAGTATCGCGAAAAGCTCCTCGCCCAGGGTGCCGTACCGGTCACCGGCAAAGAACTCGTTGCACGGCTGAACGCATCAGGGTTGCGGGTCAGTCAGCGCGTCAAGCGTGAACTGCGAGACCGAGACAACTAGGCATCCCTCCAGCGCGTGTTGAACGCGCTCCACCCGATGAGCGCGCCCACCTCAGATCGCGTCATCGGGCCACCACGCCAGGTCACCTCACCAGACTGGCGAGAATCCGTTAAGCGTGCGCACAACGGCCCCCGACTGCACATTGACGATGATCGTAGTCACCGAGGTCGGTCGGCCGTTCACGGGGCGCCCGTCGGGTTGAGCATCCACTACCGAAGGGGTCACCTCAACGGCGACAAACTGATCATTCGGGGCGAGGCTGATGGCACCCAAGCTGCCGCGATCATCGATGGTGCGCAGCAGCACGCGCGCCACCCCAGTGCCCTCATCGGCGACAAGCACCACTTTCGATTCGCTCGTGGTTGCGTCAACCACTGCCACCTTCTGCACGCGCAACTCTGTGGCCGTCAGAATCGACTCGCCGCCGAATGCCAGCTTTCCGTCGACAAGCGAAGGGTCGAGCCGCGTCTCTACTCCCGTTGCCAGGTTTAATACGACGCCGCCGAAAGAATCGCCCCCGGTGAGGCGCGTGCCATCAGATGACAGCGCGTATACCTCGGTCATCTGCCCGATCGGCAACACCAGCGGTGCGCCAACCAACTCCACACGCAGCACGTTTTGGTCGAAATCGTGCGCGATCATCGTCGCGCCGTCGGGCAGAAATTGAGCGTTCAGCGTGGTGATGGGCAACCCGTCGAGGCCCTGCACGATGGTGACAATGCCGTCGGCCGCGAGGTCGACGACGGCGAGCACGCTGGACAGTGTTTGCTGCCCCGCGTCGCCGGCCTGCCCCGCCTCATCGCCGTCGAGGGGTGCAGTCGCCGTTGACAGCACCATCCCCAGCAAAGTACCAACGGGTGGTGCAATAAGACGCTCGATGCGCACTCCCTCCGGCAGTCGCACCTGCTGCACGGCTCCGTCACGCGACACGACGTCAAGCACGCTGGTACCGCCAGAAGCGTCACGCGCTACGACGGTCACGTTCTCGACCGTCGCAATGCGCTGGATGCCGACCGCTGCGTAGACCAGCTCACCGCGGCCCGTTCCGTCAACGGGGGTGCGCAGCACCTCGTCAATATCGTCACCGCGGTCGAGGTAGAGCAGCTCAGCGGCGGAGGTGATGAAACGGTGAGTGAACGTGGCCGTCGCGTCGCGGCTGGTGGCCGGCACATCGCGCACTTCAACGGTGTATTCGGTCGACGATAAAAGGCGTTGCTCGAACTGCACGATCAACAAGTCGTTCTGCACGGTCACCAACACCTCGGTCGCCGGAGTCACCGTCACCTGCTCGGCCGTGACCTCGGCCAGGGGTTGATTGGCGAATAGTCGCAGTTGTTGACCGGCTTGCTCGGTAACCCGAGCAGAGTCGACAACTGCCGAACTCAGCTTTGGCCCCTGCAGGGTGCCCAGCAGCAGAAACACTGCTGACACGATGCTGAGGGTCGCGACGACCGCCCAAAACGTCTGTTCGAATCTCTTGTGCGCGCGATTGGATCGCATTCGTTGTGACTTCGCCGCGACACGCCGGGCCGCCGAAACGGGCGGTGCGAGGCGTGGCGAGTCAGAAGAGGTAGGGCTCACGCGGCTGCTCCACCACCTCGACGGTGTCAACGAGCAGCACCACGGGCTGCGAACTCACCCGCGATGGGTTGCTACCAAAGACCCCAGAAACTTGAACCCAAGTGTCGGCCGGATACTGCGCAGCCCAACCCGGGAGATAAATGGGCACACCGAGAGGTTGGGCGTCAACGGCACAGCAGGTGACGGCAAAGCGCGAGACATAAAACATGTCGTCGGGGTCTTCAGTGTCGGCTGTGACGAACCCCAGCAGGGCTGTCACAGGCTTGTCGGCAAAGAACGCCAAGTCGCTGGTCTGCCGCAGCACGGTTGACCACTCGCGCACAGTAAAGGCGGCAACCGTGTTGGCGTCTGCAGTGCTGACTGCGGCGAGTTGCTCCGCATCGTCACTGGCGGTGGCGTTGATTTGACGCTGTTGAGCGGTGGCTGTTCCGAGTGTGGCGGGCGGAATGAGCACCATTCCCAATGTGAACGCCGCCGCTAATCCAGCCGCAGTGAGGCCGAGTGCGCGCGAACGGCGATTCGGCGGCGCCAAGGCCTCATCGTCGTGATGACGAGGCGTGGTCAGAGCAAACACCGTCGCCACCACCACGATCACCGCCATCGTCACGGTGAACACGATGTAGCGCGGGTGAATGTAGAGCACGAGCTGTCCGGTCGCGGCGAGCCACAGCGTGACCGCACCCATGGCGCCAATGATCACCACGCCGCGCCAGCGCTGAACTCGGCGCCAGGTTCGCACACTTTGGGTGGAGTCAGGCAAGGTAATTCACCACCAGGCCGAGCGCAAGGCTCAACAGGCCCACGACAGTCGTGAGTTGTACAAGAGTTCGCGTGGAATACGTGGTGCGCATGAGCGCCAACATTTTGATGTCGATGATCGGCCCGAACACGAGAAAGGCCACGATCGAACCGGGCAAGAACACTGACGCAAACGGCAAGATGAAGAAGGCATCGACGTTCGCACACACCGAGATGATGAAGGCGAGAACCATCATGGCGAGCACGCTCCACAGCGGATCACTACCGAGCGCTACGAGCACTTCGCGCGGCACGACAACCTGAATTGCGCCCGCGGCGAGAGCGCCGATCACCAGTGCTGGCATCAAAATGCTGGACTCGCGTACGAAGAGGTCGAGGGTTTGTTCGCGCCGAGTGCGGTGATGCCCGTGCTCGTCATCGAGCTGGCACTGGTCGGCAAAGCGACCAGCGAGCAAGCTCATGGGCTCCGGATGTTTACTGAACAGCCAGCCAAGAATGTTGGCGATCGCGAAACCGCCGAGCAGTCGGGCGACAAGAATTCCATCGTCGAACCCGAACGCGAGATGGGTGGTGATGATGGTGATGGGGTTGAGAATCGGAGCCGCGATGAGGAAGGTCATCGACTCTGAGACGGTAAAACCGCGGCGCACCAACCCCCGCGCCAACGGCACGTTGCCGCACTCGCACACCGGCAAAAACATGCCGAACAGTGAAATCACCGCACGGCGCCCCCACTGATTTCGGGGCAGGATGCGCAACAGCCAGTGCTCCGGAATCCAGACCTGCACCAAAATCGACAGTGAAATGCCCAACACAATGAACGGCAGCGACTCGACGAGCAAACTTGTCGAGAGTGTCAGCAGATCTTGTAATTGGCTAGGCAGTGACCAGGGGCCGGTCTCGGCCGTAACAGCCCGCAACACCACCAGGCCAACGAGCACCAGTGATGCGCCCGAGGCCCACGCCACGTGCACACCGCGGGCCCGACGGCGTACGGGCTCGTGGTCGTGGTCGTGGTCGTGATCAGTGGATTCCGCCACTGATCGCGAATCGGGTGTTGTGGTCACGTTCTTAGCCTACGGAGACTTTTCAGGATTGCGCTGAAGATTCTTCGGCGGTTGTGTGCGCTGTCGTAATAGTGCCACTTGACACCCGTCGAGAAGCCCGCTTGCGCGTGCCCGGTGCCGACGGCTCGGGCAAAGACTCCAGCACCGACCCGAGCAACTGATCGGCCATTGTCGCGTCGATTGGGGCCTTACCGCGGCCACGCTTTTGCGTCAGTGGCAGATCTAACATGTCGATCGCGCCCGAACCACGAGAGTTCTTGGCGTCGGCGGTCACCTCTTCGGTCGCTCGCTCGCCGGTGGCGGGCGAGACGATTGGCACTGCGATAACCCCGGTGATGGGGGCATCGTGATTCATCGTCTTCGCGGCGATAGCGGCCACAGCACGGCTCACATCGTCAGTAATGGAGTGTGCCGCCGTAGTGACGCCTGGTCGACCAGAGCTGCTCGAGCGGCCAGAGCCACTGCTGCCATTGCCGCCGCCGTTGTTGCCACTGCCTGAACCGTTCCCTGACCCGCTCCCTGACCCACCGCGGCGACGATTGCTGTTGCCGCTGTTGTTGCCGCTGGGACCAGAATCGGTCGCGGCACGGTGACGTGAAACCGGGTCGTGATGCACGATGACTCCGCGCCCAGCGCAGGTTTCACACGCCTCGCTGAAAGTCTCGAGCAGGCCTAGGCCCAGTCGCTTGCGCGTCATCTGCACGAGGCCAAGACTGGTCACTTCAGCCACCTGATGCTTAGTGCGGTCGCGGCTGAGGCACTCCATGAGCCGACGAAGTACGAGGTCGCGGTTTGATTCCAGAACCATGTCGATGAAGTCGACCACGATGATGCCACCGATGTCGCGCAGGCGCAGCTGACGCACCAGCTCTTCGGCCGCCTCCAGGTTGTTCTTGGTGACGGTCTCTTCGAGATTGCCGCCCGAACCAACGAACTTGCCCGTGTTGACGTCAACAACGGTCATCGCCTCGGTACGGTCAATGACTAGTGAGCCACCCGAGGGCAGCCATGCTTTGCGGTCGAGGGCCTTTTCGATCTGCTCTGAGATGCGGTATTCGTCGAAGGGATCGCGCTCACCGTCGTGCCTTTGCACGCGGTCAAGCAAATCAGGAGCAACAGATCGCAGGTAGCTCTCGATGGTCTGCTGGGCATCTGAACCATTGATGACCAGTGAGCGAAAGTCTTCATTGAAGACATCGCGAATGATCTTGATGAGCAAATCGGGCTCGCTGTGCAGAAGAGCCGGGGCAGGAGTGTTCTCGAGCTGAGCACTCACCTCAGCCCACTGGCTGGTGAGCCGTTGCACGTCGAGTGTCAGCTGCTCTTCAGTGGCACCCTCAGCCGCGGTACGCACAATCACGCCAACGTTGTCAGGAAGAACCTCTTTGAGAATTTTCTTGAGTCGAGCGCGCTCAGTATCGGGCAATTTACGGCTGATGCCACTCATCGAACCGTTGGGTACGTACACCAGGTAGCGCCCGGGCAGGCTGACCTGACTGGTCAGTCGCGCACCCTTGTGGCCGATGGGGTCTTTCGTGACCTGAACAAGCACTTTGTCGCCGGGCTTCAGCGCCAACTCAATTCGACGCGCCTGCGTCTTGCCGTCGCTGTCGAGTGCCGCGGAATCCCAATCGACCTCGCCCGAGTACAACACCGCGTTGCGGCCGCGGCCGATGTCAACAAAGGCGGCCTCCATACTCGGCAACACGTTTTGCACTTTGCCGTAGTACACGTTGCCGATGAGGCTTGACTCTTGAGAACGAGCAACGTAATGCTCGACGAGCACTCCGTCTTCAAGCACGCCAATCTGGATGCGGCCGTCTTTCGAGCGCACAACCATGACGCGGTCGACGCTTTCGCGGCGAGCGAGAAACTCTGCTTCAGTGACTACCGGGCGGCGACGCCCAGCATCACGGCCGTCGCGGCGGCGCTGCTTCTTGGCCTCGAGACGCGTGGAGCCTTTGATGCGCTGGGGTTCAGTGATGAGTTCGGCGGGCCGGCGCGTGGACGCGCGACTGCCTGAACGATCGTCTGAGGTGCTCTCCCGGGCGCCGTCTTGTCCGTCGCCGTCAGTGGTTGCCCGAGTCCGGCGAGATCGTGAGCGCCGACGGCTAGGAACCGAACTGTCGTCGTCGTCGCCGTGGTTGCTGGTGAAATCACGGTCACGGGAACCGCGATTGTTGGAATCACGGTTGTCGTTGCTGTCGTCGTTGTCGCGCTTGTAGTCGATGTCAGAGTCAGCGCCTCGACCGAACGCAGTGCGACTCGAACCAGTACCGCTCAACCGGGGGGCGAGCGCCGCGACCGGCGGGGCAAAGAACAGAAGCGACGTGGTTGACGCCGGCTTCAGATCAGGAAAAGCCGCAGCGGCGGGCTGCGCGGTGTCGGCGGGTTCGGCATCGGCAACAGCCAGGGCATCGGCATCGACATCCACATCGGCGGGGGCATCGACGGGGGCATCGACGACGATCTCGGCGACCGCAGGTGTCTTGACCTCAGCCGTACTCGCCTCAGCAGTACTCGCCTCAGCAGTGCCGTGGTCAGGCGCTGAGACGGCAGAAATATCAGCACCGCTTGGTGCACTGGTCTCGACCGACTCGGTTGCTTTCTTAGATGCGCGGGGCGCGAACAGTCGCGTGCGCTTTTTGGTCGTCTTGTCTTTGTCGTCACTCACCATTGCTGGTGTACTCCTCAACCGCGCGAGCCGCGCCTGCACGGAAACTTGTGGGCGAGAAATTTCGCGTGCAATCTCTCACCAAATTCTTGGGTTGTTGTCGGTCGGGCCCCCGAGTTCGAGTGCTGCGCCGACCGACGCTCTTGGCAGTGCCCGACCCTGTCACGGTCACCCACTGCCGCCACACACGCGCTGTCACCGCGGTACGACTGAGGAAACTGGCTATTCCCCGCGTTCGCGACAATCGGTGCCGCAATACTGGCCCGGTGATACCCGGAAAGCTCTTGTGTTGGTCAACGCGAGCGCGGCTGGCGTTGACTCTTGGTCATTATCGCACGGACTGGGCGCCTCTGAACCGCCGTGCGGGCAAAACCAATGCGCAGGCGGCGATAATCAAGGGGTGACCCACACCGCCCAAGCGCCTTCACCAGCGGTCGCTGATACGCGGCGACCGTTTGTGCTCGCGTTCACCCTCATCCTGACCGGGATCGTGGGGTGGTGGGGCGCCATGGAGCTCATCACGCAGCGCGTGCAGCGTCTACTCGACCCCGAATTTGCTCTCAACTGCGATGTCAACCCGCTCGTCTCGTGCGGCAGTGTCATGGAGTCGTGGCAGGCGTCTCTTCTCGGTTTTCCGAACCCTTTGTTGGGCGTCGCAGGGCTAATCGCTCCGATCGCGGTGGGCGTGGCCCTCGTCGCTGGCGCACGTTTCGACCGCTGGTTCTGGTGGGCTTTTCTGGCCGGAATCACGGGCGCATTCAGCTTCGTGCACTGGCTTTTTGCGCAGTCGGTGTTTCAGATTGGCGCGCTGTGCCCCTGGTGCATGCTCGTTTGGCTCGCCGTGATACCCATGTTCTGGGTGCTTTTAGTGTGGGGCCTGAAAAGTGGCGTTCTCGTTGGCAGTGCCCGCGTGCAAAGTTGGGGCGCCGCAGTGTGGCCGTTCACCTGGGTTCTCGTTTTGGTGAACCTGGTAGGCATTTCAGCGGCAATTCTTATTCAGTTTCCGGCGCTTCTCGCGTCACTGTCCGTTTGATCCAGCCCAGTCGCCCCCGCCCAGCTACTGCCGCTCAGTCGAACCAAAGTGCAAGCTCGCGCGCGGCGCTCTCGGGCGAATCTGATCCGTGCACGAGGTTTTGCTGCACGCGCGAGCCCCAGTCGCGGCCGAGGTCACCCCGAATCGTGCCAGGGGCGGCGGTAGTGGGGTCAGTGGTGCCGGCGATCGACCGAAACCCCTCAATGACGCGGTTACCCGCCACGCGCGCGGCGACGACGGGCCCAGACTCCATGAACTGTAAAAGGGGCTCGTAAAAAGGTTTGCCTTCGTGTTCGGCGTAGTGCGCACTCAAAAGGGTGCGGTCTGGCTGCACCATGCGCAGGTCGACGAGTTGGTAGCCCTTGGCCTCGATGCGACGCAGAATCTCGCCGGTGACGTTGCGCGCCACTCCGTCAGGCTTGATCAGCACGAGTGTTTCTTCGACGGTGGTCATAACGGCTCCTTAGAAAGTGTGGTCGGCGGATACGTGGCGCACGTCACTGCAAAGCGGCACGCTTTGCCGCGTCGAGCTGGGTGCCTTTGACGAAGCAGTAGATCCAGAATCCCACGAAAACGGCCGCGGTCACAGCGGCGAGCACCTCGATAAACCCGGTGGCCAGCAGCAGCACCTGCAAAACATGCCCGAGCCACACGCCCCAGCGGTAACGCGAAACACGGATGGCGATGATCAGCAGCAACACCAAGAGGCCGCCGCCGCCGAATACGATCCCCGGCGGGGCGATGTCGAGCCCGTTGATGGCGAGTGTGCCAAAGAGAACCGCCAGAACTTCCATGCCCAGCGTGACGGTGAGCAGCGATTCGAGGGCACCCCGCTCACGCTTGGGTCGCCTCGCCGGCCCGGCCTGGGCTGCGTTCACGCCGCCGGGGTCACCGGGGTTTCTGGCGTCACGGCGGTCACTGGCGTCACGGGGATCTAGGGGTGCATTCGTCTCAGTCACAAGGCCCAATTCTGCTCTCGTGCGATGAGCATCGCCTGACCGACCAGTGTGATCGATCCGGTGACCAAAATCGCGTCGTTGGGCCCGGCTTCGGCACGCGCCTCAGCAAGCGCCAGGGCAAAGTCAGGCTCGATGCGCACGCGGTCTGGGCCCGCTACCGCCATCACCGTCTCGGCGAGGTCGTCTGCCGACACTGTGCGGGTTGAGTCGCACCGAGTGACGATGAACCGATCAACGATCGGATCAAGAGCTTCGATGATGCCCTGATCGTCTTTATCGGCCAGCACGCCGACGATGGCCGTGATCGAGTCGAAGGCGAACGACTGCATCAAAGCTTTGCCCAGAGCCTGCGCCCCGTGCGGGTTGTGGGCAGCGTCGACGAGCACACTGGGTGCAATGCCGATGAGCTGTAGTCGCCCCGGGCTTGTCACGGTGGTCAACCCTTCGGTGAGTACGTCGTCGGCAAGCATCTGCATGCCGTTGCCGAGAAAAGATTCGACCGCTGCAATGGCCACGGCGGCGTTGTGCGCCTGATGCTCGCCAAACAGCGGCAAGAAAAGTTCGCGATACTCGCCCGCTCGACCCCGCACATCGATGAGTTGGCCGCCCACCGCGAGGCGGGCATCCAGCAGGGCGAAACCAACGCCCTCAGCGACCACCTCGGCCTCGTTGTGCCGTGCGGCACTGGCGATCTCATCCATCGCCTCGGTCGCCTGCAGTGCACTCACGACGATTGCAGCGGGCTTGATGATGCCCGACTTGGTGCGCGCAATCTCGGCGACCGTATCACCGAGGTATCGAGTGTGATCGAGCGCGACCGGCGTCAATACGGCGACATCACCGTCAGCAACGTTGGTCGAATCCCACTCGCCCCCCATACCCACCTCGATGATGGCCACATCTACCGGCGCGTCGGCGAAACTTGCGTACGCCAGCACGGTCAGTGCCTCAAAGTTGCTCAGTGCCGCATCGCCGTTGACAGCCAGCTCAGTGTCGACCATGAGCAGGTACGGCGCCACGTCAGCCCAGTTGTCGGCGAGTGCCTGGTCAGAGATCGGCTCGCCGTCGATCATGATGCGCTCGTTGATGCGCAGCAGGTGCGGGCTCGTCAACAGCCCTGTGCGCAGCCCGTAAGCGCGCAGAATGCTTTCGATCATGCGCGAGGTGGAGGTTTTGCCGTTGGTACCGGTGACGTGCACCACGGCGAAGCTGCGCTGCGGGTCACCCAACAGCTCTACAGCTCGACGCGTGGCCTCCAGCCGCGGATTTGGGGTGGCCTCACCACTGCGCCCCAGCAACTCAGCGTGCACAGCATCGGCGGCTGCGCGGGCAGAATTCTTGTCGCCGTTGCTCATGCGCACACCACTGAGATAGTCACGGATACCCCTTCGCCGACGACGATCGCGTCGCCCTTGCCAGCCTGACCGACGTCAAGAGTTGTGGCAAGAGTCTCGCCACTGATGAGCGCTGCGTGCGCCGCAATCGCGTCTCGGGTTGCCCCGTCGTCTGAGCCGAGACTCAGTGCAATTCGGTCGCTGACGTCGAAGCCTGCGTCTTTGCGGGCCTGCTGCACGGCGCGGATCACGTCGCGAGCTAAGCCCTCAGCCGCCAGTTCGGGCGTCATTCGGGTGTCAAGCAAAACAAAGCCGCTGCCCGGCAAAAACGCCACAGCGGCATCAGCATCGTCGAGCACCAACTCAAGGGTGTACTCCCCCGGTTCTAGCTCTAGCCCGCCCACTACGACGGTGTCGCCGTCGACCGACCAGTCGCCGGCGCGCGCTGCCGCAATGACCTGCTGCACCTGCTTACCGATGCGCGGGCCAGCCGCGCGAGCGTTGACGGCGAGGCGGCGAGCAATGCCATATTCGGGCACCAGACTGTCGTCGAACTCGACCAGTGTCACCTCTTTGACGTTCAGCTCGTCGCGCAGAATGTCGCTAAAGTCGGCGAGCGCCGCCGCCCCAGGTGTCACCACGGTGAGGGTCTGCAGCGGCAGGCGCACGCGCAGGCCCTGCGCTTTTCGCAGCGCCTGGCCCGAACTGGCAATAGCCCGCACGCGGTCCATCGCGGCGACGAGTGGGGCATCGGCCGGGTAATCTTCGGCTCGCGGCCAGTCGGTGAGGTGCACGCTCTCGCCGCCGGTGAGGCCACGCCACACTTCTTCACCAACGAGGGGTACCAGCGGGGCCGCTACGCGGGCGAGAGTCTCGAGAACCGTGAAGAGAGTGTCGTGGGCATCCTGATCATCACCGGCCCAAAAACGCTCGCGCGAACGACGCACGTACCAGTTGGTCAGCACGTCGGCAAAGTCGCGCAGGGCGGCCGCCGCCAGTGGGGCATCGAGCGCTTCGAAATGCGCCGTCACCGCACTGACGAGGTCAAGCGTTTTGGCCAGCAGGTACCGGTCGAGCACGTTGCTCGAGTCGGTGCGCCACACTGCGTCACCGAGCGTGCCGGCATTGGCGTAGAGGGTGAAGAAGTAGTGGGTGCTCCACAGCGGCAGCAGAAACTCGCGAACACCGGCGCGAATGCCCTCTTCAGTGACGACAAGATTGCCGCCGCGAATGACTGAGCTCGACATGAGGAACCAGCGCATAGCGTCGGCGCCGTCGCGTTCGAACACCTCACCAACGTCAGGATAGTTTTGCAGGCTCTTCGACATCTTCTGACCGTCATTGCCGAGCACAATGCCGTGACTGATCACGCTGCTGAACGCGGGGCGATCGAACAGTGCTGTCGCCAGAACGTGCATCGTGTAAAACCAACCGCGAGTCTGGCCAATGTATTCGACGATGAAGTCGCTGGGGTTATGGCTCTCAAACCAGTCGGCGTTCTCGAACGGGTAGTGCACTTGCGCGAAAGGCATCGAACCCGAGTCAAACCACACGTCGAAGACATCTTCAATACGCCGCATTGTCGATGCGCCGGTCGGGTCATCAGGATTCGGCCGGGTAAGCCCGTCAATGAAGGGGCGGTGCAGGTCGATTTCGCCCTCGGCGTTGCGGGGCAGGGTTCCGAAGTCGGCTTCGAGTTCAGCCAGCGAGCCGTACACGTCGACGCGAGGAAAGTCGGGGTCGTCACTCTTCCACACCGGAATGGGGCTACCCCAGTAGCGGTTGCGGCTGATCGACCAGTCGCGCGCCCCCTCAAGCCACTTGCCGAACTGACCATGCTTGACGTTGTCGGGCACCCACCGAATCTGCTCGTTGAGCTCAACCATGCGGTCGCGAATCTGTGTGACGCGCACAAACCAGCTCGACACAGCCTTGTAAATCAGTGGATTACGGCACCGCCAGCAGTGCGGGTAACTGTGCTCGTAGCTGCGCTGCTGCAACAGGCGCCCGCGCTCGCGCAGCATTGCCGTCAGCGGCTTGTTGGCGTCGAACACTTGCAGGCCGGCCACCTCTGTGACGGCAGACAAGAAACGCCCACCGTCATCGACAGAGATGATGATCGGGATTCCGGCCGCCGCACAGATCGTCTGGTCGTCTTCGCCGTAGGCGGGCGCCTGGTGCACAATGCCCGTGCCCTCGCCAGTAGCGACGTAGTCGGCTACCAGAATCTGCCAGGCGTTCTCAGTACCCCACGCTTCGGCATCGGCGTAGTAGTCCCACACTCGGTCGTACGAGACCCCGCCCAGCTCTGCGCCGAGAATCGTACGCGTGACGGCTGCCTGCGCTGTGGCAGCGTCGTCGTAGCCGAGCTCAGTGGCATAAGCGGCGATCGTGTCGGCGGCGAGCAGGTAGTGACTTTCGCCGGCAACCGCGTCATCGGCGTCACCTAAGCGATCATCCGCTGCCCCGTTTGGGCCGGCTGCCAGCAGGGCATAGGCGATCTGCGGCCCCACGGCGAGCGCCAAGTTCGTCGGCAGAGTCCACGGGGTCGTCGTCCAGGCGAGTGCTTTGACACCGGTCAATCCCAGTGCCTCAGCCTTGACTCCGACGAGCGGAAAAGTGACTGTTACCGACTGGTCTTGACGCATCTTGTAGACGTCGTCATCCATGCGTAGTTCGTGGTTCGACAGCGGTGTTTCGTCGCGCCAGCAGTACGGCAACACGCGGTAGCCCTCATATGCCAGGCCCTTATCGTGCAGGGTCTTGAAGGCCCACAGCACGCTCTCCATAAACGTGATGTCAAGCGTTTTGTAGTCGTTGTCGAAATCGACCCAGCGAGCCTGACGGGTGACGTAGGTCTGCCACTCGTCGGTGTAGCGCAGCACCGATTCGCGGGCCTTCGCGTTGAAGGCCTCGATACCCATGTCTTCGATCTGAGCCTTCTCGGTGATACCGAGTTGTTTCATCGCCTCAAGCTCGGCGGGCAAACCGTGGGTGTCCCATCCGAACCGCCGATGCACCTGCTTGCCACGCATCGTCTGAAAGCGCGGAAAAACATCTTTCGCGTATCCGGTCAGCAGGTGGCCGTAGTGCGGTAACCCGTTAGCAAAGGGCGGGCCGTCGTAAAACACCCACTCGTCGCAGCCTTCACGCTGCGCAACTGAGCGTCGAAACGTGTCATTGGCTGCCCAGTAGGCGAGTACGTCACGCTCGAGCGCCGGAAAGTTCGGTGAGGCGACGACGCCCGGTTCGGCGTGCCTTACGGCAGCGCCGTCTGCGGTCGATCGGTAGCGGGGGTAATTCATGGTGTCTCCGGTCAGTGGATGCTCTGCTCACTTACCGCGAGGACGACCTGCCGTGACCGGCCTGCCGCGGTACCACCCCGCTTGCGCGGCATCCGTTGTGTTGGTGTTGAGTGCTGGTGTTGACGGATGCTGCGCCACTCTGCAGCGGCTGTAACGGGCCTGCCCCGCTCGGGTCTACTAGCTGCTCGAGAGCAGTGTTCTGCCAAGAACTCCCCGGTGATGCCCGGATCTTTGTCTGTGCTCTCATGCTAGCCGCACCCAGGTCGGGAATAGAGCGGGGCCCGAGTACGCTCTAAGACTTGTGACTAATGAATCGCGCGGCACTGTGCCCGTCTCCCCCGCACCTAGCCTGGCCGCCGCCCCGTCTGACCCGCGCACCGCTCGCCGAGCCCGGTGGGCATCCCTGGTCGGCACCTCGCTGGAGTCGTACGACTTCTACCTTTTTGCATACTTTTCGGCATTCTTCGCCGGGCCTCTGTTCTTTGAACCACTGGGCCCCGTCGGCGCGAACCTCGCCGCTCTCGCCACCATCGGAGTTGCCTTCGTCATTCGCCCCCTCGGCGCCATCATTTTCGGCCACCTGGGTGACCGCATCGGCCGGCGCACGGTGCTCATCGTGACCATCACCATGATGGGTGTTGCCACTGGCCTGATCGGAGTCTTGCCGACCTTCGACCAGGCCGGCTGGTTCGGAGCCGTGCTGCTCGTATTGCTGCGCATCGTGCAGGGCATTTCGCTTGGCGGCGAGTGGGGTGGCGCGATTCTTATCGCCACCGAACATGAGACCCGCGCGAAGCGCGCTTTCGCCGCAGCGATGCCCCAAATCGGCTCACCCATTGGCTCAATTCTTGCGGCCGTCGCCTTCCTGTGGCTGACGCTGTCGCTCTCGAGTGCCGAGATCACCGAGTGGGCGTGGCGGGTGCCCTTCCTCACCGCGATTCCGCTGCTCGCCGTCTCGCTGTATCTGCGCCTGGCAATCACTGAAACGCCGGTATTTAAAGCGGTGAAGGATGCCGGGCGTGCGCCGCGCATTCCTCTCGCCGCCCTGCTTCGCGCTCAGCCGAGCTCGATCGTCGTTGCCGTGGGCGTCGCGTTGCTCGGCATCGGGTCGTACTCGCTCATGAACACGTACACGATCAACTACGGTGCGGCCGTGCTCGGCTACGACTACAGCGAGCTATTGATCGCCACCACCATAGGCGCGCTGCTGCAACTGGTGACGATCCCGCTGTTTGGTGCGTGGGCAACCCGCATCGGCTCGGGCCTGGTCGTTGCGATCGGTGCCCTCGGCACGCTGCTTGTCGCTTTTCCGATCTACTTCTTCTTGCAAGACGCGAGCTTCGGTTTTCTCGTCGGCATGATGGTAATTGGCGGCATCTTGCCCACCATGAGTTGGGCGGCTCTCGGCGGAATCTTCACCGAGTTGTTCGATGAGCGCTACCGCTACTCAGCCCTTGGCTTTGCGTACGCGTTAGCCGCCGTCGTCGCGGGGTTTGTACCCGCCCTGACTGGCGCACTCGGCGCCGCCACCGACAACGCCTGGTGGCACCCCGCGATTGTGCTCGCAGCGATGTCAATCATCACCCTCGTCGCCTCGCTGGTCGCGATTCGCATTCGAGTTGATCGCGACGAAGATGCGCCCGCAACAGTGGCGGATGCCCCACCCGAGAGCGACCGCGCCACAGCTGAGGTCGTGCGCTAGCGGTATTCAGGGTTCGCGTCGTAACCCCAGCGCTTTCCGTCGTTCCACTCGTCGCCGAGGTTGCCGTAGGCAGGAATGCCGCCGGCGTCTTTCAGCATGCGAGCCAGGTGCATCAGGTTCCACGTCATGAACGCCGTATTGCGATTGGTGAAGTCACTTTCGGGGCCGCCCGAGTCGTCATCGAGGTAGCTGGGGCCGGGGCCCACCGGGCCAATCCAGCCAGCGTCGGCACCGGGCGGAATCGTATAGCCGATGTGCTGCAGGGCGTAGAGCGTTGCCGCCGCGCTGTGCTTCACGCCGTCTTCGTTGCCCGTCGCGATGACACCCCCCGCCTTGCCGTAAAACACGTATTGGCCGCGATCATTAGTTTGGCCGCTGTGCGCATACAGTCGCTCAATCAACACACGGTGTTGCGATGACACTTCACCGAGCCAAATGGGCGTGCCCACGACGAGAATGTTCGCCGCCAACACCCGCGGCCACAGCGTGGGCCACTCATCTTTCGCCCACCCCTGCTCTCGCATGTCGGGGTAGACACCCGGCGCGACGTCGTGGTCGACGAGTCGAATCAGATCAACCGTGACGCCCTGAGCAGACATCAACGCCATGCTGCGCTGCATGAGCCCCTCAGTGTGACTGAGCTCGGGGCTGCGCTTCAGTGTGCAGTTCACGAAAACGGCGCAAAGGTCGTCGTAACGGGCAGGCGGTGTGGAGGAATTCTCAGACATGCCTTCGACGGTACGCCGGGCCAACGCCGGTACGATGAAACACACACTGCACACTCAGGCATCTTTACCTTCTGACACGATGCCGCCCACAGCGAAGCGAGACCTGCGATGAGCCACGCCAGCATGCCCGACAAGCCCGCCCTCGAAGGTCTCGAAGCGAAGTGGGGTGCCGCGTGGGAGGCGCAGGGAACATACAAATTTGACCGCGCAGCCGGAATCGCCAAAGGACCCGACTCGGTCTTCTCCATCGATACTCCCCCGCCAACAGCATCTGGCTCGCTGCACATCGGTCACGTCTTCAGCTACACCCACATGGACCTCGCCGCCCGCTTTCAGCGCATGCGCGGCCAGAACCTGTTCTACCCGATGGGGTGGGATGACAACGGGCTGCCCACTGAGCGCCGCGTGCAGAACTACTACGGAGTTCGCTGCGACCCCTCGCTGCCCTACAACACCGACTTCACTCCCCCGCTCGAGGGCGGTGACAACGCCAGCTCGAAAGCCGCCGACCAGGTTCCGATCAGCCGACGCAACTTCATCGAACTGTGCGAGAAGCTCACCGCCGAAGATGAGAAGCAGTTCGAAAACCTGTGGCGCACGCTCGGCTTGAGTGTCGACTGGAGCCAGACGTATCGCACGATCGGCGATGAAGCTCAGCGGGCCGCGCAGCGCGCCTTCATGCGTAATCTTGCCCGAGGTGAGGCGTATCGCGCAGATGCTCCAACGCTCTGGGATGTGACTTTTCGCACCGCCGTTGCCCAGGCTGAGCTCGAAGACAAAGACATGCCGGGTGCTTTTCACCGGGTCAGCTTTCACACGCCTGACGGCGGCACGATCGACATCGAAACCACCCGGCCAGAACTGATTGCGGCTTGCGTGGCGCTGGTCGCGCATCCTGACGACCCTCGATACCAAGCCCTTTTTGGCACCACCGTGACCTCGCCGCTCTTCGGCGTTGAGGTGCCCATCAGAGCCCACCACCTTGCACAGCAAGACAAGGGCTCTGGCATCGCCATGGTGTGCACCTTTGGCGACGTCACCGACGTGGTGTGGTGGCGCGAACTCGACCTGGGATTGCGCCCCATTCTTGGCAAAGATGGCCGCATTTTGCCGGATGCCCCCGAGGGCATCGAGGGCCCAGCCCTCGATGTATACGCCGAGCTGGCAGGCAAAACTGTGTTCAGCGCCAAAGCGCGCATGGTCGAGTTGTTGCGCGAGTCTGGCGACCTCAAGGGTGAGCCGCGCCCGATCACGCATCCGGTCAAATTCTTCGAAAAGGGTGACAAGCCACTCGAGATCGTCACGACTCGGCAGTGGTACGTCGCCAACGGAGCCCGCGACGAAAACCTCAACGAGCGTTTGCTTGAGCGTGGGCGCGAGGTCAACTTTCACCCCGACTACATGCGCGTGCGGTATGAGAACTGGGTGGGCGGGCTCTCAGGTGACTGGCTGATTTCACGCCAACGCTTCTTCGGCGTACCGATTCCGGTCTGGTATCGGCTCGACGCAAATGGTGAGCAGGTGGGCGAGGTGATTGTCGCCACCGAAGCACAATTGCCGGTTGACCCGGCCTCGATGGCCGCCCCCGGCTTCGACGAAGCACAGCGCGGCCAACCGAACGGCTTTATCGGCGAAGTCGACATCATGGACACCTGGGCGACCTCGTCACTCACCCCTCAGATCGCCGGGCGGTGGGAAGACGACCCCGAGCTGTTTGACCTGGTGTTCCCGTACGATCTGCGCAGTCAGGGTCAAGACATCATTCGCACTTGGCTGTTCTCGACCACGTTGCGGGCAGAGCTCGAACACGGTGTCGCGCCCTGGAAAAATGCGGGTATTTCAGGCTTCATCGTCGACCCCGACCGCAAGAAAATGTCGAAATCGAAGGGCAACGTCGTCACCCCCTCGGGCATGCTCGACGACCATGGCAGTGACGCGGTGCGCTACTGGGCAGCCTCGTCGCGTCTGGGAACCGACGCAGCTTTTGACCCGCAGAACCCTAAGCAAATCAAAATTGGCCGACGCCTCGCCATTAAAGTGCTCAACGCGGCCAAGTTCGTGTACTCGTTTGAGGCACCGGCAGATGCAGCACCCGCGGGCGGCGCATCCGGTGCACAGGCGGTCACCGAGGCCCTCGACATTGACATGCTGGCAACCCTCGCCGACGTCATCACCACGGCCACCCGCGCCTACGAACAGTACGACCATGCTCGAGCGCTCGAAGTCAGCGAACAGTTCTTCTGGACTTTCACTGATGACTATCTCGAACTGGTCAAAGAGCGGGCGTACGGCGCTCAGGGTGAAGCCGGGCAGGCCAGCGCCGTCACCGCGCTGCGGCTGGCCATTGACGTGTTTTTGCGCCTGTTCGCGCCGGTCATTCCCTTTGCAACCGAAGAAGTGTGGAGCTGGACGCACCGCGGCGATGGTCTCAGCTCTTCGGTGCACCGCGCGCCCTGGCCCACCATCGATGAGTTGGCGGTAGGCGCTCACCCCAGTGGCCTTTTGCCCCTGGTGTCTCAGGCGCTCGTTGGCGTTCGTCGGGCAAAGACCGACGCTAAAGCCTCACAAAAGACCCCCATTGTGCGTGCAGTGATCGCCGGGCCACTATTGCTGGAAAGGGCGGCGGGCGACCTCGCCGCTGTCGGGCGCATCACGGACCTCACCTTCACGCCCGCCGACCAGGTGAGCGTGCTCGAGATCGAGCTCGGCGAACTACCGGAGGCGTGAGAGATGCAACTCGGAACCCGCTGGTCTGTCGGCGCACAGCCGCCCGCACGCCTGAGCCCTGAGATGTGCGCGGCAATTCGCGCCGTCGAAGGCGACCTGCTCGGCTTTGACACCACACAATGGCGGTGGACTCTCACCTGGTTGGAGGGACGCCCGATCGTCGAGCTCGACGATGGCACGCGCATCCGCCTCACCGGTGACGGCACGATCGTGACAGAAAGCGCCGACAGCACTGAAGGCTAGGAGGTGCCCATTCGGCACCGCGCCTAGGGTGGAAGCATGTCGAACCCGTTTCTCACCCTCAGCACCCTGCCCTACCAGTTGCCTCCGTTTGCCGAGATCACCGACGAGCACTACTGGCCTGCCATCGAGCAGGGCATGGCCGAGCAACTTCTTGAGGTTTCGACCATCACGAATGGCGATGGCCCGCCGACCTTCGAGAACACGATGGTGCCCCTCGAGAGCAGTGGGCAACTACTGACCCGCGTACTGCGGGTTTTTTACAACAAAGCTTCGGCCGACTCAAACGATGCCACCAACGCGCTTGAGGCTGAGCTTGCTCCCACGCTTGCCGCGCACACCGACGCGCTCACTCTCAACTCAGCGCTGTACGCGCGCATCGCCGCGCTGCACGAGCAGCGACACGAGCTGAACCTGACCGCCGAGCAGCGCTACCTCATCGAACGTCACTTCACGGCGATGACTCTCGCAGGTGCCGGCCTCGACGCTGCGCAGAAAACGCGGCTGAGCGATATGAACGCCCGGCTTTCGACCCTCGAAACGGCGTTTGAAAAAAACCTGCTCGCCGATACCAACGACCTTGCCGTCGTCGTCGACAGCGCACACGAGCTCGACGGGCTCAGCCCGGGCGAGATCAGCGCTGCGGCCCAGGCCGCCACCGAACGCGGGCTGAAGGGTAAGTACCTGGTAACTCTCGTGCTACCGACCGGCCACCCGTGGCTCGAAAGCCTGACCAACCGCCAGGTGCGCGCCCGCATCATGGCTGCATCCCGCGCTCGCGGCAACCGAGACGGCGAACACGACAACCGCCCCGTGCTTCTCGAGATCGTACGACTGCGCGCCGAGCGCGCCGCCCTGCTCGGGTTCGACAGCCATGCGGCTTTTGTCACTGCCGACCAGACGGCGAAGACTCCAGCGCGCGTGGCCGCGATGCTCGAACGCCTCGCCCCGGCCGCCGCGCTCAACGCCGCAGCCGAGCAGACCAAACTTGAAGCTCTCGCCGGCCACCCTATTGATGCCTATGACTGGCCGTTCTACAACGAAAAGGTGCGCAAGGCCGACTACGACGTCGACACCAGCGAACTGCGCCCCTACTTCGAAGCCGAGCGCGTACTGCAGCGGGGCGTTTTTGCCGCCGCCACCGCCGTCTACGGCATCACCTTCGCTGAACGCACCGACCTGGTCGGCTACCTGCCAGAGGTGCGGGTGTTTGAGGTGCGCAACGCTGATGGATCCGACCTCGGGCTTTACCTGCTCGACCTGTACACCCGCGACAGCAAACGCGGCGGCGCGTGGATGAACGAGTTGATCGGTCAGAACACGCTGCTGGGGCATCCTACGATCGTC
>Ga0306872_100185_pt1 | contig 27277 bp, 19 predicted proteins | sample AntRauMeHopE1498_FD_190455 | JGI IMG/M metagenome (GOLD analysis project Ga0306872, IMG submission 190455) | Saline lake microbial communities from Rauer Islands, Antarctica - Metagenome Hop E1 #498 (v2) (version 2) | ecosystem: Environmental > Aquatic > Non-marine Saline and Alkaline > Saline ...
TGCTGGCCAGCAGATATACACAGCGGTTGAAAAAGGTTTGGGTGATATTGAAAGGGCAATAGAGGCCTCTCGTCAAGAGAAAATCCCGGAAGGTGAGATACGGGTAAAGCTAACGCCATCATTTGCCTTTAAATGGTTAGTACCCCGCTTACATAACTTTTATCAGCATTATCCTAATATTACCGTAGTGACGTTTGCCGAAGGCGCGCTTGTTGACTATAAAGATACTACCTTTGACATTGCCATTGATTACGGCGCGACGCCCTATGCTTTTAAAGACGCTGAATTGCTGCTAGCAGAACAACTGCTGCCAGTAATGAGTCATGAATATGCTAAACAGCTTAACTGGCATACAAAAGACGAGGCGCAAAAACTGCAAAACTGGCAGCAAACAACCTTGCTACATGATGCTATGCCGCTGCGTAATGCGCTTAAATATTATGAATGGCAATATTATTTTAAGCACTATGATTTAGCCGTAGAAAGCAACCGAGGCTATTACTTCAATCGAACCGACATGGCGATGGCAGCCGCGCAGGCCGGTTTAGGGATCGCGATGGCGCGTTATGCACTGGTCAAACAAGACTTTGAACAAGGTACCTTAATGTCACCTTTTACACCTATTCCCGCTCAGGCAGGTTACTATTTGATTAGCTACCGTGAGTCAAAAGCTATTGAGTGCTTTAAACAATGGTTACGTGCCCAAATTACGCCTTGTGCTTAGTCTTAATCTATATCACTGTGCGCGGTTTTCAGAAACATTGGGTAAAAACAAGGCAATAACAACCATGCAAAAGCTCAGCGCCGCTAGAAAGGTAAACGACCATTCATAACTGCCGGTTATGTCTTTGCCAATGCCGACTAATGCAGGCGTAACGCCGCCAATAATATAGCCGAATGACGACATCATCGACGACAGTTGAGAGGCCTCATGAGGTGTATCAGTTTCAAGCACAGGTAAGGCTAGCGCGAGTGCAAAAGTGCCCGATGTGGTCACGCCTAATATAGACACAAGTACCAAGGGGTTTAACTGAGGCAGCCATGTTATCGCCAATATCAATAATGTCGTAATGAAGGTAACTGCCGCTATAAGCAAACTGCGCTTGGCTGTGCGCGCCGCAATCAAAGGCATAATTAGCGCACCCAAAATACCTGATCCCATGAACACGCTAGCCATAATGCTGGCTCGAGATATGCTAAAACCGACGTGCTCAAAATGCGCCACCATCCACGTTGCAAGTGCATAAAAAACACCGGCTTGCGCCGCGAAAAAGCCGGTTAATAACCAAGCCTTAAAAGAATGCAGCGGCAGTTTTTTAAGAATGCTCTTGTCTAGTTTTGGGCTAGTCGATTTTGGTAAGAAAATGATTAACAGCAAGAAGGTTGCTAAAGCCAGCCAGCCCCAGCTCGACAATCCATAGTGCCATTCACCGCCAAACGTACTGATAATAGGCAATGTAAGGGCTACGGCCAATGCTGCACCAATGGTAATGCTGACCGAATATATGGCGATTGCAAACCCCATATGGCGCGCAAAATGCTGCTTAATAAAACCAGACATCAATGGCCCTGCAATGGCAATGGCAGTGCCCGCTAACACGGCAGATAAAAGCAGAAGAGCGAAACTGTGCTGGCTAAAATGCCGCAGCAGTAATGCGACTGTTAGCACGGCCATTGCGCCCTTCAGCACGCTCTCTTGGCTCCAGCGAGCCGCTAACCTAGGCGCTAAGGGTGCCAGTAAGCCCATTAATAATACGGGTATAGTGGTTATTAAGCCTGCATTTGCTTGGCTTAAGGACAAATCTTCAACAATGCTTTGTATAACAGGCGCTACGGAAGTGAGGGCAGGGCGCAAGTTGAGTGATATAAGTATAAGAGTCAACAGCAATATGCTGGCCCTATAAACGTTAGCCTTTAACAACGTGTGTGTCACAGTTCAGTTTATCAATAATATACTCGGCGGTAGTACTTAATAACATTCTTGTACCACTTCTTATACCATGTCACGACGTACTTCATGCTGGTTGATACATCAAGTGTCTTAGCTAAAAAAATAGCTCTTTTAAGAGCAGCTTGTTCTTCCCAATGTGGGGTGATAACAACGATTAGGCGTTTGTAATGTAGCATAATAATATTATACATCGTTGGATGTGATTATGCTAAGTTACTTGCTATTTTACAATGTATTCAATAACTTTGATGACATCAGCAGGTGTTTTTGCCCATGCCAAAGCCGGCAACGTGCTTAAACAGCACTGCTTTACTTTGCATCACAGGTTTTGAGGCTAGCGCGCCAATGTTGCCTAGGCCTAGTATCGTTGTGCCCTTGGTAATAACGCCCACTAGCTACCGCGGTAAGTCGAATAGCTCCATGGCGATACTAGCAAAGGAACATGGTAGTTGGCTTTAGCGTCGAAAATGCCAAAATGAATGGGAATACGGTTTAAAAACGCGGGTTTTGTTTGCTCAACCCCCAACTTTGTAAAGTATTCAGCGACATAAAATACAATAATATACTCACCCACTTCAATATTACTGTCGTCTAGCAATAGTTCATTAGTTCTGCCGTCGTTGTTAGTGGTCAGTGTTTTGAGTAACACATTTTGTGAACCTTCTACGCGATAGAATTCAAGTTTGATGTTTTCAGCAGGCTTGCCATTTGCGGTGTCCAGCACATGGGTTGATAGCTTGGCCATGATTAATCCTTATTTATGTCGTTAGTGTCGTTTTGTTAAGTGTTATGCGCTAGGCTCGTAACCTTTAAGTATGCCGGCAAGTCGAAAAGTAGCGATTAAACCAACCTGCCAGATAGCGCTATATATCTCTTCGCTATTAGGTTTGTTTATACGCTTTTTAAACTCATTGAAAATACTCGCTTTGTCATGGTTCTTAACCGCAATGATAAAAGGAAAGCCATGCGTGTCAATATACTGCTGATTGAGCGAAGTGATTTCGTCCATTTCTTCTTTGCTTAGGGCGTTTAAATTAGCTGAAGACTGCTCTTGGGTTGACGCGGTGGTTAGTGATCCGCTTTTTGCTTCTTTGCCCGCTAACTGTGGGTGAGCGCGCAGCAAAGTAAGTTTTTCTTCGATAGACGCATCTTCAACTATTTTCAGCATTGCCTGATGCAAATTATCGACGCTTAAAAAAGGCCGGCTGTGCCAGACTTTCTCAGGGATCCAGCTTGAATGTTCATAAATCTCGGCGAGGGTTTCAATGAACTCTGCCTGCGTAGCGTTATTTAACGTGTGTATGTCTATTTTGTCTGTCATGAGTGATTACCAAAACGGTCGTGTTTTATATAAATGTATATCTGCGCTCGCCGATGATCTTGTTTGTACCAGCAATAGCGAAATGTTCTTATATTCCACAGCCACTGCTTTAAAATAGATTTACTGTTTATCGTGGTGCGGTGTAAAGCCTATTTAGCACTAGCAATTAAGCCTTGTTTAAACCAAGTAAATTATGCTTTGTGCGCTTATTATCCATGATTATGAGTAGATATATAAGAGTAGCGAGTTTTGAATCCGAATTAATGAGCTACTATATTTTACTTTCGCTAAAATTGTCAACAATATTGTTTACAATTTACTGACAAATTTGACAGGTGAGGTGAATTTATTTACATTTAGAGGTAGAATAATTTTAGGAATTAACCATAACCGAGTAAAAGCACAATGACAGAATACTTACAAAAAAACGCACTTCGTGTTGACGCTAATTTAGTGACGTTTATAGAAACAGAAGTGCTGCCGGGTTTGTCAGTCTCGGGCGACACGTTTTGGGCTTCTTTAGCGATAATTATTCACGATTTCGCACCACAAAACAAAGCGCTGTTGGAAAAACGCATAGAATTACAGCATAAGATTGACGAATATAACCTTGCCAACCAAGGCAAGTTTGAGGTGCAGTCTTATAAAACGTTTCTTCAAGATATTGGCTATTTAGTGCCCCAAGGCGATGACTTTCAAATTAGCACCGTTAACGTCGACAGCGAAGTCTGCACCACAGCAGGTCCGCAGCTTGTGGTACCCGCAGCCAATGCCCGTTTTGCATTAAATGCCGCCAACGCCCGCTGGGGCAGTTTATACGATGCGCTTTACGGCACCGATGTGATAAGTGATGAGGGCGGTGCAGAAAAAAGCGCTACTCACAACCCTGTCAGAGCAGCGAAAGTAGTTGCTTATGGACGTGACTTTCTAAACACGCATTTTGCGCTAGAAAAAGGTTCACATACCGACGCTAACAAGTATGAAATTACCGGTCAGCAGCTTCTCATTACTCTTGCTGGCGGCGATACAGTCAATTTAGCGCAGCGCGCACAATTTATTGGCTATCAGGGCGACACAAGCGCGCCAAGCTCAATATTGCTTAGCCATAATGGGCTGCGCGTTGCCATTGAGATTGACGCAAATTCAGCGATAGGTAAAACTGATGCAGCAGGCGTAAAAGACATTACCTTAGAAGCGGCTTTAACCACTATTGTTGATTTTGAAGACTCAGTGGTTGCGGTAGACGCTGCAGAAAAAATAAACGTATATCGGAACTGGCTTGGCTTAATGAAAGGCGATTTAAGCGAAACCATTGAAAAGTCAGGTAAAGTGAGCCAGCGCGTTTTACACGCTGACAAAGAATATTACAACCCTGCTGGTGAAGCCCTCAGCGTGCAGGGCCGCAGTTTATTGTTTTGTAGAAACGTGGGTCATTTAATGACCAATCCAGCCATACTCGACAGCCACGGTAATGAAGTGCCAGAGGGGATCATGGACGCCATGATAAGTACCTGCATTGCTCTGCACGACATTCAAAAAATAAATGTTCACCGCAATTCACGAAATGGCAACGTATATATCGTAAAGCCTAAAATGCATGGCCCACAAGAAGTTGCCTTAGCCAACGCCTTGTTTGATGCCGTAGAGGACGCCTTAGACTTACCCCGAGGCACCATAAAAATAGGTGTAATGGACGAAGAGCGCCGCACCACGGTTAACTTAAAACAGTGCATTGCACAAGTTAAGTCAAGAGTGGCGTTTATTAACACCGGCTTTTTAGACAGAACAGGCGATGAAATTCATACCAGTATGCTGTTAGGACCGGTTGTGGCCAAAGGCGATATGAAGTCGCAGCCTTGGATTAAAGGCTATGAAGATTACAACGTTGATGTAGGCTTAGCCTGCGGTTTTTCAGGTAAGGCACAAATAGGCAAGGGCATGTGGGCTATGCCCGACATGATGAGCGATATGATGAAAGCTAAAATTGCGCACCCTCAATCAGGCGCCAATACCGCTTGGGTACCATCCCCTACGGGCGCTACTTTACACGCAATTCACTATCATCAGGTGAATGTATTTGATGTACAAAACAAACTTAAAAATAGAGCGCGTGCAAATATAGACGATATTCTTACCGTGCCGCTGTTGCTAAACCCAGAAAGTTTGAGTGAAAGTGAAATTGAAAAAGAGCTTAACAACAACGCGCAGGGATTATTAGGCTATGTAGTGCGCTGGGTCGACTTGGGCATGGGCGCGTCTAAAGTTCCCGACATTAATAATGTTGGTTTGATGGAAGATCGCGCAACCTTACGTATTTCAAGCCAGCATATTTGTAACTGGCTGAAACATGGCATTTTGACTGAGCCTCAGGTAAAAGATGCGCTACAAAAGATGGCTGCCGTGGTAGACAAGCAAAATGAACACGATCCACTTTACAGACCTATGTCTGCAGACTTTGACGCAAGTTTAGCGTTTCAAGCGGCGCTTGATTTAGTCTTCAAAGGCGAAACTCAGCCAAACGGATACACTGAACCTTTGCTTCACGCGTACCGACAAAAATTTAACCAACTGCATCAAAAAGCGGGCAACTAGGGCCATTTTATATGTCAACTAAAAGTACTTATTATGCACCAACCGGCGGCTTACCACCGCAAACACAGTTGTTGTCAGACCGTGCTATCTTTACCGAAGGCTATGCGATTATTCCAAAGCGAGTATTAACTGATATTGTTATCAGTTATCTGCCGTTTTGGACCAATATGCGCATGTGGGTAATAGCACGTCCGCTAAGTGGTTTTTCTGAAACGTTTTCACAGTATATTGTGGAATTAGGTCCAAACGGCGGCTCTGACAAGCCAGAACTAGATGCCAGCGCCGAAGCTGTTTTGTTTGTGGTAGAAGGTGAAATGGACGTTAATATTGAAGGTACCGTGCACAATATGAGCGCTGGCGGTTATGCTTATTTACCACCTGATTGTAAATGGACCTTAAAAAATAACAGCGACAAGCACGCTAAGTTTCATTGGATCCGCAAAGCTTACCAATTTGTAGAAGGTATTGACGCACCAGAGCCATTCGTAACGAGCGATCATGAAGTCCCGGCTATTGCCATGCCAAACACGGGAGATGTGTGGAAAACAACGCGTTTTACCGAGCAGTCTGATATGCGTCACGATATGCACGTGAACATTGTTACTTTTGAGCCCGGCGGCGTTATTCCTTTTGACGAAACTCACGTGATGGAACACGGTCTGTATGTGCTTGAAGGTAAAGCGGTATATCACCTAAACGGTGAATGGGTGGAAGTAGAAGCTGGAGACTTTATGTGGTTACGCGCTTTTTGCCCACAGTCTTGTTACGCCGGAGGACCGGGACCATTTAGATACTTGTTATATAAAGACGTAAACAGACACATGCCGTTTATTAGACCGAAGAACTAAAAACCGATCTCTACTAAATTATAAGCAGTGCTATATATACGCATCGCTTAGCGGGTAAAATCGGTTTACGTTAACAAGTGAGTCGGCACAACCGGTTTCTCCCTCTTTAGTGTTTTCAGCAATGTGAGGGCCGAGATGTACCATATTGCGTTTAATTCCCACGCCAATAGCATTACCAAAGGAGGCGAATAATCCTTTTACTAACTAAACACCGTCCTTTGAAAGACGAACAATTAACTACACACTAAAGTCTTAAGCCTTTTTGTCGCTTACTAAAGGTTATAGTAGCAGCACTGGAATATAGATAAACTTGTTAACAAGTTATTTTAATGACTGCTTATTCAATTTAAGCAAAGGATTTATATTATGCAGATTAGAATTGAAGCGTCTCAGTGCCAATTACTCGTGGTCGATATTCAAACGCGATTAGCGCCGGTTTTATTAAATATTGAGACGATGTTACGCAACGTAAACATCGTGCTTAGCACAGCTACCGCACTCGACATTCCGGTCACAGTTGCGCAACAGTATACAAAAGGTCTTGGTCCATCTGCAAATGTTGTACAGCCGTTTATTAATAATAATTTGTTTGAGAAAACGACATTTTCCTGCTTTGGTGCGCCCGCATTAGTCAAAAATATGGAAGAGCACAGGCAACAAGGCAAAAGCTGTCTTATCGTTATTGGCTGTGAAGCGCATGTTTGCGTAACTCAAAGCGTTATTGACGCGTTGACACATGGGTATCGCGTAATACTAGTGGCCGATGCCATTAGTTCTAGAACTCAACTCGATTGCGACACCGCAACGGCAAGGCTAGGTGGCGCCGGGGCAGAAGTAGTAACAAGCGAAATGCTTGTATTTGAGTTGATACAAGGAAAAAATTCGCCTCATTTCGACATGGTGTTAAATCTCGTTAAATAGAATATTTTTTCAGTGTTTTATCCAGCAAGCATTCTTTTTTTACTTAATACCTGAACAAAAAATATTTAATCTTCCACGCGAGTAAAATTTTGTAAAACCTGCCGATAGTATCTCGACTAATAAAGACCCACATGTGTCGTAGATACTGTTAGTTGCTTCGCACTTAAGGTTAGTCGCTTCGCACTTAAGTTTCATCACTTTCTTCGGCAAGCAACACGCCCACTGTAATAATGCGCTGTGATACCATATCGAGCACCTGTAGTTGAATATTAGCAAGTTCAACTACCGAGTCTATAGTGGGCACAACACCTAAGGCCTCCGTTATGACCTGTTCTATGCTGTGTTCGTCATTCGCGGCCAATTGAATGCCATAGGAATGTTGTAAGTTGGCCACCAAGGTATTGCCTTTTATTTGAAGCCCTTTATTAGGCAGCTTAGTTTTTTCATTACTACCGACGTTGCCTGAAAACACACAATTAACAAAATCTCTTGAGTCTGGTTTTAATACAATAAATAAATGGTCATTGGCGCATAATATGGTTGAACCGCGAGGCGCAATGACCTTACTATTGCGGGTGATCATAGCAACCACTGCGCTATCAGGCAGCGCCATTTGCGAAAGCCTGCGTCCCACTGCGCGTGAGTTTTCACCTAAGGTGTATTCGACAATTTCAGCGTCAACATCGCCCACAGCGGTTATCTCCAAAGTGGCTGCGGGTGTTACAGGTGGCGGTAAGGTTAATTTTAGCTTGCGCGCAATCCATGGCAGTGTAGAGCCTTGAACAGTGGCCGAAATTAAGACCACGAAAAACACCACATTAAATATCAGATCGGCACCTGGCAGACCAAAAATAAGCGGGAAAATGGCTAAAATAATGGGCACAGAGCCGCGTAAACCGACCCAAGACACCAATGTGATTTGGCGCCAGTTAAAGCCGAACAAGGCTAATATGGGGATGACTGCTAAAGGCCGTGCGACAAAGGTAAGCACCAAGGCAATCATTAAGCCCTCAAACCACACGTCTAATAACGACGATGGATGGATGAGTAAACCCAGCACTACGAACATGGTGATTTGGCTTAACCATGCTAAACCATCGTGAAATAAGAAGGTACTGCGCTGAAATACAAAACGGCTATTGCCTATCACTACGCCAGAAATAAAAATTGATAAAAACCCGCTGCCGCCAATAGCCGCTGACACCCCAAAAGAGAGTAAGCCCAGCGCTACTACTAACACAGGGTATAAACCCGAAGCGACCAAGTGTATGCGGTTTATGACTTTAACTGCTATCCAACCAACCGCCAAACCCACTATTGCACCTAGGCCCATTTGCGAAATAAACATTATTAGCAAACTGGTGCCCGGCTCCATGGAGTTTACCAATACTTCGAGTAAACCAACGGTAAGAAAAATAGCCATGGGATCGTTAGATGCACTTTCTATTTCTAAGGTTGCTTTTAGTTTTTTATTTAAGTGAATGCCAGCGTTACGCAGCAATGCAAAAACAGCTGCGGCGTCTGTCGAGCCAACGATAGCGCCTAGTAACATACCCTGTAGCAATGGTATATCTAGAATATAGGCTGCTGCAAGACCGGTAATTGCGGCGGTAACAAGTACGCCAACTGTGGCCAGGGTTGAGGCCGGCCGCCACACTTGTTTAATGGCATGCATAGGGGTTTGTAGCCCGCCGTCGAACAAAATCATGGCCAAGGCGATAGTGCCAAGGGTATGTGCGGCTTCTGCGTTATCAAAAACAATGCCGCCAGGGCCTTCTTCACCGGCTAACATCCCGACCAGTAAAAATAATACGAGTACGGGTAAGCCTAATCGTGCCGATAGTTTACTCGAAACAATGCCTAAGAGAATTAATACAGCGGCTAGTAAAATGATGTGGTCAATTAGAAACATACTTTCCTCCTAGTGTAGTAAACTTCGTGCCTAAGGGAGAATAACAATATTTCTGAATATAAAATATGCGCTAAGTATGATGCGCTAAGAGTTTATGAAACATCCTGAGATTTATAATGCATGAAAGGGTGTATGTTAAGCAAGATGTATATTGTACGTTTTGTTAATAGTTTTAGTTGATATGCGAATGATAGCGCTGGTCGCATTGGATTAATAGTTAACAAATGTTTACAGCGAGTGATTGAAGGGTTTACTTACTTTGCTTATTGAAGAACGAATTGCCTAGGTGGAGCGCCGAGGCAACGTCGTTTAGGGATGTCTAGGGCATGAATACCGCAGTATTAAGAACGGTACAGTTCGTTTTCAAGTTCGAAACGGTCAAGCATCATCACTTTGTGCCATGCGTTTACAAACGCCTTAATGAAGCGAGTGTTTCCTGTGGAAGAGCCGTAAACTTCACACACAGCGCGCAGCTGTAGATTGGATCCAAAGACAAGATCATTTCGCGTTGCGGTCCACTTAAGCTCTCCGGTTTTCGTGTCCTTACCCTCAAATATTTCGTTATCTTCATCAATTGGGGCCCATTTGGTATTAATATCGAGAAGATTTACGAAGAAATCGTTGCTCAGTGCGCCAGGCACAGTGGTGAATACACCATGTTTAGACCCATCAAAATTGGTGTCAAGAACACGAAGTCCTCCTACAAGTGCGGTCATTTCAGGTGCTGATAGGTCTAGTAAGTGCGCCCTGTCTATGAGCATACGCTCTGTATCAACAGCATATTTTCCCTTAGTAAAATTTCTGAAACCATCGGCATAGGGCTCTAGAAAAGATATATTATGCTCATCTGTTTGTTCTTTAAGGGCGTCCATACGACCCGGTACAAACGGTACATTAATTTTTACACCGGCACTTAATGCTGCCTTTTCTATAGCGGCACATCCAGATAGCACCACTAAGTCAGCAATAGAGACTCGCTTTGCTCCAGAATCAGCATTATTAAATGCTTGCTGTATTTCTTCAAGTGATGCTAAAACGCTTTTGAGTTGCTTGGGATTATTTACTTCCCAATTGATCATCGGCTCAAGCCTTATGCGAGCGCCATTGGCTCCGCCTCTAAGGTCTGTTTTGCGAAATGTTGAGGCAGAGCCCCAAGCTGTGCTCACAAGCGCTGATACGCTATGGCCCGTTTTTAATATCTTCGTTTTAAGTGCATTTATATCGGCTTCACTTATCAAGTCATGATTAAGTGCAGGAATAGGGTCTTGCCATATCAGCTCTTCGCTGGGAACATCGTTGCCAAGCAGGCGGTTCTTTGGTCCCATATCTCGATGTATAAGCTTATACCACGCTTTGGCGAAGGCATCATCTAGCAAGGCTGGTGTTTCAAAGAACTTCTTACAAACTTCTAGGTATGCAGGGTCTTTAATTAATGCGATGTCTGTTGTCATCATCATAGGTGGGTGACGAAGACCTTCAACATGCGCGTCAGGAATGAGGTCTGATGCCGCACCGTCTTTAGGACGCCATGACTTGCCGCCTGCTATACTTTCACATTGTTCCCAATCAAACGCGAATAAATTCTTCAAATATTCGTGGTCCCAACGGGTAGGGTTAGAGGTCCAAGCACCTTCAATACCATTGGTGGTTGTAAATTGCGCCTTACCTGAACCATTGCTGTTTAACCAACCCAAAGCTTGATTTTCAATGGGTGCTGCGCTGGGCTCAGGACCAAGGAAAGATTTAGGTGAACCACCGTGACTCTTACCAAACGCGTGACCGCCCGCGATTAGCGCTACGGTTTCTTCATCGTTCATACCCATGCGGCCAAAGGTAATTCTAATCTCTTGTGCAGAAGACAAAGGGTCCATATTACCAAAAGGGCCTTCTGGGTGTACATAGATGAGCGATTGACGCGAGGCGCCAAGGGGGTTTTCCAAGTCATACTCTTTTGTACCAGGCTCACCAAGCCAGCGTTTGTCTTGCGTAGCCATAACGGTTTCGGGGCCCCAATAGCTAGCGTCGTCGGCTTCATAACAGTCAATTCGCCCACCGCCAAAGCCGAAGGTCTTAAAGCCCATTTGTTCTAATGCCACATTTCCGGTCAAAATGATGAGGTCGGCCCACGAAATATTCTCGCCATATTTCAGCTTAATGGGTTGCAGCAAGCGAATAGACTTATCTATATTTCCGTTATCTTCCCACGAGTATATTGGTGCAAAGCGCTGTAAACCTTGTGCTGAGCCACCGCGTCCATCAAAGACTCTGTAGGATCCTGCAGAATGCCATGCCATTCTGATCATTTGTGGACCATAATTACCGTAGTCAGCAGGCCAAAAATCTTGCGATGTAATTAATAGCTCTGCAATGTCTTTTTTAACTACATCAATATCTATAGATGCGAATGCTGCTGGATAATCAAAATTATCACCAAGTGGATTAGCCTTGGCCGATTGGCTATGAAGTAATTCAATTGGCAGCTGTCCTGGCCACCAGTCAGCGTTCATTGGTGGTGTGCCGATAGCACCTCCTATACGCTTACTTTCAATTGCTTCGTAGCCGCCAGCGATAGGGCACTTTGATGGTTTTGACATGGTGGGCTTCCTCTATTCTATAAGTTATAGCGCTAATACTTAGCATAGACCACCATCCTGCTCTATGCAACAGGGAGCGATTTTGCTTTAGTTTAAGGGTAATTAACGATCTAATTTTTATTTCAGATAGGTTTATTACTACCAGCGCTCTTTTCACATTCACTTAATAGCACACGGCTAGCAATGATTTTCGCTTGGAAGTCCTTAGGACTTTGCTAGTATTACAACTGAGCGTCCTTGCATGGGAAGAGAAGGGAAAAAGCCACAAGAAAAAACTAGGCACTTCTATTGCCTTACAAAACACTTTACTGGTGTGTATACTTTTTCACCCGGTAAGGCTATTTGACCGACTAAGCCAATTGCTGAATAGAGCCGAAAGAGTCAGTTTCATTATGTCATGGCTTTGTTTTGCGTCGATATTTTTATCTACTCTGAGCTGCAGCCAAGTATCAAAACTCAAAGCGGTTTCAATTGCATTAAACAAAAGAGCTTCATTGTTTTTATTGAAAGGCAAAATATTTTCAAGTACTTTTTTTTCAATTTCAATCCAATGCATATTAGATTGCTGTATAAATGCAGAATGGTGTTTGTGATAATTTGATGCGATTAGGAAAGGCATTAAATCTTCGTAAATAACAGACTTACGCTCAAGCAGTTCTTGCAATTGATTTTCCATACCAATTGTTTTCCATGGCTTAACAACTTCAGGTGCAAATTTGTTTTGCAGTTCTATTCCCATTTCTCGGTACAGTAACTCCATTTCGTTAAAGCGTCTAAAAACTGTTCTAAGCCCCACATTCGCTGCTTTGGCTACTTCTTCAGCACTAGGCGCTATTTTGCCCTGACGAACCAAATGTAAAAAGGCGCTTACTATTTTTTTTCGGCTGTCGTTGGTGCGCAGTTTACGTCCATCGGACTTGGTGGAGGTTCCTCCTGAGCTAAGAGTGGTTGTCAAAATAGTATTCCCAAAATCAAGAAAGTCCAACGAGCTCAGTCGTAAAAAAAAGCTGTAAAGACCAATATAATAAAAGATGAATCAAACCCTGTCTCGCTAGAAATTAAAGATGAGCGCAGAGTCAATCGGTGGATTAATGTATAGAGTAATTGTTACGTTATGCCTTATAAATAGAGGTTTTTACAGCGTTCTATTATTTTCTGTAATGCACGATAATTTATTTATGGCATAAAAAATAGATATTATAAAACATTTCAATAGACATATTGTGCGAAACTTTCTATATAGTGCTTTGAAAGACCTGAATAGAGCATGTTTTGAAATAAGCTATCAATACCTTCGCCGTGAATAAATGGTCGGCACTTTTTTACCCTTATTAGTCAAGTAGTCTGCAGCAGCTTTTGCAAGGAGAATGGCTAGTAAAATACAATTGACATTTAGAGTGCCATAATAAATACTGCATTGATACATGTTTGATTCAACCCAAATCCTAAATTTGAAATAAATGGGTTGTCGTTCTTATTATACCGTCAGTGAGTCAAGGATGCCAGACGCTAAAACGGTGGCTAAAAACGTTAAGGCTCGTTGATTAATAACTACATATTTTAAATTATGATTAAATAAGAAGCGAAAGCGTAACGGCTGCATTTAGAGAAGGTAATAATTACTTAATGAAAAAGTTCATCATAATATTAGCCGTGTTGGTCAGCACAGCCTATATCGGCTGGCAAAATCGCGTTACTTTGATGGTGCAAGTCGTACCCATTTTAAAGGGGCTTACTAATCCAATTGGTGAAAACATTCCCGTTAATTGGCAGCAAGGTCCGATAAAAGCAGCGCTAAGTCCTGACCAAAGATCACCAAATATTATTTTAATCATGGTCGATGATATGGGCTTTAATGATATTTCACTATATAACGGCGGTGCCGGAGATGGTAATTTACAAACGCCAAATATTGATGCGCTCGCGAACCAAGGGGTAAGGTTTGAGAACGGTTACGCTGCCAATGCGATTTGCGCTCCATCAAGAGCGAGCACGCTAACAGGGCGTTATTCAACGCGTTTTGGTTTCGAGTTCACCCCAATATTTAAACTAGGACCGGTATTATTTCAATGGATGGAAGATATCAATCCCAGTAGCCTGCCAATGTATATTGACACCGAAAAAGCCAGTAATATGCCTCCGTTTCAAGGTTTAGGTATGCCCTCAGAAGAAATCACCATAGCGGAGGTGTTAAAGCAACAGGGTTACCAGACAGCCCATATAGGTAAGTGGCACCTTGGTAGTGTCAAAGGCATGCGACCAGAGGATCAAGGCTTTGACGAGAGTCTTTACTTAGAGGGCTCGCTGTATTTACCTAAAAATGATCCCTATGTTGTCAATGCCACTGTGCCTCAATCAGGTATTGATAATATGATTTGGGCCGCCGGTCAGTATGCGGCCTCTTTTAATGGCAGTAAGCCCTTCGCACCAGTAGGTTACTTAACTGACTACTATACCAACGAAGCCATAAAGGTTATTGAGGCCAATCGTCACCGTCCATTCTTTTTGTATTTAGCGCACTGGGGCGTTCATAACCCTTTGCAGGCAGCCAAACATGATTATGACGCTTTATCACATATAAAAGACCATCGCCTGCGGGTATATTCAGCCATGATCAGAGCGCTCGATAGAAGTGTTGAAAAAATTAACGCAACCTTGCTCGAACTTGGGCTGAGTAATAACACATTGGTCATATTTACCAGCGACAACGGCGGTGCTGGCTACCTCGATTTAAAGGATATTAACAAACCTTACAGAGGATGGAAAATCACACATTTCGAGGGCGGTATTCGTGTGCCGTTTATGGCAAAGTGGCCAGCTCAAATTGAAGCCGGCACAGTGATGACAGACCCCATTCATCACATTGATTTATTTCATACTATTGCAGCAGCGGCAAATGCTCAAGTACCGCAGGATAGAACGTTAGACGGCGTTGATTTATTACCTTATATCCGCAAAGAAATTGATCAAGCGCCTCACGACACCTTATTTTGGCGACAAGGATATCATCAAACAGTTTTGCATAAAGGATGGAAATTGATACGCAGCAATCAACCAGAAAAACCTGCTGGCAGTGGGCAAAAGCAATTTTTATTTAATTTACAAGACGATCCCACCGAACAGCAAAACTTAGCCAGTCAATACCCAGAGAAAGTGGCCCAGCTAGCACGATTATTAGCAGTGCATAACGCAGAGCAAGCTCAACCCTTATGGCCCAGTGTACTTGAAGTCCCAGTATTAATTGATAAATCAGGAGAGCCTAATCAATTTGATGGCGATGATGAATATATCTATTGGCAAAATTAATCAACACAGAAGTAAATAGACTATGATGAAGCTTGAGACGCCGCAATGAATATACAGGATTTAAACGGCAAACTGGCGGTGATAACCGGTGGTTCAAGTGGTATAGGCTATTGCGTAGCTGAACAACTGGCTCGTCACGGTTGCCGCCTTTTGTTAGCAGCACGTGACATCAACAACTTACAACACGCCGCTGATAAACTGAGCAAGGTGAGCGTTCATAAAGTAAATGTAGTTAGCGTTGATATTGCTAACGCACGAGATATTGATAAATTAAAATTAGCGGTCGAAAACTTGGCCCCGGCCGCAGATATAGTGATTAACAGTGCAGGCGTCGTCAGCTGCGGGAAATTAGACGAAACACCGTATGCAGAATGGCAGCGCTTATATAGTCTGAATGTTGCCGGAGTCGTACAAATCTTACAGGCTTTGCTGCCCGCCATGCGCGTGCAATCTAAACATGACAAGCAGCAAAGGCATATCGTCAATATAGCCTCAGCAGCTGGACTAATGGGATTCCCGGGTATGTCTGCGTATAGTGCAACAAAAGGCGCAGTAATTTCATTATCGGAATGTATGCGATCTGAATTAAGACATACCCCTATTGGGGTAACCGCGGTATGCCCTAGTTTTGTGCAAACGCCGATTGCCAGTAAAATACAAATATTCGGCAGCATGCTCAACCCTAAAACACAGCAGCGTATTAAAGAAATGTTTGCGGCTGATAATCTCACGCCTGAAAAAGTCGCATTAGCCACTTTGCAGGCTATCGCTAAAAATCAAGGGCTCCTCGTCGTCGGTAAACAAGCAAAAATCGCTTACCTAATAAAAAGACTTTCACCTTACCTATTTGAGAAATTTGTCACTCGTTAGCATCTTGAGTTTTGATGAGTCTCATAACCGTTATTGGACATAAAAAATGAAGCATGACTACACTCTTTACGCTTGGAAACTTTCTTATTTTTCTGGTAAAACAAGAGCTTATTTGAATTACAAAGGTTTACATTATGATGAAAAAAACATTGATTTCATCGATCTATTTTATCGTATTCCCAAACACACTGGCGCGAAAGTTATGCCGGCTATAAAAACAAGCTCGGGAGAGTGGCTGCAAGACACGAAAAATATTGTTGAACACTTAGAAAAAAAACATCCGTCTCCAAGTGTTATACCCAAAAAACCAAGCCAGTATATAGCTGCGCTGCTAATTGAAATGTGGGCTGACGAATGGTGGATCCCGATAGCCATGCACTACCGCTGGTCATTTGCCGAAAATTTTACACTTTTTGAGCATGATGCTGGTGAGGCTTTGCTACCCTGTGGGCCGAGGTTTTTGAGAATCGCCGTAGTTAATAAAGTGGCTAATATGCTGAGAAGTTTTTTACCCACGGTTGGGGTAATCCCCGCACAGTTTGAAATGATGGAAAAGTGGACAGAAAATATATTGGATGTGCTGGATAATCATTTTCGTGATCATAAATACTTATTTGGTGATAGTCCTAACATTGCCGATTTTGCCTTAATAGGACCGATGTATGGTCACTTAAATCGTGATCCTATGCCGAAAAGAAAGTTATTAGACACAAGAATGAATTTACAGGCTTGGGTTGAAAGACTAGCGCGAGGAGACTCATGCCCAGAAGTGCCTAACGATAGTAATATTCCAGACTCATTATCGCCAATATTTGATGCGATATTCAATGAATTTTACCCGCTCATTGAAGACAGCGCATTGATGTTGAAAGCATATGTTGAGCAAAAGGGTAAAAGCAAAGGGGGAGTATTAGATCGTAAGTTGGGTAACGTAAGCTGCTCTATGGGTGAGAATACATTTACCCGCTGTGCGATGCCGTACACGGTATGGATGGCTCAGCGCATTAAAGCGAAGTTTAACGCGATGTCGAGTGAGGACCAAAGCGAAGCTATCAATTGGCTTGGCAGTAAAGGGCAGGGTCAGTTATTCGATATTGAATTAGGGCCGACATTAGCAAGGAAAAATGTTGGCACCTGCTTGGCGTGAGTTTATTTTACTATATTTTTTAGGTATGTTTTTCGTAAACAATATGAATGCAATTGACATCAAATTAATAATTTGACATAGTCAATGTCATTACATTTGGTGCTAGTAATGTTTTCAATAACAACATTTTGGATGTTATTGTTTTTGATAATAGCCCGGCCAATTAAGTCTATAATTAGGAGTACATTTGAACATTTTAGCTAAAATTACAATAGCGGTCGTGGTGCTCTTTATTTTGGTGCGCTTGTCATTACCAAACGTTTTACATGGATTTGGAATGCATCCTGAGTATTTGGGTGAGACGTTTGAACTTAAAGGCAAACGGGCGCTAGTTATTACTACTAGCCATGGCGTGTTGTCATCACCAACACAGTCTGGGGGTGATGAAACCGGCGTGTTTGGATCGGAAATGACGCACCCCTATTACACATTTTTAGACGCAGGGATGAAAGTTGACGTTGCCAGCATTAAAGGTGGCGAAATTCCAATTGATCCACTATCGTTCCGCTTTGCATTGATTTCCCCTCACGATAAACGTTTTTTACAAGATGACATTTTCCAAGCAAAAGTAAAAAACTCTATCAGCATTGCTGATGTCGATATAGAGCAGTACGACACTGTATTTATTGCCGGTGGCTGGGGTGCTGCTTATGACTTAGCGCAGTCGCCTGTTTTGGCAGAGAAAGTGAGCCAAGCTTATTACAGTGAAAAACAGCCTATTTTAGGTGCGGTTTGTCATGGTTTGCTCGGACTAATTAATGCAAAAGATGAAAATGGTGAGTCGCTAATTAGCGGGCGTAGAATGACAGGCGTGACCGATAAACAGATTAAAGAGCTCGGCATTGAAGTCACGCCGCTGCATCCTGAAACCGAATTACGTAAAGCGGGTGTGGTATTTGAAAGTCAGACTGCTTTTCGCGATATTTTTGCCACGCATGTCGTTGTTGACGACAACACGCGTTTTGTGACCGGGCAAAACCAAAATTCAGGATTAGAGGCTGCCCACAAGATCACAGAAATCTTGGCGATGCGCCAACAAAAGGAAGCCTTGTAATGTTGGCAAGCTTAAAACGTAAGGTGTTTACTTTGTTTATTTTATTGCCAGGCACCATGTTTTTGGTGAATGGCTTAACTTGGCTGGTCGATCCTGATTTGGCCGCCGCTAACGTTATGATGCCCTTGTTAGATGATGGCGTTGGACTTAGTACGCAAATTAGCAATACAGGCGGTTTATTTTTGGCCATGGGCCTAATGATTTTATATGCGCTGTCTAGCCGTAATGGGCAGTGGTTAAAATCTGTTGCTTTGTTACTGGTGTGTATCGCATTTTACCGTTCGGTGGCCTTTTTAGTGCACGATGCCGACCTATTGTTACAAATGATCATGATTGAGCTGGTCTTAGCGGCATGGTTATATATTGCATCAACAAGATTAGCGGCAAAGGTTCGTGAATGAAAGCGCCTAACATTATCCATTTACTTTGTTTAGCAGCCTTATGTTTTAGTGTGAATGCTGAGGAGTTCACTTACGCCAATACGCAGTCAACCCCACCTAATATTGTGCTCATATTGGCAGACGACCTTGCTTTTACTGACTTAGGCGCCTTTGGAAGCGAAATTAAAACACCCAACATTGACCAATTAGCGCAGGCTGGCATTCGCTTTTCTAATTACCATACCGCAGCAAGCTGCGCGCCGTCTCGCGCTATGCTCTTAACCGGTGTTGGTAATCATCGAAATGGTGTGGCAAACATTCCGGAAGCCTTACCCCCTGAGCAAAAAAAGCATGCGAATTATCAAGGCGTATTGGGGCACAATGTGGTGACGGTTGCAACGTTGCTGCAGCAGCAGGGTTATCACACTTATATGTCTGGTAAATGGCATCTTGGTAAAACGGCTGATTTATTGCCATATCGGCGCGGCTTCGAACGCACTTTAGCTATGATGGATACGGGTGCTGATAACTGGGAGCAAAAACCTTATTTGCCCATTTATAAAAAAGCACACTGGACCGCCGATGGTAAAGAAATAACGCTACAAGAAGATTTTTATTCGTCAGAGTTGATAGTCGACAGCATCATAGGTTTTATTGATCAAAATAAAAATACAGGACAACCTTTTTTTGCTTACTTACCTTTTTTGGCGGTGCACATTCCGGTGCAGGCGCCAAAAGAGTTTACTGATGAATATCTCGATACCTATATTAAAGGCTGGCATCATTTGCGGGAAAATCGCTATAACAGCGCTAAGGCTATTGGGTTAATTCCAAGCTCAGCAGCGCTAGGCCCAGGGCATTTCTCTGAAGATTGGGAAAGCCTTAGTGAGCAAGACAAACGTTATAGCGCTAAGCGTATGGCGGTATATGCCGGTATGATTACGGCGATGGACCATCATATTGGCCGTTTAATTGACCACTTAAAAGCCAACGGATCGTTCGACAATACCATCTTTATCATTACCTCTGATAATGGTCCTGAAGCCGCTGAGATGGGTCCAATCATGATAGCCAGACAGGGATATCACGCAGACTATGACAGCTTAGGTGAAAAAGGCAGTTTTAACTTTATTGGTCAAAATTTTGCAAGTGCAGCCGCATCGCCGCTTTCGCTGTTTAAATTTTATGCTGGTGAAGGCGGTCTTAGGGTTCCCCTTATCATATCGGGTAAAGATATACCGCAACAAGCAGCGTTCAATAGTGCCTTTAGCTATGTAACCGATATCACTCCCACTATATTACAACTAACTGGCACTGCGCCGGCAGGGGCACGATATGCAGGGCGACCGGTAGAGCCAATCACTGGCAAAAGCTTATTACCCATAATTAATCAGCAGAGTGAGCAAGTTTATCAAGCAAACGAGTATGTTGGCTATGAAGTAGCGGGCAATAAAGCCTTATTTAACGGTGATTTTAAGATTGTGTTTAATCGCGGGCCACTAGGCGACAGCCAATGGTATTTGTTTAATATTAGAACCGATCCTGGTGAAACAAAAAACCTAACATCCACTCATCCTAAACAGTTTCAAAGTATGTTAAATATGTATCATGAGTATGTGCTCAATAACAATGTGTTACCTGTAAATGCACTTTATTCACAGCAAGGACAGGTAATTAAAAATGGATTGCGCGATGTTTTTTCGTCGCAGTTGATCATTATATTTTTGCTTTTTTCGATACTAATTGGTTTCTACACCTTCGCTCGTTCAAAACGAATTCTATAATGAAAATGTTTACATCAATGGGTATTGACATCAGGTGCACAAGAAGTCTGCACCTGATATGATGCTGCTTGGTTTTATGTTAGAACCTTGTTCGCACAGTGACACCGAAAGTAGCGGGCTCAGTAAAGAATGAAAATAACTTACCTTCTTGCAATAATCCCGGATATGAAAGTGACGCACGCTCTTGTTCGTCGGTAATATTGCGACCCCACAAAATAATGTCGGTATCATACTTTTCTAGATTGAAAAAGATGCGCGCATTAACTCGCCCATAGCCACTCATCTGGGACAAGGGATCATTCGAGGCTACTGTCATTAATTCGCCTAAATAACTGTACTCCAAAAAAGCGTAAGAATACACACTGTCAAATAAAGCGAATGCTTGTTGAATACCCAAAGAGCCCGACACTTTGGGTTGGCCAAATGGCTTATCCCCAGCGCGATCGCAGAACGGAGTAGGACGGCCATCGGGCAGCAGTCGTTGACCGGGATCTTGCTTGTTAGTATGCCATGGGGTTATTGACCAGCATGGGCCCTTATCAAAAGTATCGTAAGAGGCATCGTTGTACGCAAAAGAGAGCTGTATTTTGCTCGACTCTGTTGGCATCCAAAGTGACTCAATTTCTAGCCCACGAGCGACATAATCACCCGCATTTTGCAATGTGAAGTTGCTGCCGATAAAGGCTGCTGCCTGAAAATCTTCCGTGACGGTATAATGTGCAGCCGCATTTACTCTAAGCCCCATACCAGGAAAATCTTTTTTAATACCTACTTCAAACGCATTCGACGTTTCTGCATCAAAAATGGGGTCGAGCCCTATTGCGATACGATCGGTATTAGTACCACCGGACTTGTAACCAGTACCATATGAGCTATAGATCATCGTAAGACGATCAGGTTGATACGCCAATTTAATAGTACCGGTGATATGATCTTCCTTTAGGTCGTCCATTATGTCAGGGCGAGTAGCCGTTGCTGCAGATAGAGCGTTGGACAACCAACCCTCCTGTTGGAACGGAATGAATGTTTGAACGGCCTGAGCAAATGCTGGCGTGCCAACAGCAATCGCACCACTTTGGATAGCCTGTAAAGCTTGTCCTGCGCGTGCTGCTGAAAATAATAAACTGCCGGGTCTTATTGTTTCTGGGAACGAAGGATCGCCTAGGCTAGAAATATTTGTCGGCTGAGTATTGCCACTGGCATATTTATTGGTGAACACATTTGCAATTTGCTTTTCTTCATTGGTGTATCTAAGGCCCGCTGTGAGTGTGAATTCATCGGTAAGTTTGTAATCAAATTGCCCAAAGATAGCCCAGCTTTTATGATCTTGTACAGAGTTCGAAAAATGCTCAGCTACTGCTGTTGCCGGTGCCACGGGTGCTATGCTGCCTTGTGTCACCCTACTGAGTAGGTTTATGCTGCTAAGCATCGGCGTCAATCGACCTCCTAGCACAGCGCTTAAAACGTAATCGGCGAGGTCGTCGTTAACCCGAGTAATTGAGATGGTGTCTAAGTCTTGAGTGAAATAGAAAAAACCACCAATGGCGTGTAATTTTTCACTACTGTAGTCGAGTCTGAATTCTTGTGAAAAAGAGGATTGTTTAGAATCGTTAATGCGATCAATCAAATTGACCTGCGTTGCATCCGCATCAAATAAGTCATAGGTATCAAAATTACGATTTGCAGAAACTGATATCACATTTAGACGATCGTTGAGCGACCAATCTACTTGCACCGAAATGCCGCTATCTTCTAATTTTGAGATAGGGACAAGAGACTGAGCGACAGTGCGTTGGTTGAATTGCTCAGGTGGATTAATGTTTGCGCTGAACGGCGGTCTACTGATAACGGCGTCTGTGCCAAATTTACCTTTAATATCCATTGCTTCAAAATTACTGACTGAAGGCCCCGAGGCACAACATTTTTCGTCAATTTCTGCATAGTCGGCAATAATGCGAACGGTAACATCGTTATTTGGGGTATAAAGTGCTTGTAGGCGACCGCCATAGCGATCTTTATTTCCCATAATATCTTTCCCAAAATTAACATCACTGATGTAGCCGTCTCGGTCTGACGCGAACCCAGTTAATCTAAAGGCTAAAATATCATCAATTGCAGAAACTGATTTGGCAAATGATAAACTTGTCAGTCCTAAATTTCCAATGGTACCTTCAACAAAGCCGGTGCCATCATGGTCAGGGGCAACATTGCTAATTTGTATTGCACCAGAGGGTGTGTTTTTCCCAAATAAGGTGCCTTGAGGGCCACGGAGTACTTCAACGCTTTGAACATCAATAAGATTATTGATAATAGAGCTTTGACGGGCCCGGTAGACGCCGTCAACGTAAGTGCCAACCGATGATTCCAAACCAAAATTTTGCCCAGAAGTACCAACGCCTCGAATAGAAAATGAGGTAGTTGAACCGCTCTGACTTTGTAAGATGATCAAGCCGGGTACGCTTGCCTCCAAATCAAATATATCTTGAATGGCGGCTTCAGATATGGCTTTTCCCGATATAGCGGTAACCGCTAAGGGTACGTCCTGTAAATTTTGAATGCGTTTTTGAGAGGTAACAGAAATAACTTCCAATTCACTAAACGGCGTGTCGCTTGCCTCTATTTCAGCCGCTAGCACTTGGCCGCTCAGTATAATAGGAATGACCAGCGCTAAATAATTTTTTCTAAAGAGAGGTGAAATTGTATTTTTATTTTGCATGTTTAATTTCCCAATGGTTATATTGTTTTTCTTATTGGCATAGGCAGTGTCATTATTAATACCTATTGGCACTAGTAATGTCAATATAAATTAATGATAAAGTAATGTTATTTACTTATGTTTAGATTACCGATTACGGCAGTATTGATGGGCGATAGCGACCCGCATTATTGAACACATCTTTTAACGAATCTCTTGTGAAGCCCTTCAAGCATCCTTTACCGTTCTAAAGCCAATATGACTGGTTCCTAGTCCGGTATCTTGGGCGTGACGCGCTGCAGGCCTGTAGCGCATGCAAAAATCTTCCGCACATAAATATGAACCACCCTTAATAACGCCCACCGCAATGCCCGGCTGCTTTTCATCATATCCTTGAGGAGGAAGATTTGCGGGTTGCTCATTTGTTGCAAAATGACGAGGATAGTAAACACTTTGTGTCCATTCCCATACATTGCCAATCAAGTCGTGAATACCAAAGGCATTTTGTGGATAGCATCCGACGGGGGCTAAACCTTGATAGCCATCTTGTGCAGTATCGTTGAATGGAAATAAACCCTGCCAAGTATTGGCGATGTATGCTCCATTGTGAGTTAATGTGCTGCCGGTGGCATACTTCGCCCCATCTAAGCCACCTCGACTGGCATATTCGTACTCAGCCTCCGTGGGCAGTCGATGTCCTTTGAAATTGGCATATGCAAGCGCATCCTCATAAGCAATATGTATCACTGGAAAATGTTCCCGACCTTCAATATTGCTGGCTGGGCCTAAGGGATGCTTCCAATTTGCTCCTTCAGTAAAATGCCACCAGTTGGTGAAACTAGCGGCTTCGACCGCTTGGGACAGTTTAACGAACACCACAGAGCCGGGAATCAAATATTCAGGCGGAATATCCGGGTAGTTCTCAGCGCTAGGGGCTTTTTCAGCTAGCGTAACATAGCCAGTGGCTGCCACAAATTCAGCAAACTGCAAATTAGTGACTTCATGTCTGTCCATATAGAAACTTTTTATATCTCTTTGCACATTTGGCAACTCTTCTGGGTAGACTGCGCCAGCTCCCATAGTAAAGCTACCGCCTTCTACAAGCGCCATCCCCAAAGATTCTGAGCAAATGCTAGGTCCTTGCGCCAGCTCAGCATCAAACGTCTGCGTAGTAATTAACTTGTAACCTAAAAACAACAAACCCAAGACCGTGCTAACCGCTATTAAAATTAGTTTTATCATTTTCCTCCCGTGTATAAAGTATACCTTGATACCTGCTTAGCAAAGATAGAGTGCTCAATGTGTTTTATCCGCAAACGCTCTTATGCTATTGACCATTTTGGTAGCTGTAGGCTCAAAGCGTTATGCCGATTTTGTTAGAATAAGTCACCTAAAATTTATATGCAGCTTCTTATCAATTGATTCTTTAGGTTTTTACCCTTAATTTGCAATTAAAGCAAAGATAAAATGAGGGCGATTAAATATGGTGATATAACCTTTGTAGGATACACTAATAAAAATAGTATGGATTAACAATTGGGTTTCCCCATAGCCTTATTTTATTTTCTTATCGTTAATGAAAATTTGCTCAAGCTCTTCGCGACCCCGTGTGACGGTGGTAATTAAGCCTGCAAACTCAGGGTCGGTGTGAATCACTTCATTGAGTATTTTTAAATCGTGTTTAGCAAACACCTCCGTCATATATTGTGCTTGTCCTTGCGTATATCCGTAGGCAGTTAATACTTGTCCACAGGCGTTTAAGCCACCATCAAATACCTCGCGCACGAAACGCTCAACCCCAGCTTGTGCAAGTGCAGTGGCGTGCGTGCGATTGCGAGCCCGAGCGATTATTTTTATGTGCGGAAATTCACTTTGCACTAGCTGCACAAGTCGGTTGGTTTGCTCTGCTGAGTCAATGGCGATAAGCAGCACGCGGGCATTTTCAATCCCCGACTTTTTAAGTAAGTCTACTCGGCACGCGTCTCCAAAGAATACGCGATTACCAAACTGCCTGACAAACTCAATATGCTGTGCATCTTTATCCAGCGCGGTGTATGGAATATTATTTGCCGATAATACTCTTGCTGTGACTTGTCCAAATCGCCCAAAACCAGCAATAATTACCTGAGGTTCGTGCGACACACTTTGCGACTCATATACCGGCGGACAGTTTTTTGAGTTGAAAAACTGTCCATACAAGATCACCATGGGCGAAGTGAAGGCCATAGACAGCCCCACAATTAAATTTACGGTGGCAGCAATTTCGGGTGACAGCACAGCAGAGCTTACCGCCAAGGTCATCACCACAAAGGCAAATTCACCGCCTTGAGACAGCATTACCCCTATTCTAAAGGCGTCGCGCTTTGATTCTTTATTAGCGATAAGAATCAACACAATAATGAGGCCTTTAAAGATAACCAGAGCAAGGCTCATTGCTACAATAAATATAGGCTGCGACACTAATAAGTTTAAATCTAGCGTCATGCCAATCGCTATGAAGAAAAGTCCTAACAACAAACCTTTAAAGGGTTCTATTTCAATTTCTAATTGCCGCTTGAAGCTACTGTTGGCTAGCAGTATGCCCGCAAGAAAGGCGCCCATTCCCATCGACAAGCCAGACTTTGACATCGCCAGCGCGGTAACCAGTACTAAAAATAAGGCTGCCGCGGTCATTACTTCACTACTGCCGTATTTAGCAATCACGCGCAACACTGGGTTTACCATATATCGGCCCACTACAAGCACTGCAGCTACTGCGGCTAAACTTACGTACCATGCAACACCACCTTCGGTCTGAACGGGCGAAAACGAGGCCACCAATAGTAGTATAGGGATTACCGCTATATCTTGCATCAGCAGCATTGAAAAGCCTTGCTGCCCTGGCGGTGTGTTTAAAATACGTTGATCATTCATTAACTGAATAGCAAAAGCGGTTGACGATAGCGCTAATGCAAGGCCAATTGTAATGCTTGTGGGCATATTTAAGCCTAGCGCAAAGTAGCATATTGCGCCTATGAGTAGGGCGCTGAAGGTAAGTTGACTGCCGCCGCTTAACATTATTTGATTGCGCATTCGCCATAGCGTGGTGGGTTCAAGCTCTAGGCCAATAACAAACAGCAGCATAACCACGCCTAATTCGGCAAAATGTAAAATAGTATAGGGGTCTGCAATAAAGTTAAAAACAGAGGGTCCAATAAGTACGCCTGCTACTAAGTAGCCTAAAATCCCTCCTAGCTTGAAGCGTTTAAACAGTGGTACCGCGATGATTGTCGCGGCTAAAAAAATGGCAACAGAAGAAAGGAGACTCATGCAGGTTTTACCTTGCTCAAAAATTGTTTATATTCTTAGTGTAACCTGCCTAAACATCTTTTGAAGTGCTTATTGTTTTTAATAAAGGCTTGACGCTGCATTTTTCTGCTATTCAAATAGCGAGTTCTTTTTTTTGTTTATAACACTATTTACCAAATATTAGGTAACTGCCTGCTCTTGATCCTTGCTGATACAAATAGTTGCCTAGGTTTAGCTGCGGTTTTTCCCATTTATCCAGTGCGCTTTTTAGTTCGTCATAGGTGGTAACCTGGGCTAAAGATCCGCCCAGTGCAAGCGCGTTGGCAGCAGCTTTGGCAGAGCTTGCTGCGGTATGCGGTCGCGGAATAAATGCGGCATCGCCAAGTAGTAACACATTGGTATAAACCATTTTTTCACTGGTTAAATCTACAATAGCTTGCGCAAATGGTTCTTCAGTTGCTAGCACCGCCGCTTTAAATGCACAGGGCAATAAGGCATTCGCATCTTGATATACTTTAGTGCGCCATTTTGGCGCCAACATGCCCGGAGGTATGGCGTATTCTCGTTGTTTGCCCGCTTTGTCGGTCATTAAATCTGGCAGCTCATTTATTTCT
>Ga0306872_100187_pt1 | contig 27090 bp, 37 predicted proteins | sample AntRauMeHopE1498_FD_190455 | JGI IMG/M metagenome (GOLD analysis project Ga0306872, IMG submission 190455) | Saline lake microbial communities from Rauer Islands, Antarctica - Metagenome Hop E1 #498 (v2) (version 2) | ecosystem: Environmental > Aquatic > Non-marine Saline and Alkaline > Saline ...
TGTTAACGGTTGAGGATGGCGTGCGGGTGGAGTTGCATGTGATGTTGGTCGATTCTGCTGCTGAGCCGTGTGTGTGGCAGGTTCGTGCGGGGTTGGAGGAGCCAATCTTTTTTGAGTGTTTTTCGGGTGCTGATCCTATTGATTTGGTTGACGCTTTTTTTGAGGCTAGGAGGGTGAGTCGTGTTGGTTGATTTTGGTGTGACGTGGAAGCCGTTGTGTGAGTCGTTGGCGTGCCTTGTGGACGAGTCGCATGGTGGGCACATTGACGACTATTGGGCGCGTACTGGCGCGTGGGGTGTCCCTGCTGGGTGGCGTGAGCGCGTGTTGGCTGATGTTTGATGTGCGGGTTGGCGATTGTCTCGAATTGGTTAAGTCCTTGCCCGACAACTCTGTGGACATGATTTTGTCGGACTTGCCGTATGGGACTACTGCGGCGAAGTGGGATTCGGTTTTGGACTGGGGGGTGCTGTGGGCTGAAATGCGGCGGGTGGCCCGGCCCGGCTCCGCCATCGTCTTGTCTGCCGTGCAACCTTTTACGTCGATGGCTGTTGCTTCTAATCCTAAACTTTTTAAGCACGAATGGATTTGGGATAAGGTAACGGGTCGGGGGCATTTGGTTGCTAAAAAAAGGCCAATGCAGCAACATGAGAGTGTTTTGGTTTTTGAGCAAAATGGAAACGGTGTTCGTTATTATCCTCAAATGGTTGAACGCGATAAGCCCATTAGGGGTAAAGGCGTGGAGTCGTCTAGGACTGAGTTGGTGGGTGGCAAAACCACTCTTGTGGCCCCGGTGGGGGGCAAGGTTTATACTCACAAGTACCCTAAAACAATTTTGACTTTTAAGCCGGACAAGAATGTTGGTCATCCCACTCAGAAGCCTGTCGCCTTGTTTGAGTATTTGATTCGCACTTACACTTTGCCGGGTGGGGTTGTTTTGGATTTGACTGCTGGTGTTTTGACGACTGCGGTTGCCGCCGAGGCTTGCGGCAGGAGTTCTGTGTGTTTTGAGATTAGCCAAAATTATGTAGATATTGGTTTGACCAGGTTGGGGGTGGCGTGATCGTGTCTGACCGTAAGTTTGCGTCGCCTGTGGAGGTGCAGTTAAAGTTTTCGACTTTTGTGGGGTCGTTGCCGGATGCTTTTGTGTTTGTGATGGCTAAGTTGGCTGATGCTTGACGTGGCTGAAGGGGCCATGCCGGTTGAGGTGACGACGACGTTTGCGACGGTGGTGGATGATATGGCGGCGGCGTGGGCGTTTGTTATGGGTAGGGTGGATTTGGTGGGTGGTGACCCGCAGGTGGTGGTGAATCCTGTGCGCTGGTTTGTGGGGGATGGGGAGGAGTCGGCGCGTCGGTTTGAGGTGTCCGTGTCGGGGATGGTGGAAGAGTAGTGTAAGGTTGTCAGCATCACGATACCCCCGTTCCGCGTCATGGCGGCGGGGGTATTTTCTTGCCCGCTGGTAGACTACCCACATGAGTTCAGGGCTTTCCATTCGCGACCGCGCCATTTTAGACATGGCCACTGCTGGTAAAACGTCTGCGGAAATTGCGTCGCATATGGAAACGAACCCGTCAAGGGTTGTCTCCGAGTTGAGTAGGCTAACCGACACTCTTGATTGGCTTAGCGAGTTGCAAGAGTTGAAGTTGGCGATGCGTTCCCTAAAGGGTCTTGTCGGTTCGTTGAAAGAGGTGGCTGAAGGTGGCCGCGATGACAAGCAGACAAAGAATTACATTGATGCGTTGCGTTTACTTTTTGAACGTATTGACAACCGTAGTGAGAAGGTTGACGCAGATTTGGATAGGGTGCGTAATGCGCAAGCCCGTAAGATGGTTGAAATTGTGGAGAAGTCTCTTTACCATTCGTTGGGCGTGTTGGGTGAACGTTTCCCCGATTTGCCGAACGCTGAAATTGAAGGCCAGTTTCGGGAGTCTTTAGTGATTGTTTCAGCCGAATACGATTCGGACGAAAACTAGGTGGCCGTTTTGTGCGGGGGTGTTTGTTGTGGCTACAGAATTTAGTGCAGTTGCTCAACTTGCTGTGACCGAGTTGGAGCGGAAGTCGCGCCGCCACCTTTACAAAACTGACCCTATCGCTTGGGCGGAAGAGTTTATGGGCGTGCAATTGTGGAGTGCCCAAAAAGAGATTATGTTGTCGGTCAGGGACAAGAGGGCTACCGCTGTTGCTGCCGGGCATGGTGTTGGAAAAAGTTGGATAGCGGCACTTCTTGCCTGTTGGTGGATTGACGTACACCCGTTGGATGACGTGTACGTGGCCTCCACGGCCCCCACCGTAGATCAGGTGACTGCTGTGTTGTGGCGCAATATCCGCAACTTCCACAATCTTGCCAAGCAACGGTTCGAGGCGGGGCTAACCGACCATCGACTCCCCGGATACGTGACGGGCGACAACAGGTGGAAGACGGATGATGGGATTCTGATTGGGCAGGGCCGTAAGCCTGCTGATGATCGTGCTGATGTGGCTTTTCAGGGTATCCACGCAACCTACTTGTTGGCTATTGGCGATGAGGCGGTGGGGTTGAATGCTGAAATGATTGGCGCGTTGGGTAACATTGCGACGGGTGCTCACAACCGGCAGTTGTTGATTGCGAACCCGACTGATCCTACGTGTCAGATGGCGCAAATTTGGACGCGGGAAATTGCGGGTTGGAATCGTATGCACATTAGTGTGTTGGATTCGCCTTTGATTACGAAAGAGGCAGGGTTTGACGTTTCGCGTGCCCAAGGCATGTCAGGCCAGGAGTATGTGGATGACATGCGGGATACGTGGGGTGAAGATCACCCTATTTACATTGCGCGTGTTACGGGCCAGTGGGCGTTCGATGCGGGCATGACGGTGTTGACGGAGGCTGACGTGGCGAACGCTGTCAATGCGTGCGTGGTGGCTGACCCGTTGGTGGCGCCGTGGTTGGGGTGTGATATTGCGTGGAGTGCTAAAGGGGACTTTTCTTCCGTGTATTCGGCTTCGCCGGGGGTGGTGTGGGAGACGGATGAAGATTCGGGGAAACCGACTGTGGCGACGGCAAAAACGGGTTGGGTGGTGAGGCGTGTTGCGGCATGGCAGGGCGCCCCGTTGGCGGGTGGGTCGGATGAGAACCCGTCTAATGGCATGTTGATTGACCAGCACGCTTTAGGTTTGGCTGCGTCGAGGGTGAAGATTGACTCGTCTGGTGTGGGTATTGCGGTGGTGCAAGATTTGGCTTCTGAAGTGCGCCCGTATGACATTTACAAGATGGCGGGTGGTAGTCCGGCGCGGGAGAAGGCAACGTATACGAATGCGCGTGCGGAAGCTTTTTTTGACATTAAGATTTTGGCTCATCAGGGGTTGCTGGATTTGGATGGTGCTGATGAGGATATGATTGACCAGTTGCGGTCTGTGCAGTATGAGTACGATTCGCGTAATAAGATTAAGATTGAAAGCAAGGCTGACATGCGCTCTCGGGGGCGGAAGTCACCTGACTTTGCTGACGCAGTATGGTATGCCTTGTATGATGCTGAACCGGATGAGGGTAAACCTCAAAAGGGTGATGTTGTTGCATACAACCCTTACGACTTTATTGAAGAAATACAGTCTGATGTGCGAGGTTTACCCGTATAAGCGGCTGGTATGATGGGTGTTATGCCTAATAAAAGTGAGTCTTTGGTCGAATCGCAGCGTGAAGTGGAAGTTTCCATGTTCCGCAACCAGTTGAGCGAAGCGCATAATGCGTTAGAAAATGCTAACTTGCGGTTGGAAGAAATGTCTAACCTGTCACTCATGGCTGACGTGCGCGGCTGGCTAGAGTTGACTGGATACCAGTCTGATGGGCCGGACTTGTATCAAGTGCAAGACTTGTCGAAGAAGTTGCGCAACTTGACGGGGTTGAATGCTCACATTGGCCGTGGTGCGAGGTTACGGCACGCGCAAGTGTGGCAGGGCGGGATTCGGCACAGTGGCGTGCCCGGTTCGAGGCAGGGCAACCGTGGCGTGCAAGTAGATATTGACAGTCCCATCAATCAGGCAAACTTTTTTGGTGCGTCGGCTCGGGAACGTCAAGAGAAGGCGTTGTACACGTCGGGACAATATTTTGTTGTTGGTGAAACGTCTGGCTCGGGGCGGGGGCGTTCGGCTGGCGCTAAAACGTTGCGGTCGATTCCTATTTGGCAGATCACTGCCGCCATTGTCAACCCGGATGATCCCAGCGAATTGTGGGCGGTGCGCCGTTCCTGGTCAGAGGACGGCCTTGTCGATGGTACGCAGAGAGTGTACCCGACAGGTACAGCCAATTTGAAGAACGAGTGGATTTATTTGGAACTTCACAAGGCCCGTAAGACGGCTACGGTGACGTTCAATGGCGCCCCGGAGCCGGTTGCTGCCAGCAAGACGTTGTTTGTGGAACGTGCCAACTTGCAGGAAGGCTGGCTGTGGGGTTTGCCGGATGCTACAGCAGCTTTGAACTGGTCTAACGAATACCGTAAAGGTATCCTGTCGGGCCTGAAAATGCAGGAAGCGTTGGCAACGTTAGCGTTCAAACTGAAAGGGCAAACGGCGGCGTCCACTAACGCGGCTGCATCTAAAGTGTCGTCCACTACCAATAAGGGTGGTACGGCGGCGATGGTGGAAGGTATGGACGTTGCCGCGTTGACCACTGCTGGTTCGGGTTACGACTTCGACTCTCTGCGTCCCGTGTTGGCTATTGTGGCTACAGCGTTGGACGTGTCCGTTGTGGGGTTGTCGTCTGACCCTGGCGCGGCGGGTTCGTCGTATGGGGCGGGGCAGTTGCTCGATTTGCCCACACGGCTCAGCATGGAAGTGCGCCGGATGCTTCACGTTGAGTTTGAGAAGGAGGTGCTGGCCTGGCTGGGGGCGCCCGACGCTCACGTTTCGTTTGAAAGCCTTTTGGATGCTACAGAAATCCACCGCATGATGCAGGCCATTATTCTTCCGTTCATGCAGGGAGCGTATGGGCCTCAAGAAATCCGTGACCGAATTGACGGGTTCATGGGGTGGCCTGAAGGTGACGTTCCAGAAGGCGTGTTGACGCCCAACAATGAGGCTTCGTTGGCAAGGCGCGACATTGATGCTGATGGCGTGGTGTCGCCGGGGCCGACCGTGCCTGCTGCCGATCAGGGTCGTGCTGATGGTGTTGGCGGGGATGGTAACGCTTCCGGTAACGAACTGCGAACCGACACTTTGACGTAAAGGCCGCTTTTCTAATGACGCATATAGTTGTCACTAGGCCGGTTTGTGCGTACTCTATTTGCCTTTAGCTATCTTTGCGCATATTCAGCCTTGCGTTGTCCCCTCCCCAATAGGGTTGCGTTACCAATCTGATAAACTGTATGCAGGATGACTACTCGCAAACTTTTAGAGCACGGCGCGCTACTCGAATCTAGCACGGGCAGCGGCAAGTTCCGCGTACGCATTATTACGGAAGGCAAAGGTTCGTCGGGTACTTACAGCCGCGAACTTTTAGAAGAATACAAGGACGTGTTTGCTGGCCGTCCCATGTTTCTCAACCACCCCAAAGACCCTTCAAAGCCGCATGAGCGGGACGTGCGTGACCTTGCAGGGCGCGTGTCGCCCACAGTGGAGTACGCGGTTAATGAAGGTGTAGCCGGATTGTTTGCCGAAGTTTCGGTTGACACCCGTTGGGCAGAGTTTATCGAAGAGTACAAAGACGTTATTGGTGTGTCCATTTTTGCTTCTGGTGAAGGCCGCGAAGAGGGCAACGAATACATTGTCGAATCCTTTGACGACTCGGATTTGTATACCTCTGTGGATTGGGTTATTGCGGCTGGCCGGGGCGGGCGTGTGGAACGCATGTTGGAATCGTATAGGGATATTGAATCTTCCGCGGGGGAACCTGCGGGAAACGGCATGGCAACCGCCAACGCCGAAGCACAACAGATGGAGAACCAGATGGATGAGCAAAAGATTGTTGCTCTCTTCGAGGCTCTTACTGCCAAGGTTGACGCCTTGGACGTAAAAGTCACGGGCATCGTTACTCTCTCGGAGCAGTCGGCTGCCAAGGTTGCTGAGAACGTTGATGCGTTCGACGTGGCTGAAGAGTTGACCACGGCGGTTGCCGAGGCGAAGCTGCCCGAGTCGGGACGCAAGCGCGTTATTGAGAGCGTAAAGAGTGGCGTTGCTGTCGCTGATGCAGTCGCATCGGAGAAGGCATACGTTGCCGAAATCACCAAGTCACTCGTTGAGGCGGCTAAGGGTGAGACCCACACGGACGTGCAGGGTCGCATTGTTGAATCTCAGAACGGGAAGCCTTTCTCGTTCAATGACCACATCGGAATGGGTGCCTAATGGCTCTGAATGAAGTCCTCCGCGATGGTTTCTCGGTTTCGTATTCGTTTGGCTCTAGCGATCCCGGCATTGCGTCGGGCGACTTTGTTAGCCTTTCCGCAGCCGCCCCTGGCACACTTTTTGGTGTTGCTGAGGTTGCTGCGACTCTCCGCGAAGACGGCAACTACTGGGCAACCATCCGCCACATTGGCGTTTTTGGCGCCACCACAACGGACACTGCGGCTATTGCTCGCGGTGCCAACCTTTACCTTACTGCTGCTAACGCTCCTGGCGCGGCTGTTGTTACTGCTGCTGCGGCGTCTGGTGCCAACTTCCTCATCGGGGTTGCGGCTGAGGCTAAAGGTTCCACTACCGGCAGTCAGCCGATTAAGGTTCGGGTGAACAACTGATGAATGAGCGTAAGCTTCTTGCTGAGAACGCCATTGAGCGTTTGAACGCGCAAATCAATTCGGGTACGGCTCTTGCTGAGAAGCAGAAGGAGCACGGTTCGCTGTTGTTTGCCACGTTGAAGGGTGACCGTAAGGCTGGTCGTGTCCTTCAGGAAGCGATTTCCACTTCCGACGTGCCCGCATTTTTGACCCCTGCCGTGAACGCTTTGTTCTTGGCCGAGTGGGCCAATTCGGCGCCTGTGTGGGATCAGTTCTCTGAGCGTTACGACACTGACCGTTACACGAACATTGAGTGGGATGGCATCGAGTTTGATGCTGACGACCTCAGCGGTGCGCAGAACGGTGAAGCGTACACGGGGTACGGCCTGCCGAGTGTGGGGGAGCTGTCGGAGTACCCGGCAATGAACTTCAACACTGAGAACGTGACGGGTGACATTGGTAAGCATGGCCTTCGGGTGCGCATGTCGTGGGAGACTTCGCTGCGTACTGGTTCGTTTGCTTGGTTGCCGCGTGCGGTTACTCGCATGGCGCAGTTGGCTGGCGAGCAGGAAGACCTGTGGATTGCTAAGGTCTTGGTTGATGCGGCTGGTGCTCCTAACTCTGCTTTTGCGGCGGCGCCTTCAAACCCGGCCATCACGTACCAGGCCATTGAGGCTGCGATTTTGCAGTCGCAGAGCGTCCGGGTGAACGGTCGTCGCACGAACTCGTCGCAGTTCCAGCTTGTTACCGGCTTTGGTCTTTCGACCACGGTTCGTGACATTTTGAACACGACTGAGATTCGTGAAACGACTGGCACGACGGAGTACGTCATCAACCCCAGCCTTGGCGGGTTTGGTTACACTGCGTTTGATGCTCTCGACCAGTATGGTGGGTCGGCTGCTGCACCTGCATGGTTCCTCATCCCGCTGAACTCGGCGCGTCCGTCCATTCTGGCTTTGCGCCACGAGGACGCTCCTGTCCCGCAGGTGTTCCTGAAGTCGTCCAACGCGCTTGCGCTTGGCGGCGGCGCGACTGACCCGATGGGTGGTTCGTTTGACACGGACGACACTGAGGCGAAGATTCGCGTTGTTGGTGGCGGTGCGGCTTTCACCCCGCAGATCATCGTCGCTTCTGACGGTTCGGGTTCGTAAGGTTTAGTCCCGACAAGCGGAACCCCTCACTGGAAACGGTGGGGGGTTTTGTCGTGCTAAAATGTTGTTGCGGCGTAAAAGTTTACCTCCTTTCCTTTTATGCTTGCTGTTGCGATGGCAGGTTAGGCCATCCGGCCCCCGGTTGAGGTTCCTCCCGCCTCCTGGGGGCCGTTCGCGCATTCGGGTGCGATATTTTTAGAAAACTACTGTTAGACTTGTCGCATGATAAGAAAAAACCGCGTGGACGAGAACGGCAATCGACTAGGCTGCGAAGTGGAGGGCTGCGAAAACCCGATAAACTATATGGGCATGTGTGCAAAGCATACTGGAAGATTTTTGAGCGGTAGGGATTTGCACGCCGCAAGCCAGCATGAAAAGACATACAAAGAACGGTTTATGGAGAAGGTTGACAAGCGTGGAGGATTCCCCGCCAGCCCATACGCCTGGGACGAGTCAATGGGAGAATGCTGGAACTGGACTGCCGCCAGGCGTGGCATGAAAGGAACGTGCGCGCACGAGTATGGCGCATTTCGGATGAATCAGAAGCAAATGTATGCTCACCGCGCTGGATACGAGATTTTTATTGGGCCGATACCGGAAGGACTCAGCTTGGATCATCTTTGCAGAAACACTCTTTGCGTAAACCCGTCCCACATGGAACCCTGCACGCTGAGGGAAAACCAGCTTCGGCGCGAAGGCATGAGAACCCACTGCAAGAACGGCCACGAAATGAGCAAGGAGAACACCGTGATTATGTCGGGCTTTCCAAATCGAAGGTATTGCAGGCGGTGTCGGGCGGATGCTTCCAAAAAATATGCAGCCAAGAAGCGAGCGCTGGCTCGAACTGGTAAGATGGGAGCATGACCAATCCAGGCGTTTTTCCAGTAAACACTGCCACCAACGTGGGCATCGTACGCTCTTTGATTGGCGATCTGCTTGCCCAGCCGCTTAGCCCCCCCGTTACGGGGGAGGGGGATTTCCCGCTTTTCAGCGACAGCGAAATCAGTGTGTTTTTGATACAGTCAAACAGTTCGCCAATCGCGGCGGCTGGGTGGGCTTACCTTTCCCTTTCGGGGGTTGCCGCGCAAAACGCAGAGTCTCTGGCTGACTACGACCTAAAGTATGATGGTCGGCAGAAGGCGGAACGCCTACGCGAGCAGGCGGCAGAGTATTTCCGGCTGGCGCGGGAGGCTGACGCGGCAGGCACGACTGGTTTCCAAATTGTTGGCACCGGCTTGCAATACCCGTACTGGCACGAACTTGCCGAATACCCTGGCGTGTCACAGTCGGGGCTGATCGTCTAATGGCTCAAGGGCCAATGGTGTGGAGTGACCGCATCGCCGCGTTTTCAGACACGATGAAGAACGCCGTGGTGGACATTCTTAACCCGTCTTTAGTGACTTCCATATATAATGTGGACACAAATGTGACCACATATTCTGGCGATCCGGTAATTGCTGCTGGTGTTGCGGCGCGCATTCAGCCGGTGAGGCTTGCTGTGGACACTCGTGGGGCTTCCACAGCGAACCCGTCTGGTGAAGTGCGTTTGCGTGTGCAGATTCCACGCACGTCCGTTACTGGTAAAATTCAGCGTGGGTGGATTGTGCGGGTTACTGAAGCCACACGGAACCCTGAACTGCTCGACTACGTTCTAGTGGTGGATGCGGTAGTGGATTCGTCGTGGAGGGCCAGCATCACTATTGAAGTTGCTGTTGATGTGGAAAACGAATCGACGTGGACACTGTAATGCCGTATCGGATCACTAAAGGTGGCGGTAATGCGTTTCGCGCTGAAGCGAACCGTCTAAAAAAGCGTGTCAGAATGGGGGCTGAAGCAATCGTGAGTGACGTTGTTGCTGAAGCGGTTGTGGATCAGAAGCACACGTTGGATACGGCTACAACTACGTGGGGTAATTTTCGCAAAAGTCAAGGCCGTGAGTCGGCTGGTCGGCGTGAAAGAGACACCATGTATGACGCGATTACGTCTACCGTGAAGGCGGGCCGCACGTCTGTTGTGGGCGAATGGGGCTGGCTACGTGGGGCACTGAAATACTTTTTAGTACAAGAACACGGTTCGGGTACTATTGGAGCGGCCAATTCTTTAGCTCAATCTAAAGTGCAGGCTGACCAAAACTTGGCTGCGCAAGTGAAAGCGAGAACCCGATAATGGCCGTCAACCCCGTAGCAGATCAAGATTTGATTACCGCCTATTTTAATGCGCAGTTGGCGCAAACTGTTTACGACGACGGCGTGCCCGACCCTGCCGATATGACGTGGACAAACAACGCACTGTCTCCTTACGTGGTAATTGAATATGGGATGCCTGTCGGCGCCACTGCCGGTCGGTCTATTGCCGGTGAAGAAAAGCAACCCACCGTTCAGCGTGTCGGCTTATCTGTCGTGTCGTCTAGTGGCAAGTTTGCCCGTCAAGTGGGCGGGAAGATTGCCGACGTGGGTGTGGGTTTTGAAGCGTCGGCCAACGTTAGCCCGCTACGCTTGCTGGGCGGGAGCACGTTTACCATGCAAGTGGATTCGCGTCCTACCGTGTATGTGTCGCAAGTGCATTTTACTTACAGTTCCAACATGACGGATTCGTAACGGAGTCTGGTAAACTGTTATCATGCCTGCTGCAATTCACATAAGTAACGGAATCATTCGAGACTACCCGTTGAACGTTATCAACCACCGAGTTTTAGGCAAAGACCTAGAACTGTATGTGGAGGATGGGGTTGAGGAAGACAAAACGGTTATTGACAAGCGGGTGTACAAGAAAAAGTCCGAGACTCCCGTTGAGGACGTAACTGATACTGAGGAGTCCGTTGTGACTATTTTTAAGGCTGGTCGGTAATGACTGAACAGAAAACCCTTCGCGGAAACTACACAGTTTGGGCCGCGTTTCCTGAAGCCGTAGTTGATTGGAATGCGCCTAGTGCTGCCGCGATTGCTACAGCGGTTGCCGCTGGTCTAATCGTTGACATTTCGTGTGCCATCACCGACGATTCGGGTGAAAGCTTGAACGAAGTTGATCGTGCAACGGATGACACTCAAAGCATTTGCGACGTGGCAAGTATTAGCACTCCCACGTTCCGCAATTATGAGGCTGAACTTGACGGGTTCCGCAACAAGCCTGGCACTACCGACACGCCCTACTTTGACTTGTTTTTCGACTTGTTCAACGGGGTGGGACGCGAGTATTGGCTTGTAAAGCGTGTTGACAAAGTGCAAGGCGCAACCATTGCCGAAGACGACATTATTTCCTCTTACAAGTTTGAAACCGATCACGGTGTTGACATTGCTGAAGATGGTGGCCTGATTTATTTCGGCGCCCGATTCAAGTCCACCGGCGAACTTTACACCAATGAAAGCGTGGTTGCATAATGAGCAGGCAGAGTGCAAACGGTTTTGTAAAAGTTGCGTGGATTCTTGAAGCCAACGTTGCCAACCCAGCGTTCCCCACACCGACCGAACTGAACACGAACGGTTTAGACTTGTCTGCCGCAATTTCGTGGGAAGACTTTGCTCTCGGTTCGACAGGTTCAGACGACATTGAAGATCGTGCGCTAACAGATTTGGGCAACGCCGTTTCACGCGGTTCAGCCAACTACGAAGCCACGTTGGATTTCTTCCGCGACTTGGACAACCAGGATGCCGCATCCGTGTACGTGGACGCTTTTGAAGCGTTCCGCACAGCAGACGTTGTAGGCTACCTGGTTTGCCGTTTTGTGCGGCCAGCGAGCGCCGTGTGGGCCGCTGGCGACACGATCAGTGTGTTCAAAGTCATTGTGTCGTATTCGGCTGACATGACTTCAGGCGACAATTCGACTAAATTCCAAGTCAACTTCTTGTCGCAAGGCGCCCTGTCTACCAACACGACTGTGGCAAGTGGTTCAGCAGTGGCGGGTGTCCCGCCAACGTCTTCACTTGCTGTTGGCGCACGCCTCGTGTTGCTTCCCACCTTGGATGGCGTTTCTATCCGCTCAAGGGCAACCTACGTTAGTGCAAACCCTGCACTGGTCACGGTGTCTAACCACGGCGTTGTTGTGGGGGTTGCCACTGGTGGCCCGGTGGACGTTACCGTGTCGTATGGCGCATCTGCCACCGCCGACGTTTGCGCGGTCACAGTCCCGTAATCTGGTAGACTTTTACCACACCAAGCCCCGGCTTCCACTAGCACGACTGGTGGGGGTTGGGGCGTTTCTGTTTGAGGAGGCTTGCAATGAGTGAAGATGTAACGCAGGAAACAGTTGATGCGGCTATCGACTTGGGCGAGAAGGTGAAAGCGCGGGTTGCGTCTGACCCCGAAGCGGTTCGCAAACTGGTTAGCAGTTCTGTGCTGGTTGAAGATTTTGTGACCGTGTACCCGGATAAAGCACTCAACTTGCGTTTCCAAAAGCACACTCGGAAGTTGGCTGAACTTGCAGCGCGGGCGAGGGGCGACGTGGAGGTTACCCCCGAATTGCAGTCTGAACTTGACGCGCTCGAAGTGGAAGCTACGGAACTGCGTGACCTAATTGAAGCGTCAGGTATCACGCTGCGCTTTGTCGGCTTGGGCAAAAAAGCGGTGAAGCGTATTCGGGCGGAAGTGTGGGAGAAGTACCCGTTTCCCCCTGAAGGTCAGCAAGACGATCAGGCGTTGGCTTCCGACCGGCAAGATGCGTATGAAGAGTGGTTGGTTGCCGCGCATTTGGCTGAAGCGGGCTACACTCGTGAAGATTTGTCCGAATGGCGTGACAAGTTTCCCCTCCTAGAATTTGGCAAACTGTGGGCTACGGCACAAAAATTGTCGATCACTGACGACTTCCTGAATGGTGCTTTCAACGTAGATTTTTGATTTCGCTTCTGTCGTCACCGGCAGGAGCACGATACATGAGCCACATACGTTCGGCGTTAGATTTGAAAGTTCGACCTAGCGCCCACATTCGCATGGTCAAAAATCCTCATTCTGGGTGGAGTCGTTGGGATCACTTGTTGGCTGTCGCCTATTCGCAGTTGAATGCTGAAATGTGTGACAAGTGCGGTAACCCTACGTGGTTGTGTCGAACGACGGATGACCGCGTGCGTTTTGAGGTGGAAAAGTATGTGTGTTATGGGGATAAAGCTTTGCAGAAACGTCGCAAGGCGCGGGAGAAGCGCAAAGGTGAGTTGAAAGATGGCGAGTATGAGTTTGTGCGCGCCGTGCCAAACCGCGAGATTGACGTTTTGCCGTCCCGTGACGACTATTACGAGTTGTTGGATTTGAAGTCTCGGGAAGGTAACTGACTGCTGGTAGAATGGGTGTAGACTTTACGCCAATTTTGAGGATGGTTTTACGTGGATGGCTTTGACAGCAAGGCGCAAATCACTCTCGAATATAAGCAGTACCTTTCGGCACTTGATAAACTGATTGACAAAAATCAGGAGTTTGGCAAGCAGGTTGGGCTTACCGGCAAGCAGGTTGAAGACCTCGACAAGAACCTAAACAAGGCCCGATCTGCACTCAACGGGCTTAGCGGAAGTTCCAATGAGGCTACAGCCGCAACCAAAAAGACCAACTCTGCACTGGTCGAGCAGATTGATCGCATTAGGACGCTGAATCAGCAAACTCGTGCTTTGGCCGATTCTCGTAAAGCCATTCGCGGAAACTTGTCTGCAAACCTTTCTGGCATTCCAGAAAACGGGCCTAGTCCCCGAGTCGGCTCTTCGTTTGGCAACATTGTTGACCAGGGCGACAAGGCGGCGCAACAGGCTTCTCGTTCTTATTCAAACCTTTCCACATCTATTGATGGTGCGATTGATGCACGTCAAAGGGAAAGTCAAACGTTTTCCACTTCGTTGCAGGCAAGGATGCAGGAAACTGCGGCAACGGATAGGGCTACGGCCGCAACGGATAGGGCCACTGCGAGTAGCGCCAATCAAGAGTCGCAACTGATCCGTGGCCGGTACGCATTGTATGATGTTGCGCAAACGTATGCCGCCGTTGCCGCTGCCGCCTTGGGCGCGGTTGCCGCTACCGCCGTTTTTGCCACCAAGTATGAGACTGCGTTTACTGAAATTGAACGCACCACGCTAAGCCTCAGTGGTAACGTGTCGTCTAACATCAACCAGTTGCGTGACGGGTTTTTGGACTTGTCGGAAACCATTCCCATATCTTTTGCCGAGTTGACTAAAATTGGTGCGCTTGGCGCCCAGTTGGGCATTGCCGAAGAGGATCTGGTTTCGTTTACGGAAACCGTTTCTCAGTTTTCTCGCCTGTCGGGCGTGAGTGCAGAACAATCCGCTTTGGCTTTCGGGCGTTTAGGCGAACTGTTGAACGTGTCTGCCAAAGAATACGTCAACTTGGGTTCAGCCATTTCGGCGGTAGCCATTTCGAGTGCCGCAACTGACGCGCAAATCATTGCCCTCTCCAAAGAGCTTGCGGCAACATCTTCTGGCGCGGGGCTTACCGCTGACGCCGTTGTGGGCCTGTCTTCCGCGTTGGCCTCGTTGGGTGTGGCGCCCGAAAAGGCTCGCGGTGCTTTGACCATGTACTTTAGTACGCTCAACCGGGCTGTTGCTGAAGGTGGGCAGAAGTTGCAGGACTTTGCCGAGGTCACAGGGTTTACTACAAGCCAGTTGGACGAAATGGTTCGCGCTGGCCGTGGCGAAGAAGTCCTGCAAGGCTTTATTGCAGGCTTGAGCGACCTTGACAACATTGGCGTAACGCAAGCCCTTGATCGCCTAAACCTCCGGCAGTTGCGTGTGGCTGACACATTCCTCCGGTTAGGGCAAAACGTTGACTTTGTGAAAAGCCAATTCGACATTGCTAAAGGCGCATACGCTGAAGGCACGTTCTTGGCAGACGCTTACGCCGTCGTGTTGGATGACGTTGCTTCACAATTCCAACTGTTGCTCAACTCTATCGGACGATTCCTGGCCGGTGCCGGTGCGCCCATGCTCGAATTCCTGCGAGTTGCCCTACCGTTGGCGGCAGAATTCTTCAACGGACTCAGCGACTTTGCCGAAACCGATTTTGGGCAATCCGTGTTTACGTTCGTTGGCGTACTCACTGTCCTCATCGGGGTTTTGGCGGCGGCGCGCGGTGTGGCCGCTTTGACCGCTGCAAGCATCTTCGCCATTTCTACAGCCAGCAGCATTCTGGGCGGCACAGGCGTAATCGCCACACTGCGCGGCATGACTGCGGCCATGTTTGGCGCAAACGCGGCAGCGTTGACCTTGAAAGGCAGCCTCCTTGCGGTCGGCAAAGCGGCAGGCGTTTTGGCCGTTGCGGCGCTTGCGTTTGACCAGTTGTTCAACGAAGGTTCGGGAACGGTGGGCCTGTTTGGTGCTGAAGTTGGCGGCGTAATAATTGATCTAATGTCCACGTTCAGTGGGCTTTCAGGGGCGATAGCTTTTGCCACTGGCGACCTGGGGAGACTGTACGATGTTGCCGCTTCTGGCGCACGTGTCTTTGGTGGCATTGGCGACATTTTGGAAGGCTACTACGGGGCCATTTCCGACCTGCTTTCAAAAACCGTTGACGGGTTTGACGACTTGCGCCAAATCGCCCCCATTTTCGGTGGTATCGCCAACGCTGTCAACGCCACCTTAGGGCCAATACTCAACTTTGTGAACGGCTTGAGGCAGGCAGTTTCGCAAGCCAACAGGGCGCAAATTATTGGTAAAGCCGCTGGCAAAGCCACTATTGGGCGGTCTAACGTTGGCAACAAATCAACGGCAATTGTTGGCGGCGAAAACTTTGATGAAGCAATTGCGGGCGCCGACGACTATGCTAAAGCATTGTCTAACGTGGGTTCCGGGGCTGGCCGCGCCGCCGACAAAGTTCGCACACTGGTGGACTACGCAAGCGACCTGTCTAGTGTAATGAACCGTTCTTTCGACATTCGCTTCAAATCAATCCTGGCGATGGATGGTGTGGCTGACACTTGGCAAGACTTGAACGAGCGCATCCGTGATTCTCGCCTCGAATTGCAACAGTTGACTGCCGACAAGGCCGTGAAAGAGTATTTCCTGTCTGTCGCTGAAGCGTATGGCGACGAACTGCGTGCCGGTGTGCTGCGTGGCGAGATTGCTGAAATCAACAACAAGATTACTGACTCGCAGGCTGACGCTTCCGCCGAATTGGACGGCAACAGTAAAGCGGCACGCGGCAACCGCAAAACGATCACCGGCTTGGTGAAAGAATACCAGGATTACATTACGGCGTTGGCAGAGTCGGGCGCAGATCAGGCCACCTTGAACCGCGCCGTGGCGGCGTCTGAAGCAGAGTTCATGCAGCAGGCTCGCGCGCTTGGGTTCAGTAATCAGCAGCTACAGCCGTACATTGCGTCATTCCGCGACATGACCACTGTTATCAACAATGTGCCGCGTAACATTACGATTACTGCTAACGCTAATCCTGCATTGCAAGCGTTGGCCGAATACAATGCGGCACTTGATAGGACGAGGGCTAACGCCAACCGGGGCATTCCCGCCATTTACATGCCCCCAGTTAATACTTTTGAAGCAAGGAAGGCGGCTTTGATTGATTTGATTGCTGCACTGAGAGCGGAGTTGCGGCGTTATGTCGCAAACGGCAACATTGATGGCGCAAGATATATGGGTAAAGCTATCAGATTTGAAGTAGAAAAACTGAGAACAGGCAACTTTGCTTCTGGTGGGTTTACGGGTCGTGGCGGAAAGTATGAGCCTGCCGGTGTCGTCCACAAGGGCGAATACGTTGTGCCCAAGTCGCAAGTGAACCAGTCCACGGGGATGCCTTACGCGAACGCTCTCGGCGGTCAAATGCCTGCCAGCCGTGGGCCGTCTTACGCTGGCGGTGGCATGGTTACAGGTAGAGGCATGGGTGCGGGTATGATGGTGGAATTGTCGCCCATTGACCGTAAACTTTTGGCCGCTGCCGGTAACGTGTCATTGTCGATTGACGGGCGTGTTATTAGTGGAACTGTGGCACGCAATAACACTGTGGATGCTTTGAGGGGAACAAACTGATGGGTAAACCGTTTTACATTGGCACTCGGGAAAAAATGTTGGAAACTCGTTCACCAACTGTAGGGTTCCCTTCATCTAAACAGGGTTTCACTAATCAAGTCAACTTTTTGAATGGTGGCGCTTCAGTTCGCCGTTCACGAGCATCCCATAAACGGTATGAAATGTCGTGGGATTCGTTTAGCCGTGATGAAGCGCGAGTGATACTTGATTTGGCTGACCAAGTGTATGGCGTTGGCGACATTTTTTGGCATGACCCGTTTGTGGCTGACCGCAACTGTTTACCACAATGGTGGGGTACGCCCGCAACAGGACTTGACGACGGTTTGCCGTTGAATGGTGGAGTGCGTGGTACAGCGGTTGCAACACCCACCAATTCGCTTGACTTCCCCGTACAATCCATTGCGTACACTTGTGCAGGTGCAGGCCGGTCTGTGTGGATTCCCATTCCAGTAGGTCATACAGCGTGGGTGGGCGCGTATGGGGTGAATGGTACTGGCGGGCAAGTGATTGCCACACCGACAACAGGTGCAACCACTGTTGGTGCTGCAACTGTTTTGACGTTGCTTTCCGTAACTAACCCGGCACGGTTTAACCATTCTGTTGCCGCGTCAGGCGGGTTCACTGGTGTACTGGTCAGTCTCGGCGGTACAGGCACAGTAACATTGTCTGGTTTGATGGTGCAAGTTTTAGCGGATGGTGTGACACCTAAAACTGGTGGGTTCATTTCAGGGCAAGGCCATTCGGGATGCCAATTTGTTGCCCAACCAGATTACACACCTTTTTCGTATGCGTTTGACACGGTAGGTGTTGTGGCAGAATTTGTTGAAACGGGTGGGTGGTCACAGTAATGGCTATCGAAGTTGACATTACCGGTTCAGGTAGTTTCGCTGGACACAAATCCAACATTGCATCATATTCGTATGCTGAAGGGTCAACCCCTGTTTTACCAGGCGATTCGTCGGGCGGTGTGGGTGATGTAAGTTTCAGTGTGGTCGATGAGGCTGACACTATTTTGTTGTACCGTGACACGCTGTTGCTTACTGATGGTGGTTTTGGGTCTATTGCTGGTGTGGTCGATTCAGTGTCAGCAACGGATGGCGTTGCGGAAGTTACTGGGCGTAGCAAATTAGGCCGGTTGACTGTACCTGGCACTATTGTTGCTCAACAAACCACGTTGGGTGCAGCGTTTACAACCATTCTGGGCCTTGTGGGTATTACGTCTAACATCCAAGTTGACGCATCTTTGACGGCACGCCCCATTTTTTTGCCAGGGTTTACTGGCGATTTATGGATTTTTGTGAAAGATTTGTGTATTGCTGAAAATGTGGAAGTGTCGTTACTGTCTGACACGGTTGTACTACGCCCGCTTCGCACTCGCGTTCTCAACACGGTGAACGTGGAATCCGAATCATGGTCTGTAGCCGATCAAGAATTGGCTCAACAAGTTGAAGTTGCTTACTACAATTACACGGCTGAAACTAATCTCATGTTTTACCCTAAAGGTGGTTGGACTACAGAAGTGCAGCCATATCAGGTGGGTGCAGGTGAAATTCTTGTCGTAGATTTACCTGTAGACGGGTTTCTCACTTCCATAAAACAACCCACACCGCAACTGTCTGTCGCACGCGATTACACAGGGCCGAACAGTGTTTACAGTATTGCTGGCAATGATGGTTTACCTATACCTGTAGCGCAATGGACTAACAGTGGCGGGTTGGTTACTGTTGCGCTGAAAGATAACGGGGCCACTATTGAAGTGACCATTGTTGGTGCAAACATCCCCAATTTGGCCCCGTTCCGTTTAGCGGTTACAACAGGGCCGTCAGACGTGTATTCCACACTTCGCCTTGTTGGGTCTGGGATTGCGTTTAACCGTGAAACAATTGTGCGTTCTACCGGGTTGACGATTGTGGAAACGCCTAACGTGGATGCACCTATTATTGACAACATTTTAGTGACCAGTTTGACGCAAGCAGTTGACATTGCGGCTCGTGCAGCGGCACAATATGGGGTACCTGGGCGCATTTATTCGGCTTCGGCGCGCCAAGTCACTCGAAGTAATGCCGACAACGATGATGTGGTGTATCCGACGTTTGCACAGTGGGCTTCAACATTAACACCTGGACTATTGTTTAGCGGGTTTAATGCGGCTAACGCGGGTGTCACTTTTCAAACGTTTACCGATCAACAATTTGCGACTGTGGCAAACAATTTGACTAACCAAGCGTTTGGCAACATTGGCGGTTCGCGTACACGTTATCGTGATGCAATGTATCGTGTACGTTCGGCTACGTCTACTGCCGAATCAGTGTCGTTTGATGCTGACCCTGACACGCTTTTTTCAGATTTTACGGATGTTAGTAATGCCCGCACTTTCACAAATTTTGGTGTAAACTTTGCCGGGTTGACGTTTACTGACTTCAACCTTGTACCGTTAAGGAGATGACGTGACCCAATATCCTAACTCGTTTCTGCAATCCGAATCGCAACCGTGGGGGCGTTCTATTGAACAACGGTTAGCCGACTTGGAACGTCAAGACCGGTTGGTTGCTCAAGAATCTGGCAACAATTTTGCACAAATTAACTCGTCAATTACTTTGCTGTCTGCACAAATTTCTAACATACAAGCATCTATTTCCGGTGTGCAACTTTTAGGAAAAACCACGGCAGCACAAACACCAAGTTTTAGTCTTTTTGGAAATGGGACAAGCAACAATTTAGCCAACTCTCCAAGCCTTTCCATTAATCTTGAAAAACCGGCTCGAATTGTTTTATCTTCATCAATACCAATAAGTACCGCTACGGGTTTCAATGTTGCTAGTCCTTCATCAGAAGCAGTTTTTTCTTGGCGAACAAACATTCCCAGTAGTGCCCTTTTTACTACCGAATTTTTTGAACTTGCTTCAGGAACAACTTCTTTTAGAAAAAGTTTAACTCTTGCTTCTTCACAATTTTTTTTGGCACCAGCAGGAACTTTTTCAGTAGCACCACAGTCCTCGCTTTTAGGTCTCAATGGGGGGGTTGGGTCTTTTATTACTGCCGGAAGCGTAACCCTTTCAGCCCTTGTTTTACCCACATGATACAATGAATGATAAGCGTAAAGGACTGTAATGCCAGCAAACACTTCACCAGACAACATTCAATTCCCCACAGCGGGCGACCAAATCGCGCCTTTAAATACGGTGTTTCAAAACTTGGCGCAAACCACTCAAACAGCGTTGACTCGTAGAGTGGTTGCTAATGTTGCAGATTTTACTGCACTCGCAGCGTTGAGCACTACCGGTAAACTTGCAGGCGATTTAGCGTATGTGGTTGAAGGCGCCGTCTATATGTCATGGTCGGGGTCGGCGTGGGTTCAGCGTGGCGTTGCAACTTTCGCCTCGACTAGTGTGCGCGATACGGCGTATGCGAAAGCGGGCGCGGTTTACCGTGTGGCGGGTGTGCGCGCGTTGGATACGAGCACAGGTGTTGAGTCGCAGCGGGGGGCGTCGGCGTGGGTTCTGGATTACCAGGTGTACGCGTCACCCATTTCGGCCTCTGCCGGTTTCACGATTACGTTGCAAAGTGCTCGGCGTAGCGGAAAGGTTGTGACGTTAGCGTTCACGGCAACAAAGTCGTCAACGTGGGGTTCTGCTGACCAAATCGGCACCGTGATTGCGGAGCTTTCCGCGCCGAACGAAATTGTGTTCGGTTTGGGAGTAGAAAATAGCGATGGCGCACTTCGTGGGGCTTCGGTGGACAGTATCCGCCGAGTTCGTTTTTATGGCACGGCTGGCAGGCCCGGTGCAAACTCGCAAATCGGATCTATTACCTATGTGATCGCGTAATGCCATTCCATCCAGCACCTAACCGCCCGGACCGAGACGAGGGGACAACCCCATGAGTGGCACACCAGTTGAGCCGGTTGAACACATTCGGGCGGGCAAAGCGCAAGTGTTTCTACGGCCCGAAGCGAACGCGCTCCTGCGGGCGGCAATCGCCGTGTACGGGCGCCCGATCTTCCCCACCGGTAGCGGGTCGGCAGGGCGCACTTACGCGCAGCAGGACTTCTTTTGGCAACGGTTTCAACGCAACGGTTCGCCGGTCGCCTCCCGTCCCGACCGGGGGCCGCGACCTCACATGCGGTTCGGTGCCATCGACATCAGCGACTACGGCGCACGCACAGCAATGCTCCAAGCCGGGTGGCTCGCAACGACCCCGTCAGAGTGGTGGCATTTTGAGCATCCCGACTGCCGTTCATGGCCCATCGTCACCGACCCCCAACTTTCACCACCAACTACGGAAGAGGACCCCATGAAGATCATTGCACCGTTCGGCGGAGACGCGAAAGCTGTCATCGGCCCCGGCATCGGGCACGTTTTTACTACGTGGGATGCCTACGTGCTGTTCTGCAACGTGTGGGGCTTCGACCCCAACGCGGCTCAAGTGATCGGTGACCCGTCCGTGGGTAAGGATACGGCGCGACGCTGGTTCGACCAAACTGTCGCCCTCCACCGCCCGCCCACACCGGCCAGCGTGAAAACGGCGCCGATTGTTGAGGCTGTGCGGGCCGCGATTGCGGCGACACCTGCGGGCAACACGGTTGACGTGGACGCGATTGCGGCGGCTGTTGAGGCACGCTTGCAGGACGACTTCGCGGGCATTCCGGCTGCAACTCGCGCGGCAATCGTCAAGTAAATTCTCCGACCCAAAAAGCCCCCAGCGTCTACTCCACGTTGGGGGCTTTTCTTTGCCCCCCAAAAGGCCCACAAGGCGAGTGCGGTAGAATAGAAGATATGACTTCGGCACATAACGGCAAGGTAACGCAATGACTTACGAGCAGTTTTGGGAGACCGTTTCGGTAGCGCAAGCAGCCCTCTGGGTGGGCGGCATCGGGTTGGCGATTGCTTTCATCATCAAAATGTGGCCGTTCATTCGCAAGTTTTTTGACATTGTTGACGCCCTCATAGCGTTGCCCGAATACATGGAAACCACACGAAGCGACATTAGCGACATTCGCCATGAAGTGCAATACAATAACGGGTCAAGTGTGAAAGATGCCGTGCAGAGAATTGAAAACAAAATGTCCACTTTAGAAGTGGGCCACCAAGGTTTGCGTGACCAACTGGATCAGCAGGACGAAAAATACGATTCACTGTTAGACTAACCCCCAAGGAGGCACCATGTCTAAAGAGTTTCACGCCAAAATGTTGGCAAACCCACAATTCCAAGCCGATCTCGCAGGTGACCTTTCCAGCCGTAAAATGGCGAACAAGTGGGGTGTGGGGCGAACGTTTGTTCAAAACCATCGCAGTCAACCGCAACCAGATTTTGTTACACCCACACAGCCCAATTTGAGGGCCAGCACCAGCCAACAGTCGTCTGATGGTTCACGTACAGTAGAAGCCATTCGAGACAGACCTGTAACACTGACGGATGCGCGTGAATGGATTGCCGCTTCAGGTGACAACCCCGACGATTTTGAAATCAGCATCCGGTCGATTGCTTACGGCATGGACATGTTCTCTAACCGCATGTCAGCCACACCTAAAAAAGGTTTGAAACATCCTGTTGAAATGTTAGACGTTGACCCTATCGAACTGTTGAAGCAGTTGCGGTCAACTCCAACAATGGCAGTAGCAAAACGTAGCGGCGAGTCAGCGTTTGTGTTGTCCATTAATGACACCCAGTTTGGCAAAGTTGAAGGTGGCGGCACTCCCGCTACGATTGCGCGTGTAGAAAAGTATGTTCGCATGGCGCGGGAAAGAATTTTGCATCTTACAGAAAATCACAGCATTGGCACTTTAGTTATTCTTGGTGGGGGTGACATTGTTGAAGGTTGCACCATTTACCCCAACCAATCGTATTCTCTTGACCTTGACCGTAGAAGCCAAATCAATACGGCTGTTGCAATGATTTTGCATGTCATTGATTCTTTAGCACCCATGTTTGAAAAAGTTGTTGTGTTGGCTGCTCGTGGCAATCATGGCGAAAACCGTATTAATGGAAACCGTACTACTTTGCATGACAACGACGACACTCTAGTTTTTGAGATTGCTGAAACGGCAACAAAGCGTGACCCACAGTTGCAGCATGTGCAATATATTATTGCCGATGATGAGGCTGGCGTGTGGGTTGATGTTGCGGGTTGGCGTTTGGCAACAACGCATGGTGACGTGTATGGCAAAGGTGTTGCCGGTGCAAGTATTGATAAGAAAGCTCAAAACTGGTATAAGAACATGGCGATGGGTCGAGACGATTTGGGGCGTGCCGACGTGCTTATCACTCATCATTACCATCACGATAAGATGAGCGATTGGGGTGCTTGTTTGTGGCGGCAAACTCCTGCACTTGATGGTGGTAGTGAGTATTTTCGTCAGTCAACGGGTGAGTTTAGTAAGCCTGGCATGTTGACTTTTGTTATGTCGCCGGAGCGCCGCTATTTTGCGGAAGAAGTTTTACGCTAATGAAAAACTGTAAGCAATGCCGTGCAACTTTTCAAAACACAAGGGCACAGTATTGTTCACAACTTTGCAGAGGGCGCGCTAAAGAGGATCGACTTCGCGCGAACCCTGAAGCCAAGTCTCGCCGGTTGGAAAAAAACAGGGCCGCTGACATGTCGCGGTATTGGGCAGACCCAGAAAAGCACAACGCGGAAACCAGAAAAAACTATGCAGAAAACGCTATCGCGCGTCGAGTCGCTGCACTAGAGAGGTACTACAAAGACCCTCAAGCAACTATTGAAAGAAATCTTGCGTGGAGGAAAACCAACCGGGAAAAGTCTCGATCCTACATGCGCGCGTGGCGCAAACTCAACATCGAAAAAGCGCGTCATTCTGGTCGCGTAAATAATTGGAATAGACGGTCAGGGCATCGCAACGGTTTTGTAACTTTAGAAAAACTTGTTAGCAAAGCCGAGATGTGGGGAAACGCTTGCTGGATGTGCGGCGGAAACTTTTCTTGCTGGGATCACGTCAAGCCTGTAGCAAAGGGCGGCGTTGATCTAATCGCAAACCTACGGCCATCATGCGGGCCTTGCAATAGTTCTAAATCCGCTAAATGGTATGGCCCAAACCAGTTGCAAGTGTTTAAGAAGAAGTATCAGGAGATTCTGTAGTGGCTACTGCATACGTGGAGTGGGGGTCTGGTGGCGACTGCGACTGGGGGGCAACCCCTTTAGACGCACACAACTATTCTTGCAACAAATCTTCAAACGGTTTACACGATTTCGTGTCAGACTTGTACGGCAAAATTTATTGCCTCGAATGCGCTTCATGGGAGGGGGGCTTATGGGGGTAGCGGTAATGCTAAAGTGTACTAATGGAAGAATCTGAAATAGTTGACGGATATGTTTGCCCGACCGACCCGATGGACGCATTGAATTGCGAATCCTGCCAGTAAGGAAAAGATTATGGAACCCACTCAAGTAGTTCACCCGTGGAAGGCTGCTGTGCGCACAGCTCTGCAAGCATTCCTGGCTGTAGCCGCCGTCGCAACAATGGCTTTGCCCATCGTGGTCGAGTTTGTTGAACAGTTCTGGCCGGGCTCGCCTGCCGTCGCCGTCATCGTGGGCGCAGTGGCTTTCGTTGCGGCACTTGCTGGCCTGTTGACCCGCATTATGGCAATCCCCGCAGTGAACGACTTGCTGACGGTGATTGGCTTGGGGGCTGAGCCTAAGTTGTAACCTTCTGGTTGGCCCCACATGAGCGGCTTGTTGGAAGGATGGTGACTGTCTAACGACGAAACCCCTTAGCAGATTGAAGGCTAAGGGGTTTCGTTATGCGTGCAATCAGTCGGCATATTCCCAGTCTTCGTAGTTCCCCAGAATGCGCGTGTAATCATCCCCACCGTCAATGTAGACCGCTTCGCATGAGCACGGGTGGAAGTCGTGGCGGTACATGGATTCGATTACGTCTAAACAGTTCAGACAGCGAATGCGTTGCCCCATCAGTTGACCTCGACTTTGGTGACAGGTGAAGTGATGCGGGTGGTGGTAAACGATGCGAACTGCATCCCGTAGTCGTCTGGCCCGAAGCTGTCTAACGGTTGAAGTTGTAGAAGCATGGAACCGCCCACCGTGATTGTGGGGGCGGTCAACAGTTGTAGCCATTGCCCGTCGCCACGCTTTTCGTGGTTTTTGTTTACTCTCCGTATGCGGTCACCGTCGATCTGGTAGACGGCGCCTGATTCTGTGTACACAGTTTGCATGTCAAACCTCCTCATCAAATGCTGCCAACACTGCGGGATGTTTACGCGCCTTCAGCACGGCCACGCAATGCCGCACGGCCTCTTTGGCGTTACGGTTGCCCTTCCCTGCCAAGTGGACGCCTAAACGTCTTAGAACGGCGTCAGGGACTTGTTTGAGCCTACCGGCAGGCGGGCGCATAATCACTTTGATGCCGTGCATGTCTGCAAGAGCTTTCACCGCGCCAATAACCCGCTCGGGCGTGTGGTCGATGCCGAACTTGCCTTCGCGTGTGGTGAAATCCTCCATGACGATTGTGCAAGACGAGGCTTTGATCGTGGGCAAGTGTCGAGTCCACCATTCGAGCACGCCGCTCACCCCATTGGGTATGTCAAAATACGATCCTAGTTGCACGCTTCCAGGCGCAAAATAGATGCAGCAAATGCCTGTCCGTTGGCCCGGATCAACACCTAACAGAATGTCAGTCATCATTCTTCCATTTCATGCACCACGGCAACCCCGCCAGTGCCATACGCCATTTTCACTGCCAAGCGTTCCCCCCAGGACTGCACAGCAACACCATGCTCCCCCGTGTGGCCCACTTCATGTTTGCACTGCCACACGGCAATGAGCGGCTTTTTCGTTTTCGACTTGTCGGGCACTCGCATCACGTACTGGCAACGGTCAGTCAATGTTCTCGCCCAGCAGGTGTGCTACAGACGGGTGCTCGCCATACAATTCGGTGAGACACTTTTCGCGGATCACCGCCAACAGTACGGATGATCGAACGTCATGGTTGTTTACTGTTTCCAGAATGTCTTTCACAAACATGCGGTCAGTCAAGGACAGTCACCGCCTGATCGTGTGACACGTCATGCACAACCGCAACGAAGATGACACTACCCGAATCTAAATGCTCCACAGATTTGAGAAAACCAACCACGTCTTCCACGCCGTTGTGGTACAGGATAGCTTTGCCGTAATCGTTAGGGGTTAAACCTCGCGCCCAAATGTTTCTCGGATTACCCATCAGTCCGACTCCTCGCCAGCTTTGACCGACGCGGTTACAGATTTCACTGCCGCGCCAAGAACGGCCTCCCAGTCTTCTGTAATCCATTGACCGCCCACCTGCAAATCTTCACGGATACCAAAATCGACTTCGTAAGACTTGCCTTTACACTCCAACATCACACGCACACTGCCCATCAGATTCGCTCCTCACTGTCAAACGTTTCCCAAACGCTAGGCCGAGTTCGGACATGCTCAAACTCTTCCTGCGGCTCATCCCACCAGTCCGGCAGCGGGTGGCCCGACAATCTGAACACCTTCCCCGTAGACCTTTCCCTCCGCCCATAAGACCACAAACGCTCCGTGGGATGCCAAACCCTTTCATCAACCATCAGAACTCGCTCCTCAACGTCGCTTTGGGCGTAATCGGCACGGTGATACTCGGCCCGTATCGCTTCGTCTGTCATCTGCCGCCTAATCGCCCCAACCGCAAGGTCAACACCCTCAGCCCACGGCATAAGGGGCTCAAGGCCCGCAGGCGTCTCCTCCCCGCCCAAGTCAATCATTACACCCCTCTTCACACCGGCAATCATCACAGAAACTCTCACAACGTTTTGCATCACTTGCCTCCAATCAGTTCAACATTCCAAACATCATCCACCCACGCATCGTCCAAGCCAAACACCATTTGGCGCAACGCTGGCTCCAAACTAGCATGATAGGCCATGTTCACGCAATGCCACACTGCACCTACCGGCAAATCGTCGTCATCAACGGTATACCCAAACGCGATCCCTTGCACATCGCCCGGCTTCCACTGCACAAGTTTTACCAACTGGTCTGGCGCCACCTGCTGTTTGACGGCACGCAAGTTTTGCCAATCCAAATCGTTCAACTTGTAACGAGTGATGTGAGGCAAGTCCAGAATGGCGCTCATTCGGCAACCTCCAAGTAGGGTGTACCCGTCTTATTTTTCACTTCAGCCACCACATTCCTCCTCGCCAACGACTCCAACACTTCCAACCTATCCCGAACCTGCAACCCACCAAACTTATTGTGGAAGTCACTCAGCCTAGCCTTATTGCCACGCCCCCGCAACCACTCCACCACCTCCAACT
>Ga0306872_100192_pt1 | contig 26750 bp, 26 predicted proteins | sample AntRauMeHopE1498_FD_190455 | JGI IMG/M metagenome (GOLD analysis project Ga0306872, IMG submission 190455) | Saline lake microbial communities from Rauer Islands, Antarctica - Metagenome Hop E1 #498 (v2) (version 2) | ecosystem: Environmental > Aquatic > Non-marine Saline and Alkaline > Saline ...
AAAATACCTGCAATGTTGTCTAATGGTGAGTTTGTCATTAACGCTGCCGCTGCAAGAAGCCATAGAGGTGTATTAGACGCTATCAATAGCGGCAAAGATATCTCTTATTTTGCGGACGGTGGAGTAGCTGGCGAGGCCCCCAGTATTATAAAAGACTCTGGACTGAGAGATAACCTAAGAATAGCTAAAAGCGAATTCTTAAGCAAGTATGGTAGAATCGAAGATGTGACAAATGTTGGTAAGTTCGCTAGAGACTTTGAACAGTATATGGCAAAAGTAGCCCACATCGCAGGGTACAACGCCGGAAACTCCCATATGCTAGTTAGTAACCAAATAGAGCATCTTGCGTTTATTCCTGGACAAAATGCCCAGGCCAACACTGTAGTTGCCCCTAAAATTCTCAATACAAGAAACCTCAGGTCAGCAGCAACAGTGCACGCCCATGAAGTAGGTCATGCTTTGTCTTACATGGACTCTTTCGGTAAGAATTGGTTTGAGTATGCAACCGCGCTTAGCGACCCAAGAACGCAATTAGCAGAAGAGCTAAGAGCTAACCTATATGTTGACGAAATCCTTCCAGACTATTTACTAGATAATGACTTCAGAAGTAAAGGTATTCGTACCTATGAGAATCAGCTTAAGATACATAACGCTAACGAAACGATGATCTCGAGCCGAGGGGACTTAGTGCGTGTGCAAGCCCGTAACCAAAACTTGCTTAAGCAGAACGCGGCGATAATAGAGGAACTTCATGACAAAGTCAGAGGCAGGACAAGCTTCATCGGCAGAATGTCTGACGATCTAGGCATAAGTACACTTAGTCTGAAAAACCCTAGTAGTCTATTCAAACCAGGTATGAGTCTTGCAGGTGGTATTGCTGCGGGTACGCTTGGAGATACTGTAGTTAATGATTGGATGGGTTCTCCCTTTAGAAGGCTAGGTGAAAAAGCAGCTAATGCGCTAGAAGGGAAAGTGCCTATAGAGGCAAGAGGCGCAGTATACGCTACAGGTGCAACCTTGGATGCGGCTTTAATCGAAGCCATAGCCTGGGGTTCAGGCGCAAAAATAGGTAAAATATTGTCTAAATTTAAGCGCTTTGCTAGGCCTATGAACGAAAACACTCTAGCGCGTCTACCTGAGTTTGCTTCTGGAGGATACATCTCTGGCCCAGGTGGACCTAAAGAAGACAAGATACCCGCGATGTTATCTAACGGTGAATTCGTCGTCAATGCTGCAATGACCAAGAAGTTTAAGCCTGTACTTCAACAGATAAACTCAGGTAATGTACCAGGCTTTAATGGTGGTACCGCGCCTTTTGTGGGCGGTAATAATTTGTCTGCGGTTATAAGACAGAGATCAGATGTTGGTGAATATACCGGCCTGATCAACCAGCTAGAAGCCCTTGAGATTGAATTCGCCAATATCGGTACAAGGATCCCTAGAATAACAGAAGAATTCATAAGATTCTCCGACAAGTCTGTGGTAGGAGACCTAGAAAATATCACCAACGCAATGGAATATTACAAGCAAGGTCTAAGGCAAGAAGGGGAAGAAAGACTCAAGAGTGAAATAGGGATGCTTCGAATGATTGAAGCCCTAGAAAAGCTAGAGGAACGCTCTCTAAGGTATGCCAGGAAAGTTATTGCGGCAGGTAACGCTTTTGCTCAGAGCATCGAACAAGGCGTTAATAATGCCCTCAAGGGTCTGCTGTCAGGGAAATCTTCATTTAAAGACGTGGGTAGTGAGCTGTTAGACGCATTTAGTACAAGTGTGATTGACACGCTCGTAAACGGCATTACAACCCGCTTATTTGAAACTGAAGGCTCTCTGGTTAACTTTCTCCAGACTCTGGGTAGCACTATCTTCGGCGGCAAAGCTGGTGCAGCGAGTGATGACCGAACCACTAGCATAGACCCGTCCTCAGTCTTCGCGAGTGCCCTGCCCTCGGTGTTTTCTCCGAGTTCTTCAGGGTTGCCAGGAATGGTTGGTGGCGGCCAGAGCGGGGCGCAGGGGAGTGCTTTGGATGCACAAACCGCTGCAGTCCAAGAAGTTGCCGCAAATACTGGCCCTCTTGGTGCTCTATTAAGTGGACTTAATCTGGCATTTCAAGCAGGTTTTGGTGTACTTAAGACCGTGCTAGGTGGCCTGTTTAAAGGCATCTCAAGTCTTCTCGGGTTTAGCGGAAGTGGCCCAAGCTTCGGCAAGCTAGCGTTCGATCTAGGCGCGGCTGCTTTAGGCTTTTTTGGCGGCTTAGGTGATAAGAGCGGCGGTGGCGGTGGTGGGTCGCGTCCTGGCGGCGGCATGGCAGACGGCGGCTTTGTCTCTGGTCCAGGCAGCTCACGCTCTGACTCTATTGTAGCAAGACTATCTAATGGTGAGTATGTGATTAACGCCAAGTCTGCTGCGATGTATCGCCCTTTGCTTGACCAGATAAACACTTCTAAAGGTTACGCAGATGGTGGAATAGTTGGTGCTCCTGGAGGCTACAGTAAGCTTAAGCCTTCCAGCTCTCGCGATAGTACCGTAGTCAATGTGAACATCACTGGAGATATCTCTAGACAGACTAAAGCTGAAATCTATAAGATGATACCTGATATCGCCTCTGGCGTGAACCAACAGAACCGAGAAATCGGATACTAAGCAGAAAACACAGGGAGCCCTGAGACATGGGCTCCCTTTTTAATCAAGGAGTAATTATGTTCGGTATACTAGACATTACTCAAGTGAACGAAGCTAATGGGAGCAACTCTCAGGTCATAGCGCAATTTGCTGCAGATCTTACTATAAGCTCTGCCAGAGTAATAGCAAAAAGTGATAGCTTGTCATTGAGCCGAATCACTTCAAGTACACCCTCTCAGAGATGGGAAGTTGAAGCACGTATTTTTGACACAGAGTATTTCGTGGATTTCTTTGTACACAATATCATCAATGACGCGAATACAAAGATATATATCAGGCCGCCTATGCCTGTGAAGAAAACAAGTGATCAGAAGCTAGTTTCACCTGATATAACTGCTGAACCTGCTTTATTGAAAGACCATCAAGGTTTTATCTGGAGTAGAGGGTCAGGCAGTGTACAGAGCGAGGAGACAAAAGGCTCTAATAGTCTGGCAATCGGAGCTCAGAATTCTACAAATACGGTGCTAGCTAAAGGTGACTTTATCCAGTTTACGGATACTACACCCGGCTATGACCATGATAAAATGTACTTAGTGACCCGAGTCACCCCCGCGACTGGAGGGAACGACCCTGAAAGCAGAGGTAACATTAGCATCTTCCCTGCCCTCCAACAGGATGTACCAGCAGCGAGAGTAATAAAGTTCGGCAAGAATGTAGCCATGAAATGCTACTATGACATGGACAATGCAGCTGGCATGGAGTACGAAGATGGTATCCTCGTGAGAGCACCCAGAGTGAAATTCGTGGAGGCAATATGAGAAATCTTACACCTGCACTATTTAACGCAATGCAAGAAGATAGCGTAATCACATTCCTCTTGGTCAAAATTGGGCCAACACGCCCTAGTCCCCCAAGAGTATCTTACAGCTTTCTTTCAACAACTTTGCCATACGAGATTACGCATGCGGGTGATACCTACGCACCTGCCAACGGTCTTCTTAAAGTAGATCCACCAAGACTGTCTGAAGTACTTGACCGTGACGCCTACCGTATTGAGGTCGCTGACCCTGAGTTTTTGATTAGACCCAGAATTGCTGATGGCGGCTTCTCTGGTTCTAACATGCATATAAGAGCAGGTTTCATTGACAAGGACACAGGTCTCCCTCACGGTGAGTACATTGATATCTACAAAGGCTACATTGATAGTGTAGAGTACGCAATAAACCCTCAAGAGGAAGTCATATTGAGATTTGAAGGTGTATCCCCTATGGGGGCATTTGACTTAACACGTGCGCTTATCACTTCTAAGAACTTTTTAGATCACAAATATCCCAGCAATAATGACACCTCATACGATCAAGTGTTAGTAGGCTCAGAGCCTGTGAACTTGCTTTGGGGCAAAATCGAGGACTAACAATGAGTAGTGTTATAACAGCTTTTGTAATCACAGTAGTCAGCACAGTTTATTCTTTTGTGCAGGCTAGAAAAGCCGCAAGAAAGGCGGCAAGAGAAGCAGAAAAACGGAAAGGCTTTGAAGCGCCCGTTGAAGGCGAAATAGGCAGCATACCCATTGTCTATGGGCGAAACAAAGTAGCAGGTTTCAGAGTATTCCATGATGTCAAGAGTTCGTACAACTTTGCTGCGTCAGGAGACTCTCAGTTCCTTACTAGCGGAGATTTGCGAGTAATCGGCAACATGGATTCAACTGTGACAGCTGTTAGTGGCTTAACTGTTGTCCTTTCACCTGACCCTGAAAATCCAGGCGAGTACTTCGCTGAGCCCCCTAGCGGCATATGGACAGCGCTTAACACCGAAGAGGTAGTAGTGAACTATCTCGGAGGCGCTACTAGGCATATAAACCGCCTGACAAACGCGTCAGATGACCTCGGTCGATCTGACTTTTTAACCGTAGTGCCATCCGGCCAAGAGGCGGTTTTTCTTCCTGGCGCCACACTCACAGTCAGCCACCCACCATGGAACCATCGACTATTTAATGTATACTATGGACCAGACGGTGAAGAACTCCCTGGGACTGGTCAAATCAGCGACCCTGTTACCCACTCTTATACTATTAAATCGTATGAAGGGACTACTCTTGTACTACATGGTCTTTACAATTCTAGTGGTATCTACTATCCAGAGACCGGTAATACATACGGACGAATAGACAATTCAGGCGAAAAATCGCTCAATGAGAACGAGTCAGGAGACAGAAAAAGAGAGTTTTTCTTTGTGCAGCAGGCAATATGTTTCAGAGGAATACATGAAGTCTATTACGCCTCGATAAACGAGCTTGACTACCGTGATATCAGTTACGGTGAAAGCGGGCGTATACATGTGTATCGCCAGAACGATGAGACAGGTATACAGCATGACCCTCTGATGTCCGCTAACTTCCCTGACAGAGTTAGAGCAAAATTCCCTGACACGGCTTATGCTTCAATGGCTTTCAAGTTGGATCGCGATGACCCTCAATATTCAGGCGTACCTGATGTAGCCTTTGAGGTTGAAGGGATGCGTGTCAAAGGGTTGAGCAAGGTAGGCGACACTGTATCTATTGACAATACTCGTGTCTACAGCAATAACCCCGCGCTTGTCCTCCTTGACTATCTAATGTCTTCTGAGTACGGCATGGGCCTTAGCGCTGATATACTTGACTTGAAGTCTTTCCATCGAGTCATGCTGCTTTGTGATACTCCTGTAGAAGTCAACGGTCAAGAGTATTTCATTACAGAAAGTAGACTGTGGATACAGAAGGCGCAACAAGAAGACGGCCTCACTGAGCGCAGAAAGACTTTAAAACGTTTTGAATTCAACGGAATGATTGACACAAGCAGCTCCGTGAGAAGCGGTGTGCAGGCAATATTAGCAACAATGGCTTCTAAGGCTACACTCCTTTGGACAGGCGGGCAGTACAAGCTCAAGATGCATTACCCTAGCGTTTATGATGACGCCGAGGACTATGTGCCCGGTGATGTTGTGCAATACACTAATGCCAACGGTAAGATCGATCTGTTTAAGTGTATAGTATCAGCAACAGGTGAGCCGCCGGTAGAAGACAATAGTCTCAATGAAACGTACTGGCTCGATGGTGTCACCAGTATTGTGGCTGGACCGACAGGGTACGATGAAGACCTTGCTGTGGCTTACATCACAGATGACGACATCAAGTTAGGTTCAGATATTAGCCAGAACTGGATACCTCTATCAGACCGCTTTAACTACTGCACTGTTACATTCCCTAACGAAGAAAAGGGATTTGACTCGGATACAGTTTCCTGGCCAGAGAAGTACTCTGAAGAACCTTCGGATACTGTCTATGCTCAGTACCTTGCTGAAGACAATGATCTTCAACTAGAGACAACTGAGTCAGTAGACGCTTTGACTACTATTCATCACGCAAAAGCGCATGCAGAAGAAGTAGTGAGGTCTAGCAGACACGAGCGTATATTGAAAGTTACAGTGTCTAGGAAGTTCTTCTACCTTGAGCCTCAAGATCTAGTGAACATTGAAAGTCAAGTCTTAGAGATACCTGGCGTACTGTTCTTAATTGTATCAGTGAAGGCTGATGATAGCGGTTCTCTCGACTTAGTGCTGCAGACGTTTAATGCTGAGACCCTGGCCTGGAATGCACCTGATAACGAAGTAGTAGACCCTTATAACCCTTATATCAGGTACCCTGTCGGTCAAGCCTCGCAGCTCCAGTTTGTCGAGAATGAAACACTGAGTGGCGATCTATTGCGCTCAGGCACGTTATCTTGGCAACCTGCCGGTGGTACAAGGCTATCATACGATGTCAGGTATCTAGCTAAACCAGCGAATGCAATCAGTATAGGCGAAGAGTGGAACCACCTAGGTTCTACAAGAGAGCTTAACTTCTCTGTGCCTATATTGCCGCCAGGTACCATCACGTTTACAGTGATTGCACGTGATGACTTCGGTAATATTGCCCCTGAGTTTGACATGGCAACAGGGCAAGGGTGGCCTAAGCTGCAGCATGAAATGGGCTCCAGTAGCCTCCTTGAAAATAATATCTTAGTGCGCGTCTACAGATACACGAGACTCGACATAGGAGGCTCAGATCCTTCTTTAGCGGATATATGGGAGGATGGCACGTACGACTTTAAGACCAATCAACTAACACCGCCTAGTAATGGCTCTGGTCTCAATGAAGGCTGGTACCTGACGCCTGAAATCGCCTTTAGCACTGCAGAAGCCTTCTACGAAATAGAAGAGGGCGAAGGAGCGCACCCAGGTAACTTGTACTTTATTGAGGCCTTGATAGAGACAATGTACCCTGTCACTATGGCAGAAGAGATTGAATGGTCAAATGTTAGTCTTGTAGATCAAGGAGAATCTTCAAGATCTCTTGAGGCTTACAAAATAAAAGCTGCCGGAGAAGCTGCACCTACATTCCCTACAGGTGGCTCTTTCATTTTCGGTGAAGGCACATTTACACCTCCTGTCGGATGGTTAGCGACAGAACCTACTCCAGGGCCAGGCGAAATAACGTACCGCTCGAAGGCTACAGCTACACGTCTAGGTGAATACGGTCCAAACACAAATACGTTGAACTGGACACTGCCTGTACCTCTTGTAGAAAATTTTGTTACTGCTGATGTGCGCCTGTTTATATGGTCACCGATAGCCCCTAGTGCTATACCTATCATAGATGACGCGCCTAATCCTAACTTTGCTCTCACCGATGTTACATCACTGTACACTTGGCATCCAACAAGAAATCATGGGTCGCTGGATGCTTCAGGTGCGGGACGTGACTGGGATGGCTGGTCTTTAACTCTTGGGCCTAAGCCTAGTGGCGACATAAATTTACGCTCATATGAAGCAAGAATGTCACTGCAAGTCAGCTCTAATACAATTGAAACGGTTTTAGACTGGGAGGCGCTTGCAACAGCAGGGCAAGTTGTAATACAAGGTTCAACTGAAGGTATACAGAGAGCTACTGTGTATATCTACAGATGGGCGATCGGGCCGTTGGCTCCTGAAAGACCTCTACCTTCAGAGGTTACGGCTTACGGCTGGGAAGCAGGTGCGGTAGAGCCTGTAGAGGTACCATTTCCTTGGACAGCTCAGCCGACTGCATATCCAGGGGCAGGTATGACACTTTGGAGACTTGGAGGCGAAATAATAGAGGCAGCCGGTGTTTTACAGACAGACGTAAATTGGCAGCAAACTAACTTTTCTATGGAAATGATAGCTGCACTCGCCACTAGCCCGCCTTTGAGCTCTTTTGTCTTCAGAAGACTAGCGGCTTCACCGGTACCTGCTAGGCCCACAGGTGGTGATTATAAAGACCCTGTGCCTGACGATTGGAGCGATGGCATCCCTAGTGGTACATTGCCTGTATGGATGTCAAAGAGAATATTTACAGTTGACGGCAATGCTCCCCAAGAAAGTGAATGGTCCACTCCTACGGTATTTGCTGTGGATGGCTCGGATATTCAATTTCAGTTTGCTAGCGGCGAAGATACCCCTAATGTTAATGCACCAGGTGCGCCTTGGTATGAAGATGCAATAGAAGCTTCTGTATGGATGCGTAAAAGAGATATTGTAGGAGGCGTAGCACAACCCTGGGAAGGTCCAATAAGACTTAAAGGTGAAGTAGGTGAGCCAGGTATAGGCGCAGATGGTGAGCCAGGTTCTTCTTCTGTAATAGCTTATAAAGTGGCTCCACTAGGCACTGGCCCTCAATCTACCCCTAGCAATATTACCAGGACGGGCCAAGGGCTACCTTTTAATAATTCCTGGAATTTTGCGACAAGTAACCCTTGGAGCAGCACGCCACCAACATCTGTGCCAGCAGACAATAGACTGTGGGTAAGTAACGGTGTATTTGACCCTACCGTTGGCAGCACAGGCCAAACTACTTGGAGAAGACCTTATTGGGCGTCTTTAGAGGTGGGTTCCCTTGCTGCTGTTAGTGTTGACACAGGCTCTCTTAATGTGACCGGCGATCTGACAATGGGGGACGCTGGCTTTATTAAGTCGGGGAAACAAAGCTTTGCTGATAACACTAACCCAGGCTATGTCCTAGGTGCAGGGGATAACCCTCAGTTCAGAATAGGTACAGCAAGTGGTGTCGCAAACGCAGCTGGCATAACCTTTGACCCTACGGCAAATGTACCTTTGAGGGTCTTCGGTAGAGTCAGTTCGCATAATTACAGCCATGCGAATGCTGAAGGTTGGTTACTCGCTAACGAAGATGGCGTAGGGGGCGAGGCAGGTACCGATCTAGGTACTGCTTATCTTAATCGCTTATGGATAAGAACACCGAGAGACGGAGCAGTAGCCCCTAAGACAATCGCGGCGTTTAATGTTGAAGGTGTAACAGAAGGGTTAGACGGCGCTTACATTAAGAACCTTAGTGTTGACACTTTGAAGATAGCAGGGCAAGCAGTAACGGTTGTAGATGCTGCGAACACTGTCGTATATATGACGCACATACCTGCCCGAAACGAATCATCTACTAGAGAGATCCCGTTGTTGGCGCTACCTTACAGTATAGAAGTACCGCCAGGTGGTGCAAAGATCTTTATAACTTACGGCGCAATGGTAAACCCTGACCCTGATAACGGCAGCAGGAACAGGAAGGTAAATCTTATACTAAAAAGAGGCACCACAGAGCTAACTAGAGCGCAAATAGGCATAAAGAACTCAGGTCTAAGTCTGGGGTCAGTCGCCAAGATAGATATACCGAACAACACTTCGTCTAACATAACGTATTCACACACTTTTAATGTAAAGATAAATTGTGTACAACATGCGCCGTTACCGATGGTGTCTGTACAACCCTATATACACATAATGGGAGTAAAACGATGAGCACTTACATAATGGTGCAAGCGGGCTCTTCGCTAATACTTGGAGAAAGAGTAACAGATAACGTAGCAGTAGACCCTTGGATACTTCCAGGGGTCTCTGTTCCTGAAGATGTCCTTTCAAACGATTTCTTTTACGCTTATGAATTTATACCTGAAAGTATAACGCTCACTACAGTCCCTCGGTCCAGACCTACAGGTCAAACTTGGGACACCGCAGGGCGTACTGGTGGCCAGGGTTGGGAAGACAACAGAGATCTTGTTGAAGCAAAGAGACAAGCCTGGCGGCGCTTAGAGGTCGCAATGGAAGAAAGCGAGGTAGACAGAGAGTTCACGCACCTTGGTAAAACTTATGTAGCTTCTCCTTTCTTCAAAGAGTTTATCCTGGCTATAGTCCTCAAACACAGAGAAATGGGCTCGGAGCCTCCCCTAGTAGACATCCCAGACATTGATGGGGTGTTTTCAAGCTTCACAAAAGAAGAAATTGAAGCCCTATACACGGATATATCAAACTTAATAATGCTTGATTACGAGCGTGCAAAAGAGCTAAAAGATCATATTGATACGTTAACAACAAATGCTGATATTGACGCCGTAGATTGGGACACGGTGATACCGTAATGAAGACTCTAGCGCACTTACAGAGTAACAAAGGACTTGTCCCCGAAAACCTAAGCAGCTTAATGACGTCAAGAGAAGTCACTATAGAGCACCTAGAGAAAGTCGAGAGACAACTTCAGAGCTTTCAAGGAGATAACACTACGGTCAAAAGCACGTTTGCTAATGGTATATATGTAAGACAATGTATTGCCCCTGCGGGCACATTTTTGATTGGTGCAATCCAGCGTACTGAGCATATAGCGATAATGGCCTACGGGCACATGATGATGTGGACAGCCGGGCAAAAAGCAAAGGAGCTCAATGGCTACTGGTCAGGGAAGTGTCAACCAGGTGTCAAGCGCGCTTCTTATACTTTCAAGGAGACAATGTTTATTACTTGCCATAAGTCCCTTGGTGAGCCAAAAGATGATGAAGATATTAGAAGAGTTTACACGTTCAGAGACAGTGCGGAAATGTTAGCGTATCAAGAAGCGAATGGAAATCTAGCGCTAACTTAGAACCCTGGAATCGCGGCGTGACCGAAACTGGCCTCTTCTCGCAGTCCCAGTGGCCGTTTTCGAGCACTTTTGGGGCAGAGGCAAGCCCCCTTTCGGGCTTTGGTGGTGGGCGGCTCTATTGCACTTTCGCAATACCCGCTCACTTTTCTTAACGCTGTCGATAGATAAAAGAGAAAATTTCAAAACGTTTTAGTTAGATGAACCCAAAGGCCGATTCAAATTAATAAGGTAAAGAATTAACAATAGTCTTATTATATGAGATTACTAAGGTCTTAACCAATAGGGTTAGTCCAGGGGATATTGTAAGGATATCTAACAGAAACCCTAGGCCATTCCCTATTGCATAACAGTATCTATCAATACCCTTAACCCAGGGTCTTCTAAGGGTTATATACAATAGGATACTATAGGTATTCTAAGGGTATCCACTAATATACAAGTACTTAATCAAGAGGAAACAAAATGGCTATCCCTGCAATCCTCCTCCCTTTGCTTGGCAAAGGACTTGACCTAATTGCTAACGCTGCTATGGCGAAAGGCAAACACTGGGTCAAAGAAAAGACAGGCGTCGATCTTGACGCAGATAATCTTAGCAGCGCGGACTACGTGGCTCTCCAGAAGTATCAGATGGAGCACGAAGCTGAGCTTCTCAGGATCAAGCAAGATGACGACAAGCTCTCTGCCTCGATTCAAGAGATGTATCTAGCAGACACAAAGAGCGCTCGCACAATGCAAATTGTTGCGCTCAACCAAGAAGACCTTTTCGCTAAACGCTTTATCTACTTCTTTGCTATCTTCTGGTCGGTAGCTGCTGTTGCTTTCATTTTCGCTATAACCTTCATGTCCATCCCTGAAACAAGTGTACGATTCGCTGATACTATTCTTGGCTTTGTTTTAGGTACGATTATCGCTCAAATCATTGCTTACTTTTTTGGCTCAAGCCTTGGCTCTAAGAGCAAAGATGAAATGAAAGATAGTCTCCTTAAGCGGGCAATCCCTTAATGAGGCTGGGGCAGCACCAGGAAGCGTTTAGTAGAGACCTTGTAAAACTTCTTCAAGAATCATTTCGACTTGGATATGAAGTTCGTATTGCCGAAGTGCAGCGAACTGTAGAGCAGCAGAGATACTATGTAATGAGCGGCAGGAGTCGCACTATGAACAGCATGCATATAAAGAAGTGTGCAGCTGATTTGTACTTTACATTAAATGGAGAGCTTGTCTTTCCAGAAGACCTAGGACGTTACTGGGAGTCTCTCGACCCTCTCAACCAAGCAGGGATGTTTTGGAAGTCATTCAAAGACTCTCCTCACTTCCAGCGAACGGTGTAGCACGTGCCCTCAAGAACTCTCTTGGGGGCATTTTTACGCAAATTCGACTGCGCAAATATGGGTATCTTATATGAAGAAGAAAATAACCTAACTCACACAATGTTGGAGATCACAATGTTAACTTTTATAATAAGCTTCGCGCTAGCTACTATTGTATGTTCTAGTATACTGCATATTGCTTTTAAGCTTTTGGAGCCTTACAGGATTGAGAGCTACTTTAAGACTCTGGAGTTTGACCCCAAGAAACACGAGATACACTGAAGCACTCAAAGAGACACCAGCACGTTCTGGTGTCTTTTCAACCACTCATCACTAGAAGGAAAAAATGCTATGAACAAGTTAATCCTATTTCTACTCATCTGCGCTTCAACCGCTACTTTCGCTCAAGAGACATTCAAAGACTTTTCGCAGGAAGATCAAGAAGCACTTAAAGACGCGTCTGTAGCACTTGTGAAAGCGCAACTGATGGACCCCTATAGCGCTAAATTCAGTCAAGTAACGCTTGGCGAGTTTGGCGTTTGCGGTAGAGTAAACGCGAGGAACGCTTTCGGTGCGTATACAGGTGCTAAGCTTTTTGTAACGTTTTTCAGCGAAAAAGCAGAAGGACTTGATTCTCAGATCGCATCAGAACCCGGCGAAGCAGTCTTAGTTCAATTGATTATGCAAAAAGTATGTCCTAGCTTTCTACAATAACTTAAGGAAATCACTATGATTATGTACATGATTAAAGAAGCTCTAGGTTTACTCGGTTTAATCACTTTCCTCGGAGGTGTCGTTGTACTGCTCGACATGTTATCACGTGTCTCGTGAAGTCAAGCGTAAACGGGGGACGCTCTTCTGGTGTATTGCAGGAATGCTATTCGTGATCCTCTCAATGGTCATAGGCTTTCTAATAGTTGCAAATGCACCGCCTCCGCCCGAAGAGAGATGTTTCGAAACACCGCTCGAAGAAACCAGCTATTGCCGTATTCAGGAAAACTGGTAACATAAACTCAAAAGAAAGGAAAAATGTTATGTATATGAAATCACTTGTTAAATCCGCTGTATTATTCATTCTTGGGTTCTGCGTAATGTTCACTGTAGGTATCTCATTAGGGCTAGCCTCAAACCTACGCCCATCTGGAGAGCTAGAGTATGTAACGCATTACGCCCTCAGTACTGGCTTTGTAGAAGCTACACTTATTATCGCTTTACTGTCTAGCTTAGGCGGCGCTATTGGGGCTTACCTTGGTTTCGTCGCAGGTGAAGCAGAGAAGCGCTATGTTATTCCTAACGTTAATCCAGGAGAACTAAAATGAAAAGTTTTAAACTGCGCAAATATGGGTATCTTATATGAAGAACCAAGATACTCTTTGTTCTCTAAACCAACGTTAAGGATAAATGATATGAAACACATTATTGCAAAAGCATTTCTTACTTTCTCTATTTTTGTCACTGTATTCCTTGTAATTGTTTTACCTGGCGTCACTAAAGTTTTTGGGCTAGCTATCTTGCCTGCGAGCTTTTTCACGGGTGTCTACCTATTAGGCATTATTTCTGTGATGTCAGCTCTTGGCTGGGAGTACGCAGACAAGAATGCAAGCAGGTTCTCATGGCCGTTCGGTGAGAAAAAGCTTCATGCTGACTTGAAAGAGGCGCTCGAAGCTTCTGAAAAGCAGTAGAGTAGACAGACGCCGGGAATAATCCTGGCGTCTTTTATCCACAGAGGTGATCAAAATGTTATTTGTAAAAGCTATTTTCACAATTATTTTATGTATTGCTGTCTTTTACCTCGCGCTTTACCTGGCGGCATTCTTTATCGCAATGTTTTTTATTGTAGCTTTTCTTGGCTTAGCTAAAAAAGCCTGGAACCGAGAATTCTTTGTTTCTAACCCTATGTTTAAAAGAGGGTCGTAGTTTACTTAAAAACAATTTATAAGGAATTCTATGTTTAGCGTGATAAGACCTTCTTCCAAGGAGGTCTTTCATGTACAAAGTTGTCTTTACTGTGTTAATCTTTATAGTTTTATTGAAGTATTTTTTTGTTTATTTTATAGTCCTGTTATCAATTCTGTGCCTCTTCTTCGGTAAGAAGGTGCTAGAAGCTGGCGAAGAGGATAAATAATGGTCAATGGTCTGCCGATACACTTTTGGATACTAGCTGTAATATTTTTGTTAGTAAAACCAGTAATGACGGTATTTGTCTTGATATGTATCTGGTACATATACCCGTGCATAAAAAGTTATCTCGAGAAGTTACCTGAAGAATAAAAGGAGAAGAGCATGAATGAAGTAGAAGCGAAGCTAGAAGTTGCCCTGGCCCAAACAGAACAATGGGATAGCTACTTCAAGCTCTACTTAAGCATGATAGGGGGCAAAGCAGCGGAAATGTCGTTCAGAGACATGATCAACCAAGCTAGCTCTTTTGCCCGTTTCGCGATAGAAGAAAAAGAAGAAATACTCAGCATATACACACAAGAGCTTGACTAACCTAACCCCCTCCACCCTTATGGGTGTGAGGGGTTTTCACTTAGATTATTTTTTTTTTTTTTTTTTTTTTTTTTTTTTTTTTTTTTTTTTTTTTATATTTTTTTTTTTTTTTTTTTTTTATTAAATTTTTTTTTTTTTTTTTTTTTTTTTTTTTTTTTTTTTTTTTTTTTTGATTTTTATAGACAAGGAGACTATGTGTGCTCTCACTGAAACAACAATTGCTGCAGCAGTTGAAGAGAAGACTAAAGGTTGAGGCGCAAGAAACAAGAGCGCTTAAATTCTTACTTGAGATAGATATTGACAAGTCAATTGACGACATCATCGCAATTGTCTACACGTACACGCGTAGCGAAAAAGGAAAACAAAAAGCCGCAACTTTCGCTGAAGTGATAACAGCAATAGGTTTTGCTGTAAGAAATAGAAACAAGCTCGCCAAAGATACACTTCTGGCTTCAAAAGCGGGAGGCTTCTTCTTGTGGAGTTTTGAAGATCTTGGCATGGTTCGTGTGCGGTACGCCAGAGAGCGAAAAAAGAAACACACTTTCCTCGCAGTAGATCTTGTCTCAGAAAAACTTCTTAGAGACCTCTACTCTACGATACCAATAAGAGGTAACAACGAGAAGTTACCTTCAATAGTAAAGCACCCTCTCTGGGAAACAACCGTGAACAAGAACGGTGCTTATCTAGTGAAAACAACCAATAAGTACTTGAACAAGGTGATGAATGCGGAAAGGTATGACATTGTCTTTGGAGCAATAAACAAATCACAAGAGACAGGCTGGAACATTAACGAGTCAATACTGGAAACACAACAGTGGGCGCTCGCCTCAAAGAAAGCAGCATTCAGAGACATCTGGGAAGCAACAAGCAAGCAAGCCCAACTAAGCAAGTTCAGAGAATCACGAGCAATCATTGATATTGCACGTAGATTCATCAATAAGACTTTTTATCACTTGTTCTACCTGGATTTCAGGGGTCGAGCATACCCTGCGACAGCTTATTTGCACCATCAAGGTAGTGACGTCGCGAGAGGCCTGCTACTACGTGATGACAAAGCGCCGCTAGGCGAGCACGGCTATAAATGGCTGCTTGTCTCTGCGGCAAACAACTGGGGTGGTGATTCAGGTAGGGTAGACGGAAAAAAGACAGACAAAATCCCTATTTTAGAAAGGGAAGCTTGGGCGCTTGAGAACCTCGACAACCTCATTGGGTATGCTCAATATCCCAGGGAAAATATGGGATGGATGGAAGCAGATAAACCTTGGCAGTTCCTTGCTGTATGCCTTGAGCTTCACATGGTCAAGTTTCATTTAGATTTCGGGCACCCTCTAGAAGAATACGAGTCAAACCTTGAAGTCTATCTTGACGGGACCTGTAACGGTCACCAGCATCTGGCTGCATTGACTAAAGATGAGACAATTGCTGCTCAAGTTAACCTCACGCCCAGCAAGTACCCCGCAGATCTCTACGGGTTTGTGGCAAGAAATGTATGGGCGGAGATCGAGAACAGATATCAAATGCTGTCACCTCAAAAAGTCCAGCTAGGTAAAGAGTACCTAGAAGAGCTTAACTCTTATAAAGAAGCTTATCACACAGCTAAGGGCAGTGATGCTAAGAATAAAACAAGAGCAGAGCTTATTGCTTTCAAAGAAGTCAATAAGAAACACTCTGACTATGCTGCTATCATCTTTTGGAGAGAAGTCAAAGACAGCAAAGAACGAAGGAAAGTCGTTAAGCGAAATGTAATGACTATTCCTTATGGAGCATCAGCTTACGGTCTAGGTGAGCAAATTATTCAAGACTCGAAGCGCTACGGTATCCCTTACTTGTATAATATAGAGTATAAGTTTGCGTCTTATCTGGGCAGACTGGTATACACTACTTGTACCAAGCATCTAGCACGTTCTATCGATCTCTTGAATCATTTTGAAGACTGTGGTAAAGAGGCTGAAATGCGTAATGACTATTTATCCTGGGTTGTACCTCTTACAGGGTTTCCTGTAACACAGCATTACATTGAAGGTAAAGTTAAAAAGACGTGGATACAATACGGGCCAAGAGAAGGTGAAAAGCTAAAGACTAATCAATACAGCAACACAAAGCAAGTCTTGCTGTCTTACTTGGAGCAGCCAATACCTTCCAGAAACAAGCAAGCGCAAGGTGCCGCCCCTAACATTATCCACAGCTTAGATGCAGCCCACCTTGCTTTCACGGTGGCTTCTTCTGATTATCCTATAACGACGATCCATGACTCTTTCGGCGCGCTAGCAGGGCACACTGAGTATTTGTACAAACACGTGAGAAGCACCTTTGTGTTTCTTTATGAAGACTTTGACCCGCTTAACTACATCTCTGAGTCGATTGATCTAGAAATCGATGATATTGATAGAGGCACTTATGAGGTCAAAGACACACTTGAATCGGAGTACGCGTTTTCATGATAATTTACAAAGGTAAAATAGAAGATATGCCAGGCAAATTGCCTAAAGATGTTGTGACAGAGATCAATAAACTTGTATTTGAGAGCGACATGAAACACCCTGTAAGAGATGTGCTAGGGGGTTATATCCACGTAATTCAAGAGAAAGAAAATCTTGCGCTCATTCAGTTTACCACGTTAACCAGTTCACCTTTTTGCGGGATTGAAAGCCTCAATGATATAGCCTTGGAGTATGTCAATCCGATGGGTGATAGTGAATATTTAATGGCGGTAAACACTATATGGACGGACGGGGCAAACTGCTTCTTCATCCCTAAGCGACTGTTGTCTGCTGAAGAAACTGAAAGACTAATGGACTTTGTTAACCCAGAGTAGCCAGGGAGCAAGCCATGAGAAGACCTACAAAAGAAGCGAAAAGCCAACAAGCATTACCGGCCAAAATTGGAATGCTATTTATTTTTAGAGTAATGATTCAAAAAAGGAATAACCATGATTATCAAGAATTGCCGAATTTTCTACGCGAAGTTAGACCCGAACCGACCTAATGCTCGTTACAGCAAAGACAATCCTCGCTGGGAAGTTCAACTGCGCACAACCGACCCTGAGCAACGCGAACTCTGGGCTGAGCAAAATCTTCACCCTAAATTAATGGTGCACAAGAAAGGTGACGAAGAGGGCATGCCACTCGTAGATGAAAACGGCAAGAGGCAATGGCGCGTCAACTTGAAGAAAAGCTCAACAGACAAAGACGGCAATAGAAAAGACCCTGTACAAGTCGTCAACGCTAAGCGTCAAGCTGTTGACCCTAGCACGATCGGCAACGGCTCTATTGCAAACATCCGTACATTCCAGTACGAATACACTCGCGATGATGAGACAAAGATCGCTAACGTTCTAATGGGCGTTCAACTTGTACATCACATTATCTACGAGCCTACGTTCGAAGACTTTGATGACGAAGGCGAAACGACTATTGAGGCAGCCCCAGAGAACGATGGCAGTGGAGGTCATAACGATGACGATGATGGTGATGACGGCGAGCATGATGTCTCGCCTTTACCTGATGACGATTTCGTACCTGACGCCACTTTGCCTCAGAGCGCGTCTGTGACTGCGCCTAGCGCTCCCAAGACACCTAAAGCACCAGGTGCTCCGAAGGCCAAAGCTGACTTCTAAGTCTAATTAACAGAACGGGTACTCAGCTAGGCTGGCCCGTTATCTAGAGGAAATGAAATGAGTGATAATGAAGAATTTACAGAAGGTCTCTCCGAGCAAAGCTTCAAAAAAGTTAGAGAACAAATTGACGCTTTAAGAGAAGAAGATGTGATAGCGCCAAGCGATTACTGCGGAGATCTAGAAAGAGAGCATCGTAAACAGCGTTTCATTAGAGCGATAGAGGGACTAAATAGGGCAATAAACAATAAGTCGATAATCACCGCCCCTACTCACGTGATCGCCGAACTAGAAGAGATTGCGGCAGACCGCAAAGAAGCAGAAAAAGCGTACTGGGCGAAGATCAATGAGTTACAAGCAGCGCGTGAGGGTAAAGAATTGGCAGAAGAAGAAGAAAGCAAGACTTTTGTGGACGCACTAGGAGAGAAGCTGGCTCGCTTCGACTCGCAACCAGAAGAAGATAAAAAGAGTAAAGGCGTCATAGGTGAACCAGGAGCAGCCGGTAAAGCGCACCTCAAAAGCCTAAAGAAAGAAAGAATTACTACTGTTCAAACATATGTAGAGGCTAATGGGTTACCCGAAGAGCGGCCCGAAGCCCCTGCGCACTACCAAGGATACATTCAAGATCGTCAATGGATCGATGTCATGGCTGATCTCCCTACATTTCGTGACAAAAGTAAGCTCGCCGCAGCGCTTGAATTGCAGATCAGAAAGTACTTAGACCGTCTTGGACAAAAAGACGCAAACCACCAAGAGCTCAAAAAAGCAAGATTCTACTTGTGCTACTTGATCATTCTAGCGGAATACGGTAAGCCTCTGGATGCAACGAACTTGAACGGGCTCTTAAAGACGCTAGACAGCCAAGTTTATAACATTATGTGGACTACTGAAAGACGCAGCAAATAAGGAGCAGTTATGGCTAGTTATGTTTTTGACATTGAAGCCAACGGTCTTCTAGTGTCTTGCACAAAGCTACATTGCGTAGTTCTTAAAGAGCTTGACAGTAAAGAGGTTTTTAAGTTTAGACCAAAAGAAGACGGTTGGGCGTACCGCCTGGAAGAAGCTGAAATCACTACAGGCCACAATGTCGTTGGCTATGACCTCCCCGCTCTCAAGAAACTGACAGGGTTTAAGTTGCCAGACAGTGTTAGAGTGCATGACACAGCGATTCTTTCGAAAGTCCTTAATTATCGGCGCTTCGGCTATAGACCTCACTCTCTGAAAGTCTGGGGTGAACACCTTGGTTTCCCTAAAATTGACTTTAATGAGTTTGAAGAATTCTCGGAAGAGATGCTTACTTACTGCGTTGGCGATGTTGAGCTTAACTATCTTGTGTACTATGCACTAGTAGATGAACTGCAGCGTGCGCTAACAACCAAGAAGGGCGAATACCTAAAGACATACATTAAAGCAGAACATGCGACAGCTGAGTGGTGCGCTGAGGCAGAGCTTAACGGCTGGCCTTTTGATGTTGAAGGTGCACTAGCGCTTAAGGAAGAGCTAGATGAAAAGATAGCTGTGTCCACAAAAGCCCTGGAGCCTAAACTAGGTCTCAAGATTATCGCTGTAGATAAAGTGAAAGGAGTAGTGCCTCCTAAGTCGCCCAAATGGACTAAAGAGGGCTTTTACTATGCTCACACAGCAAACTGGTTTGATATCGACCCTTGTGAGGGTCACCCTAGCATGAGTAGACCAATTGAAGGCGATTACTGTAGAATAGAAGTGGAGCCAGTGAAGTTAAGCTCACTGACCGACATGAAAGTCTGGCTAAATTCTGTAGGATGGGAACCGACTGAGTTCAACTACAAGCAAACCAGGGTTAATGGCAGGTTTGAAATGATACCTATGTCGCCTAAAATTACTGAAGAAAGCCTTGAGTTTCTTGGAGGTGACGGCAAGCTCTATCATGAGTTCCTAATGGTAAGTGCCAGGGTAAGTATCGTGAACACTTGGCTCGAAAGCTTTGATGAGAACGGTAATCTTCATGGAAGCTGTAATACTATCGGCACACCAAGCATGAGGGCAACTCATAAGACTATCGTGAATGTGCCCTCACTTGATTCAGCTTATGGTGCAGAAATGCGCTCACTTTTCCGATCAAAGGAAGGATGGAGGATTGTTGGCTGTGACTCTAAAGGTAACCAAGCTAGAGGTTTAGCGCACTACCTAGGGAATAAAGAGTATACTGACATTTTGCTTGAAGGTGACATTCACCAGTATAACGCGGATAAGCTTACAGATGCTTTGCACTCTTTAAATTACACAGTTGACGTTCTTATGGAGAAAGGTTTACCTGAAGGGCGTGTCCCAAGATCTGCAGCTAAGCGTGTATTCTATGCGTTACTGTTCGGTGCATCAGGGGCTAAGCTCTGGCTGTATATCTTCAAAGAAGTGAACGCAGAGAAAGGTAATAAACTCAAGAACGCTTTCCTTAGAGAAGTACCTGGATTCGATGGCTTAATTAAGTCGTTAAACAAGACTTTTTCTGTGACAGTAGCAAGAGGCCATGGGTATATCCCTTCGGTTGTAGGTAGTCGCGTATACGTGGATAGTCGCCATAAACTACTAGTGTACCTCTTACAGTCTTGTGAGAAGATAACTTGCGCTACAGCAGTTATGTTGGCTATGGAGCAATTCAAAAAAGAAGGAATACCTTATATTCCGCTAATATTCATGCACGATGAGTTCCAAGTAATGGTGCCAGAAGAACATGCTGAGCGCGTTGCTAAGATAGGCGCGTGGGCGTTTAAGAGAGGACCAGAGCTATATGGAATAAACATCATGGATGGTGACAGCAACATCGGCAATACATGGAAAGAGACACATTAATCTACTGTCAGATAACAGTCAAATAAAGGACAATGATATGGCACATTTGATTATAGACGACCCTGCTGTAGCGCTAGGGATGGCGCATCAAGACTTAGAAACAGCGCTAGACGATGCAGGTCTTTACTACGACGATATTGTAGGGTACGGGAACTACATCCTAGATGTTGAAGGCTTTGACCCTGAAGACAAAGAGAGGATAAGTGAGATTATAACCAATGTCTACAAAAGCTATGGCATATCTTCTGTAGCTTTCGCCCCTTTTGATAAAGAGAGTTTTGGAGAAGACGACGTATTCAGGCCTTCTGCAACGGTCAGTCAAACTGATAAAATGACTGCGGCGCTCTTAGCGACTTTAGAAGAAGAAAATATAACAACCTTTGAAATCAAAAGAGAAGTTGAACACTAAGCAAACAAGGAAACTCAAAGCATGGACAGATTAGATTTACTTAGAATCAAACTTATGGAAGAATGCGCTGAAGTCTCTCAGGCTACAAGCAAATGCTTGCGCTTCGGAAATGAGCACGCCCAGGAGCCTGGCGGGAGAGTAAACATAGATCGCCTAAGAGACGAAGTATTAGATCTTTTTGTGGCGCTTGAAGCAATTCGCAATGAAGGCTTTGACTTGTTCCCTAACTTCTCAGACCCTCGTGTGCAAGAAAAGATGCAACGACTAGAGCACTACATGGAGATATCAAAGAGACATGGACAAATGACACCCCATGAATTTGCGCGCCAGTTTGACCAGAGGATAGAACCCTCATGAAAACTATCGCATTAATTGATGGCGACATTCTTGTGTATTACGCTGCATACGCTGCCCATGGCCGGTATGTAAAAAGATACCATGCACAAGAGACCAAAGAACATGGCAGACCTGTCATGCATCTAGATGAAAACGGAAACAAGCTTGTTCTTGAGGTCAAAGAAAAAGACAAAGCTGAATGTCTCATGGAGTGTGTCACGCTTTTTGAAGAAAAGGTCAATGAAGTCTTAGAGAAACTGTTTACTGAAGACTACAAGATTGCCATAAAAGGTAAGACAAACTTTCGCGATGACTTCTATGATGACTACAAGATGCCGCGCCATAAGCAAGCAAAGAAAAGCCCCGTATCTGCTCTTGCAAGCGACCTAAGAGAAGTGCTCTCAACAATGGGCGGCTTCGTGGAGCGTGCAGTAAACAGTGAAGCTGATGACCTCCTTCGTATATGGCATGGGGAAATTGTAGAAAAAGGTGTTGATCAGCCTATTATCTGTACTGTAGATAAAGACTTGAAATGCATACCTGGTCTCCACTACCATCTTAAGACCCAAAAGGTTGTGGAAGTAGATGAACATGAGTCTCTTCGTATATTTTATAGTCAACTCCTTTCAGGTGACTCTGTAGACAATATACCTGGTTTACCTAAAATAGGGCCAATAACAGCTGACAAGTTAGTCTGCACAGCTCAAAGCGAAGAAGAGCTACAAGAGATCGTGGTAAGCAACTATATCGCGAAAATGGGGATGGAAGATTGGCTTGACTGGTTGAAGTTTAACGGTAGCCTTCTGTACATCCTTAAAACACATGATGACAAATTTGACCCAGAAGAATGGGAAGTTGTGAAGGAGATACTATGAGATTTACAATTCCAGGAACACCTGCAGGGCAGCTTGATGTGATCGCTGCAAGGACGTCTGGAGGCAAGTCAGTAATTGCGCCTCTTACAAACGGTATATGGAAGTTTGATGTACAAATGGATCCAAAAAAGTATGTAGGCTTCATTTATCTTATTGTTGATCCTTTCATGGGCCGCTTCTATCTCGGTAAGAAGAACTACTTAAGTAGACGTGGTAAAAACAAAGGGCAGCAGCTTGGATGGAAAAATTACAAGTCATCTTCCAAGTCTATCCTTGCAATGCTTGAAGAGCGGCCTTTAGAAGACTTTTCGTTTTACTGCCTAGATCAGTACATGACACAAGGCGGGCTAGGCCACGCAGAAACTTGGTCACTCTGTGTAGTAGAAGCGCTAACAACTGAAGAGTGGTATAATCGACTCATTAATAAGGTCAGTTGGAACGTCAAAGAAAAAGTTACAGAGAAACATAAGAGTAGGCTCGGTGAGCTTATCGGCAAACAAATCATAGGAGCAATTTAATGAGAAACCTGATGCAGCTATTTACTGTACTGTTTTGTGTTTCAGGGCTAGTGATAATGAACTTCCAGCTGATAGTGTTCTTTGTTGAGCAGACTATCAGTCCTACGTGGGTCGCTGCGGGAGTTATACTGTTCATCAACGGTTTAATGACCGGCTCTACTCAGTTGAAAGGAGGCAAGAGTGGCTGAAACTAAACTTCTCCCTGAAAGACACTCTTGTCCTAAATGCGGATCATCTGATGCACGAAGAGCATACAACACAGGAGGCTCTTACTGTTTCTCTTGTAAGGCGCTTTTTGAGAGTGAAAGAGAAGTTGAAGAAGCTACTAAGAACAGACCTGGGATACCGAAGGCACCTAAACCTAAGCTACAGTACCAAGGTAAACTACCAAGCGTAGAAGAGATCAAAGGGTACTTAGGCGGTGCGCTTGAAGATAGGAAGATCTCTGCTGAGATCATGGAAGCCTTCGGAGTAAAGCTAGGCTACAACGATAGCGGCACCGTGAACGCTCATTACTACCCTTATGGTAAAGAAGCGTACAAAATGAGAAGACTCCCTAAAGATTTCTTCTGGTGTCCTGCTATAGCTAAAGGCGAACTCTTCGGTAGGAACGTAGCGTTTACTGGCGGGAAGCGAAGAATAACAATCGTTGAGGGCGAGATAGATGCTCTCAGTATTGCTCAAGCAGGTTACGAAGAATACGAAGGTAAGATTTACCCTGTTGTGTCAATACCTTCGGCGTCTGATCTCAAGCCTTTGCTTGCTAATCGGGAGTGGCTCAGGTCATTCGAAGAAATTATTATCTTTTTTGACAATGATGAGCCAGGCCAAGTAGCTGCTAAAGATGCTGCTAAAATACTTGGTGCAGATAAGGTTAAGTTTCTTATCACCCCTCGTAAAGACGCAAATGATATTCTTGTAAAAGACGGTACTAAAGAGCTCACTAGAGCTATCTTTAACGCTGAAAGGTATGTACCTAGTGGCATCATCAAACGAGACGATGTATGGCTACAGCTTGAAGAGTACAATAATATCCAGTCACTGCCTTACCCTCCTTGTCTAGAGGGACTTAATCAGAAGATCAAAGGAATTAGGTTCGGTGAGATCGCTCTATTTGTCTCCGGTACAGGCTCAGGCAAAAGCACGATGCTTAGAGAGATTATGCTGCACCTAAGAGACGTTACAGACGACAAAATTGGCATCATAGAGCTGGAAGCATCCCCTGCAGAGACAGCAAGAAAACTTGCAGGGATGGCGCTGGAGAAGAACCCCGCTAAAGAAGAGATACCTATTAAAGAGCTTAGCGTTGGTTTTGAAAAAGTCTTCGGTACCATCGGAAGCAACGATGATGAGCGCATCATAATCTTAGACCACCAAGGCTCTGTTGATGATAGCGACCTCATGGAAAAGCTGGAGTACATGGCGGTGATGGGTTGCAGATATCTTTTCATTGACCACATTACAATCCTGGTCTCAGAGGGTGCAGGCAGGCTTAGTGGTAATGAAGCGCAAGACAAGGTGATGAACGACCTCCTCCGTCTATGTAAAAAACACAACGTGTGGGTAGGTCTCGTGTCCCACTTAAGAAAGACCCCAAGTAGTAGTGAATCCAAGACTTTTGAAGAGGGTAAGATGCCTACACTTGATGATATCAGAGGTTCAGGTTCGATAAAGCAAATCTCGTTTGACATTATAGGGTTTGCTAGAAACATGCTGGCTAAGACTACAAAGACAAGAAACTCTATCTACTTGTCAGTTCTTAAATCCCGCTATACCGGTCTCACAGGTTCCGTGGATGGCTGCTTATATAGCTATGATACAGGTAGACTTTCTTTGCGCACCACAAAGACAGATGGTGATGAAGACTGTGCAGAGTTTGAAGACGAATCTCATACTATCACTGAATTACAATAAAGGAAACTCCATGAAAGAAAACTTTAGCCCCGTCATAGGACATAACGCGCCAGAGACACCTTGGTCAACAGTAGGCTATCTCACCTTTAAGCGTACGTATGCTCGTAAACTAGACGGCGATCTCCCTCAAGATGCTCCTACAGAAGAGTTCGAAGATACAGTATCACGTGTAATTGAAGCATGCGATGAGCAGCTTAATTGCGGCTTTACACTCACCGAAGAGCAAGAGCTTGCAAAACACTTGTTAGGTTTAAAGTTTGCAGTGGCCGGTCGATTCATGTGGCAGTTAGGTACAGCTACGGTAAATCGCCTAGGCTTAGCTTCCTTGCAGAACTGTGCAGGGACACTGGTAGATGACCCTATACGTCCTTTTACTTGGACCATGGACATGCTAGCTGTAGGCTCTGGTGTAGGTTACAATATTCAACGTGAGCATGTCAACAAGATTCCTCCCGTAAAGACCCACTTTAAAGCACCCACAAGAGTTGATGATGCAGGTGCAGATTTCATTATCCCTGACAGCAGAGAAGGCTGGGTTCACCTTCTAGGTAAAGTGCTTAAAGCCGCTTTCTTGTCTACACCAGATAAAGGGCACTTCACTTTTAGTACTCAGCTCATTCGCGGTAAAGGCGCGCCTATTAAGGGCTTTGGTGGAGTAGCATCCGGCCCTGAAGATCTTGTATGGGGCATCAACGAAATTAGCAAAGTGCTCATTAGGCGGAAGGGTCAAAAGATACGTCCTATTGATGCTCTTGATATTATGAATATCATCGGTCACATCATTGTTGCAGGTAATGTCCGCAGGTCAGCGCAAATTGCCATTGGTGACCCTGATGATAAAGAGTTTCTCCTTGCAAAGCGCTGGGATCTCTATGGTGATGCCATCCCTCAGTGGCGCTCGATGAGTAATAATAGCGTAGCTTGCGATGACATCAAAATGCTAAGCGACTATTTCTGGGATACTTACAAGGGTAACTGTGAGCCATATGGCCTTATTAACCTACGTTTGGCGCAAACAGAAGGACGTACAGGCGAGACACAATACCCTGATCCACGGGTAGTTGTATTTAACCCTTGCGCGGAACAATCTCTTGAAGACAAAGAAACATGTTGTCTTGCAGAAGTGTTTCTGCCTATGATTGACAGCTATGAAGAGCTACTGGATGTACTTGAGTACGCTTATCGGATATGTAAACATTCGCTAACACTTAAGTGTCATCACTTAGACACAGAAGAAGTAGTGCACCGTAACATGCGCATGGGTATTGGCATGACAGGTGTACTTCAAGCTACAGAAAAGCAACGGTCATGGTTGTCTGATGCTTATTTGTACTTACGAGAATTTGATAAGAATTATTCAAAAGAAAACGGTCTCCCTCGCTCAATAAAGTTAACAACGGTAAAACCTTCAGGTACGTTGTCATTGTTGCCAGGAGTAACCCCAGGGATTCACCCTGCGTATGCTCATTATATGTATAGACGTATCCGTATTGCAGCTGGACACCCGCTAATCGCCACGTGTAAAAAGGCAGGCTACCCTGTAGAGTATGAGAAGAATATGGACGGGACAGATAACTACGGCACGGTCGTGGTCACATTCCCGTTCTCTCACCCAGAAGGCACTACAGTAGCAGCAGATATCACAGCTATTAGTCAGCTCAACGAGGTTGCAAGGATGCAAGCTGAGTGGTCTGATAACAGTGTAAGTTGCACCGTCTATTACAACGAAGAAGAATTACCTGAGATCATCGAGTATCTCAAAGAAAATTACTCAAGCAAGCACAAGACTCTGTCTTTCTTGAAACCTTTAGGTCATGGCTTTGCCCAGACGCCTTTGGAAGAAATCACTAAAGAAGTCTACGATCAACTCGTCAGCGCCACCA
>Ga0306872_100193_pt1 | contig 26448 bp, 24 predicted proteins | sample AntRauMeHopE1498_FD_190455 | JGI IMG/M metagenome (GOLD analysis project Ga0306872, IMG submission 190455) | Saline lake microbial communities from Rauer Islands, Antarctica - Metagenome Hop E1 #498 (v2) (version 2) | ecosystem: Environmental > Aquatic > Non-marine Saline and Alkaline > Saline ...
CATAAAACCATAGCCTTTGAAGAAATAGCAGGGAAAGGCGCAAAGCAACTTACCTTTAATCAAATTGAACTAGAGCTTGCTGCTAAATATGCCGCTGAAGACGCCGACATCACTCTACGCTTGTATTTGACGCTCAAAACATTGCTTGAAGCACAAAGTGGGCTCTCAGATTTACTCAATGACATAGAAATCCCACTGTCGAGTATTTTGGCAACCATGGAGCAAACAGGCGTTTATATTGATTCGCAAAAGCTTGGGCAACAAAGCCAAGATCTCGCCAAACGCATTATGGAGCTTGAACACCAAGTCCACGAACTTGCGGGTGAAAGTTTCAATTTAGGCTCTACAAAACAGCTGCAGCATATTTTGTTTGAAAAACTGGCGCTGCCGGTCAAGAAAAAAACGCCTAAAGGCGCGCCCTCTACATCAGAAGAAGTATTGCAAGAACTTGCCCTAGAATATGAACTCCCCGCATTAATTATGCAGTTTAGAGGGCTCATCAAACTTAAAAATACCTATACCGACAAGCTACCGCGGATGATCAACTATCGCACCAATCGCGTGCATACATCTTATCATCAGGCCGTTACCGCCACAGGCAGGCTGTCTTCAAGCGATCCAAATTTACAAAACATTCCTATTCGCACCCCAGAAGGTCGCTTGGTTAGACAAGCTTTTGTTGCTCGCAGTGGCTATAAAATAGTCGCGGCGGATTATTCTCAAATTGAACTGCGCATTATGGCGCATTTAAGCAAAGATAAAGGCTTGCTAGACGCGTTCTCTAAAGGTTTAGACGTGCACAAGGCAACCGCCGCAGAGGTGTTTGGTGAATCACTTGACGCGGTCACCGATAATCAAAGACGCAGCGCAAAGGCAATCAACTTTGGGCTTATTTACGGCATGTCAGCCTTTGGTTTAGCCAAGCAATTGGGCATTCCTCGCTACGATGCTCAAAATTACATGGATAAATATTTTGACCGCTACCCCAGCGTACTGACCTACATGGAATCTACCCGCAAAGGCGCAAAAGAAACGGGCTATGTAACAACCGTATTTAACCGGCGCTTATATTTGCCTGACATTAATGCCACCAACGGCCTACGCCGAGCAGGTGCTGAGCGTGCCGCAATAAACGCGCCAATGCAGGGCACCGCAGCAGATATTATTAAAATTGCGATGATTGCGGTAAGCGATTGGATAAAAGATTTAGACGAACCATCGCACGTTATCATGATAATGCAGGTTCACGATGAACTAGTATTTGAAATTAAAGAAGATAAAGTAGCAGAGTATGTTAAAAAAATAAATAAGCTTATGGAAAACTGCGTAAAACTTGATGTACCATTAGTGGTAGAGGCAGGCGTTGGCGATAACTGGGATGAAGCTCACTAATAAGATCACTTAAGGGTATGGCCGTCATAGCGATTTTACTAGTAGTGTTAGCCAAAGCGCAAAGCAGTGCAGCCTTGACAATAGAGCAGTAAGTGCGAACAAATGCTAATTTTATTTTTTAATTATCTGGGAACTTTTAGTATGGCAAGACGCTCATAGTAGTGTGTGTTGTTTTTCCCTGAGAATTGCCCCGCTTTGTGTGTGAACGGGGCATTTTTTTTAACCTTCTGCATATTCCTTATTTTGTAAGCTTTCTTGGTAACCGTTTACTCTCTTACAGCAGACTTATTTGGTATTTGAAGCCACTGAGATACTTTGCTTTCAACCTCCAAAAGACCTAATCCGTTGAGCGATGAAAATACGTTGACGGTAACATCGCCATTAAAAGCAATACAGGCTTCACGCACCATTAATAACTGGCTATTACGCTTACCCGATTTCAATTTATCGGCTTTGGTCAAAAGGATTAACACAGGCAAATTTGCACTTACCGCCCAATATACCAGATCTTGATCAAGATCTTTTAGCGGATGTCGAATATCCATCAACACAACCAGACCCTTTAGACATTCTCGTTTTTGCAAATACTCTCCTAAAGACTTTTGCCATTTCAGCTTCATCTCTAAGGGGACTTTTGCGTAACCATAGCCGGGAAGGTCAACAAGTCTTCGTTCATTGTCTAACTCAAATATATTAATTAATTGAGTACGCCCAGGTGTTTTACTGGTACGCGCTAGATTTTTCTGACGCGTTAAGCGATTAAGCGCGCTAGATTTACCTGCGTTTGAACGACCGGCAAAGGCAACTTCACCGCCCTTAAACGGGTCGAGGTGAGAGATATCAGGAGCACTGGTGAGAAATTTTGCAAGGGTAAAATAAGACATAAGTAATAAAATAAGTTAAATAAAGACTAAACAGGCGTTAAGTTTACACCTAAAGCATGACTTTGTTTGATGTAAATCCATAGTATTATGAAGGAAATGTTTTTTTAGAGCATTATTTGTGTAAAATATCGGGCTATCACAACTGGTGATCAGTTAAACCTCACTTTTAGAGAGCGTAAGTATGAAAAAATATTGTTTAATCTTAGCTTTATTCGTAGCCACCACCGCTATGGTGCAAGCAAAGGGCGACGCAGAAGCTGGAAAAACAAAGATGTTAGTGTGCGCAGCATGTCACGGCACTGACGGCAACAGCGTTATCCCTATGAATCCAAAACTGGCCGGTCAGCATCAAGGTTATTTGGTCAAGCAACTTCAAGAATTTAAGCTCGCATCGCAAACAGGCGGTAAAGAAGGACGCAACAACGCTATTATGAATGGTCAAGCGATGATGCTTAGTGAGCAAGACATGTACGATCTTTCTGCTTATTTCTCAAGTCAAGATCTAAAAATTGGTGAAACGCCAGAAGATGTTATTGCACGCGGTGAAGCACTTTACCGCGGCGGCGACTCTGCACGTGGTATCGCAGCTTGTATTGCATGTCACGGCGGTGATGGCAAAGGGATGAACCTTGCTGGGTTTCCCGTTATTAGTGGCCAACACGCTACCTACACTAAAACACAGCTTGAAATGTTTCGCTCGGGCGAGCGTCATAATGATTTAAACGGTATGATGCGTGGCGTAGCGGTAAAACTAACAGACGAAGATATTTCTGTGCTTTCTCAGTATTTAGAAGGTCTTTATTAATTTATTTGTAAAATTATTGTTAAAAATGTTGTAAATAATATTTATATGGGTATTATCACCTCACTTGCAAAGCAAGACAAAGACCGTAAGAGTTAAGTCTAAAGCTTATTAAGTAATACTAAAAAATAATAATGCGTAAGGGAAGACCGAAAACAAGTTCGCTATCTTGCTAATAATAATAAAAAGAAAGCGTAGCATTGAACATAGCACATGAGGTGCTAATATGGGAGAGGTGTCTTAAGACGCTCATTCAATAAAGGTGATAACTTCGGTTATCGCCTTTTTTCTTGTTCGTTTTTTAAGCAATGCCCTTATAATTAGTTATTCTTTTGAAAGTCCGTTTAAACCCCACACTCATTAACGAACACATTCTTTGTTGTATTGCTTGGCGTAAGGTATAATCAGCGAAAACCTATTCAAACTTACAACTAATCACTTAACATGCTAAGGCGTGTTAAATCGAGAATACAATGCCACGAAAAAAATCTAGAACTGAAGACCGTATTGCTATACCAAAGTCTAAAGTGCCACGCATCAACACCACGGTTGAAAAACCAAAAACTAAATCAGGTAATAAATCGGGTACCCGTCAGCAACTCGCTGAAGCGATACTCGCATCTAACAAAAAACGCAGTCAAGACCCGCGTTCAGGCAGTAAAAAGCCTATTGATTTAGCAAAGTATGCAAAAGATGGTCAAGATCCACTTAGCACTCACGGCAAAATAACGTCTAATCTTAGCGCCACTGAAAATATAAAATATAAAACGCCACAGGCCGAGTTAAACGCGATCGAAGCCGATAAAGAGCTTGAGGGTTTGCTCGAAAAACAAGAGGGGGAGATCTTGACCTCCTGGGAGCAGGCCTATGTTGACAAAATGACAGCACGATACCGAGTACTTTGCGAACTACTGGGCATAGACGTTGACGACTACAACGAAGATGAGCTTAATGAAAATAAAAAAGAAGATGATCCATTTGCTAATTTAGACGCAATAAAGATTGACGATTTTAAGGATTAATCTTTTTATATGACTATAAATATAATTTTAGTAACAGCGGGCGTCGTCGTCATTATGGGATTAGCAGTATATGCGTTTCGATTAATGTCACGGGTGAAATCTCAGCAAGACAAACAGCAGGCAGTGCGCATGAAGCGCGTTGCCTCAATGCAGTCGTCTATTCAAACAATCGCATTTGCGATGCAGCAACAGCAGTGCGATTTATCAGAAGGGGTTATTCGTATTTGTAGACTTCTTGAAGCCATGCCCGTAGTTCCGCATCCTGACTATGCCAAAGAGTTTCCCCACATTCACGAGCTATTTGAAAAAGTCAAAACCTATCCTACTCATGAAGCACGCTCTTTATTAACTAAAGCGCAACGACGAGAGCAAGACAAGGAACGCCAAGAAATCGAAAGTCAGTTAGAGAGTAAAATTCTTACAGAAACTGAAGCATTACGAAAACTCGAAGTCGCCTAAACAGTACCGGCGGCAATTCGCGTGTTTCACCTCTTTTACGCCTGCACTTAGCCATTTGCTGCTTAGCAGAATGTCTCAAATCGAGGTATATTCGCGTATTCCTCGATATTACTACGATTGTACGTAATAATACTCATCGTCCATTTTTTACTATTTAAGCAACTACTAAGGCTAAAGACTGTTAAGGCTATGCAAAACTACGATTTGAACACCTTCCAAGGGTTAATTTTGGCATTACAGGATTACTGGGCGCAGCAAGGTTGCGTTATTATACAACCCTTAGATATGGAAGTAGGTGCTGGCACCTTTCACCCTATGACGTTTTTACGCTCATTGGGTCCCGAACCCATGAACAGCGCTTATGTCCAGCCTTGCCGGCGCCCTACCGACGGCCGCTACGGCGAAAACCCTAACCGCTTACAGCATTACTATCAGTTTCAAGTAATGATGAAGCCCTCTCCGAGCAATCTTCAAGAACTGTATTTAGGCTCATTAAAAATGCTTGGTTTTGACCCTTTAGTGCACGATATTCGTTTTGTTGAAGATAATTGGGAGTCACCTACCTTAGGCGCGTGGGGTTTAGGCTGGGAAATTTGGCTAAACGGCATGGAAGTTACACAGTTTACCTACTTTCAGCAGGTTGGCGGCATTGAGTGCAAACCCGTTACCGGAGAAATCACCTACGGACTTGAGCGTTTGGCTATGTACATGCAGGGCGTTGACAGTATTTACGACTTAGTCTGGACGCAAGGACCTTTTGGCAAAGTAACCTACGGCGATGTTTTTTTACAAAACGAAAAAGAGCAGTCTACCTACAATTTCGAATATGCCGATGTAGGCTTCATGTTCACCACCTTTGATGAATGTGAAAAGGCCAGTAAATTGCTGATTGAGAAAAAGCTACCCTTGCCTGCTTATGAACAGGTAATGAAAGCCTCGCACGCATTCAACATGCTCGATGCTCGCCATGCAATTTCGGTAACCGAGCGCCAAGGTTATATTCTACGCGTAAGAACACTGGCAAAGGCCTGCGCGCAAATGTATTTTGAGACCCGCGAAGCTTTGGGTTTTCCATTGTGCAAGTCTCAGGAGCTATAACCATGACCAACGTAAAAACACATACTTTGTTGGTCGAATTAGGCTGTGAAGAACTACCCCCTAAGTCTCTTAAGCAATTGTCGGATAGTTTCGCGGCGAATTTAGCGCAAGAACTTAACAAATTAGGCTTTGCCTTTAAAGAGTGTATTCCATTTGGTGCGCCGCGCCGATTAGCCGCAGCATTCACATATTGTGCGCGCAAGCAAAGTGACAAACAGGTAGAAAAGCGCGGACCTGCGGTGTCTGTAGCCTTTGACAGCGAAGGTAAAGCAACTCCTGCAGCATTAGGCTGGGCCAAAGGCAATGGTATTACAATTAATCAAGCCCAGCGCCTCAAAACCGATAAGGGAGAATGGCTTGTGTACAAAGCGCTTGTGCCGGGTCAAAGCCTCGATACACTATTACAAGGCGCCTTGGAGCGTACAGTCAAACAACTGCCAATTCCAAAAGCAATGCGCTGGGGAAGCAGTGATATTGAATTTATACGCCCCGTGCACACTTTGTGTGTAATGTATGGTCATGAAGTGCTTAACTTAAGTCTGCTAGGTCTTGAGTCTAGCAACGTAGTATCAGGGCACCGATTCCATGGCGATAATGTCGTCAGTTTGGACCATGCAGACAAATATGTGTTACTAATGAAGCAACAGTTTGTGCTAGTTGACTATAACAGCAGAATGCGCGCTATTGAAGATCAGTTAATTGCGCAATCTACTGCATTAAACTTAACACCCGATTACGATAAGGCGCTACTTGAGGAAATATCGTCATTAGTGGAGTGGCCTGTGGTACTTCAAGCTGAATTTGAACCCGTTTTTTTAGAGGTACCCAAAGAAGCTTTAATATATACCATGAAGGACGACCAAAAATATGTACCTTTGCTAGATACAGAAGGTCAACTGTCGTCTACTTTCCTGTTTGTGTCCAACATTGAAAGCAAAGATCCTGCGCAAATTGTGGCGGGTAACGAAAAAGTTATTCGCCCAAGGCTGTCAGATGCAAAGTTCTTTTTTGATGCGGATAAAAAAACCACGCTTGCAGATAAAGCCGGTAAGCTAAACACTATTTTGTTTCAAAAAGAACTGGGAACAGTGGCTGAGAAATCTGCTCGTGTAATGCAAATAACGCAAGCCATTGGCGCACTTATTCACGCTAGTGAGCAAGACCTCCACGATGCTGCGCGCGCTGCTACCTTAGCCAAAGCTGATCTAGTCAGCAATATGGTCATGGAATTTCCGAGTGTTCAAGGGGTTATGGGCTATTACTATGCCTTGCACGATGGTGAAAATGAAAATGTAGCCAAAGCGATTAAAGAACAATACTTGCCTCGTTTTGCTGGCGACGAGCTTCCTCAAACCACGTCAGGCATGCTGGTGTCATTGGCTGAGAAATTAGATACCTTAGTGGGTATTTTTGGCATAAACAAATTACCAAAAGGTGACAAAGACCCCTTCGCATTACGCAGAAGCGCCATTGGTATTTTACGCATCCTTCTGTCGTTTAATATTAATGTAAGCTTAAGCGAAATTGTGAGCAAAGTGGCTGGCTTATTTGGTAATAAGCTCAGTAATAAAAAGGTTGAAGCACAAGTGGTAGCGTTTCTACTTGACCGTTTAAAACCTTTTTACGCCGACTTAAACATTAACGCCGACATTGTAAGCTCGGTACTGTCAAGCGAGACCAAACAGTCCCTTAGCGATATTAACCAACGTGTAATGGCGGTAACAGAATTTGCCAAGACCGACGTTGCTGAAAGCTTGGTAAAAGCAAACAAACGAGTGGCTAATATTCTGGATAAGAACGGCATAAATTTGGATAACATTGCAAACATAAACCAAACATTGTTTGAAGAACAAGAAGAACGGGCTTTGTATGCGAACTATGCAGCCGTTATGGAAAATTTACCGCAGCTTGTTGAGCAAAGTAACTACACCGAAGTACTCACCCAGCTTTCGTCGCTCAAAACCAGCCTAGACGATTTCTTTGATAAGGTCATGATTATGGCTGACAATGAAGCCGTTAGAGCGAATCGCATTGCGCTGATTTCGCATATTCGTAAGCAGTTCTTATCGGTTGCCGACATTTCGGTATTAAACTTTTAAATAATGAGATAACAACTGTAATGTATGCAAGATTAATAAAATTCACCGCGGTACTCATAGCCCTTCAGGTGCTGACAGGCTGTGCTTCATCAGGCTCTTCTGACTTTCTTAAACAAGCAGAGCAAAAAGATTATTCAAATATGTATTTGCGCGGCGTATTCAACTGGTGGGAAGTAGATGAAGCCTTTAAGCTAGTGCAAAGTAGCAACAATAGTTATGCAGTGACTATAGAGCTTATTGCAGATGGACAACCTTACGACTTTAAAGTAGCAGACAATAGCTGGAGCATGCCTTTAAACTGCGGCAGTGAATTCGACGCAGTGCCTATAGAACTGAATAAAGCAGTTGAGTTGATGTGCACAAGCGACTCACTTAACCTTAAATTCACACCCGCCCAAACCGCCATGTATCGATTTATTTTAGATATTTATAATAACAGTGAACCTAAACTTGTAATAGAAAAAATGGATTGAATATTAATAATAGACATTAAGGACGCCACCTTGAGTGAATTTCAAATACAAAAAGACAACATTACCAAGTCACGCATCATTGATAATGACTTAAGTGCCCAGGTCTTACAAACGGGTCAAGTGTTGGTTAAAATTGACAAGTTTGCCCTTACCGCGAACAACATTACCTACGCAGTTGTTGGTGAACTAATAGGTTATTGGCAGTTCTTCCCGCCGCATTCACTTAATTTTAAGGGCGACACCTTAGACACAGACGGTTGGGGAATACTGCCTGTATGGGGCTTTGCTGATGTAGTGAAGTCAAATTGTACCGAGGTACCCGTTGGCGAACGAGTATTCGGCTACTTTCCGCCTGCATCTCATTTAATTCTAAGCCCAATAAAAGTAGGTAAAACTAGCTGGTTCGATGCTAGTAGCCATAGAAGTCAGTTGCCCGTCGCATACAATGTATATCGCAGGGTAGTATTTGAGACTGCTTACAACAAAGCCGATGAAGATGACCGCATGTTGTTTTTCCCCTTGCATATAACATCGTTTGCCTTATTTGATTACTTTCAAGAAAATAGTTGGTTTACCGCCAAACAGCTAGTCATGCTCAGTGCCTCGAGTAAAACGAGCACGGGCTTGGCCTACGGTATGCAACATTATGCGAGCACGCAATCTGATGATAACAGTAGAACACCCTCGTTAGTTGCGCTAACGTCGACCAGCAACGTTGATATGGTAAATAACATGGCCGTTTACGATGCCGTGTTAAGCTACGACGACATTGCGAAAATAGACAATACTATTTCCACTCTTATTGTGGATATGTCGGGCAATGTAAAGGTTTTGAGCGCGCTACATAAGCACCTTGGCGATAACATGAAGTTTTGTTCGAACGTTGGCGTCACCCACAGACAAGAACGCGGCAAAAGCGATGACATTATAAAAGAGCGAAGTGAATTCTTTTTTGCTCCTTCGCAAATTCAAAAACGCCTTCAAGAATGGGGACCACAGGTATTTGAACACAAAAGTCGTGAATACTTAGCGGTATCGATAAGCAAAAGTAGACATTGGTTAAATATGACTGATGTTGACGGACTTGATGGTATGCAGGCTATTTTTGAAGAGGTGTGCAACGGCAAAATAGCCGCCGACACCGGTCTTATTATACGCATGCCTGACTAGAGTTGTGTAACGCTTACTCCCGCATGTTCTTTTAGGCGTTTTATCAAATGGTCGTTTAGTGCACTTGCCGGCGTCCAAAAGCCGCCTGCTACATCGGGTACGTCGTTGGCCAAGCATAGCGCTGCTTGACTTAGCATTTTGGCTGTTGAACCGTAGCCAGGATCGCGATCACCCTCAACTTTTATCACTAATTCGTCGCCGTTAGCAAGCTGTGAATAAAATCGCATATCAAACATACCGTTTAATTGCTCATCTTCACTGGGTCCTTCGCCGGGTTTAGCTAATACATGTTTAGCCATCAAATTGCGTACAGGCGATACACTGGCCGCTAGCATGAAACCTCCTAACCCAATCGTGAACGTCCACGCTTGAAAACCCGTTTTGGCACTCATGGCTTCATCATATCTAAACCCTGTGCCGTATTGGTCACTTAACAGTGAATTAGTTCGATGCACTATCCTTTCGTTTATAGCTGCCATTACAAATGGCATAGTCCACATCTTTAAACTTTTGTCGAATTCAGCTTTTTTATGACTTTTTTGGCGGACTTTATAACTATGCCCAGATGTACAAAGCGCATAGGGGTTTGTGAGCAGTTTGCGCAGTGTCGGATTTTCTTTGGCTTCCTTAAATATATTGAGCATGCTAGCAATAGTGCCACCTGATGCTGCGCCTTTCACTTTTCGAACACGCATTTTAATTTGACCAGCAGGTTTGCCTGTTTTTTCCACGGCAATTTTTTGTAACGCATACACACCAATGTCGGAAGGTATTGAATCAAAACCCGCGCTATTAATAATACGCGCACCCGAAGCTTTAGCCTGTTCTTCATATTTATCAAGCATTGCTCTAATCCATTGGGGTTCGCCGGTTAAATCACAGTAATCTGTACCGTTAGTTACACAGGCTTTTACCATCATTTCGCCATATAAGGCGTAAGGTCCTACTGTTGTTATTATTACTTTGGTTTTACGCGAAAGTAGACTAAGCCCTTCAAAGTTGCTAGCCTCAACTATAAAGTGAGCTATATCATTGATATTATGTTTGTTTTTGAGCGCAAGGAGCTTTTTTTCGTTTCGTCCAGCAATAGCCCAAGTAATTGCCTCGTTGTTATAACGTGCCGTTTTTTTTGCAGTGTAGTGCGTTAAATATTCAATTAGAATTTGGCCTACAAAAGAGGTAGCACCGTACACAATAATGTCAAATTCGCGTGCTTGTTTAGTCATTTTAAAGGCCTCTTTCTTTAATTTATTTTAACAGCAGTATACTGTATTTGGCCGGAAAAATCCGTACTATCCAATCCATAAGCTTTGCATCGAGCCCAATCAGTATGTGCGTTTTGTTGTTAAGTATTTCGTTTACAATAATATTAGCGGTTTTAATAGGCGTCATTATAAGCTGTTTTTTGAAGGTCTTCATCTCTTGCTGGCGTATGTTTTCGTTTCTTCCATCAAGGTGTATAGCGTTATTAGCGATGGCTGTATTAATGCCGCCTGAATGAACTACGCACACTGTCACATGAGGGAAGTCTGCTAACGCTTCCATTCGCAATAATTCTGTTAAGCATCTTACAGCAAACTTTGAAGCGCAGTACGCGTTTAGCTTTCCTATAGAGCTTACACCAAGTATTGGGCTTATATTAATGGCTTAAGCCTGTTGTTTGGTTTTTATTCAGGCAAGAAGATCTGCGTACCAAACAACACTCCATAAAAGTTAATATTCATTGCGCATGTAAAATCTTCTTCTAGGATAATGTTAAATTTTATCAGATCGTGGGTGATACGCGTTGTTTGCTTACTTGAATCGAAACTTAGATAAGACCTGCGCCCGGCATTTATAATTAGACATGTTTTTGGGACACTTGCGAATCTCAAATTTGGATTAATAAGAGTCAACAAGTGCTTGGCAGAATATATGAAGCCTTAGGCCTTGGTGCGCATTCTTTAATCGTCTTGCTGATATTATTCAAGAAGGGATCTATGTAGCATGTAGAGTCGGTGTTTTGAATGCTTCAGATTTGCCTGAATACGCTCTTGGCGAAATCGAGTATCGATTGTTTGCTACGCTAAGCTGTTTGACCAAAACGCGCGTTAAAGTGTCATCCCGATTCAAAATAGACTGTTAAAAAGGTGCTCGATAAGAGCACCTTCTGGAAGTAACAATGAGAAAATTTAGCAGTTACACGAGATCTTTTGGCAAAGCTAGTGAGATCGCACAAACTAACTACACATCTAGATTCTCTACGTTAAGTGCATTCGTTTCAATAAACACTCTGCGTGGTTCAACGTGATCGCCCATTAGCGTTGAGAACAATATATCGGCGCTTACTGCGTCTTCTATGGTTACTTGTAGCATGCGGCGATAATCAGGATCCATTGTTGTTTCCCACAGCTGTGACGGATTCATTTCACCTAGACCCTTGTAGCGCTGAATGTATTGACCGCGTTTAGCTTCCGCCATTAGCCATTCTAGAGCATCTTTAAACTCGGTAACGGCCAATGTTTTTTCACCACGTTTTATATAAGCTCCCTCCTCCATCAGGTTATTTATAGTTTCATTCAACCTACGGATTTTTTCATATTCAGGCGAAGCAACAAAATCACTGCTAATGTGGTAATGGTAATCTATTCCGTGCTGACGCATGGTTATAATTAAATCGTTGAGACCATCCTCTGTTAACTCAACAGAATGAATAAAGCTTCTAGAATCACCTTCACTAACCGTAAGTTGTGCCACTAATTGTTCACCAATCTCATTCAGTGAAGCTTTATCCTTTAGGATCTCCTGTGTTATGGGAGGTGAATATAAAAGCTGTGTCAGCAGCGACTGCGGCATTCTTCTGTGCATGCGCTCAATCATTATTGTAGTGTTTTGATATAAAGTCACCATTCTTTCAAGCGCGACACCTTGAATTGCTGGAGCATCGGTACTCACATGTAATGATGCACCTTCTACTGCAATATTGGTGAGTAGCTTAATAAGTGCGTCATCGTCCTTAAGATATTGTTCTTGCTTGCCTTTCTTTATTTTATACAGAGGCGGCTGAGCAATAAATATATGACCACGCTCTATCATTTCAGGCATTTGACGGAAAAAGAAGGTCAATAACAGAGTTCTTATGTGGGAACCATCTACGTCTGCATCGGTCATTATAATAATGCTGTGATAGCGTAGTTTATCTGGGTTATATTCATCTCGGCCAATGCCACAGCCTAGTGCTGTAATTAACGTGGCGACTTCTTGAGATGACAGCATTTTATCAAAGCGTGCTTTCTCAACGTTTAGAATTTTACCTTTTAAAGGTAAAATCGCCTGATTTTTTCTGTTACGACCTTGTTTAGCTGAACCGCCTGCAGAATCACCCTCCACTATATATATTTCTGAAAGTGCAGGATCTTTTTCTTGGCAGTCCGCTAATTTACCCGGTAAGCCAGCTAAATCTAGAGCGCCTTTTCTGCGGGTCATGTCGCGTGCTTTTCGTGCCGCTTCTCTTGCGCGAGCCGCGTCAATAATTTTGTTTAAAATGGTGCGCGCATCGCTTGGATTTTCTTGTAAGAATTCAACTAGCTTCTCATTCATAGACGATTCAACCGCAGTCTTTACCTCAGAGCTCACCAGTTTATCTTTGGTTTGTGATGAAAACTTAGGATCAGGTACTTTTACTGATATAACAGCGGTTAAGCCTTCTCTTGCATCGTCTCCACTTGCACTTGTCTTGTTTTTCTTATTGTAACCCTCAGCTTCCATATAAGTATTTAGGGTGCGAGTTAGCGCACCTCTAAAACCTGCTAAGTGAGTTCCACCGTCGCGCTGTGGGATGTTGTTAGTAAAACAAAATACGTTTTCTTGGAAGCCGTCGTTCCATTGCATTGCGACTTCTACCGTCACGCCATCATCTCTTTCGTGCGTAAAGTAGAAAGCCTTACTATGAACGACGTTTTTATTGGTATTTAGATATTCTACAAAAGCTCTAATACCACCCTCGTAATGGAACTTTTCTTTACGTCCATCACGTTCATCCTCTAAGGTAATAGATACACCTGAATTCAAAAAAGATAGTTCGCGGATACGCTTTGCTAATATATCAAAGTGATATACAACGTTGGTAAATGTCTCTTCATTGGGCCAAAAACGAATTTTTGTACCCTTTTTATCTGTTTTAGCGGTCGGAGCAAGTGGCGCCATTGGCACACCTCGTTGATATTCTTGCTCGAATCGTTCACCTTGACGGTAAATAGTTAGTAATAATTTTTTAGATAAAGCATTTACCACTGACACCCCTACACCATGCAGACCGCCAGACACTTTATAAGAATTATCATCAAACTTACCGCCGGCATGAAGAACCGTCATAATAACTTCAGCGGCTGAGATGCCTTCTTCATGAATTTCAGTAGGAATACCACGACCATCATCACTAACTGTGATTGAATTATCTGAGTGTATTTTTACTAAGATTTCACTACAGTGTCCTGCTAGCGCTTCATCGATAGAGTTATCCACTACTTCAAAAACCATGTGATGCAAACCAGTGCCATCATCTGTATCACCAATATACATGCCTGGTCTTTTTCTTACAGCGTCTAGGCCCTTTAATACTTTTATACTGGATGAATCATAGTTTTGCTCAGACATTTCTACTCCTCTATCACGTGGTTATGTTTCACGTGGAACACTTTTTTTTTGTTATAAGTTTGTATAAATGACATTTGATTCTTCTCAATGGTTGTCACAAATACCTGGGTGTTTTGCTCCAACACGGTGGTAATAAACTTTTCTCTTGTTGCTGCGTCTAATTCTGCAGTAATATCGTCCACCAAAAAAATACTCTGCTTACCAGTTAACTCTTTAAGCACTTTAACTTCTGCTAAAAGTAGCAATGATACTAGCAATCTCAGTTGGCCTCTTGACATAAATTCCGCTGCATTCTTATCATCAACAATAAACTGCAAATCAGCTTTGTGGGGTCCACTTGAGGTTGAGCCTCTAAATATATCCCGGTCAACTTTTTTAGACAGTGACTCTTCTAAAGAGTTGCCTTTTTCCCAGCCGTTAGTATACCTTAATACTACGTCTAACTCAGGTGAAAATTTCGAATATAAGGCACTTATTTCGCTATTTAAGCGAGAAACGTAAGTTTCTCTTAGTGAACTTATAGATTCGCCGAGTTCGGCTAGCTGCTTAAGCCATACATCCTGTTTTTTAAATGCTTTGGCCTGTGAATAATCAAACTGCTTAAGTAAGGCATTGCGCTGACTCAAACAGTTTGTATATCGCCCGCTCAGGCTCTGAAACTGTTGTTCCACGTGGAACAACAACCAATCTAAATAACGACGCCGACCTAAGGGAGCGCCTAAAATGAGGTCACTACTTTGAGGCGTAAAAATCTGTACAGGGAGTAAGCGCACTATATCAGCTATTTTTTTCGTCTTCTGCCCGTCTACACTAAATAAATAACCTTCAGCTTTTGAGCGTGTAAACCCTAGCTTAAAAGAGTCATTATTAATTGTAAACTGACAAAAACCAGCCGCGCGAATTTCTTTATCATTTATGAAAGTGTCAGGACGCGAGGTTCTAAATGAACGACCGAATCCAAGTACATGAATAGCTTCTAGTAAACTCGACTTGCCGGCGCCATTGTCACCGTAAATAACATTTAGATTTTCATGAGGTGAGAAATCTACGGTTGAGAAATTTCTGAAATTTTCTAACCGTACTTTAGTGATATACATAAATATGCTGGTAAGTTAAATGAACATTATGGATTCTGAAATCACAAAAACTAAATTCGCATCGGCATAATTACGTACTGCGAAGAATCTTCGTCAATAGGCAAACCATCGACTAATTTAATACCGTGTATAAGGACCATTGTGTTTGAGTCGAATAATTTGAAAATAACCATATCAGTATCAACAGCATTTAGTACATCTATTAAATAAGCCACGTTAAAACCAATTTCTAGATCGTCACCCTGATATTCAACATCTATAATCTCTTCCGCGTGCTCTTGCTCAGGGTTATCAGCAGTTATTTTTAATTCACCCGCACTTAGACTTAAGCGAACACCTTTAAATTTTTCATTTGTAAGGATCATTGCTCGCGACAACGCTCCTTTTATAATGTCGCGATACACAATTAAGCCTTTATTAGTCTCTTTTGGCACAACTCGATTATAATCAGGAAACCTTCCGTCGACCAGTTTACTCGTAAACACAAAAGAATTACTCAGCATGCTGATATGATTTGCACCAAGCCTAACTTTTACCTTGGTTTGAGAATCATCAATTAGCCTTGATATTTCCATTACCCCCTTACGCGGTATAATAACTTGCTTTGTTGGTAACACTTCATCAGTGTATTCAACTACCGACATAGCGAGCCGGTGACCATCTGTTGCTACCGATCTTATAAGATGTTCAGACGTTTCTAAACTCATCCCATTCAAATAGTAACGAACGTCCTGCTGGGCCATAGAGAACTGCACAGACTCAATAAGCTGCTTTAAATTGTGCTGTGATATTTCAAACTCACTGTCACCTTCCCAGTCTTCTAAATTGGGGTAATCATCCGCGCTTAAGGTAGATAATGAATATCTAGCCCGTCCGGATTTGATAAGGGCTTTGTTGTCTTCTAAACTAAATAAAATAGTACAGTCGTCGGGCAATCCTCTTACAATATCTAATAGTTTCTTGGCTGGAACGGTAATTTTGCCATTAGTGGAATTACCCACGAGCGCAACATTGGTAATTAGCTCAACCTCAAGATCAGTGCCTGTCATCCACAAAGCATCATCATTAACGCGAATGAGAACATTACCTAATATAGGTAATGTATGACGACGTTCAACCGCGCCTGCGACTAACTGCAAAGGATGTAAAAAGTCTTCTCTACTAATAGTGAAATTCATGTGTCATTCTCATTGTTAATTCCTCAGTGCAATAAATTGCACTAATACGATAATGTGCGTATTAAGTTTGTATAATCTTCCATAATATCATGGTCTTCTGCGCGCAATTGCTTTATTTTTTTAACCGCATGCATAACTGTTGTATGGTCTCTACCACTGAAAGAATTACCAATTTCTGGATAGCTATTGTTCGTCAACTCCTTCGCCAATGCCATTGCCATTTGCCGAGGTCTTGCAATACTGCGAGTGCGGCGCTTTGACAAAACGTCGGCTACCTTAATCTTATAATATTCTGCGACTGTTTTTATAATATTATCAATAGTAACTAACTTATCTTGCAAGGCAAGTAAATCTCGAAGTGCGTCTCTTGCAAAATCAATGGTAATAGATTTGCCTGTAAAATTTGCATTTGCAATAACACGGTTCAATGCTCCTTCTAATTCTCTTACATTTGATCTTAACTTCTTCGCCATAAAAAAAGCTACCTCATGCGGCAGTTCAATTCTATTTTGTTTAGCTTTTGAGAGTAAAATTGCGACTCTCGTTTCAAGCTCTGGCGGTTCTATTATTACTGTAAGGCCCCATCCGAAACGGGATTTAAGACGCTCTTCCACCCCATCAATTTCTTTAGGGTAACGGTCTGAGGTCAAAATTATTTGCTGATTGCCTTCTAGCAGAGCATTAAAGGTGTGAAAGAATTCTTCTTGTGATCTGTCCTTATTTGCAAATAATTGAATGTCATCAATGAGTAGTGCATCAACTGAACGATAAAATCGTTTAAAATCTTCTATTGCATTATTCTGCAGTGCTTTAACCATGTCTTGCACGAAACGTTCAGAATGCATGTAAACAATTTTCGCATTTGGGTTCTTTTCAACAATACCGTTACCAATGGCGTGAATAAGGTGGGTTTTGCCTAAACCAGTACCACCATACAGAAACAACGGATTGTAAGTTACGCCAGGATTTTGGGAGACTTGCGTGGCAGCGGCGCGTGCTAATTGATTTGATTTACCCTCTACAAAATTGTCAAACGTATATTTGGGATTAACGTTACTGTTATGATTTCGCAGACTAGGTACAGGTAAGCTCCTTGAGTAGGATGGACTTTGCCGCCTCCCTGCATTTATATTGTCACTAATACGCAGCTTAGGAGATACTATATTTTCTGTCTTAGACACGCTTGTTTTGTCAGCAAGTGGCGCTGATTTTTCGGCAACCAGAGGTGGCTTTCCATCGATAATAGAGAGTAACGGTGTATCGGCGCCGTACAATTGCTTTAGCGTTTGCATAATCAAGGTAAAATACTCGTCACGCACCCAGCCTAATACAAATTTATTCGCGGCATATAAAAATAGGGTCTCACCATCAAAATACGAAGCTAAGGGCTTCAACCACATGTTGAATTGTTCTGTTTCTAATTCATGTTTTAGGGTCTCTAAACAATCTTTCCAACTTATTGCCAATATCTTTCCTTAATTAGAGAACTTACATCATTAAACGCCTTACAAGGCCACTAACTATAAGGGAAACTAACGAGCTTATCCACAAAACATTCGAGATTTCACAGAAAACACATCTTATATACACAGAATTTACGTAAAGCATTAATTAATAAAAGAATTAAATTATTGAAAAATCTAGACACCACACATAATGCTGACAATACAAGGTTTTTATTACGTTAAATCAAAACTTTTCAAGAATTAACAAAAATTTTGTGGATAAGTTTTAAGACAGGTCTTACGTTAGCTTAACTATATTTAAAGCAAGCTGATATTAGACTAATATGCGTCTAAATTACCCACCCATCTATAGGCTGTTTTGATCATTTAAAATAGTGCTATTATTTGCTTTATCAGCAGTGTTTCACATGAAACACTTTATGCTAGGAAATGATAAAATATTATTACGTAAAATAAGATCTAAGCCTTGACTTTTCTGGACTAGATCTCTACTATTTCGCGTCCAATTAATAAGGTGATTTTGAATTGTTGAGCATTTAAATGCATAGCAACAGACGAAAATCAGCGTAACAACATATAAACGAGAATTAGGTCATGAAAAGAACTTTTCAACCAAGTAACTTAAAGCGCAAACGCTCACACGGTTTCCGTGCACGCATGGCCACTAAAAACGGCCGTAAAGTAATTGCTAATCGCAGAGCAAAAGGTAGAAAGCGTTTATCAGCATAAAATGGTTATTATAAACCATGAAAGCAAAACACTTCAGCTATCCGAGGGAGTCAAGGCTCTTGACTCCTCGTCATTTCTCACATGTATTTGCACAAGCCATCCCTGCTGTCTCTTCCACTATCACATTGTTAGCTCGGCATAACGACTTAGACTATCCACGTCTTGGCGTCACAATTCCCAAAAAGAAAGTAAAACTAGCTGTTAATAGGAATCGCATAAAAAGATGCACGCGCGAAAGTTTTCGCTTAACGGCGCATAATTTACCAAATGTTGATATTATCGTGATTGGAAAACATGGTATAAATGATCTCGATAACACTGAGCTATATATACATCTAGAAAACTTGTGGCGAAGGATAACTAAGCGATGCAAATAAGCTCTATACTATCATCTTTAATTGCGCTTCCTCTGCTGGGAATAGTTAAATTTTACCAACTATTTATATCCCCAATGCTCGGGCAAAACTGCCGTTTCTATCCAACATGTTCCTGCTATGCTCACCAAGCATTGACAGAACATGGCGCTTTTAAGGGCAGTTGGTTGTCCATAAAGCGAATTGTGAAATGCCATCCTATGCATCCTGGTGGAATTGATAATGTGCCAAGCGCAAATACATTAAATACGACTACACATGAAAAAAGAAACAAAAAACCTGTAATAAATAGTGAGCGCAATAACACTATAAAGAATCACCATTAAATAACTGAGACTTATATGGAATCCCAAAAAAGTATATTAATTATTGGTTTGTTGTTAGTCAGTTTCCTACTGTGGACTAACTATCAAAGAGATAATTCCCCACAAACCGTAACACCTACTGTATCTGACCAATCTCAAGATTTAAGCGCTCAAGGTAGCGATTTAGATAGCTACTTAAATGATCAATCCCTTGCTGGTGAAAACAGTAATGGCGAAGTAGAAGAATTTACTTTAGACGCTACAAACGGCCTGGTTACATCTTTAGCGACCCCAGCTAATAGCAATCGCATTATTACTGTAACAACAGACACACTTGATATAAAAATTGATTTAAACGGCGGCGATGTTATTGAAGCAAATCTCATCAAATTCCCCGTAACGAGAGGATCAAACGATTCGTATCCGCTACTAAAGCCCCAAACAAACGTCAAACACATTGCACAAAGCTTCTTAATTGGCGCTGAAAGAAATACCAATGATCGTGCATTATATACAAGCGAGTTTAGTGACTATGAACTCACCGGAAACAGTTTAAGTATCCCACTATCATGGCGTAATGATGCCGGTTTAATTGTCACCAAAACATTTGTATTCACGCGCGACAGTCATTTGATTGACGTAAGCTATGATGTTACCAACAATACCAATGCAGCCATAAACTTTGCATTTTTAGCCCGTCTAGAACAAACCACTAACGACGTTGGTGACAGCAGTATGTTTATGCCAGTATTTAGAGGCGCTGCTTACTCTACAGTTGACGATATTTACGAAAAGCTATCTTTTGGCAAAATTGCTGACGGCGTGCCGCAAAGGACAACGACCGCAGGTTGGATAGCTATGATAGAACACTATTTTGTTGCCGCCTGGATACCGCCGCAAGAAGACACCAATACTATCAGTTCGCGCGCCACTGCCAATACCGCTATTATTAGCATCACCGGTAAGCCCCAAGCAATAGCCCCTAATGGGCAAGGCACGCTTACTGGAAAGCTATATGTGGGTCCTAAAGACCAAGAAACCTTGGCAGGTATTGCTAAAGGATTAGATTTAACGGTTGATTACGGACCGCTTTGGTGGTTGTCACAACAGCTATTTCTTCTTCTACAATTCCTACATGGTTTTGTCATGAACTGGGGCGTTGCCATCATATTAATTACCCTTATAGTAAAAGGCGCCATGTTCTGGTTAACCAAAAAACAATACGAATCAATGGCTAAAATGCGCGCCTTACAACCTAAGCTAACGCAACTCAAAGACCGATTTGGCGATGACCGTCAGAAAATGTCACAAGCTATGATGGAGCTTTATAAGAAAGAAAAAGTAAACCCCATGGGCGGCTGTTTTCCCTTACTCTTACAAATGCCTATATTTTTAGCTTTATACTGGGTATTGCTTGAAAGCGTAGAGTTACGACACGCCCCCTTTACCCTATGGATTACCGATTTGTCGGTACCCGATCCATTCTTTGTACTGCCTATATTGACTGGCGCTAGTATGTTTTTACTACAAAAGCTACAGCCAATGACCATTCAAGATCCCCTTCAGCAGAAGTTAATGACCTATATGCCTGTCGCGATGAGTATATTCTTCTTCTTCTTCCCTGCTGGTTTGGTACTTTATTGGCTCGTCAGTAACCTAGTAACCCTAATACAAGCAAAAATAATATACGCGTCTATGGAAAAACGCGGTTTACAAACTAAATAGTTAACAAGCCATCATTAAGCGTTACCATGAAAGCCTGCGTATGCAGGCTTTTTACTCAATACTAGTTCAACTTTTAGCACGCTTAGCTTATTATTTTAAAGTACTAAGCCTAATGACTAATAACTTGTTTAGTAACAATTGTGAGTATTTAACTCATATAACCCTTACCTGCATGGAGAAACCAAATGCCTTCTTTTGACGTTGTATCAGAGCTTGACACTGTTGAAACCAAAAATGCCGTTGATAATGCAAATAGAGACATCGCCACGCGTTTTGATTTCAAAGGCGTCAATGCTACCTTTGAATACGTAGATGAAACCGTTGTAATGAAAGCTGAAGCAGATTTTCAGCTTCAGCAAATGCAAAGTATGTTGCGCGACGCGTGTTCTAAACGCGGTGTCGACACCTCGACCTTAGATCCTCAAAAAATCGATCATTCCGGCAGAACGTTCAAGCAGTCTATAGCCTTTAAGCAGGGTATTGACCAGCCTCTGGCAAAGAAAATTGTTAAACTAATTAAAGATAAAAAGTTAAAAGTACAGACCGCAATACAAGGCGAACAGCTTCGCGTAACAGGTAAAAAGCGAGACGACTTACAAAGCGTGATGGCAGTTCTGCGCACAGAAGATTTCGGACAGCCGCTTCAGTTCAATAACTTTAGGGATTAGCACATGACGGCCGCAGTATTTTCAAATGACACCATTGTTGCGCAAGCTACCGCACCAGGACGAGGTAGTGTAGGCATTGTGCGAGTGTCAGGCCCTAATGCTAAACCAGTAGCCGAACTATTACTTAAAAAGTGCCCTGTACCACGCGTAGCGACCTACCAGCCGTTTTATAATAGTCAAAACCACATTATAGACCAAGGCATTGCACTTTATTTTGCAGGACCTAATTCATTCACCGGCGAAGATATACTAGAACTACAAGGTCACGGCGGCCAAGTGGTCATGCAATTACTAATAGACACGTGTTTAAAAAGTGGTTTAGTACGCTTAGCCAAACCCGGTGAGTTCAGTGAACAAGCATTCTTAAACGAGAAAATGGATTTAACCCAAGCTGAAGCCATTGCAGATTTAATAGATGCGTCATCACAACAAGCTGCTAAGAGTGCACTTAGATCACTACAGGGTGAATTTTCAAATCAAATAAGAAATTTAGTTGATAAAGTCATTTATTTACGTATGTACGTGGAAGCAGCGATAGATTTTCCTGAAGAAGAAATAGATTTTTTAGCCGACGGAATTGTGCAAAGTAACTTACATACTATCGTAGCCTTGCTTAACAAAATTATGCATCAAGCCAAACAAGGATCACTGCTACGCGACGGCATGCGCGTCGTTATTGTTGGCCGACCCAATGCAGGAAAATCGAGTTTACTCAATGCATTGAGTGGCAAAGACAGCGCCATAGTCACCGACATTGCAGGCACAACGCGCGATGTTTTAAAAGAACATATTCATATAGACGGTATGCCACTGCACATTATAGACACCGCTGGTTTACGCGATGACGCAGACACCGTTGAGAAAATTGGCATTGAACGCGCCTGGCAAGAAATCCATAACGCCGACCGTATATTGTTTATGGTAGACGCTGAGCAAGAACCTAACTCTCAGCCTAAAGATATTTGGCCTGAATTTTATGATAAACTTCCCGTTAATGCCGCTATCACAGTCATTCGCAATAAGTGCGACTTAATCCAAGAAGCACCAGGGATTGATAATAATCAAAAGTATCCCGTCATTTGCCTTTCGGCGATGGCAAAATTAGGGATTGACACCTTAACAGAACATCTTAAGGAGTGTATGGGCTTTAATCAGGTAGGTGAAGATCAGGTTATTGCACGTCAGCGTCATATTACCGCATTAATAAGTGCACAGCAGCATATAGACATTGGCAAAGACCAGCTTGAATCGGCCATGGCAGGTGAATTACTAGCCGAAGAATTACGTATTGCACAAGGTTATTTAAATGAAATCACGGGTGAATTTAGCTCAGACGACCTACTTAGTAAGATATTTTCATCGTTTTGTATAGGTAAGTAATCTTCACATCATTATTGTATATCACTATTAGCACAGCAAGGGGCATAAATGTGGACGTAAATATTGCGATTGGTTCGGTACTAGGCGCTAGCGAATATGTAGCAGAGGCTGTTGAAGCTATGCTAAAAACTAAAGGCTATAACGCAACTTGCCATTTTACCCCTTCTATAAGTGACATAAATCTTGAACAGCTATTAGTTATTATCACGTCTACCCACGGCGCAGGTGATTTACCAGACAATATACAGCCCTTTATTAATGACTTAGCAGGCAAGGATTTAACCGGAGTACGCGCTATTATTATCGGTTTAGGAGACTCCAGCTACGACACATTTTGTGCAGCCTCGCTTACCGTTGAAAGCACTATTGTTGGCGCAGGCGGTAGCCTACTTTTTCCAGTATTCCAAATAGATGTTCTGCACCATCCTATTCCTGAGGAACTAGCGGTAGAGTGGTTATCAACGAAATTAAGCACCATCACAGCCTAAGGTTGCTAACGCGCTGTATTAAAAATATACACGTATTATTCTGTATGTACCTTATAATATGCAAGGCTTTTTAAACTGTGGATAAATACTCGTGAATGAGCTTGAAATAGAAACATTACAAACACCCTTGAGCAATTTAGCGCGCGTTTTGTACTGTTTGTATTTACGTCCTCAATTAGTGGGAAATAAAACCGCTATATTAGTCAACAACCAAGCCGTTTTAGCGCTTGTTAATAATAAAAAAACTGTGATAAGCATGGGCCGTCAAATAAGCGCGCTTTTTAAAGAGCTACACAATGCCGGCCTAATTGAGGTAGACCCTAGTACTGATTTTTCAAAGAGTTTGCATAACAATAAAATTAGCCTACCGCTGAGCGCCCTTCCTCAATCGCTTGAAAATCCGCAGTTTCATTCTCAACATAAATCAATGCGCTTAGACTGGCGACCCGTGCAGTCGATATTTGAAGACCTATGTCAATTAGTAGGCCTAATTGAAAAAATCTATAGTGCAGATGAGCTTGGCGAATATATTGCTTATTGGTTAGGAAGAATAGACACTCAATGCACAGAGTATCAATGGACTCAAAAATTGGTGATACACTTAAAACAACGTAGGCAGCGCCTACCACTATCAGAACAAAAAACCAAAGCGGGCCATCAGTACGTAACACCAAGTGCTGGTATAGTATTTGACGACAATGTAAAGCAACTAATCAACCAATACAAAGATCAGGGTTAAAAGTGATTATGAAATGCTAGTGTATAAGCAAATGGAGACGTAGTAATGAAAACCTTAGAACAGCGCGTAGCCGAAATGAAAGGCGTAATGGGGCTAGACAGACAGGCAGCAAAGTCAAATGCGCATATTCCTAAGTTTGACTATGAAAAAAATCGTCGCGAATATGAATTACTCGCTAACGCTGATTTACAAAAAATGCAGCAAGAATCAAAAATTAAACGCATTCAGCAACTGCATGGTAAATCCGAACTAAATCCAAAGTGGACCTTTGAAAACCTGCAGGAAGATGCCCAGGATGTGATTGAGGCGGTCAGTATTGCGAAAGCCTTTATTGCGGCGCATAAAGATCCTAAATGGCGCAAAAGTCGCGCTCATATGATGATTTTTTATGGTGACTATGGACGAGGAAAATCGCACATAGCCGGCGCTATTGCCCAAGAACTTATTAATAAGTTTGAAACCAGTGTACTTTACAGGCAGCTACAAACGCTGTTAGATATGCGTCTTTATTCATATGATTATCAGTCACAAGACAACGCTTCATATAGGTATCGCGAGGTAAACCAACAGTTGCTCGACGTTGATTTATTAATTTTGGATGAAGTTTGCGTAAATGAAACAGTGCTAAAAAAGAACGCTCAGTCTTGGTTAGGTAACTTGTTGCGTCAACGAAAAGCCGCTAACAAAAACTGTATATTAATTACCAATCATAATTTGGCAGAATTAGAGGACGCAATTGGTCGCTATTGTTTTGAATCGATACGTGAATATGAGACCTATCAGGTACATTTTCAGGGCCCCAGTAGGCGTTCTACGCTTACTCAGCAGATTGTATCGAGCACTCAACCCGATGATCAAACGCAGCCCTCCCCCGGTGGTCCAAGTTCGCCCAAGTCATCAGGTTATCAGCCCAATCAAATAACATACAAAAAACGTTAATATTGTGAGGTAAAAAACCACCCACTTTTTTGTGTACGGGTGCCTTTATATGTCACCTACACGCACACTAGCTATGCTTAGTATTTATATTTTTCTTAGAATTAGGTGTTAACGACTTTAGTGTTAGCAATCAGATCGTGGATACAACGTTGATCTTCGCGAAAAATAAATAACACATTGACAATCATAAACAAAAATCCGACTACTGGGACTTGGTAGAGCAGTTGAATTAGTACAATACGCAAACCTAGCAAGCGCTTAAACCCGATGCGTTCACCGTCGGTACGCACTATCTTTATATTCAATAAACGCTTAGCAATGGTTTGCCCATATTTATATAGTAAAACACCATTTATAACCATATATATAATAATAAATAGAGCACAATACATATAAATATTCTTCATTAGCTGGGCCTGATCAGGGTTAGAAAAATCACCGCCCATCAGGCTAAATATGACCAAGCCTGGTATAAAAAATAAAACCAATATAAACGTATCTAAGAAGGCTGCTCCTAAGCGAGTCCCTCGGCTAGCTAGCTCAGCGCTGTCAGATAGCATATTAATTTCGTCATGCTGTTCAGATTGTAGTGCTGTATTAACTTGCTCGTCATTATTGGACATACTGCTAATTTCCTTTTGCTAATGTTAAAATACGCCTTCAAGAAGCTCCGCTGACGCTGAAAAACCTGTAGCGAGGTGAGTACAGTAGCACTGTACAACAACGCTTGACAACTGTCTGTAGCGCTAGGAATCATTCGAAACATCTAAAACTCTTTAATAATGGTAATGAAACGAAATATTGAGTAAATATTAGACAACAGACGCAGATCATAAAAATTCTTATAAAAAAATATGTAAAAAAATATCAGTACTACCTAAAATGTGTCCACAGCAAGTCTCACCTTGAGTTAAAAAAGTGGAAGCTATTGCTAGTGATAGCTTCGGTGAATTCACCCTAAAGAATACACATGATATCAACAAGCAATACATAAAAAAATATCTCCTGTGGATAAGTTAGCTAGAAAGCTGTGGATTAAGGACTAATAAGCAAGGGATAAAATCGTCTACTTTTTAACCTGTGGGTAAGTAGCTTAGTTATCCTCAAGCTATACATACTTCTTAGTTTGCTTATACAAGACTTTTCATTCTTATAAACTATTGATATTTATAAATAATATTGAATTATTAACAGAAAAACGCTCGCATAATAGTAGTAGTAATAAAGATCTTTAAATAAAAGACTATATATACTACTGAGGGAAATTGACAAAAAAAGTCATTTTCTGACCTATCGCAAAAGCCCCCAATGTTTACTATTTAAACA
>Ga0306872_100195_pt1 | contig 26327 bp, 45 predicted proteins | sample AntRauMeHopE1498_FD_190455 | JGI IMG/M metagenome (GOLD analysis project Ga0306872, IMG submission 190455) | Saline lake microbial communities from Rauer Islands, Antarctica - Metagenome Hop E1 #498 (v2) (version 2) | ecosystem: Environmental > Aquatic > Non-marine Saline and Alkaline > Saline ...
CTTGGCCTGCCTCGCCCTTGGATTTCCCTACAAGGCATTCGTGTTTCACCGCAGCAACTTCCGCAGACACGCGCGCCATGATTGCAGAAAAGCCCGCCGCGTCCGTAGTTTGGACATGGGACGCGGCGGAAGGGCCACGGCGCGGGGTGCCATCCGCGCCGTGATTCACCGCACGGGAGGGTGCGAGGATTTGTTGCGCCTGTGTCATTCCGTCGCCTCCAACGCGGCCAAGCCGTCTGGCGTTATGGTCCAGTCGTCGTACAGGCCAGCAAACCCGCTAGATGCCCGGCGGATATATCCCATGCGCTCAAGGTAGGCCAACACGTTGCCGTGTTCGGTTATGTCAGCGCCTAGCCGCCATTCACCATCGCTCATACGGGCCAGCGCCGTGCGGCGTTGTGGTGTCATGGTCATTCCGGCCACCCACACGCTGGCACCGCTCCACTGGTTATCTCTGCAATGCGCAGGCGATACACCATGCGCGGCGTGTGCTTTTCATTTAGCCACTGGTGAAGGTGGCTGCGATTAACGGGGATTGTCTCAGCAAGCCACTTCACTTTGCGGCCCTCGCGCTTGATCCAATCCCGTAGAAGTTCTGGTGCGTTTTTTTCCATGTTTTGACGTTACATCAAACTAATCGTACCCGCAAGCAATCTTTTGTGTTGCGTTTGCGTTTGGTTGGACGTATGTTGATTGCACAGCCACAACGGCAAATGAGGGAAGATATAATGACACGCACAGTTTATGCACTTAGCAATGATAAAGCACAGATTTGCCACAAGCGGGCTGTGTTTTACAACGACCCCGAAACGGCTGGCGACGTTGTGGCAATGTGGAAAGCGCAAGGCTTTCTGGTACGCATCGAAAATGAAACATAAAGGACCAACACAATGACAATCATCAAAACAATCACCGCCCTGACAGTATCAGCCACAATGGCGGGTTGCGCTGCATCGCCGGAAAGCATCGCGCCTGCATATGTCAGCCCCACGGCATACAGCGGGCAATCATGCGGCCAGCTTAACGCCAGCGCCGCGCAACTCAACGCACGACTGGCAACGGCCACCGGACAACAGGCAAAGCAGGCGAGCAATGACGCTGCCATGACTGCCGTCGCATTGGTATTGTTCTGGCCCGCCGCATTCTGGATCGGCGGAAACGACCAAGGGCCTGCCATTGCACAGATGCGCGGCGAAGCGCAGGCGATCCAGTCCGCAGCCGTAGCGCGCGGGTGCTGATGTGACCGCAGCCACCCACCCCGCCGGATACATCACTTGCAGCGAGTGCAGCGGTACCGGAAACCCGTCAACGCATTACGACTATGTGCGGGGCAACAACCACACGCAGTTCTGCGCGCGGTGCGATGGCGATGGCCGGGTCTACGTAGGACAACAGGCGGCACTGGCCGCAATTTCAGAATAGGGAGAGAAGATATGACAATCAGTTCAAACATGCACCGCGTTACAGGTATGGAAGCAGGATCGAACAACGGGACAACGTGGCTTAAGATCACAGCAAAGGCCGGTCACTACACTATTTTTATGCCGCTGCACGTTGCCGAAGCAACGGCGCTAGCTTTCAATGTCGCAAATGTTCTCAGCAAGGAGCCAGCACAATGATCCGCAACCTACTCAAAGACGCCGCCGCGCTGATCTGCCTTTGCGTGATTATCTATGGGGCGATGCTTCTGCCGCTGGTGATGTCATGAGCGCGCCGGATACAGGCGGACACGCTTACCCCATGCCTGCGAAAGAGGGATACCACCAGCAAGAATACGGCATGTCCATGCGGGATTATTTCGCGGGGCAGGCAATCGGCCAGATAATCCAAACGTGCCTTCGTGACACACGTATCGACGGCGAATCAGCACCAGAAGCGTTTGCGCGCAAGGCATATGAAATTGCCGACGCCATGCTTGCCGCACGCAAAAGCGGTGCCCCATGATCCGCGCAATCTGGCGTATCCTACGCCGCCCGCAGCCACCCCGCCGCGCACTGCCGACAAGCGATGATCTGCTGTCCGAAGCGTATCTGGAAAAGCTGGCACGCGCCGCCCGCGATGGGTGCTGCAATGGCAACTGCAATCAAGGGCGCGACTGCCCGAGGAGACGACGATGAACCACCAAATTGACGGAAACGCCATCGCTGCCGATGCGCACTATGACCAGCCAGACCCCATGGGCCATGAGGGCGGCGAGACGTGCAACCGCGTCCACGAGCCAGATGAAGATGCGCCGCGCGGATACAGGCCCAAGCAGTGCAGTGGCGTGATGTATTTGGACTGCACATATGGCGACCACTATTGCGACACCTGCGGCGAGATTGGAGACTGATATGACACCGGAACAGATTGAACAGATGGACCCCGAAACACATGCTGACGGGTTCACGCCATTTTGGGGCTATGTTGTCTTATGGGAAAAATACAAAGACATGGCCGCGCACATCATCGCCCTAGAGGCGCGCGTGAAGGCTGCGGATGTGTTGGCATGTGAGGTGCAAATCCGCATCGAAGCCCATGAGGAATCCGCGCTCTTGCGCCCATATCTAGCCTACCGCGCCACAAAAGGAGAAGCCCCATGACTGACACCAGCACAGATGCGGTGGATGCCGCATGGGAGGAATATGAAGTCAGCGCAAAGCCATGCTGGAATGATGGCGAAACGGAATTTTACAGCATCGAGAGCATGATGGATGAGGCACACAATCTCTACACCATCGCAAAGGCCCTCGCTGCTGAACGTGACGACCTGCGCGCCGCCCTCGCCACTGCACAGGCGCAGGTACAGACGGCGTGGGATGCTCTGGATGAGTGCTGCGAAGAAATTGACGCATATATTCAGCATGAATATCCGCTCGATCATACAGTGCAAGAGCGTTGCAGGCAGCGTGACTACGCCGCCAATCCAGCGCGCATTGCCCTCGCCATGATCCAACCCACAGAACCACGCACCGATGCGGCAAAGGAGGAATAGAACGATGGTAGATAATGCTACAACTATAAAGCGGCGGATTGAGGCCTGTGTGATACAGGCGCGCGCGAACGCTAAAAAATCCGGCGGCGATAATGCGACGGCAGCGACAGACCTGATGTGTGCGTTTGTGCTGCTTTCGCGCGAATCTGGTGCCGACCCCGAAAGGGTCAAGGACGCAATGTGGGATGATGTCAAAGCCTGCGTTGCTGATTTTTGGCCCAACAAGGATCTTGTCCAATGACCCCCGCACAGACAGACGTGGAGCGGGTGGCGCGGGCGATCTGCAAAAGACACATGCGGTCATTCAGCGGTGATGGGCACCCCTTTGACAGCCTCTCCAACCGAGCGCGCAAAGGATATTTTTCAAGCGCGGGCGCTGCGATTTGCGCGATGCAGCCCATCTTTGCCTATGCGCTCGACGCCCGCGCCGATGAAATTCAGCGCGACCACCTGCCAGTGTCTGCTGTGAACGAATTGCGCGACGCGGCAAAGTCTATCCGCGCTATTGGCATGGGGGTGAAGTGATGGGGGCGGAAAATGAAAATACACTTGCAGCCGCAAAGCACATTGTCGGTGATCGTGATAATCACGGACAAAGCAAAAACGAATCGTGGAACTTATACCGCCCCAAAACGCCAAAAAAGCCCGCGCAACCAATGAAGGCGCGCGGGCAAGTTGGTTTGGTTATCCGTACAGGCAATGCAAGATAAAACCGAATAGTGAACAGAGCCTTTCTTTAGTTTAGGAATATGCGGCTGGTCCCCGCCGCCGGTATTGTGAACCGTCAAGTATTGCTTGTCAGTTCAAATATCATTGCCCTTCTCGCAGCGCACGGATGCAAACAGCACCACCGCCCCCAGATCGCCCGCCACGCTCACCAGAACGTCACGCACAGGCGCAAGCATTTCACGGCAGGCTTGGGGCGCATGATACGGCCCGCGCACGTCACGGCGGCACTCAGCGTCTGTGGCGCTGGTCTGGATACATAGCGTTGCGATGAGGAGCCACATGGAACTACCTTACAAAATAATTGCGGAAATGCAAAACAAGGGGTTGCACGGTTAGGGCTTTATGCCCTATAAGTAATGCATAGGGGCAATGAAGCCCACCAGATAAGGGAAAACGAAATGAACGTATTAGAAATCAATGACATCGCAGGCCGTTTCGACATCAGCATGGACGAGGCCGAGCGCATCGCCGCAACTGTAGATACCGAAGCCGAATTTGTTAACGTTTGGGAAAATAACGATTGGTGGACAGACGAGAAAAACTCTTGACACCCGAGCAATTCAAAGAGGCCCGCAACACGCTGGGCCTCTCCGCTGCCGCCCTTGCTGAAATCTGGAGCATGGGCGCAAATGGCGGGCGCACCATCCGGCGATGGGAAAGCGGTCAGGTTCCAGTGAATCCAATCGCCGCTTACTGCATTGCAATGATGGTCACTGCGGCCCCACGATAATCGCCAGCGCCTCGATCTGCTCGTTGGCCTGCCGCAATCCCGCTAGATGCTCGGTCGCCAGTACCGCCAGATCACGGTATGTCCGCGCCTGCCGCTCACTCACCGGCACAGGGCGCAGCAATTCCGGCGGCACGTCAGGACGCACGGCGACATACTCAATAGTCGAGCCGCAAGCCGTCAAGAATAGCGCGCAGATTATCAGGCAATAACGCATCGCTGCACTCCCCAAATTCGCCCGTCAGGATAGCCTCAACATCGGCGCGGGCCGCCGCCGCAATGCTGGCTTGTCTGTCTGCCGATGCCTTCGCCACGTCGCGGGCAATGGCGTTCTGTGTCGCAGTCATTGTCAGGGCCACATTGGAGCGCGTGAGACTGGCGTTTTCAGCATGTAGGCTACCCATTCGCCCCGATTGCCACCACAGCCCGCCTAGAGCCGCACACAGCGCCACCAGCGCCGCGATGAGGGCATAGCGGGTCACGTCAGCCACCAGACAATGCCAGCAACCACAGCCACCAGCAGGGCGCACCAGAACGCGGACACGATCACGCCAAACGTCCGGTCACTGATCCTCATGATGTACCCCGCAGGCATAGCTGCACCTCATCGGCGCGACGATTTACCAATCCGCGCACCACACGATTGCCCGCGCGGGTCCACCAGCCTATTGCCTCGCACCCGCCAGCAATATCCCCAGCATTAAGCCGCCGCGTTGCTGTGCTTTTGCCGATGCCGTGGATGCCCGCGTTGTAGGCCAGCGACACATAGGCCGCGTCCCGCTCTGGCGTCAGGCGTAGCCCCTTCGTTTCGCGCGTGAAGTACTGATGCAGGCCGTCGCGGAATGTTACTAGTCCGCGCTCCAGCATTTCGGCACACTGTGCATCGGTGTAGGTATCGCCACGATTTACGCCGCGCGTCTCGCCGTAGCATACAGTCCAGACGGCAGGGCTTGCGATGGTGTCGAGGTAGGCAGTGTTTTTCTTGCCCTCCCATTTTGCCACGAGCGGCACCAGAACGCGCATTGTTGCGGCCTCGCTAGTGCTGGCAATTGGTGCCGTAGGCGTCACGGCACACACGACAATCGCGCAGATAATATCCCGGATCATCGCGCAATCCCCTGCGATACCACGCGCCCGACGATACCCGCCACGATCAGGCCCAGACCAATGAAAACCCACATATGTGGGTTTGTGTCGCGCTCGGTGGCAAGGTAGATTGCATCCGGCGCAAGAATAGCCACAATGCCCAGATAGTTTGCCCAAGACGAATACGCCCTTAGCAGGATTTTTTTTGCGTTAGGTACTAACTTCATTTTCTCACCTCAAGAAAAGCGAAATACCGCATAAAGCTGCGCTAAATCTTGTATATACTGCGGGAATGTTGTATTTTTTTCGTAAGGCACGGCGGCTTTGAAACGCCATGCCTCACTAACCAAGCGGATCGAGAAAGGATCACGTAATGGCTGTAGCCTCAATAGATAAAATTCAAGTTGTTGGCAACGTTGCTTACATCCCATTAACTCAAGGGAAGAAGGCAATAATCGACCTAGATGACGTTCCGATTGTAAGCGGATTCTCATGGTGGATAAACGCCCACAAGAAAAGCACCTACGCAATAAGAAGTGTCAGAATTTCACCAAATGTATGGTCAACGATTTATATGCATAGGCTTATTATGAACGCGCCAGATAACCTTCAGGTAGACCACATATCTGGTGACGGCCTCGACAACCGCAGATCCAACATGCGGCTTGTTACGATAGCCCAAAATAGGCGCAACCAGAGAATTAACAGCAGGAATTCAAGCGGGTTTAAGGGTGTCAGTTTTCATGCGCAATCGGGGAAGTGGCGCGCCACGATAGGGCATTTGGGTACCATGCGGCATATCGGTCTTTTTGAGTGCCCAGTTGATGCACACATTGCCTATTGCAAAGAGTCAAAGCGGCTGCACGGGGAATATGGAAGGCGGTGGTAAGCCCACATGGAGTAGGATCTCATGGCAACGGCTCTGGCGTTAGGTACAAGTTGCATAGGTTACCCTTTCAAAAATGTCTGTGATAATTTAACCGGCCCCATCTGCATTCGCCCGATGTGCCACGTCCACTTTGCGGACCAGTGAAAACCCACCGGATCACTCAGGCAGTCAGCAGCCCATGCGATAGACCACATACCTACATCGCCCGCACGGGTGTACTGAAATGGCCCGCCACGCTCCGTACAGGATTGCCCGCCGTTGTGTGTTTCTGTCAGCGGGCGCACCGTCTCTGAGTACGACAGCCACGGGCGCGCAATGCCAGCGCGGTCCATCGGGAATGAGCGGTACATCGTGACGTGATCGCCGCGTATCTCCACGGCCTGCGGGTTGTAGGCAATCCGGGAAAGCGGTGCCGTCTGGAATACCACTACGGCAACCGTTGCCCAGCCGATCCAAAGCAAATAGCGCCCGCTCATTTCGTCGGCCCGATGTAAAAACCTGCCAGCCATTCTGCGAAATTGGAGCCATACACATAAAGCCCCCAGAATATGCCAAGGGGAGCGGCCAGCCACTTCATTGCGCCGTTCGTCAGCCACAGCGTCATACGCACCGACCGCACAATTTTGCGGATGAGTTGATCCACCTCTCGATCCTCTGGCGTTAAGCATTGAGATTCCAGTTCAGATAGTCGCCTTTCATAGCGCGATAATGTTTCATCGTCATAATGTGCCAATCTTTCGGGCCTTCCTGTTCGCCGTACTACTTTCGGGCATTGCATGGCCGGACGGCCTTCTATTTCAGGCTATAAACCTTTAACTTTCCGCAGCGTCTTTTCCGCGTTTTCTATTTCGCGTTGCCATTCTGCCGCGCAGTGATCCGGTTGCCAGAAAAACAGCGCGTTGATAATTCGCCGCGCCCGCATCCATCCGCCGCTTGTTTCGATATGCGCCCGCGCGCTGGTGGTTTGGAATGTTGAGCCGCCGGGGAGCGAGCCGTTGATCGCGCGACTAAGCAACCCGACTGCCATCTCTGCTACACGATAGGCAACGTAGAGCGGGCGAGGTAGGCGTATCATGTTAAGTCCTCTATAATGTCGATCCGCTCATAAGAGTTGTTCGGGAACGTCTCAACAGCGCCGTTCAAGAATGACACCTCAACTTCGCACCAATATGGACCAGATGTATCAGTATCATCAGACACCCAATCATAGCGCACAAGCCCGTTTGCGGCATCAATGATCGACGCCGGTGCATCAACTTTTGCTACCGATGAGCCAAGCCGCGACATATGAAACCTAGCAGACGCATCTGATATATCGACGGCATTGCCCTGCCCGTCCTCGCATTTCATTAGTATGGAAGGGGACGTATCCCCGCGCTTAATATCAAATGCCATTATGCTACCTCATTATTAGAGCGCAGTATTTGCAGCGCGTTACTTTGTGGGGTGATGATTGTGAGGGCGTTGCCGCCTGACAGGATAGAAACCGCTCTGCGTGATGCCGGGACCGCGAATATAGGAGCATGGCCTTGCAGCGCCACGGCACCTGCGCCGAAGGGTATGACAACGCCCGCAGATGTTGATGGGTTTACGCCTTGCAGTGATACACTGCCGACACCCGCCGCAGGAGACGCGCCCGCAGATGCAATCGGCGCACGTCCCTGAACGGTAGCCGCGCCAGTACCCACGTTCGAGACAACCGGAGATGTTGCCGCAACCTGCTCACCCTGCAAATCCACATCGCCGCTGCCGGGTTGCACATCAGCGCCAGCCGCAATAGCAGGCTCTGCACCCTGCACAGTTGCTGATCCTGCGCCGATCTGCGCGAGTGCGGCAGCCGTTGCCGCAATACCCTCCCCTGTGACGGAGACTTCTCCCGGCCCCAAGTCCGCCGCGCTCGATCCCCCTGCAATCGGCGGCAACCCTGAAACTGCCACGCTGCCCGCGCCGAGCGTTATAATGACACTGATGGACGGCGATGGCGCGTGGCCCTGTGCCGTTACCGCACCCGCGCCCGGCTCTACAGACACGCCACCATCAACTACAGCAGCGGGCCGCCGTCCTTGCAAATTGACTGCACCAGTGCCGATTGCCGCGTTGATATTTGCGGAGACAGTTGGAGTCATCCCTTGCAGGCTTGTGCCGCCCACGCCTAGATCAGCCTGACCGATGGCGGTGGCGAGTGGCGCATCCCCATCAAGCGTGACCGAACCATTGCCGATGTTTGCCGACGCTTTGCCTGCAATCGTTGGCGCTTGACCTTGCAGGCTTGTGCCGCCCACGCCGATGGCTACATTCACGCCCGCCGATGGCGAAGGCGCTGCACCTTGCAGATTTACCGTGCCAAGACCTACGGCAGCCGTAGAACTGCCTGATACAGTCAGAGCCTCGCCCTGCAAACTGACGGAGCCAGTGCCTGCGCTCGAAAGGGCCGCCGCAGATGCGGAAACCTGATGCCCCGTAAGAGACGCAGATCCCGCGCCGAGATCAACCGAAGCGGCTACCGACCTTGTTAGGCTGGCGAGAGGCGTAGAACCTAGCGGAGCAAAGCCGGGCATTTAGACAGTCTTTCCTTGCGGCCAGTGCTTATCATCGGTGAAGTCGGCAGGGATGCCATCGGGAAAGTCACCAGTTGCGTCTTTCATGTTCCAGCTTGTCGCCATAACTTGCTCAACGTACTGAACCGCTTGACTTGTTAAAGAAATCATCTGGGCCGCTGTCAGCATGTAGTTCATATCGGCTGCATCACGCAGCAGATGGATCGGGTCATTGTTGCCTACCGCTTCCGCCTCTTTCGCAAACTGACGTTTGGTCTGGTAGACAGTCATATCGAAAGGACGCCCTTGCAGCGGGATAGGGTCTTTGACCCCTGCCACAGTGAACGCATTGCCCGCCTCAATCCTGCGCAGGCGCTCGGCATTGACCAGTGCATCGGTCGGCTTTTTTGCCGTCACGTTCCAGCCGTAGACCCACGATCCGTCCGGCTGCTGTGTGGGCAGGTCAGCCAATGTCACGGCATCGCTCACGTCAATCGCTGGACGCGCTGCAACGGTAGGCTCGACCAACTCAGGCGATAGCACCTTGAGCGCCGCCTGCGCCTCAGCCGTGCTGCGGAATTTCTGCTGGGTTTTTGGGTGATAATATCTCATGTTACCTCGATTGCGTAGGTTACGCCGTCCACGAAAAGGGAAGTTGCAGCAGGGCCGAAGAAGTACTGATCAAACCCGCCATCTGTACCAAAAAACGTCAAAGTGTAATCAGTGCCATCAACAGTTACCGTTGACGCGCTCGATGATCCGTTCTCGATCAACAAGGTATGGACGCTGAAGTCGCCAAAGAAATAAACGGCTTCAGCGGTTCCACCATCCACGGCAAAATCACCGGATGCGCTTCCGAAAGGGCTTATACTAAAAGCTGCGCCAGCCGATGCAGAATACCAGCCGATAACGGACCCACCGTTATTTCCAGCCGTTATGGAAAACCCCCCCGCAACAGGCGGAATATAATGGCTCATAGGCATCAACATTATTGCAACGCCTCCACGGTCAGGCTTGTAAAGCTGCCAATCTTTTTGACGTGGAACAGGTAGTCATTGCCGCTGGTCGTCTCGTAGGCGTCGCCGTTCACGATGGTAAATCCGCTTGTTGTGATCGTGCCAGCCGATGCGCCGTTAGTCACTTGAACAATAATTGTGCAGCTTGACGATGTGGACGGCGGTGCAAGGGTAAACGCGCCATTGGCCGTTAGGGTCTTGAAGTTCTCCTTGCCAGCCGCGTCAACTTCCAGCGTGACGGTGCTGCTGGACACTGTACCAAGCGCCTGCACATCGCTGTCGAAGCCTGCCGTGAGTGTGTCTGTGGTGTCCGACTTCAGAATGGCAGCATCGGCAGGCTCTTTTGCATCAATCAGCGCCTTGCTAATCCCGCAACCAACAATCGCATCGCCTGACAGGTTAATCGCCGCGTCGGAGTTGCTGCTTTCGGTCACGTTGCGAGTAAGGGTTGTGCCGCCGCCGGCAATGGTTCCTGTGCCGACCTCCCACGCCGATCCGTCCCGAACAAAGTATTCAACCACATCTGTATTGACCGCCCCCGCAGCGGCGAAAGTCTGGAAACTATCCTCCGCCGCGCCGAGCGTCATTATTCCTGTGCCAGTGGTTGCCGTGGCGACAAGAACGCGGTTGAATACTTTTGCCATTTGTCAGGCTCCGATCTTAGGACGTTGCCGCAGTGACGGTAAAGACGCCGCTGGCGTTGATAGAAACGACAAAATCAGCGTTGGTGGATGAAACGGACGTCGCAGTGTCAAGGGCCGCGTAGGCAATTACCGCATCGGTGCTTGCCAGCGTTCCGTTGCCGTCAGCATCGCGCACGATAACTGCGTACTTGGCCGTGATCGTCGAGGATGTCCAAGTTTGATCGTTGGCATCCAGTGTGACAACGTTCGATGCAAGCGCAAGGGATGCTGTGAGCAATTTGCCGCTCGCAGTGTATCCTGTGCCTGTTGCCTCATTAGCAGACACGTCAGCCCATGTGTCATGCGTGTTCTGGTTTGGGGTGTAGCTGTCAGTGACCAGCACCATGCGCAGAGCATCCGTGTCCAGATCAATCGACCCGTTGAGTGTCCCAAGCAGGGCGTTTGAATATACGATAAAGTTTCCGGCAGCCATGATAGCCTCCTAGTTTCAGTTGCCTTGCCAAAGGGCTGTTGGGCGGGTTATTCCGGCGGCGTCGGCCATTCCGGTTTTCGTGGGGTTTCGGTGGTTTTTGGCAGGTCGAGCAGCGCCCGACGATATGCACGAAAACCAGCCTTTTGCTTTTGGGTCATTTCACCCCACCGCATCGGGTTCATACGATCCACATGGATACGTAGCAGGCGGTCGCGCTCTTTGCGTAGTGCGCGCATGTCGTCATCGTGGGTGCGCTCCACAGGCTCCACACGTCCATCAGTTACGCAATGACCAACCACCCGCGTGTAATCGCCTTCAAGGTACGCATCGCCATCCGCAATACGTTCCTTCGCGCGCTCGATTGTGCGCTTTGACCCGTCAATCAATCGCTTGATCTGGCCCGTTGCGGGATTGTAAATAACTAGGCTCATCGTTTGTAAACCAATGCCTTCACATTGCCCTCGGTGATTGTGAAATTGGAAACATTTGAGCTTTCCGCTCTTATCTCTACGTCGTAGTCACCTGCCGTTTTTGTGACCATGCCAGACAACGCAACAACACTATCATCTGTAGTTGCGCCCGATGCGACCGGGGCATTATCAATGTATAGTCGCACAGTAACCGACCCCGATGTTGTGAAGTCGATATTGGCAAAGCAGCTTGCATCAATCGTCAGCGCCTCACCCGTCGCTCCGGTTGACAGTTCCGGCACGGTCACTGTGGCAGTTGCTATGCTTTCCAGAGTGCTGTTCGCCGCGAGTGTTGTTGTGCCGAATGTAGTGATTGCTTTATCGGTAAAGCTGTCCTGCGCAACATCGCCAGTCCTGATACTGGCAGCGACAACGAAATTGGCCAGAAACGAAAGGCCTGCGCCGCCCGAACATTCAAACACAGGCTTGCAAAACGCCGCGCCTGATGGCGGTGTATCGGTGCGCTGCCAGACCTTCCACCACCCGATACCTGCTGCGGGCGGAAGGTTTGTGGTTTCCTGATCGTCAGTTTCATCGTCAGGCGCTGTGAGTTGAACGCCTGCTTCGTTGTACCACCGCAAAGCACCTCGAACAAAACCACCGTTGCCGGGTGTTGGGCCATAGGTGGACCCGTCGCCAGCGGCGTGCCTGAACGAAAATGTCACATCGGAACCCGACTCAACAGGGATAAGCCCCCTCCACACAAGCCGACTGGTTCTGCTCACGGATGAACTGTACGCCACCCCTCCAAGATCAAGCTGTACCACGTTAAGCGCGGGCGCATACTTCAGCGCGTCCTCGTCAGCAGCAGCATTACGCTGCTGCACCGAGAAAACTGCGGCATCGCCAGCGCCTGATCCGTCATATTCTTCTTTTATCCAATTCAGAAAACCAAGATCAAACTTTCCGTTCCACACTACATCGGAGTCAAAGTTATCATTAACAAAATCATCCGGGCGGGTTAGGCCATTAATGGCCGTGGGTGCTGGCACGTCCTGACCTGATGTCCATGCCACGTCCCCCGCTTCGCGCTCTCGAACTGTCACAAACTGATTGAGCGTATCGGGCCGATCCTCAACCGCAATAACCTCAAAAATCTTTGACGCATATCCGTTGGTTTCACTTGTCCATGACAATGTATCCAGCGGCTCCATCAGTGCGAAGGATGGCGGCAGCGCCATCCGGTGAACCCTGAATCGCCGCTGGTCTTTGATGTAGGCATTAAGAAGCTGCTGCGCTTGGCTTTTGTTGCTAACCGAAGGCAAGCCCACGTCAATCGTCATCCGCCGGTCCCCGTCCTCTACTTCCCACTCCGCGTTTAAGATCGCATCGGCGCTCCTGCCTTCCCAAACATCGTTGGGTTCGACATACGTCCCTGTGATGGCGTTGTAGGTACCAGCGAGGCCGGGAAAAGGCTCATAGGATGACGGCTCTGTAATCATAAAGTCATCATCTGTCAGGCTCATCACAGGCGTTGCAGGAGCGCCTACGCGCACGCGAAACACACCGCCAAACTCTGAGATTTGCGCAAAACTCGCGCGGTTCATCTCCTCAATGACCTCAAAAGGCTCCATGATCCCCGTGTTGATTTCAAAGCCAGCGCGATACTGCGGACGATCACCAATCAGCACGTCGCACTCGTTCATTGCTGCGAACCAGTTGTCGAGCGGCAAATCCTCCGCCTCTACTTCCCCGCCGTAAATGTCACCTGTAGGCAGGGTTATGCCGCGCATGATGTTGTAATTGATAACCTGCGGATTTGCGCTGAACTCCCAAGTGCTCGGATCGCCCCACCTGTGCGCGCCAGAACCACCTACAGTCGTATCTTTGCGCGGGTCATATAGCTTGATGCCCTCGGCCTCAAAACGGACGGACGGCAAACCCGTAAATATCTCACGATCAAGAGGGAACTCGAGCACAGCGTATGACGTGCCGCGCAGAACGTGGTCTGTCGTCCATGGTCGATCAGGGTGCGCGCTGTAGCTTTCTACCAGCTTGAACTGTGCAGTTGTCTGCGTTCCGTCATAGAACCAAAGCCACCCGCGTGGGTTTCCGGCATTATCAAAACCAAGATCAGCAAAATCCAGACGCGACGTATCGTCTGTTCCGGCTGTGAGGGCGGTATACTGGCCATCGATGATGACCCGACCTGTCAGCCCTTTGATGGGGATGTTTGAGATCTCCAAAACATAGGTCAGGATGCGGTTCTCTTCCCCACGCGAGTACGCCGGAGAAACCGCGTGTCCTTCCGCTGCGTAGAGGCCCACAATAAACTTTTGCGGTGTTGTGTCGCCAGTTGTGGTTTGCTCTGTCTGGATGCCCTGCTGCTTGATCGCAGAAGGCTTCTTGGCGAAAAGCTGTCCGACAAGTGAAACCAATGCCCCGACGATGAGGCGTGTTGCAAAGGTCGCCACGGTCGTTGCCAATCCAACGGTCGCACCTGCACCAGCAAGAAAAGAGAAAATTGCGCCCGAAATAGGGTCAGCCAAAACCATTGACGGAACTGCAACAAGACAAAGCAAAATGGCAGCGAATAATTTCATATCTTAAAAGCCCTTTCCGCGCGCAGCCGAGAAACATGACCCAGCCCGTCAGGCCGCAGCACGAACACACGATCAGAGGCCACAATCCCAAGCGCGCGCGCCTCAACAACGGCAAGATCCCCTGTCTGAGCCATTGCTGGAGAAACCTCTGGAAAAAGAGACGAAACGTAATCAACGTGACTGCCAAAACCAGACTTTGCCATGAGGCGATCAAGCCCCTTCATGCTGCGGTACTGACCTCGCCATTGCTGGCCGTGGTCAACGCCGGTCAAAGCATTCACCCATCCGGCAACATACATTCCGCAATCATGCGCGCCGGGTCGAAACCGCAAGGCGCGCACCTGCTCAAGATATTCGTTTAGTATTTCAACCCGCGTCATCGTCCGTTATCAATCTCTCTTCTGGGGGAAGCTACAGCCGCAGTAGCGGGCGGCGCGGATCGCGCATTCTTGACGCCCCAGAACACGCCAACAACACCAGATATTGAGGCGTATTCTCGCCCTCTGTCGTCCGCGTTTATTCTGCGCTGCGCTTCGTCAGACTTATTCACGGTTAATGTGCGTGTAAGCGCGCGTGATGCGGATGCCACTGTGACCGACACGCTTTCGGTTCCACCTTCTGCCGCAGTGGGGACCGGCATTTCATCAACCCAGCCTTTCAAAACACGGATGGGATCGCCGATAGGCACGCCCTTCTGCGGATCGAAAAACACCCGATGCACCTCGATAGGTGCAAGGCGCGCGTCATAGCCGTGGATGAGCTGCGACACCTCCGGCGGGATGCGTGACAGGCTCACCTGCTGCATTCTCACCTGTAGGCCGACCTCGCCAACGATAGGCGATATGCCCAGCAACGTACCCGCGCCTGTATAAGTTCTGGTGCCGCCGCTTATCGTAAAGCTGTGCACATCCAGCCCGTTCCAAAACCCCACATTCTCAATCAGGCCCGTAGCCCGGTTGCGCGCGGCTATCCACACAAGATGCCGCACCTGCACGCCAGATGTTGACGCCAGATGCGCCTCAACTTCAGTTCCGTAATCGCGCATGATCTACCTCAACGTTTGGACAAATGAGAATTGTTTGCCGCTCGATATGGCTGGCCCATGCGAACCAAAATCAGGGTTTGGCAACAACACCGCCTTCATAACAGGCTTGTTGAATGTCACTGTCGCACTGGTCGTCGCCCCCGAAGGCACAAAAGGGCTGACCTCTAAAGTGCTGCCGGAAATCGTCACGATCCGGTGCAGGCTGTAGCGCGTGGGGTTGCTGCCATATGTGAAACTCAGCAGATCACCTGGGGCCAGCGTCGGCCCTCCTGATATAGTCATCAATCTTCGATCTGATGGGTTCAAACTGGTGATGGTTGCCGTTCCTGTCCCGCCGCTTGCAGGGTTTGGCTTGCTTGGGTCATAGACGAGGAAGCTGGAACCGGCACGGTCAAGTGCAGACAACAGCGCATCCAACGCTGCGGATGTGGCCCTGACGTTCGTAGGAGGCACGGAGAACGAACCGCGCCAAACCGCGTCACCTAACGATGCGGAGTTTTGCGACCCGCCTGCCGTTCGGTCTATTTGCCGTGGGTTGTTGATATAGAATTCAGACATTGAAACATTGAACTGGTCCTGAAATGCAGCAAGCGGGATCGGATATGTGAGCGGCATCAGCCAATCCTCCTTGGGTCTTTGGATATGCGGTCAACGCTTTTTGGGAGGGTATTGCGGTCATACCCGCTGATTCCCTCAGAAGTGATCTGGACGGCGATGCCTTGGATTTCGCCGCGCTGTTGAACACTGAAGCCTTCGGGCGCGATGATCTGCAAAGTTGCGCCGCCGCCGACCCCTGTCTGCACCCCCAGCTTACCGTTCTTGCCGCGTGACAGTGGCATGATTGCTTCTGGCCCTGCCTCGCCCATCAATCCTGTCTGGCTTCCCTTCATGGGGAACAGTGTAGGCCCATTGACGATTCCGCCATTGGCAAAAGCCGTGACCGCAGAACCGCCTGAGAACACGTTGCCTTTGGCGCTGCCGAAAAGACCACCGAATAAATTGCCAACAAATCCGCCCAAACCGCCGCCGCCGCCGCCAGATCCGCCCCAAAGGGCATCAAACGCGCTGTCCAGTAGCTTGTCGGCGATTGTGTTGAGTACATTTCCGACAACTTCGCCGAAACTCTTTGCGCCCGTTATCAATCCTTTGAATGCGTCCCGAAATGTATCCTTCATTTCGTTGGCGGTTTCTTTGAGGCTCTCGACCTTGTCTTTTAGCCCGTCAACAGCGCCGCCCGCGCCACCGCCTGTTCCTGCACCGCCGTTACCTAAATTATTTAGTGATAACGCCAGCCTTTCCGCCTCGTCAGCCGCGTCACCTGTCTCGTCCTTAATCCCAGACATCCCGGCTTTTAGTTCGGCCAAAGCTGCGTTTGTAGCCGTTGCCCCTTTCATTGTGTCAGACGCATTTTTCAGGCTTGAAGATGCTGCAACAGAAAACTCGTCAGCAGCGGCGCGTATACCAGCCGCCGCCTTGCCGCCCATGCCCTTAAACATGGCGCCTATGTCGATGCCAATAGCTTCCAGTATCGGGCTGGCAAAAAGGAAGTCAGCGATCATATCACCAAACTTATCGCTGATCGTGGCAAACCCGTTAAGGAATGCCGCAACCATTTTGTTGACTATGCCCTTTATCGAAAAGAGAAGAGCCAACGCAAGAATGTCCATGTCAGCAAAAACGGCAGATGCAACATTTCGCAGAAGCCCCAGAGCCTCGCCAAACCCGCCCGCCCCTTTGACTAAATCCCCAAACTTCGCAACCAAGAAGCCAGCGCCTACAATCAGCGCACCGAACCCGGTCTTTATGATGGCCGCGCGCAAAAGCACAAACGCGCCTGTGAGAAGAGATGTTGCGCCCAGAGATACGGCCATAGCAGCGACCAGCTTAATGCCAAGGAAAGCCACCAGTACGCCGACCGATGCCGCCAGCGTGTCGATGTTGCCGACAAGCCCGTCGATCATCGTTCGCAGTAGGCCACCTTCACGCAGGCTGTCCGTCATTACCTGAGCAAGCGCACCCATAGTCGGGACCAATGCAATCGCAAGCTGTTGTGCAGCATACTGACCTATCAAGCCAAGCCGACCGATACGGTCATTCGCCTGCTCGATTGCAGCGCTGTCAACCTTGCTGACCGCCAGACCATAGTCCTCTGCGTCTTTGCGGGCCTGCCGGAAAGCTTCTCCGCCGCCAAGCACGGCCAGAACCATTTCACGGTTTCGAACGCCAAGTCCCTGCAACACGACAGACGCTTGCCCCGCATCAAGCCCCAGCTTCTGAATCTGATCAGCAATCAGCGCAATCTTTTGGTCTGCCTCAAGACCGGCAAGGTCGCCCGCCGATATTCCTAGCTTCTTTAGTGACTCCGCCGCGCCCTTGCTTCCCTTAGCAATCTCGCGGTCCATCGTCTGTACATCATTGGTCAGCGATGAAAGGCTTACACCGGCCTCGCCAGCGGCCAACTCAAGCGCACGAAATCCACCGATAGAGGTCCCCAGCCGCCGTGATGCCTTTGCCGCCCTATCAATATCATTTGCGCCCTTGATCGCAAATGCCGATATGGCGGTGCCTAAAGCAAGGGCGACCGCAGAAGCAGCGACAAACTGGGCCTTCATAGCCTTGAGGGGCGATTGAACGCGCCGCGCGCCGCTTTCGAAATTGGCCGAATCCAAGCCCAAATTAACGCGGAGACTGCCGATCACACTGGACATATTTAGTGGCTCCTTGCCAGTGCGCGGTCGATCTTATCCCATGCAGTGATGCACTCGATAATCTCGGCCCGCTTGTCTACTTTCGCGCCGACAAATTCTTTTAGTGTCGGTGGCTTTTCAAGTCGGCCCATCATTGATGTGTACCAAACCTCGGCGCGGCGCTCTTGCATACGCAGCGCCGCGCCTTCTAACTCCAGCGCAAACAGGCGCGGCGTAATATCCCAAAACCGCGCCGGATCGAAACCCGCCGCGATGTAGCTTTTCAGAAGGTCCGCAATATCTAAGCCGCTGCCTTCTTCGGGCGGCTCTTGACGTTTCCCGATAATGGCTTTGCGTCTGGGAAGCTGGCCTGCATCAACTGTGGCAGCGCCTCAGCATTTTCCGCGATAATGTCATCAGCAGTCCAGCGGTCCGCATCAGGGTGAAACCGCTGCAATGCGCCTAGAAACAAGTCCGTCACGATGCTAAGATCAGGCACCCAAGCGTCTCCAGCGCCAGTCGGTGCCTCAAGTTGTCCGAGAACGTCCTGCCCATGCTTTGCTTGCAGATCCGCCAAAACGCTCATGCCGACAAACAGCGTATATTCATCGCCGTTCGCCTGCACCTTCATGCTGCCGCGAATATCGCTCATGCGATTGTCCGCTCGTCAGTGTCTTGGCGGTCGAGGATCTTGATTGCCAAAGTTGCCATAGACTTCTCGCCAACCGTTCCGGTCGGGATAAAGCTGTTCACATAGCCGCGATAAGTGCGCCGCGCTGCCGTGCCTGCCGGGTCTATGTTGAACTCGAACAGCACATCTTCCTTTTCGCCAGATGCTGTCAGGGCGGCCAGCGTTTCCAGAAGAATGTCGCCCGGATCTTCGGACCAGAGCTGCTTGTCCTGCGACCAATCAGCAACAGGCAGAAGGCCGGGGATAGTCTCCCGCGTGCGGCCCGGTGACTGCATGTGCGTCACGTCAATATCTTCGGGAACCTGATCTGGAAACGGCAGGTTTTCAAACCCAAAAATCTGCGTGAATGTTGTAGTCTCGGCCACAGTGCGACCGATCCAAAGTTCCCAATCGTAGGCAACATTGCCCGCAAATGCTTTTTGTGCCATTAAATCGGCCTCCATGTGATGTTAAAGTCTAGCCCTGTCCGATATGGACGTTCGGCCTCGTTGGTGCCGCCCTCCCGCGTGTCGCGGCTGGACGTGTGGTTGATGAAAAGAAACCCGCCGCCGCGATAGGCGTGCAAAGCGGCGATTACAGCCTTGCCAGCGCCTTTTGCTGCCCCGTAGGTCATGCCGTAGCAATCGACCTGTACACGGCCCTCATATGGGCCTGTGCCGTTCATGTGCAGCCCTTCAAAGCCTGATGCCAACGTCAGGACAATCGCAGGGAGTGGCGTGCCTTGCGGGTGCGTTCCCCATTCGACACGCTGGCCTACCTGTGCGGTGATAGCTGTGTTCGCGCGCATCATGGCACGTAGTTCTTGCTCCATAGCCTAACCCCTAGCCGCGCGTGCCGCTTTTGCGTCTGCGCGAATGATTGATTTCTCCAACTCTGACCACAATTCGGACTTGAGCCGCTCCAGCATTGCCATTTTATCCTGCTCCCACGCGGGGCGCATAAATGGCTGTGCTGCGATACCGGGGTTTTGTGTGCCTGCGTACTGCCCGCCGTTGATAAATGGCGATGTGCCGAACTCTGTGAAAATCGCCTGTGCCAATGGGCCAGCGCCGACAAATCCCTCAACCGACGCCTTGTCATTGCGGAACATCTTGCGGTGTGCCTTCTTTTGGCTTCGGCTCAACACCGTGCCATACTTGATAGACGCCTTCAGGTCGAAGCCACCCGTAGACGCATCATCAGGAGCAAGTGATTTAGCAATTGCCGCCATCGGCTCCGCTGCTGTTTTCAGTGAACGGCGCAAAACGCCTTTGCCCGCCGATTTCGATAGCTTTTCAAGTTGGCGCTCCAATTCCTTGAAGCCTTCGACCTTCATCGTGACGCTAGTCATCGACCCGCGCGCCTGCCGTTAATTCAAGGTAATCATTCCGGCCCATTTCCTTGATGCCGAAAATCTCAAACGTCTCGCCATTGTACTTGATCCGGTTCTTTGGTGTCAGGCCGCGCGTGAACTCAGACGAGCGCACCACAAAGCGGCTTGTCAGGCTTGCCGACACTTCGCCAGCACGCATCCGCTCCCCATCGCTAACGTCCGTTTTAGACGCATAGACCGCGCCGCCGTGTGCCGCCCATGTCTCCACCGATTGATACCCATCATCCGTGACCGTGAAACGCTCAAACGATATGCGCCGGTCTAGCTTGCCTGCGGTCATCCGTACCACCCGACACGCTCAACACCCAAAAGCGCAGAAACCGCCATTGGCAATTCGCTATAGCTGCCCTCAACAACAGCCTCTCGGTGCTCGTACCAGTGCGCAATCGTTAAAAGAATCGCGTGGCGAAGGCTCGCAGGAACATCTGCCGCCGTGTCGCCATATCCGGCAACATATGTGATCTTAATCGCATCATTACGAATGTAGGCAGGTGGCCACACAAAATCCTTTTTCGGCTTTAAGCACACGAAGTCACCATCTAGGCGAACCTCAAAATCTGTCAGCGGTGCCGTCTGGATTTCGTTGCCTGCATCATAATACTCAACCGCAGTCAGGCTTTGGAACGGTCCAACATTCAGGCGCACCCATCCCGGCGATTGTGATACCCACTGCGACCAAGATTGTGTAATCATTGCGCGGCCAAGAACACCATCACCGTCAAAATGTGAAACTGCTGCGCCGATCATGGCCGAGATGCCTGCGTCCTCATCATCGTGATCCACGCGCAAGTGTGCCTTGGCCTCTGCAAGCGTCACAGGATCAACGAGCGGCGCAGCTGTGCGCTTCGTGGTCACTTTGTGGCCTTCTCGGCCTTGGAGCGTTTCACGGCCTTATCTGGTGCCTTTTCAGCACGCACGACAATGGCCTGCTCGGCTTCAATCATGCGGATGGCCTCTGCATCATCAACCTCGATCACGTCGCCGCGATTTTGTGCGCCTGTGGCTGTGGCCCGCGCCTGTAGCAATTCAATTTTCATGGTGTGTCCTCCATCGGTTTAGTGAGGCGGCAAGTTTCCCTGCCGCCCTTCAAAGCCGATTAGGCTGTGATAAGGTGCTTGACCGCTGCGGTGTCTGCGAGTTCGCCGTCGAAGCGGATGTAGCCAGCGACACCGAATCCGGGCCAGAAGTCCTTGTCCTGTAGTGCGCCGATCAGAGGTGAGCCGACTTTGCGCACGTAATACTTGCCGAAGTCACCGAACAGCATGACCTTTGCACCAGTCGCCAGCGATGCCATCGCTTGGTTGACGCGGTAGCTGTAGCCAAGCAACGAACCCGGCTGGCCTTGCTGGACGTTGCCCATCTGCCAGAGGTAGTTTCCGTCACCGTCTTTCAGCTTGCGGATCGCCGCCAGCGTCGAGTCGTTGAACATGAACTGAACCTTTGGCCCCATGCGGTACGCGGGATCGATGGAATGAACCAGATCAATGATCTCGTCTCCGGTAATCGCCGCCGTGCCTGTCGCGGTTTTGCCCAGCGTCGAAGCCGTTACAATGCCGTTTGGTGCCGACGAACCGCCGCCGGTAGTCAGTTGCAGGTTAGCAATCCGGCCCAGACGTTCGCCAAGCAGATCGCCAAGAACCTGCTCCATCGCCATGATGGAATCGTCAGCAAGCTCTTTCGAGACGCGCAGCCATTCGGTGTCATAGGCGAACGCCTCCAGCACCTTCTGACCGAACGTCACATCCTTGCCACCGTCATCCGTGAGCGTCACGCCCTGACCGCCGCTTGCTGCCGCTGTAACCGCCGTATCATTGACGGTTGGCATGGTGATCTGACCACCACCCGAAGTTGTGAGCACGGTTGCCACATCCTCGGAGTACATCGGACCCCAAGCCAACATTGACTTGACGAGGATATTCATCAACTCAGTTGGCACCGTGTAGCCACCAGCCGCGACCGCAGTCGTTTGCGCACGTTGCTCAACATTGGTGTACCCACGCGACAGAACCGAACGCGCCTCGCTATCCATAGCACCCATCTGGCCTTCTGCGCGCAGATAAGCATGGAAGGCGGTACGGTAGTCCATATCGCCGCCCTGACGGGCCTCGGCAGGCTCGTTGCCGGGGCGCTTGGATTCGCGCGCTTGGCGCTCTTCCATTTCGCGGGCTTCTTCAGCGCGCTTTTCAGCGGCCTCCAATTTACCCATACGCTCGGCGCGTGATTCAATGTCGCCAACCTCGGTCAGCGCCTTATCGACGGCAATCTCTGCCTCGGCACGCTGCTCTTTGGTGGACTTGTCGCTAATGCCGTCAAGCATTGAACGGGCCTCGGTCAGCGTCTTAGCTGCCTGCTCCCGCAGTTCTTTAATCGTAGCCATTCTATAGGCCTCCATTTGAAGGATCTGGACGTCATCCGACGTTCAATCCGGCGCTTGCCCATGGCGCGGGATGTGGGCCAACAGCGAGAGCCGCCGTTATCTAATCAGCTTGCCCTTCATGCGAAGCCGAAAACTTTGTGCCGTTTCGCAGGGGCGCGATGCCTCCAAGCTGCGAAGGGCAATTTCTGTTGTTACGTAAGCGCCGCGCGGAACGATTGATACCTCTAGCAATTCGCCAACCTTTTCGATTGACCGCAACGGCGTGTCTCCGGTTTCGTCCCACGCCTGACGTCCACCTTCCATAGAGAATGAAAAGCTCATCTGGTCGATGTTTCCGGCGCTGATGTTTTCCATCAGGTCACGAGCGATTGTGGTGTTTGGCGGTGTGATCTCGACACGCAAGCCCCGTTCATCCTCGGAAATAACCAGCGTTCCCGCCTTCTTTCGCCCGATCACACGACCGTAATCATGGTTATCCAGCGCGTGAATATCATCACGCAACAGCGCTTCAGAAAAGGCTCCTTTGCGAATGACCTCTCGGAACATACCGCCAATATCCGTTTCAGTATCAAATACGGACGCATAGCCGACAAGGCGCTTAACTGCATCATCCGCGCGGGCTTCGACCTTCATTCCGGCGTGAACCCTAATTTCGCTATTCATCGTTTGCGCCCTCCGTTGTAGGCTGTGGCGGTGCCATTGCCGCCTTGTCTGCCGTATGCCCATCCAGCGGCACCGTAGCGCCCTGAATTAGAAGCTGATCGCCACCGGCCAGCGGCTCACGGTTATCCATTGCGCGCGCCTCGTTTGGCGTTAGCTGGCCTGTCTGAACTGCCGTGCTGTTGCCTTCCATGCGCGTCTTGTAGTCGCCGCGCAGCAATCCATCGACATTGAACTCTGCGAACCGCGACGAACCGCGCCCGAATAGCTTTAGGTTCATCTCCGCTTCAAGCTGCTCAACCCACCGCTTCAACGTGTGCTTGACGAGGTGCAAATCCTGCTGCTCGCTGTTGCTAAACGTGGCACGCGACAAGTCTTGCAGGAACGTAGGTGGCAATGAATAAATGCGCCCGATCTCAACAACTGCAAACTCTTGAGTTTCAACAAGCTGCATTTTCGCCGGGTCAGACGTGAGCGGCTCCAGCTTGTGGCCTAGCGGAATCGCCAGCACGTTAGCGCCCTTGCGCGCCGCCTCTTTGGTTGCTTCCGCAATGTCAGCCGATGCACGCTGCGCCGACTTCTCAGAACCGAACGGCCCCTGCAAGGTAAACGCTGGCAATCCGCCATTTTTGAACAGCTTTGATCCGTATTCGTTGGCGTTTACCGCCTTACCGATAGCCACCGCGCATTGCCGCAATGGGCTGCGATGTGTCAACAGATCCGACTTGAGCATGAACGTGAGATCCAGCACATCGGCCTGATCGTATAGCTGCGTTTTGCCGCCTGCTTCGTGCTTGTATTGCTTGCGCCCGTTTGCCAGACGCTTCACCGTAGCATTTACCAGCGGAAAAAGGTTTATCGCGCGGCCCTGACTGTCGCGCTCAATATATGTGACAAACCGGCCTTCTGTGAAAACCGCGTTGAACATATCAAAGCGCCATTGAAACGACGAATAGTCATCGTTTACGTTTCCATGGAGCATCTCAACAACGGGGTTTGCCCGCGTAGACTTCACCTTCTTTTTGACGCCTCGGCTGTCGCGGTCATAGACGTTGAGCGGAAGCCCCGCCATTGTACCCGAAAGGAAGTTTACAGCAGCCCATACCGCAGGCACGCCAAGGGCTTCCTCCATTGAAACCGTGGCGCTGCCGGTGATGCCGAAAATCTCCAGCATGTTGCGCGGGTCGGACTGCGTGAATGTCGCCTCCCGTTTTTCACGCTTTCCAAATCCGAACATTAGCCAACCTCCAGTGCGAAATTCTCATCATCCCAAGGGGAAAACGGAACATCGCCAATATCCCGCGCCGTAGCCGCACCGACTGCCATTGCAAGCGCAACCGCCATGTCTATGCGCGCCGTTGCCTTGTGTTTCGTGAACCGCCGAAGATCCGCAGGCGAGCGGTCAAATGTTGCCGACATAACCGCAGAACGCAGCGCGGGGTTTACATGCACGCGGATGCGCTTTTCCATGATGAGCGTTTCCAACTCGTCAACAGAACCCGGCATCCAGAGCGTTATTTCGCTTCCGTCAGGCGCTTCCCGTTTGCGCTTATTCCAACCTTGCGGATGGTCCAGCATCGGGAATGTTGCGCCCATATCGCCGCAAATCGCCTCGAAGTCAGCGATAAGGAAGTTGTCATAAGCCACAAAATCCAGATAAAAAGCGTCTGAATCGTCAATCAAATCCTGAGCCACATAGTCCAGCCGCGTCTTTTTGCCCGGCGTTGCGGTTATGAACCCAGCATCGGCCCATAAATTATAGGGCGCTCCGTCTTTTTCAGAACGCGCCTGCATCGTTTCGTCTGGCGTGTACCCATGAACAAACGCGGCAAACATCGGCTTGCCGTCCTCAGCAACGCCATCCTCGAACACTAGCGCCTTTGCGGTCAGGTCAGTCTTTGCCGAAAGGTCAAGGCCAGCATAGCACCGCTTGCTTGCGAACTGATCCAGATCCAGCGTGTGGTCCTCAACGCTTTCCCACATCTGCCGCGAAATCCACGCGCTCTCCGCATCGGTCCATTCGCAGAAGTGCAGCCGCCGGATGCCGTTTGCCTTCGCCGCAATGTCCTTCGCCTGCTTTACCTGAATTGCGAGATATTCCTCGGTTATCGTCACGCCCAAAAGCGGGTTGGCCTTGATCCAGCATGACGGATCGTTGAATGCGTCATCATCATCGTCTAACGAGCAAACATAGCTGAACGCCGTGTCGTCATCAACGTCCTGCGCTGCGACCGCGACCGCGTGCTTTCGCTCCTGCCAGCATATGCTTTTCCGGTCGCTGCCGCTGTTTGTAATCATAACTAGCAACGGTTGTTCGCGGAACTTAAATCCGCGCTCCAGCGTCTCGATCACGCCGCCGTCAGGGTGTTCGTGCACCTCGTCGCACAACGCAAAGTGTGGTCGCGGTCCTGAGCCTGTTTTCTTCGTCTCACGCGATACGGGCCGAAAGAAGCTGCCCGACTTCATATGCGCAAGGTTGTATTCCCTGCCCGGACCGCCGCTGCGCCTAATTACTTTGTCCAGTGATGGCGCTTTGTCCACCATGCCGACCGCATCCCGAAACAAAATGCCTGCCTGCTCTTTGGTAGCACCCGCCGCGTATATCTGCGCGCCTGCCTCGTTGTCCGATACCATGCCGTAAAGGCCAATCGCTCCGACCATTGGAGACTTGCCGTTACCCTTGCCCTGCTCAATGTAAGCCCGACGGAATCGCCGCTTGCCCGTCTTGATCCACTTCCACCCAAACAGCGAGCCGCAAATGAATTTCTGCGAAGGCTCCAACTCAAATGGCACGCCGTCAAACTGGCCTTCGCTCAACCGCAGAACCGTAGAGCAGAACCGATAGAACCGATCCGCCGCGTCTGTGTCGAACACCAGCCCGCGCTTGGTTGCCGTTGCCATGTCGTCTAGGTGCCGTTGCGCCGCATCCCGAACGTGTGGCCCTGCGATGATCTCGCCAGCCTCTACCGCCTTCGCGTAGGCTGTGCATGGGTCAGTTGAGGAACTCGTCGCTTGGGTCGGCATCATCGTCCTCCGGTGCCTGCACCTTGCTGCGGTCTACAGGCGTGCCGCCCATTGAACTCAGCAGCATCCGCATCTGGGCAAACACCGCGACCGGAGCATCGCCCTTGTTAATCTCAGACTGCAAGATAACAGCCAAGCCAACAACGCGCCGATCAGACCGGCCAAGCCATGGAAAGTCTGCGTTGAACTCGTCCCATATTTCAATCTGATCCGCGTCAAAAGACTTCGGTGCAGAGCCAAGTGATTTGACTTTAGGTGTTGCCCTATCAGAAAAACGACCTGCATTCTTAGCTATCGCTCCGGTAACTTTCGCCACCTCCTGCGGTAGCCGTGGCCTGCCTGCCATTTTTAGATGCTCCATTTTGTGGATGTGAAAAATTCAAC
>Ga0306872_100197_pt1 | contig 26251 bp, 49 predicted proteins | sample AntRauMeHopE1498_FD_190455 | JGI IMG/M metagenome (GOLD analysis project Ga0306872, IMG submission 190455) | Saline lake microbial communities from Rauer Islands, Antarctica - Metagenome Hop E1 #498 (v2) (version 2) | ecosystem: Environmental > Aquatic > Non-marine Saline and Alkaline > Saline ...
ATTCTAGCTGTTGCTACATTAGAAACAAAGTTTACTGATCCCCCTCCACCCCCAGAATTAGTGTCAACCCATTCTTCTGCACCTGAATCCCACACCCAAAAAGTATCAGTAGCTCCAACTATTGCAAAAGCTCCGTCAAATCCTATAGGATATGCGCTAGTCAAAGCAGACTCGGTAGCATAGTACCCAAGATTGTTTTCATCTCCTAATTTGTTTGCTAGATATCCCATAATGGTTGTTGTGTATTTATTATAACTCTTTTAAAATTTAATCTCAAACTTCTTGATCTGCTGACCAGTCATCTGGCAATGTTTCAATTTCATTTAGTTCGCTTTCGTATTTACTATTTTTTAGTATAGCAAAGTCGTTTCCATTTTGATGACCTGTTACCTCTGCCCATCTACTTGTTGATGACTGATAGTTTTCTCCCTCTGTTACAATTACATTGTAAGCCTCGCACTCTTGTTTTGTTCCTGTGTAATACATATTAGTAAATTGAATAGTGATTATTAATGTTTGTTTCTATTCCTGCTTTATTTCCTGATTGTTCTAATGAGTATAAGATTATTTCTTGCATACTTCCCCTAAATTCGACAACTGAAATATCTGGTCTCCCTATTGATTCTAAAGCAAAATTATTACCGTTTGATAATGCTGTTATAGTATTTCCATTTTCTGCAACATCATAGTTAGTTCCATTGTAATTAAACCATCCCATCTTTTGGTCTAGGTTTTGTCCTTGTATAGACTTAATTGAACCATCAAATAAACCTAATCCATTAACGCCACCGAAAGTACCACCGTAGAATAAACCTTTTGTACCAACATTATTAAAAAGTACATAGTTAATATTGTTTATATCATCCATTTTTGCTACAGTTATTACTGTAGATTGACTAACTAAATTAAAATTAAGATTCCCCCTTAATCCAGTAGGAAAATTAATTGCTGGCTTCCCATTATTAGTTAAAAGAACTCCTGACCTTACAATAGTAGGTTGTCTACTTGCTGTCGTTTGGACTGCATCGTTTCCATTAGAACTTTGGTCATACCATTTTGTTACAAAACCATCTCCAGAACCAGTCCATGTTGTTAGCGTCCCATCTGTAATGTCTTTTTCTTTAAAATCTAGCTCTGCATTGTCGCTTGAACGTCTTACTCTAATTACTCCTGTCGTGTGTCCTGCTCTTAGCTGTCGTAAAGAATACCCAGCCGATGCGTTTGGAAATAAATCCAAAAGACCATTAAATGAATTTAAATTAATGAGTATTCGTCTTCGGTCATAAAGTTTTCCCATTAGACCTAACATATTACGCTGCTATTTGTTCTAACCAGTACTCGACACGCGTACCGTTATTTGCTACTTGTAAATACATATTAGTGTTTGCGATAAACGCTGAACCTAAAATGCTTGTAGCCCCTGTAACCACTGGAGCTGTTGCTCTATTTATAAGAATAATAGCATTACCAAAATCTACCGACCCCGTAAGAGTGTAGGTAGCTGTTGCGTTAGCGCTTGCCATGTTACAAAAGTTTCCTCCAACATTTCCAAGGTTTATTTCTGATCCTGTATCATCTATTGTATTCGGTGATCCTTTTGCTGTTGCTAGATTTCCCATATTACTTTTTTGATTTTACTTTTCTAATAATATTTTCTTTCTTTAGAGATACTGGACGTTGTAGTTCAAATATCCACCGAGGAAGTTTTTCTAAAATAACATTAGCTGATTCAGAAGCTTCCTTGTGAGAACTAAACAAGTTTTTTAAATTTTTACCTAAAGTATCAAACATGTTTTGAGTAACAGAAAGATTTGCATCTGTTGTCACTTTTACTTTTTCAACAATAACTTCTATCTCTTTATTTTTACCAGCAAGACGTTCGTTAACTGAAGTAAGTTCTTGAGTCAATTTAAAAACTAAATCCTTTTTAGCGATACATGATTCTAGCAATAGAGTTTGTTTTTCTACACTATTCTCAAGTTCATTTTTCTGTGTGTTTAAAGAATCTAATTCTATTGAAATTAAATTTTTTCGTTTTTCTTCTTGTTTTTCAAGTTGTTTAATCTCTCCAATTAAAATTGTTTTTCTTGTTTCCTTGTCAGTGTAAGAGTCAGCACTTAAAATATTTGCTATTTCAAGTGATTCTTTTTTATTTTCAAGAATAGAAATTTCGCGTAAAAGTAAATCTCTTTGTTCAGCCCAAGTAGCTAATTTATTTTGTTGTTCTGTTGAGATTTGCATATATTTATTTTCTTATGCTGTAAACTACTGCTCCTTGGAACGTTGCTCCTGCTGATAGTCGTAAAATAAAGTCTTCTTCGGGTTTCATTCTGTATCGTGGAGAGTTGTCATCTCCGGGTAAGTCAGAAGTTGTAAGACCTTGACCAGACTCTAAGTCCCATGTAGCTAAAATAGTTGAACCTGATAAAACAGATAAAGTTCCGTTAACATCTAAGTCTCCTTGAATTTCGTGAACATAGATCCACGCTTCTTCTGTACCGGCAACAATAACATTGTCACCTGCTGGAGCTGTTACGGGAATTGTTTCTTTTCTGCTGTTTACATTTTGAATCATAATATTATTGTTATTTGTTATTAATAATCTACCTGATAAGCAACTCGAAATTAATCAAGTGGCCTACAGATAGATAATACCATTTCTGGTTATCCTGCGGAACTCCCGTCTCCGGCACTCCACATCCAACCTCGTAAATCACCAGCTCCTAGAACTGCGATTGAGTTGAAGTTAAGAATAAGATCTTGGTTTCCGATTAGGTCAACCACTGCTTTCTCTGCTCGAGTAGCAAGTGCTTCAACGTATAAGAATCCGTAATCTTCTCCTACCATCTTTGAATCAAACATTCCCCACATAAGACCATTCATACCTAAGTTTTGGTATGGTGATAGTTCAACCACCTTGAATGTGTCTGTAGCTGGAGCGTTGTTAAAGATGTTTGCTTGCGCAGGTGCAATTCCTTTTTCAATAGTAGCTTTAATAGTTTTTGCAAACTGTGCTGCTGATGATCCGGCTCGAACTACAACTGTATCAAGCGTAGACATAAGAGGTAATCCTCGTCCATCTTTCTTTAATGAGTGTAATCTTCGTGCGGCTAGAAGTGCTGAATAAGTAAGTTCAGGTGATGAAGTTGATCCATCAACGATTACGTTAGTCCATGCAGCTCCTCCATTTTCAAGTGGGTGAGTTGCATCCCAGTAAGGAACAGCATCTGCTCCGATTGTTGAGATTGGCGTATTACGTCCTACTGTGTTGATTGGAACAAACGTAAATGAAGTTCCGAATCCCTGTGCTAGTAAAGCTTGAGCAAGATAGTTTTTAGCATGTTCGATAGCGTTTTTACCATCAAGAACTTTTGCTTTAACATCTCCCTTAATTTTTGCAGATGATCCATCGAAAAGAAAGAAGTTTGACTGGAATGTCATTCGTACTTTTTTCGTAAAGTGCATTTGCGTGTAGTTTTTTGAGAAACCTTGAACTGGAGCATCTCCTGTTCCGACTCCTCCGTCATTGATTATCTCTCCCATACCAAGTCCAGTAACTCCTGTATTTGAGTAAATACGTTGTGAGTCACTAACTTTGTGCATGTAGTCAAGATACTCTGATCTTACTGATGGCGCTGTTTTAGGTGAAATCTTTTTCACCACGTTGTTCACGATTACAGCATAGTCATTTATTGTAGACATAGTTATTGTTTGATTAGATTATTAAGCTGTTAAGAAACGTACAAGAATTTTCTTGTCTGCCGCTGCTCCGTAAACTCCTACTTGCTGAACAACTCCTGCTGAAGCTGTTGTACCAGTATTGTTAACGATTCCTCCGTTAGCTCCAAGGACCATTTTTTGTCCTGTGTGTGCTGCGTTAGAGTTGTTGGTTGAGTCTGCCAACCATACGTCATTTTGAAATACTTCAATTACTGGAACTTGCGTAAGTGCTTGTTCCGCTGTAATAGATTCATTACAAATACCAATTAAGTTTTCTACAGTAGTAGATGAAGTTCCGGGAACTGCAAGTCCTGAAGTATACATCAAAACTTCTCCTTTTGTTGTAACTCGGTTAGCAGCTTTAACAACTTCTTTCAGTGACCGCGTTGGGTTTTTGATTTGTGATTGTTTAAACATATCATTGTTATTTGATTGTAATTAATCTTCCAAAAGCTCTAGGGCTTTTTTTTCAGACATACCAGCTGCCATAAGTTCTGCAACAGCAGCTTCATCTCCATCGGGAATATTCGATTGAGTATTCGTTCCTCCGGGAAACTGCATTGTATTAACTTTTTCTGCAACATTTGCTGATTTCAAGACTCGGTCTTGAATACCTTCAGCAGGTTTAAACATATTTTCTTTTGCTAGTTCAAGAACTGTCATTAGTTCTTTACCAGACTTGTTTTGCCAATTATAGTTATTATCAACAAAATCGAAAAATACATCTCGTGTGTCTTGATCTTTAAACATAGGGTGTCGTTCTACAAATCCTTCAAGGGTGTTGTTAACACTTTGTTTATCACGCTCCTCTTGTAGTATTTGTTGAATGTCTTCCTTTGTCGCTCCCCCAAGTTCTTTCAATCTTTCTAAATCTGCTTTAGTTTGAGGATCTATATCTTCTGGAATTTCTACAATCTCTTTAGGATTATTAATACTTTCTTTTTTCTGTGAAATACTTAGTTCTCGAATATCATTTCGTGTACCTTGTATTTTATCAGATAAGTTTTGTTTTTGTTCTTCTGTAACAGCTACTTTTTTCTTCTGGATGTGTTCCATCAATTCTACCCTTTTTTCATAGACTTCATCCGATTCGAATTTAGACTTTAAGGGCAATTTGAAATCCATAGTTGCTTCATCAGAATTTTTTACAGGAGCTTCGTCGGGATTCTCCACCTCTTCAGGTTTGACTTGATTTTCTACAAGTTCTTTACCGGCTTTGAGTTTGTTAATTGAGTCTTCTAGTTCCTGATCCAAAGCGTCATCGTTTTCGATAACTGGTTCTTCGGGAGTAACTACTTCTTCTTTAACTTCTTCGTGTTGTTTGTTCATAATAGTACATCTCATAACGGAGAGTGGGCCGAACTATATGTTAATTAATTATAATATAAAAGTACCTATCTATGCAAGCTTTTTAATCTTCAATCTTAATAGTTCCAGAATTAAAGATATTTAAAAGTTTACTTTTTAAGGTATCAAGGTTTACGCTACCTTCGTTTATGAAGGACATAGCGTGCTTTTGGAACTCTCCTTTTACTGAATCATTATCGTCTCCAACTTGCGTTGAGTACTTGATTGGAACAATAACAAGATAAACTTCTTTGGTTTTATCTTTGTAAAATAGAAATCCATGTTTAGGTTTAAAAATTTTATTAAACACTGCAATCATGTCTTCTCGATCAACAGGTACTCCTGAAATTTGAGTGAAGTAACTTGGAGCTTCTCCTTTAAAGAAGTAATCTTTTTCTTTAACAGGTTTTCCTGCTACGTCATATAAGATAATTTCTTTTCTAGTTTCTTCTGTAACTGTTTTTGCGGTTGTTTCTTTTGTTGCCATATTTATACATATCGTAACCTACGATAGGGAGGGGTCTTATTTTAATAAATTTTTGAAAAAGGCGTAAAACTTTTTTACGAAGTTTTTTTGTTCGGGTTTAATTTTTTTACGAACCTTTTCAATATATTCGGGTGTAAGTGTAAATGCTGGTACGTCTTTATTTATTTTTGCGATTTTCATTGCTTCTTCTATAAGAGCAAATTCAACTGGGTAAGGGTGATAGTAATCTAGTCTTACTTCTTCACCTTTTTTTATGTCTCGGGTAACATTAACAACTATTTGTCTCTGTACCTCTACAACATCAATTTTTTCTGTATCTACAGATAATGCTTCTAATGCTTCGGCGTTCACTTGACCAACAAGCATCGTCATCATTTCTTCTGCTGATATTTCAAACGTATCACCCTTTGGAGTAATAAATTTCATTGTTTTATTCTTTTTTGCTTTTTTAGAATAATTAATTTGTACCGTATAATCTTTCTTTTTTAGTTCACTAGGTTTTTTCATAATTATTTATTGTTTAATTCTCCTCGTTTAATTTTTTCTAATAAATTAACCATGTTTTGTATCATCGTACTTTGAGTGTCAAGAACTATTGCATTTACACATGTTCCCCATTGCGTTTCCGCAAGGATTGGAACTTGTTGAGCGCAATCTTTCATTAACTCGATGACAGCACTTGCATGCTCACTTTGAGCAAGTCTTATTTTTCTTGATTCTAAATTTTCTGTGTTTGACATATATTTTTATATTAGTTATTAATTTCCGGGAAAGAATCCTGATTGGCCATTGGCTGCCCGGCCCATTGAGGCATCAACTGCTGATCCCATTGGCGATTGTGGACGAGGAACCTGATTGTCTCCCTTTGGTGTAATTAAATCTTTGTTACTAGATACTCCCGGTGTGTTCTCCTTATTAGGAGCAACAGTTCCCGGTGTTTGTGATGGAACTCCCTCCATTTGAGATGGAGAAAGCCCAGCCTGTTCTTCAATTTGTCTTTGTACATCTGGCGGAGCATGTTGATATTTAAGAGTTTCTACGGGAGCTGGCGGTGGAGCAGGTTGCTCTACTGGTTGAGCTGCAATAATCTCGTCATACATATTTTTAGGAATGTAATCGAAAATATCTTGTTTCTGAATAATCATAAGTTGTTCGAGTGTTTTAAGCTGAACAGATGCAAGCGCAGGGTCTTCTTTTCTTGCTGCAAAAATAATATTGAGCTGATTTGTAATAGCAGGGAACAGCGCCATATATGTTTGCTTTTGAATCTCCATAGATGGCAGAAGCATTGAATCAGGATCAATTATAAATTCGTAATAGTCTGATTTGTGTCCGTATGCTTCAACTTCTTCAAATAACTTCCTTGCTGAAATAGTTCGAGTAGGAACGTCTTCTTGAATGTCTCCTTCTGGAGTAAAGTCAAAGTTCATCCGCATGTTTTTAGATGCAGCCGCGACAATACCTCCTGATGGAATACCATCCTCTCCAATAACTTCTTCTGACTCTACATAGTAGTCAGGATTTTGTTTTTGGAACTCGATAAGAGATTCACTAGAGTCAAGCATAAAAATTTTATCAAATGGAAGAGTTTGTTGAGTCCAACTTGTAAAGATATGCGCATCCGTCTGTAATCCGTCCACCATTGAGTTTCTTGGTGGAGTTAACCGGTTATATGCGGCCTCTTTCATAATTACTGTTGATCCAAGAGTACTTTCTGTATCTGTACCAGCAACAATGTTGTTGATACCTGTGTTTTCCTCGATTGCATTTTTTTGTTGCTGACCAAAAGCAATTCCTTGCTGAACATTTCCTTTTGTCTGAACGACATCAATATCAGTCCCTTTACTCTTAGGATTAATAGTATTAGGAGAACGTACATATGTATTTGAACCATTTTGTACTTGCGTTCCAAATATTAATGGGTGAATTTCAGCTTCTACCTGAAGCGCGTTAAGAGAATTGATGTATGTAAACAATGCTGTGTTACCTCGCATCAATTCATAAAGTCCCACTCCGTATGGGTCATTAAGATCTTTTGCGAAACATCGAACAACTACGATTGAACCATGACTGTCATCGTTTGGTAGTTCGCCATCGTAGAGAATAAGTTTACCACAACAAATAACGTACCTATTAGAAAGAACATCTTCGTAGTACCCAATAGTTACACTAAGTTTTGCTTTATCTTGGTTTTCGTCTTTAGCTTCTTCTGAAGAATTACAGTATTCTATTTTTGCTTTGTTTTCTTTAGTATTTGCTTCAGGATATTTTTTAAAAAATTCTTCTGTTAAAATATCTTTTTCATAATACACTTCTTTTTGTGACCAGTGGTCTGCATTATTAAATCCTACACCAAGCCATGTTCTACTAGGGTCCATAGGTTCTCGATACACGTCATCAAAGAGAATTTTCTCAACTCCTTTACGTTGTACTGCAACTCGCTTTGGATATACACGCCAAGCAGCCCAACCGCAAGTAAATAACGTTTGATAAACTAGAGACAAAGTATTTTTCCCATTTGCTCCGTTCATTGACCAACCACGTCGCCATAAATCGTAAATAAGTTTTGAATATACTTTGTCGTCAGATTCTACTCTTGCATCAGGAACTTTCCCTCCTAATACTGAAGTCGCAATTAATATTTTTGAAAAAGCAATAGGCTCCACAGATGATGGAACTCCTGATTGGCTTTTTGCGCTGTTTCCATTTTTTTGAGGATAGACGTTCATATCATATGAACCATTATCCATCTTGTTATAAACAACCATTGATCCCCAACCGTTGTCCTCTTGTTTTTTTTCTCCATAAGAGACCTCTGTGTTAACAAGGTTTTCTTTAATTTGTTTATTTAGTTTATCAAATCTTTTTCGATATTGAGAATCTTTCATTTGTTTCTTCTTCGTGTAAATGAATTCAACACTATCTTGTTTCTTTTTATCTTTTACAGATTTTACGATTTTATCTGCTTTTACTTGGTCGTAGGATTCGGACATAGTCTTATTATCAGTTATTAGTAATATTTAGTCAAATTATTGGTTGAACATTAAGTTCGCTATAGAGCTTCCAGCTTGTTGATTATCTGTTTCACTCCATTCGCCTTCCTCTTGTAATATAGCATATCCAATCGCCCCTGCCATAATTACATCATCGTTTTTACCTGCCAGCGCTTCTGGTTTTCCTTTTTCGTTTCTTAGAAACGTAACCATTTCATTTAGTACAGCATTTGGAAAGCCTTCGTTTTTCTTTAGGAACACTGCTTTAATCGCAGCCAATGAGAATGGCCTTGTCGCGCTTGTAGTTTTCCAACCAAAGAACTTTGTGATCTTTTTAGTAATATCATCAAATGATTTTCGGTAGTATAAATTTATATACCCTAATTTATCAAGACCATCGTTTACCCAAAGCCCATCTTTGTTTACTTCAATTCCTAGCAGCGCCCAGTTAAAAAATTTTCCAATATTATAGGCTTCTCCAATAAATTCATCTGGTGGAACTTTTGAACTATAAATAGCCGCACAATTCTTTGTTTTTTTATTTATAACGTAGAGTACTTGCGAATCGCCATGCGCTAGACCTTCCGCGGTATCTCCACCAATAACATAGCTCATTCCTTTGATAGGCATTTCGAATATCTCAAGCGCGCCAGTAGAAACTTCTTGGAAAGAATGTTTGCCTTCATTATCTGCAATCATTTCTCCCTTGGTCCCGACCATAGGTTTTTGTAGCATAGAAAATACTTTACTTGTAGGAAAATAACTTTGACCTGTCGATAGGAATGCTTCTTCGGCTGTCGTTGGATATTCTTGGTTGAGTTTTTTAACAGTATCAGTTCCGTTACGACCTCCAAGCTGTAAGTACTTCATATAGTAGTAAGTAATTTCTGTATCAGAAAGATTATGCTCTTTTTGGTACTCGCCAAAGTCAATCTCGCCTAGTTCCATTTCTGAGACAGGGATATCTTCCTCAATTTCTTCCATTTCCATATCATCGTACTGCCAATTATAGAAGTGAGGTAAAAATATAGCCTTTGATTTGGTCGGAGATATTTTATCTCTTGTCGCCCACTCTGCTTGAAAGATTTCATAGAATCTTCCGGCCATTCCCTCCGCGGTTGACTCAATAAAGATAAATCCACTCGTCGGTACAGCAAGAAACGCTCCTTTCTCTACCTCATCGGCTCTTTTTGGAAAGTCAACGCACATTTTTGCGTATTCCGACACATGCAAATAGTGAAATGTTCCCCCACGTCCAGATGTTGATACTTGAATAGCTGAATATGACTCCTTGTCGTTTTCTCCAGCTGGTACAATCTTTATTTTCTTTGCAGAGTTCCTTTCCATCTTAAAAATTGCATCCTTTATATGCTCCGGCATGTTTCGAATAGCAAAATCAATCTTACGATCAAAGATTTCCGCAGCATCTTGAACCTTGTGCGCAATAATTAGCCCTTCTCGGTTTTCGTTAAACAATATCTCGTCAGTAATCCACAAATCTATAAACGTAGTAAATCCAATCTGTCGAGATTTTAATATAATGTGCCTGTGAAAGTTTTTCTTTGGATCTTTATTGTTGAGATACTTATCAAAGAACTCCCGTTGAGCGCGGTTCATTTTAAATGGCGCTTTGTTCCCCTTCTTAGTAATAATCCAATACAGATTATTCATTCGCCATTCTTTGTCCCAAATAATATCAGGATTTTCAACGACTTGCGCTACTACTTCCTTATGATTTTTTTGTTGGTTAATTTTTTGCATATTAAAAATCTAGGTCAACTACTTCTTTCTCTGGTTCTGGTTCTGGTTCTACCTCTATATCAATAGTTATTGGTTGGTCCCGATATAAAAGACCTGAAAGAGGATTACCGTCGTCTTCTTTCTTTTTCTTTTTTGGTTCTTCTCGTTCTTTTGAGAATCTATCCCAAGCCTTACCAATAGTATCAATAGCCTGAAACAATTCTTTTGTATCAAAATGAGATACTCCTCTGGATTCGAATTCCGACATAAGCGCCAACATTAAGTTATTAGTTTTAAGACCAAGCGCTTTCATAGCATTATGATAACCAGCGGTTTTCTCGATTTTATTTTTAGTATTATTAGCCACACTCGGAGAGAATCCAACGAGCCTTGCTATTTCTTTGTTAGATTCTCCATCACCATTTAATTTTCTCATGGCATATGCGTACTGTTTTGGAGTTGATCCATGTTGAGGTCGTTTCATACCTTATAGAATAGCACACCAGAAAAAAAAATAAAATTTTTTGAGAGACTTTTTTAGTAGAACAGGCCGGGGTGGGTTATTTTAGCCAATCATAAATAAGTATTTTTTGTTGTCTAGTAAGTTAGCCTTGCTTATAGAGAGGGAGAGGGAAGTAGATTTAAAAATAATAAGGCGGGCCGATGCCGAAAGGGGGGATCCCCCTTGCCCTTTTTTTAATGCGTGTCTTAATATATATTTATTATGCCTTGCTTATATAACTATGTAAAGTTTTAGTGGTACTATGTTTTTTGAGCTTGTCAATGGCTGGCTTGACGTGGTGCTATATATATTGTACTTACCTTGTTGGTGTTGGTGTTGGTGCTATATTATGATATACTATTTATAGATCAGGGCAATAAAGCTTTGATCGTAACAAAACAAAACATATGACTATTAAAGATACATTATACAATGCAACCATGGACAAAACAACCTATACCCTAGAATATAACAATTCTAACAACTGGTACGCTATACGTGTTGAAAATGATACTAAAAAAAGTGTTGCTATTGATTTTTTACACGTTATGCAAGCCGATGATAAAGCAGGGTTTAACACTAACAGGATAAAAGAAGGCAAGATCAAGTTTACCAAAAATGATAATATATCATCAATGGTTACATTAAAAAAGATTATTCTATTATCGAAAGGATAATATCCAAGCCCTACGATATAAAAAATTTATATCGTAAAGCGTGCATATTATTAATAAACGCACAAAAATAAACATATGAACAATTTCACGAAAGAAAACTATCAGGGCAAGAACGCTATCATCACGCTATCCAGTGGCTACGATCTAAATTTATGGGCTGGATTCGTACAATGGAAAGTTAACGGGTATCAAGTAAAGAAAGGCAGCAAAGGTACAAAGATCCAGATCGTATTTAAAAAGAAAAACGGTGACAAAGGTGTAGCATATAAAAGCATATTCAATATCGATCAAGTGGAAAAAATAAAATTATAATTTTTTTTATAATCATGTATATAATCATTTAGAATTGTATATATGTAATAAAAACAAAAATATGAACAACATTAAAATAAATAAACAAATTACGAAATACTATCCAAAATATAAAGGAATGTATTTATACCCAGATAATAGATTTAAAAACAGGTATTACGATTTTGAAAATGAATTTATTGAAAATGAATATAATGAAAGCATGGGAATAGATATCCCAGCAGGAACAAAATTTTGTTTAACAACTTCGATCACTAATAAAAAATATATTATACTTGAAAAAAATTTGATTATTGATTCAGTTTGCTATGATGTTTTATCATTTGAGGAATAATAAAACAGAGACTATAATATAGTCTTTTTTTTTGCATATTTTCAATGATAAAAACAACGATAAAACTTGACAAAACAGGCTTGAGAGTAACACAGTAACACGTAATTTCATAAACTTTATTTTTTTTACGTTTTTCTTTTTTTTTAATATAGTTTTTTTTTAGTGATTCTTGTGTCACTGTGTCACTTTTTGCTCTATCTTGTTGTATATAGCCAAGATAGACGGTAACACAGAGAGTGACACAGAGTAACACAGGAATTACGTGTCACCAAAAATATAGCTCTCACAGGAATTGGTTTTTTTTTTTTTCATAATTTGCTATATACAGTTTTGTTATTTCATTGTATTGTACAGGCTTTTTGGTAAAAAGTGACACAGAAAGTGACACAGGAACGCCCCCACGCTATAGTATTTCTTACCCACTCCAGATCATACCTTATGGCACTTTTTTATCATTTAAAAAAACACTTTTTTATATACTTTTTTTTACATTTCCAGATCATACCTTATGGCACTTTTTTATCAGTAAAAATACATACAATATATATATAATAAAAGTATAAACTTATCCACATATTGATATTATAGTATTTGACACCGACACCGATATAGTATAAGGTGTATATATAAGGTAATCAGATCTTATATAATAAAAAAAACAAAACATATGAACAATTACGCTGATACAATGTATCTTATTAAAAACAATGACGCTATGATCGAAATACTAAAAGATAGTTTTGGGGGGGTTATGTATAACATGGCTAATCAAAACAAGTACGAAACAAAAGAATTGCTAGATCTTTGGAATAGCTTGAATGAATCAGAAAAAGAATCAACGGGGGGAATTATAAGAGGGGCTATGAACTTTATACAAGGTAACTAATACAATATATATATGAAAAATACTTCACCTATCACTTTATCAATTATTATTCTTTTATCACTGATCTTATTCTTGCATGTACAAGGTATAAAAAACGATATTCAAATGGCTGATCTTAAAAAAGATCAGATCGAAAATTACGGAATGGAAATGCAATATAAAAATGACGCGTGTATCATACACGGGAATTGTAAAAAATAATTAATACATGAGTACATACATATATTGTATTTACTAATGTGCAAATTATTAATAACCGCACAAAAAAAACATATGAATACATTTAACCAAGAAATAAAAAGACAAGGTTTCAAGGCATATAAAAGCAATACTGGTTTTGTTGCATTTAGTATAACCGATCTATCCGTTAACAAGGACTGGCAGAAAATAGATTTTTGTCTAACCTGCAACAATACTGGAAAAATAAGCAATAAAGAAAATTGTTTAAACTGTAATTAATACATGAGTACATACATATATTGTATTTACTAATGTGCAAATTATTAATAACCGCACTAAAAATAAACATATGATAGATATTTCAAAATATACTTCAAAAACTACTATTAAAAAAGAATTAAATTATGTATACGTGCATGATATAGGCGAACATCGTTACGCAGTGGCTACAGACAGTTTCAGGCTTGCAAGAGTACATTTAACAAGTGTATTATCTCAAAAAGTAAAAACAGGCTATTACACAGCCAAGGCATGGAAAGAAGTAACAAAGATACTGAAAAAAAATGACGTAAAAAAAGCAAATGATCTTATCGAGATTGTAAACAAAGAAATGCTCAATGATAAAGACATGACATTTCCAAAGTATGAGCAGATCTTGCCAAAGTTTGATGATGAGAATGAAGACTATACTTTCAAAGGTACAAGTACAATGAACGGAATTTTTTTAATTGATCTTATAAAAGATACTCAAAACAATTTAAAGCAGTTTGATTTTAGTAAAATAAAAGAAAATAAAAATATGATTATTTATGATTATGATGGATCTATAATCTTAATTATGAAAATGAATAAAAAATAATTAATACATGAGTACATACATATATTGTATGTGCTAATGTGCAAATTATTAATAATCGCACTAAAAATAAACATATGGAAAATATAAAAGACATTTTAGAAAAAGACGTAATGAATGACTGTAAACTATGCAAAAAAGATCTCAAGGGGGTTGTTGTCGCTGGAATATGTTTATTATGTTTCAGAGAATGGCAAAAATTTAACCCAAAGAAAACAACAAGTGATTTTATAAATAACTATAGATAATTAGTAATCACAGAAAAACAAAACAATTTTTTAGAAAATAATAACATTAAACAATAATATGAAAACAATCTTAGAAAACAAAAATATAAAGGTAACATATACCGAACATAACGGGAAATGTATAACTATAGCAGATCTAAAAGACAAATATAACGAGCCAAGGGCATTTACTCAAAATATCAGAGGTATTGGCATTGGCAAGGCTGTTGCATTTATAGAACACCTTGCGACACTTGAAGACCTAAAAGACGGGTACACATTTACAGAAATTAAAAATATACTTGATGACAAGTTTAACTTAAAAACACATTACTATTGCGCAATGGACTAATTATATGAAAATAACAAAAAAAGTAGTCTACGCAGTAGATTTTCAAGGAAAAAATGATGAGTTTAAGGGGGCTAAAGAGTTTCAGGAATTTAAAGATTTAATTTATGATCTAGGACAGAAATATAATTCAGTACAGACATATCCTCAAGGTAATTTTGGTTATCTAGTAGAATGTACAGAACCGATTGACACCAACACCGACATAGTATAGAATAGATAGTATAGTAGATACATAGCAGGGTATAAAATACCTTGCAATGTGCATATTATTATTAAACGCACTAAAAATAAACATATGACATATTCAGATTATAAAGAGGAGGTAACAGCAGAAAGAAATAAAATAATGACAAAACACGGAGTTTTTTGGGCTTTTGGGCAGGATAGTTTCAGAAAACAGTTTGACGCTTTGAATTTACCAAAGGGCGAGAAAGTGGCAAGTATTGGGGCAGGTGGATATTTACCAAGTAAAAACTTTGACCAGTGGCTTGAGGAATTAAACAAAGTTAAGAAATTTACAGGTGATCGAGTACAGGCTATTAAATACGAATTGAATAACCATGAGTATAAGATATCAATGGATCCCGAGCAATGTATCGAAACAGTCTTCGAGATTATAGACGCTTGTACCGATGGTATATCCCTTGATCTAGTAAAGGAAGTAGCAAGGTATAAAGGCTAGTTATTACATGAGTACATACATATATTGTATGCACTAATGTGCTAATTATTATAAAGCTAGGCACAAGCTAAAAAAACGTATGAAACAATATTTTATAACATATAACCTTGACCAAAGTACAGATCAAAAAAAGATATATATTACAGGTGTATATATGAGTGGAGAACCAGTAGCCAAGATAGATAGAGCTATGATGAGATTTAAAAATAAACTAGAAACAGATCATAAAATGATACTAGAATATACCCCCTTATCAGAACTAAAAGATTTAAGAACGCATAAAAAGGGTGGAAAAGTAATAACATTTACTCAAACATTTAACGTAAAATAACATATGAATAATATAAAATATATAAAAGGAGAATATCATATTAATGGTATCGAAGTATTGAGCGACAAAATGGAAAAAGTAGGATATGGAATTATAGAAACAAGCGAATTTATTGACGAATTAATCAGTTGGATCAGTGAAGCGAAACAATGTAAAGAAATGATGAAAGATGACTTAAAATATTTAATGTCATTAAACGATCAATATATTTTTTCCTCTACTGATACGAACGAGTATATCGCAAAGAGTGATGACCTTGAAAGATTTAATGAGATAGCTAAAAACCTAACCAAATAACATATGACTAAATTAAAACTACAGGAACTAGCACAAGATGAGTTTGACTATGCTATGGATAAATTCTGGGATAATGTAAACGAAAGTAATGAAGTCCAAGAATTAACGGAAACAGATCGAGAAGATTTATTTGAATTAATTGCAGAAATGCTAAAAAAATAATATGAATACATGCGATAAGTGTAAAATAACAAAAGAAAGTGAAGACCTAGTATGGATAACAGCAGAAGATTTTGTACCCAAAAAAGGTGAATATTTATCAGAAAAACTATATAGCAGATATGACGCACTATGTGAGTTCTGTTATATTAATGCCTTAAAAAAATAATATGACAATAGAACACCAAGAAGTATCGACAACAACCTACCATAATATAGAGGTAGACCATTTTAATGGTACGAGTATCTATAGTTATAGTAACCATTCAGGTAACGAGCAAGAGAACCTGTTACAGCTTGAATCAGGCGAAAACCTTAACGAACAAGAATTGGAAAGTTTATATAATTATATTCATCATATGATAACAAACAAACACCATGAACAGATTTAAATTAGAAATAATGATACACGAGGGCGTAAAGTGGTACAATGTTGTAGACACCCATGACGAGCTTTCCTATAGTGGCAGATCAAGAAAAAAAGCCGAGCATGTACTAAAACATTTTAGATTAGAAGAATTTAACCAAAAATAATATATGAAACCAGAAGAAAAAGATTTTACTTTCACAGCTACAATGACGATAAGAGCAGAAACACAAGAACAAGCCATAGAACAATTCCAAGAACAAGATAACATTAATTATTTTGGCTCACAGGCTGAAATTGACGAATACTAGCATTATGAGTAGTACAAACAGAAGCGACGCAAGAGAAAAACATGTAGCAGATTATTATGTTACACCATTACAACCAATTAAAGATTTTTTATATAGATTTCTCGATGATGAAAGAATAGACAATCCTGAAGTTATGGAGTGGCTTGACCCTTGTGCAGGTGGAGATGAATTTCACCCTATGAGCTATCCAAAAGTTATTAGGCAAGTAGGAGTAGACAAGGAAAACATACACACAATAGACATAAGAGAAGATAGTCTTGCAGAAATAAAAACTGATTATTTAAAAATGAAACCAGACTATACTAAAGTTTATGATGTTATTATAACAAATCCACCATTTAATATAGCTCAACAAATAATAGAAAAAGCACTTAATGAAGTTGCGGACGGGGGGTATGTAATAATGCTATTAAGATTGAACTATTTTGGTTCAAAGGCTCGTAGACAGTTTTGGGAAGATAACATGCCTATAAGAGCATATATACACCATAAAAGAATAGGTTTTACTGATGATGGTAAAACAGACAGTATCGAGTATATGCACTGTGTATGGAAAAAAGGAAAAAAACCACTCGAAATAAAAACAACAATACTATAATTATTAACCATACTATTGATAGTATGCAAGGGAGTTGAATTAATATGTTTTCTTTCATATGTTTACATGATTAAACGCCCCTGCATATTATTAATAGGTAACACAAAAAACATTATGTACACAAAAAAAGAGAAGATTATCACATATATGATATATACATCATTTACTTTGACAGTAATATTTTCATTGATCTTTACTTCACAAATACACATTATATTACCGATCTATTTTTTGGTTTTATTCTTTTTAATAATGCAAGACGTTTAACAAATATAAATATGAAAACATATAAAAAATACAAGGACTTTCTAGCCGATAAATTAGTAGAGATGGGGGTAGAAGACCATCAAGGCAAATATTACTCGCATAAGCAGATTTTTAACAACTTAGAGGACTTTCTCGATGACGTATCAAAGGAGGAACTCATAGAATGGGCTGACGAATTTAAAAACGAGAAACTATGATTTTAGTTTTTGTCGTAAATTTAGTAATTATAACCTTAGCATTTTTTGCTATAAAATAACATTATGAATAACAAACAAACAACTAAATGTACTGAGTGTTTTAAAGAAATAACAACAGAGAATTATAGTGGTGATAATTGCAACTCCTGCACAGGTACAACTGAAACAAAGTTTTCAGACTTTATAAAAAATTCAACAGAAGAAGAAGCAACAGAAGTATTTACAGATATAATGAAGGGTGTATCAGAAGACCAGAAGGTTATTCTTGAAACAACACTAGAGGATAGGTTTGATAAAGAATTTTTAGTAAATTATTCTACTTCTAAAGGTTCATTTTTTCATAAAAAAGTAACACCATTCTTTTTAGAAAACAAGATTGTAACACCACTATCAATCAAGTACTTCATCAAACAAGAACTACAACAAGAGAGGGAGAGGTGTGTAGAAATAATTAAAAACACTATGTGGAAACAAGACATTATCAAAGCAATAAACCAAGAACTATGAAATCAATTATGAAAAATAAAGAATTAATAATGAATATTTTATTAAAACAAAACTTTATAACTAATCAAGGGATAAATTACAAAGGAGAAAAAGACGTTGCTTTAAATGAAATACTTAACCTTATAGACCTCGCAGTACAACAAGAGAGGGACAGGTGTGTAGAGGCTGTAAAAGAAACAATGCGTTATTCATCTATTGAAATGAAATTAAGTGCATTAGTTGGTATTTTTGGCAAAGACGTTATTCAAGCAATCAACAAAGACCATGAATAATCTAAGAAAAGCACTACAGAAGATAAACCATGCTTGTGGGGATTGTGGGGGAGATGGTTGGATGTTTTCTAAAGAAGAACTAGAAAAAGGTAACCCTTGTATTAAAATAGATTGCAAAACCTGTTCAGGTACAGGAATAGTTATACCTTTGGAGTTTGGTTGTGAGGTGAAAGTACAATTAGATGAAAAAGAAATAGCTACACAGGTTGTACAATGGATAGATGAATCTCAATATGAGTTAGGTATTATAGTTGAATGTGAAGAGTATGAAGTTTCTGTAATACCTACAGTAGACTTTATGACGGTACTCGGTAAACCATCTACCCTACAAGACCTGTTGATTGCATTGGGAAATATATCAGAGTGGACTCAAGAACTTAAATTACATGAAGGATATTTATTTTATGAACATGGTAAATATGAAAATAATCCAATAATTATAGACCTATCCAAAACAGTAGAAACACAAACGCAAGAGGTAATTAATCAGCTAATAAAACTACTATCATGACATTACACGAACAATATAAAGAAGATACAGAGCCACACCCATTTTTAAAAAATAAAGGTCATGTTAAAATTTTAATGAAAAAAGCATATCTCAACAGTATAGATTGTATGATAGCTATGTTTAAAAAAGAAATTACTATTTGGAAAAAAGAAAAGATACAATTTTCTGATGAAGACCCTAAATTAATTATGAGAGTTTATAAAACTGAAATTTCTAGGTTATCCGAACAAAGAGATCTAATCGCTAAAGCAATCAACCAAGACCATGAATAACCACGTAACAATCATAGAGCTATCCAAAACAGTAGAAACACAAACGCAAGAGGTAATTAATCAGCTAATAGAACTATTGAAATGAACAAATACACAAAAGGAGTATTAGGAAGTAGTGGAGTTGAGATAAAGGTTCATAATATAGGATTATACATAGGAACAATTATAGCTATATTGATAACTATTTTTTGTTATTGGGTATCACAGCACGATTGGGCTGATGATTACTGGACTTTTTTTGTTGTTGTTTATGGAGGAATATCTATTTTTGGTTTTATAGTATCGCTAATAACTAACGAACAATAACATAGTTGTTAGCGTGTAGGGTATAAAAAAATGGGAGGTCTGCTCGACTCTCACTTTATACTCTACACGCTGCCAATTAGGCAAGCCATCTATGTATCGAAACTAAGATGTAAAACTTATTAATATAACGAGCTACGGCTTTGTGTATTAGATGTTTAATGTATTGATTAATGACTAACAAAATTATTTAACAATCTAATAATGACAATAACTATAATAAAAGTAGCATTTGACTATAGCGATTATTGTTAGTCACGGGTATTTCACTCCTTCTTTTGGAATACCCTTGACTGGTAATAAGACCAGAACTAATCAAAAAACAAAATGAACAAAACAGCAATTACAATTATTATTGGATCTCTAGCAATAGCAGGAGCAATCATTTTTTCAAATCAACCAGATGAAAAAATGATACATGCACCTATTGAAAACAATGTAGATCTAAAAGAAGAATTTGAACAAGGATTTATGGAAGGGTGCGTAGGAGATGACGTATCAGCTATATCATTATGTTCATGTATGTATGATGGAGCATTAGAAGCATATGGCTTTGATAAATTGGTTGATATTTCTATTGAGTACGCACAAACAGAACAAATTCCAGCTTCATTTGAAGACGTTGTAGCAAATTGCGTATAACATGAATCAATAGAAACAAACACTTAATGGGTAACTCTGGGGATAAGGTGGATAAATAACAGCACTAATTTGCCACCGATACCGAATGGTGCTAAACTGTAAAACAGACCACTAATAATGGTCGCAATTAATTAATCAAGTAATATAAACCAAATAATATGGGACTACAACAAAGAGTAACAGGAAACTACATAACTATTTATCAAGGTAAATTTAGTAAAAGAGTTCCTGAAGGAACAGAGGGGGCAATAGAACGAGTGAACAAAAAAGGTAAAACAGTTCACGAAATGTTTTATGACTCACTTGTAGGAAAACTTGTAGGTATTCGTACACAAGACGGATCTTACGGAAAGAACTGGATCTTTGAAATTCAAGATACTGGTGGAGAAATTTTTCTTTTACAATTAAGCTACAGTAATAGCTACGCAAACAAATTCTTAAAAATGCTACCAAACATTGACGTAGCACAGGAAATGAAAATTTCACCTCAAATGACTATCGAGGGTAAAAAGACTATAACAGCATTATTCGTAAACCAAAACGGACAAGCTATTAAACATTTTTACACTAAAGACGTACCAAAAGATTTACCTCAATGGGTAAAAATTAAGGTTAGTGGAGAAGAAGTATGGGATAGTACCGAACAGGTAGAATTCCTAGAGGCTATGGTAAATAAGGATATTATTCCTAAACTACCAGTTAAAGAAGTTCCTGATAACCAAAAGGACTTATTAGCACAACCATCAGTCGAAGAAGATATCCCTGATACTAATACTGTACCATTAGAAGAAGAAGATTTCTAAAAAAGGTCAATACTAACAATTGTTGTTGGTATGGAGTGGGTCATGGTAAAATGAAGAATGACCCTCTACAAACCCCTAATAATTTATAAAAAACATATGCAAAGAAAAAATATAAAATTCATAGACTGTTTTGATAACTGTAAATTTAGATATATAGATCAAACTGGACTTCAGCGTTCGCCTGTTTCATCGAACGAAGTTCGTAACGATTTAAACTTACAGGGATATGAAGCGTACCAAACAGTAAACGGATTTCTCGATGCGGGAAATAACAAGAAAGAAAATTGTACCAACCTCAATGCTTTCTTTGTGGATATTGACGGACGAAAAGACCCAAAGGAATTAGAAGCAATTAAGAAAAAGTTAGAACCAAGTTTTATTATTGAAACAGGAAACGGATATCACATTTATTACTTACTTGATGAACCTATATATAGAGATGAAATTTTTGGCGATGTAACATGGGAAGATTATGTAGCGCGATGGGAAAGAATTGAACAGTCTATCGTTACAGCCCTTGACGGAGATAAGGTAGTAAAAGACGTTACTCGAATAATGAGACAGGTAGGAACTTATTACTGGAAAAAAAGCGGAGAACAATTCAAGCAAGGAACTAAAGGAGTTTTTAAAATAAAAGGAGTACATAAAAAAATTGCAGCGAGTTATTCAATGGACGAACTAGAAGAAGTATTCCCTCCAAGTAAAGATAAACCAACAGGAGTAGATGAGTACATTGATTTACCTCAAAACAAAAAACTAAAAGAGTTTGCAGAAAATGAGAAACAAGACTTTTTTAAAAAGGTAAACGAGAAATTCCCTATCGAGGATAGAGATTCATTCAAGAAATTGATTAGTGGAGAAGAAGGAACTTTGCCACCTAACACGCCATCAAGGAACCAAGCTCTACTTGTTACAGCGACACTTATGAGACAGGCTCACTGGACGAAAGAACGTGCTATAGATCACATTAACAAGGTTGGTTGGCATGGGATAGAAAAAGAAAATGGTGGACTGAATGAAATAAAATCAACCATCAACAGTGCTTTTTCTCAAGGTTATGTCTATTCTTATAAGAACGACATTATCGCACACAACACAGACAGCGATGAGCAACGACAAATTCAAGAGGCTCACACAGTAGTAGCAAAGGGGCGAAAAGAAGTAGATAAGATTCGATTCTCTAATTATGAGTACGAGCTATTTGCAAAATACCCTCACTTAAAAAAGAATGAAATAGGTATTGTATTTAATTACGAAAATGGAGTGTACTCAATGATGAGCGATCAACAGATTTCAAACATGATCCTTGTATCTCTTTATGAAGATTTACTTTGGGGATTTAGAACTAAGAAACATGTGTCAGATAAGCTTGCAACATTGTTATCAATTATTCCAGACTTAAAAATAACAGAAGATAAAAAGAATTTATTTAATGTAAAGAATGGACTCCTTGATATTTACACACGAGAGCTACATGAACATTCACCTAATTATATTTCTTTGATTCAATCACCTGTCGATTATAAGAAAAATGCTACCTGTCCTACATGGGATTCATGTATTGATTCATGGATGGAGGGTCCAGAGAGTGAGCAAAAAACAAAACTACTTCAACAATTTACAGGCTATCTACTAACCCCCGGAATGATACATGCAAAAGCTATGTTCCTTGTCGGAGATGGTGGAAACGGAAAATCAACCTTTGCTGATACTGTCGGTATGGTTATCGGAGACGAGGCAACCTCACGAATTGATCTCGAAGACTTGTACTCAACCTTTGGTCTAAAAGGACTTATTGGAAAACGACTAAACATTGTAGAGGAGGTTTCAGGTGGTTATTATCAATCACACAAACTAAAGAAATTAATCTCGGGTGAAGAAATGACTATCAACATGAAGTACAAAGATCAGTTTAAATTCAAGCCTACAGCGAAGTTTATTTTTTCAGTAAACCTAATGCCAAGAGTTGATGACAGTTCGTCAGCGACAGAACGTAGACTTGCTATTGTTCAATTCAATAATAACTTTAGAGACAAGCCAAATATTTTACTAAGGGAATCAGGAGGTATTCTTTCACAAGAGCTTTCAGGAATTCTTAATTGGATGTTGGAGGGTGCTCGTATTCTTGAAGAAGAAAAAAGCTTTGTTGTTACAGAAGAACAAAAAGGAGCTATCTCGGAATATCGAGAAGAAAATTCTTCAGTCGAAGGATATATATCAGAGTGTTTGGTATTTGAAAAAGACCATCAATGCTCGACAAGAGAATTGTATGAAGAATACAAACAGTACTGTATTAAAGACGGGAGAAAGTTTAAAGGTAATGTAGTATTCACCAAAGAGATGAAAGCCTATGCCAAGAAATTTAATACGATATCTTTTGTTGCTAGAGTTAACAGTAAAGAGTCAGCTAAATTTATAGGAGTTTCGATAGATAACTCTTGGTCAAGTGATTCAGCATTTAGTGCGATGAGACAGATTAATAGAACATTTGAAAAATAATTATGATGAAAATTTATAAAATATCACAAAATATTAACAATAATTACGACACCTTTGATAGTGCTGTAGTTACTGCAAAGAGTGAAGAAGAAGCAAGATTGGTACACCCTTATTCAGAAGATGTGAGGGGTATTTATTGGTGTAAAGAAAAAAAACAATTTTGGAATACAGACAGTAAAGGACAAAAATACTTGCAAGAAGACAAATACGGAACTTGGACAAATGAAATTGATAAAATAAAAGTTGAATTTTTAGGTAATACTAATGAAACAGAATCAAAAGTTATAGTTTCTAGTTTTAATGCAGGTTAACTATGATACCTCTTTACGAACATCAAAAAATAATACTTAAAGAAGATAAATTGTGGGTTGGTATATTCCAAGGAACAGGATCAGGTAAAACTCGATCAGCCTTGGAACTTGCAGAAGGTAAAATACTTATTGTATGTCTCAAACAACAATTCCTTGATAAGACATGGGAAAGAAATGCAGAAAAGTTTGGCATTATAAAAGACTTGAATGTAATGAGTAAAGAAAAGTTTAAAAAAAACTGGAAAGAATTACCTTACTACGATACGGTAATTTTTGACGAAGCACATCGAACTTTTGGAGTTCAACCTTACAAGAGACAACGAAAGAGAGTAGAGGTTATTGATTGTTCTCAACAATTTGAAGCAACACTGGGTTATCTTAATAAACACAAGCCAAAAAGATTCTATCCTTGCACAGCAACACCTAGCTCAAAAGCTATGAAAGTTTGGGCTATTGCAAAACTCTTTGGTACTCACTGGAATTTTGAGAAGTTTAGAGAAACTTTTTATATATCAAGAGGTGGTTATTGGTTTCAGAAAAAAGATGAAGAAACACAACACAGACTTGCTTTGCTTGTTCAAAGATTTGGTTACACAGGAGCCTTGGAAGATTTTGTTGATGTTCCTAAACAGACACATAAAGAAGTATATTTTGATCTTACTAAAAAGCAAAAAGATGCTATCAAGGAACTCAAGGAAGAAGAAGCTGACCCTATGATTCAAAGAGGAAGAACCCGATCAATACAAAATGGAATTCTTTATGTTCAAGATATTCAAGATATTAACGAACGTGAATCAAAAATGGTACGAGCCACTAATACCTTTCCATCACAAAAACTTGATTACATTGTAGAGAAAGCAAGTGAGTTTAAAAAGATATTAATCTTTGCATACTACACTGGTCAGATACAAGAAATAAAAAGAGTATTAGATAAAGAGGGCTACATTGTTTCTACCTTAACAGGTCAAACAAAGGACAAGGATAAGGCTACAATGCTGCTTGAAGCGAATGATTCCGATAGGCACATAGTCATTGCACAAATAGGTATTTCAGCAGGCTACGAGCTTCCTAGCTTCAGGTGCGTTATCTACGCATCAAAGTCATATCAATACGACCATTACAAACAAAGCCTTGGTCGATTAGTTCGAGCCAATAATCTTCATAAGAATCTTTACATTCATCTATTAGTAAAAGGGCCCGATGCCGATTGTCATGAGTCGATGATGATTGGAGAAGATTTTCAAGAGAAATTATCACCGCTATGATAAATAAAAAATGCAAAAATTGTGGGAAGCTAATCCTTGTAATATCTTGGAAATACTGTGATAGAAAATATTGTAAGAAATTATTAACAAAAAAGCATAATGAAAAATATAAGAACAAAGCGAGAATCAAAAGAACAGACACTCTTAAATAAATATTTAAGATCAAAAAGAGAAGAGGGTTTCTATTGCTATTGTGAGCTAAAAGTAATGAGGGGTAATACTTTTAATTTTAAAAAGATAGAAGAAAGTCAACTGATAGGATTACCAGCGCTTGAGAATAATGGACTTGTTTGGAAATTATCTGATTCTGATATTAGACAAAAAGCCTGTGATACTATATGCACACCTCCTTTGCCAACGTATCTTGTTATAAAGAAAGATAAAACATTTTACTTTATGAGGTACATGGTTATTGAAGCCATGATGGAATCAGGAAAAAAAAGCATTACCTTAGACGAATGTAAGGAACTCGCAGAGAAACTTATACACAGCTAAATTTGACACCTACACCGACACAATATATACTTATGTTAAGTTTAATAACTTACACACACACAAATTATGAAAGAACCAACAAACCTAGTTAGAATCTACCCCGGGATTAGGGCAGATCAAAAAGAATTTATTAAAAAAGAATCCAAAAAAGAAGATATGGGGCATGGAGAATTTATCCGCCACATGATTGACACTTACCAACAGAATAAATAACATTACTATGCAAAACATTTATGAAGAATACGCATTATTAGAAATAAAAGAAAAAGAATTTAAAGTAAAGAAAGACCAACTACGAACTGTTATCCTTAAAGGAATGGTAGAGAGTGGAGAAACTAAAAAAGAAACAGCAATGGGTAGTTTCTCTGTATCAAAACTAAAGAAGTGGTCATACCCTGAACACGTTAACGAGCTTGAGGAAAACTTTAAGGTCGCAAAAGCAAAAGCAGAATCATCAAACGAAGCAACCTTTACAGAAAAAGAAAGTCTTCGATTTACTAGCATTAAATTATAATTATTTATGAAAAAAGAACCTACCAAAAAAGCACC
>Ga0306872_100199_pt1 | contig 26126 bp, 31 predicted proteins | sample AntRauMeHopE1498_FD_190455 | JGI IMG/M metagenome (GOLD analysis project Ga0306872, IMG submission 190455) | Saline lake microbial communities from Rauer Islands, Antarctica - Metagenome Hop E1 #498 (v2) (version 2) | ecosystem: Environmental > Aquatic > Non-marine Saline and Alkaline > Saline ...
CGCGGACGTTGACCAATACGTGTCGAGAAAAACTGAGCTGATTCTGGTAGTGATACTACTATTGATCAGTATGGCAATCCTGAACATATTTTGACACTCAGGACAATGTCACATAGGCAAAGGCCCAGACAGGAGAATGAAATGCCCTTTGAACTCTTCTATAAACTGATCCAGCTTTTGCCGCTGCTGGCATTTGTATACTTTATGTACAGTGCCCTGCGGTACGGGCGTCAGGCGATTCAAGCCATCCATCTCCCGGCTGAATGCTCTGAGGATCTGCTTGAAAATGACCAAACAGCGTCGCGATTGTTGCAAAAAGTCGATGATTGTTTGGACAACAGCTTGATTGCATTGATTCTGCTGATAGCAATCAGCTTGTTTCTACTATAGCAATAGCGTCCATCTCCCGGAAACATCCGGGAGATTTTTATTGCACCAGCAATCAGTCGCTGAACACAGGGCAAATCCGTTAGATTAAGCTCCGCCTAGGAGGAGCTTGCTTAGTGCCGGCTTGTAACACCCCTTGATCCAGGCTTGATCCAGGCCCTGCCTAGGCGAAGCTTGACTAACTGAGGAAGGCCCTCCGTTAGTTTAGCCGCGAAGTCTGAGGATAGTAATTACCCACAACAACGATAGTAATACCTGGTCAATTACACTGTTACCAATACCTGTAAATGGTTGAAGAATTAACCCCACCACCAAAATTATGACAATAATTATCTTCATCAATTTGACTGTCTGATTCAGATCTCTTAGGTATACATTCAAAATTAATGCTGGGATCAAGGCGGTTGTAAATACACTTAGGAAAAGTAACATAGTACCCAAAATGTTCACTGACCAACCGTAAGACAACATTAAATCAAAAATTAATTGAAATAGGATGTTTGTCAGAATGCTGAGTGTATTAAGTATTGCAATTGCTACTGTCAAAATTACAGATAATCTGTAGCCAACATTCGATACCTTGGAGCTGTTCATCATAGAAAAATAATATCATATAAATAGGGACTGTTCTTGACCTAGGCCTTGCCTAGGCGAAGCTTGCTGTTGACTTTTTCAATAAATATGTTAAGTTAGTCCATAGAAATTGACAACAAAGGAGAGATTCTATGCCCTCATACCCATACGGAAAGCTTTTGGTGCACATGTACTCGTTCCCCGGGAATCTGACTGACGTAATCGCAAGTCTGCTCACCGAAGCTGACAAAAATATGATCCGGGTAGCAATTACAACCTTGGAAAATAAGCCAAGTGGTGATCGTATGCAGATCATCGTTAATCGGTACTTTGGTATCGAATGTGAACAAGTGACTCTGAAAGAGATTGGTGCATCACTCAGTAATCCGATTTCTGGTAGCAGTGTCCGGCAACTTCGCAGCAAGGCAGAACGCTATCTGCGCAAAATTCCTGAACTCCGCCCGCTTGTTGAGCGGATTACCAAAGCTGGAATCGAGGGTCGCTGGACTGATCAAACTTTGAGTTTACCGTCACTGACCCAACTCGAAGCACTGCGGTCAGCAGTAAATGAACCTGAGGTATCGAAACAGCGGTTCATGGGCCTCTTTCTTCATGACTGTTTTCCAACCTGCGTACCTGAAGACTCTTGTCCGACGTGTCGGGCAAGGGAGGTTTTGCAGCCTCATGGACTACTGCCTGAGATCACAAGGCTGGCACAAGAGTGGCAGTCAGGGCCGAGTGATGATTGGCGCAGTATTTCAGTAGATACAGTCGATTTTTCTATTCGCACGAAGAACTGTCTGCGTAATATGGATGTGCGAACACTTGGACAGCTGTGCGCCCAATCAGCAGCTGAACTTATGCGAGGTCCTTACTTTGGACGCAAGTCGATGAATGAAGTGCTGGAGTTTCTCTCTTCAATCGGACAACGTTTGCGTTCGTGATCTTTCAGCACCACCCACCCCTTCTTCGATGATTGGGGTGGTTTTTTGTTGTGAATATAAGACGTTTCTGGTTGATTCCTCCGGAGCTGCCTAGGCGAAGCTTGTTCGTAATCATCATCCGCTTGCTATTTTCAGCCTCTAGGGCACAATTTGGATATGAAGATTAAATCTCTTGAAGTTGATAATCATCCTGTTCTAGGTACGTTCACTTACTCTTTTGAGGATGGCCATTCAATCAATCTTCTGGTTGGTAAAAATGGTTCAGGTAAGACTAGATTTATCGAATTTCTACATACTCTGCTAGACAAAAGTTTTCGCGTTTGGGAGATTCCAGATTGGAATAACGGTCCAATTTCAAGAATAAAACTATCAGTTGAATTAGAGGGTGATGAAACTAAAAATCTTGCTCAAATTGAAATAGAAGGAAAAGTTGTGGAACAAAGTCTTGCTTCTGGGGAAGTCTATTTTGAAACCGAAAACAAAGATAAAGATAATCCTTGGAATAATTTTGAGGTGTATATGCTGAATGACGATGGTCAGACTTACGGAGTGTTGCCTTTTGAATTCAAGAGATCTCTCGAGAATAAAAAGCCATTTTCTAAAGTCCTGAACAATAAAACTCGCTACTCTGGGGTGCAAATTAATTTTGAATACAAGCCAGTGACTTCATATGCAGATATTGTTGATGACGATGAAAAGATTCAGACAAAATCAAACATCTCTCTAGCAGACGATATTAATAAATTGCTGGTAGCAACTTTTAATAGAGATAATACTTTTTTGGGAGAAGAATCAAGAAAAGGAAGTGCTCATCCTGCGTTTAAGGGGGATTTCGATAGATTTAGAGATGCTTATAATGGACTGTTTCAAACGAAAGAAATTCTAGGGGTCCAGCAAGATGGTTCTGATAACAAAATTATCCTAAAAGATAAAGTCTCGGGGAAGGAATTTGGAATAGACGGACTTAGTTCAGGAGAGCAACAAATTGTTTACCGAGCAGGGTACTTGCTCAGACATTTGAATATTAAAAACGGCGGAATCGTATTTATAGATGAACCAGAACTTAGTCTGCATCCTGAGTGGCAAGTTGGTTATTTACAATTTCTACAAAATATTTTTGGTACAGATATTCAATTTATCATTGCTACCCATTCACCTTATATAGTTAAGTCAGGTATAGACACTGATGTTGTGTCTATAACAAAGCTATATTCTGATGGAGCTAATCTCAAAAACGAAAATTTACACCATGTGTCAAAACTAGGTCGAGCTACTTTTGCAGAAGTTAACTATAAAGCTTTTGGTATTGTTTCAGAGGAATTACACACGGAACTTTATCTAGCGTTACAGAGGACGTTCTCTCCTGAAAAATATGATGCCGCTAGAGCAAAATATATTGGTGGTAGACCGTGTGATCTTGACTTTGAAATTACTCAGCCTCCACATAACGTTCCTATTTTTATAAAGTGGCTGGATATAAATGATAAAAAATACCCAAATAAGGAAGAAACTAAAATGACCTTTATTAGAAACATTATTAATCATGGTGAGGATGCTGTAAAACGTGGCAGAGGTAGGACGTACACCCAATTAGAACTTAGACAATCCATTGAAGAAATGTTGAAATTGCTATAAATAACAAACCACTTAATTAGGTGTTTTGTTATTTAGCTAGACTTACTGAGATTCGCAGTGCATTAACCTCTCTCAGTAGGTCTCGCCAGTTAGTAATCCCACGGGGAATCGAAGCTTACAGCTTCAGTACACCTTTTGGCCAGATTGGTTCGCTAAGCTCCCAATCTGACTCAAAAGCTCTTCGATTCCCGCGTAAACCTGCTCCCAGCAGGTTTACTCGTGGGATCACTTAAGAAAAAATGCGCCTGAGGCGCGATTTTTTCTGCAAGTGATCCCACGGGGAATCGAACCCCGATTACAAGAATGAGAATCTTGTGTCCTAGCCGTTAGACGATGGGACCAAATTATTTTTTGGTACGTACTCCGCTTGAGTGAGTGGCATATTTATAACAAACATTCACTCTTTGGGGAAGAGTGGATATCAATTGCGAATTAAAGAGTACTACGGTACTCTAAAAACAGCAGGAGGTGCTCTTTATGAAGGAAAGTCGCTATGAGAAAGTTAGTGTTGATGCGCCGCTTACCATTGCCGCTGCGGTACTGGAGATGGCGGGATACGAGCTAGCAGATACGCTGGATAACGACGCGATAGTTGGCTTTGCCATCCCTCACAATTTCAATGGTCACTGCGAGGCGGTGGTCGAGTTTTTGCCGGGCGTGGGGTTGCTACAGATGACCACAGGTCTTACTCGTGGGCAGGTAAACCCGTTGTTAGCTACCGGTCTTATACTGCTCTTGAACCGCTTGAATCTCATGATGCCGGGGGTTACGTTTACCTTTGACCCTGATGAGGAGGATGGTGATGAGATAGAAATATCCATCGTGTGCTTTGTGTTTGATGAAATCCAGCTTGAAGAACACGTAAAGTTGATGGTTCGCTATCTTGAAGAAGCTCTCAAGCTTTCTTTGCCAGCTATCTATCAATATGTGACTCAGAGGCTTCGCTTTAGAGCTGGCTTGGAAGGAGTGATGACCTATCTGGGGCCGACAGTGTCTGTTGAAGACGTGCTAGAGATGGTTGAGCTCAACCGATTTGGTCGAGCATAAACTTTTGAAAAAGGCCGACGTGGTACGTCGGCCTTTCTTTTATTTTCCAGTATTAGTAGTTGGTGGTTCGCATGGTTTCTTTGATGTTAAAGCGCTGCTGGGGCAGCGCTTTATTTGCTTGCCTGTTTTGCTTCTGTGCTACCGCATGATTGCTCGGTAGAGGTTCATACCTAGGATTGATCCAACTACTGTTCCTAATACATAGCTGAAACTGACCGTTCCCAGTGCCAGTCCGACCGCTGGGTTGAGGATGCCGGCAGAGCCGAGCTGGGTAGCTAGAATTATCCCGAGCAATAGTGAGCCACCAATCATTAGGCCTGACGCCACGTCAGCTACCCGGCCGTAGACAACACTGGCTATACCAAATGTAAAGAGGGTCATGCCGGCTAGTTCAGCCCAGAATGTCGTGATAGATTCTGGAACCATCCCAAACCCGAGGCTGTCAAAAAACAAGCCCGCCACTACAAACGCGAGCAGTCCACCGATGCACTGCGCAATAATGTAACCAGCTGCACTCGCACTGCTGATTTTACGGATTGACCACAGGCCAACTGTCACCGCTGGGTTGAGGTGAGAACCAGACACACTGCCAATCGAGTAGACAAATAGTCCGAGTACTAAGGCGGCGAGCACGGGGGTAGCGATGATAGGGTCTAGCACGCTCACCGACCCCAGAACCGCAAACGCGAGGGTAAAGGTTCCAAACGCCTCAGCGAATAATTTTTGCTGCATAGAATATGAATTATATTGTAAGTTGGCTGATCTGCTGTCTGTAGTAATATTAGCACTAGCTGTATAAGTTATTGTGGTGGGGCCTGGGTACAATCCGGCGTTGGGTGGAGCGTCGCGTAGACAAACAGCACTGACCCTGGGGTCAGTGCTGTTTGTTAGTTGAACGTACGCATTGTTTGTTTGATGTCGAACCGGGGATTGACTTTTTTGCCGGGATTGAACACGTCGTGCGGGTCAAATATATGTTCGGTTTGTTGAAACAGTCCGAGCATTTTGGCGCTGAACATTTTGCTCAGGTGCGGTGTGCGGATGATGCCGTCGTTGTGCTCACCGCAGATGTTGCCGTCGTACTTGATGGCAGTTTTAAAGAATTTTTCAGCCATTTTCACTACCAGCTCTGGGGTTTTTTTGTTGGTGAAATCGAGTAGGGGATAGAAGTGAAAGTGTCCGTTGCCCCCGTGACCATGTACGGCAGCGACCACATCAAACTCTTTGAGTAGTTGTTTGATTTCTTTAAAGAATTTGGAGAGGTTCTCGGGTGGGACGGTCATGTCTTCGAGGAAGGCAGCTGGGCGCTTGGTGGGGTCTTGGAATTTGGAGAGGGAGTAGCTCGCGCGGCGGATCTGCCAGTACATTTCTCGCTCGGTGGGGTTTGTGACTAGACGTGGTTTGACTGTTGCGCTGGCGATGCTATCGATCATCTCCCGCTCACCTACGTCAGCGACCGTGTCGTTGTCGAGCGTGATCAGGACGGTGAACTCTGGGACTTTTCGCTTGAACCGCACGTGGTACGTCGTGTACATCGACAGCATAGTACGGTAGTACGCTGCACCGGACAGGCGGTCTTTGAAAAACGCTGGGTTTTTGAGAGCAAGGTCAAAAGAAAGTGCATCAAACAACTCGATGTTAATTGGATTGTGTTTGAGAGCTTTCATGATTGCATCTGCGGCATCGTCCAGGTCAAATATGGGCAACACTAGCAAAGTGGTGTGGGTATTGATCGGGATTGCACGCATCGTGAGGTGGGTGATGATACCGATGGTGCCCTGGCTCCCGGCAATCAGGTGGGTGAGATCAAACGTACCGATGCCTTTTTTGAATTTGGCGACACCTTCGGGTATGACGCTCCAGAGGGAGTAGCCTGACGAGTTTTTAGCGGTGTGTGGTTTGCCAGTTTTGATTTCTTTCTCGTTTTTAGAGATTAGATTGAAAATGTCTTTGGCGATGCGGGCGTGCTCGTGATCTTGTTTGATCAGGAGTTTGAACTCGCGGGCAGTCAGTGGTTTGATGGTATAGGTGTGCCCATCGTGCAGTACGACGTCCATGGATTCGATCCACTGTGCGGTGTGGCCGTAGCGGAGCGAGTCAGGACCAGCTGCGTTGTTGCCGACGGCTCCACCGATACTACAGATGTCTTTGGAAGCGGGAAACGACGGGATGTATGCACCGTGTCGTTTGAGTTTTTTCTCTACGTCACGCCACATGGCTCCGGGCTCGGTTTGGATCAAGACGCGGTCTTTTCTCTCCGTCACTTCACCGATTTTTTGCATGTGCGCACACATGTCGATGACGATTGAGTCGGTCAGTGAGCCACCACCGAGGCCGGTGCCGGCTGCGCGCGGGGTGAGTGACAGGGCAGGAAAGCGCTCGACGTTGTCCGAGACGACTTTGGCTGCAATCTGGACGTCTTGCCGGTTTTTGGGCTGGAGGATTACCTGGGGACGAATACAAAAAATACTCTCGTCGGTGCTATACGCGTCGAGCAGTTTCTGTCCTGAAGAAATCCCTCCGCGGAACCCAGCCTCACGGAACAGCTTGGCGATTAGTAGGTGGCCAAGTGGGTTGGCTTGGGTGGTGCCTTTGGTCACTTTCACGGCGGCGGCTTTTGTACCGCTGGCAGTTACTTTTTTAGCAGTAGTACTGGTGCGTACTTTCTTGGCGGAAACTCGTTTACTCTTTTTCTGAGTGGCTGGTTTTTTAGCTGTGGTTTTTTTTACTGCCTTGGCTTTGGTCACACGCACTGGTGCACTAGCTGCCGGCGCAGCCGCTTTTTTAGCCGAGTTATTAGTGATCGCTATTTTGGTAGCGATTGATTTACTACGAGTAGTAGTACGTGGGGCTTTCTTGGCCGCAGAAGAACGAGTAGGCATTGATTTGATTATAGCGCGTCTACATAATCGCTGCGTTAAAGTATTCCCCAGGCAAAAGAAAAGCGCCCCGCTGATGTGCGGGACGCTGTTGTGGCTCTTGTCAGAGTGGCAGGAAGGCGATGACGCCTTTGGTCCCACCAAGACACATGTGGACTTGTGTGTCCACAGGCAGGTCAGTTGGGACGGAAGTGCCGTCTTGCCATACCTTACGATCGTGTGTCGGCTGAGCGTCGCTCGGGCGCAAATCGACATAAATATGTTCGCGACCATCTGACATCGTTTTGTGCCAGACTTCGCACTCGACGACCACCCGCTTGCCACGCATTGCGCATTTATTGCGGTCGAACAAGTGGAAGTTGATGTATCCACCCTTCACTGGGATGCCGAATTGTTCGTAGGTCTGCCCGTTTGGCAGTGTTTTCGAATTGGTTTGAGGAATCTTCAAAGTGCAGATGATTCCATCAGCCACCTTTGTCCGAGACACAACCTCGGTCGAGGTTGGTTCGAGCCCCTCCGGGTATGAAATCAGCGGTCCAGCCGAGGTGGTCGTGTGGTCACCAGTCGCTTGAGAAAGAGCATCAAATCCGTTTCCCATTGGTCTTCTCCTTGAAATGGGTGAATTGAAATTACATTATACACAATTTACACAAAAAGTCAATAAATTCTTTTCGTGCTAAGATACTCACCATATGACCCAAGACCGTGCCTTAGACATTCTGAAAACGGGGGCTAATGTATTTCTCACTGGAGAGCCGGGGGCTGGTAAGACGTATGTTATCAATCAGTACATCAACTGGCTGGAGGCAGCGGGGATGCATGTGGCGGTGACTGCATCAACTGGGATTGCGGCGACGCACATCGGTGGGATGACGATTCACTCGTGGAGTGGAGTGGGAATCAAGGATTATTTGTCGCCGGCGGACCTTGACGCTATTGCGAGCAAGGAGAAAATTGTGAAGCGGGTGAAAGCTACCCAGGTGTTGGTGATTGATGAGATCAGTATGCTCGATGGCAAAATCCTGAACTCGGTAAATAAAATCCTGCGCACCATCCGAGCGAGCGAGGAGCCGTTTGGCGGGATTCAGGTGGTGTGTATTGGGGATTTTTTCCAGTTGCCACCGGTAACCCGTCAGGGTGACATCATGACGTACGCTTTTATGAGCGAAGCGTGGCTGGCATTGAAACCACTGATCTGCTATCTGTCCGAGCAACACCGCCAGGCGGATGAGATATTTCTGGGGCTACTCGGGTCAATTCGCAAAAACCAGATCGAGGAGGATCACTACACACTGTTGTCCGAGCAGACCGAGATTGGGTACGCCGACGTCGAGCCGACGCGGCTGTATACGCACAATGCTGACGTCGATGCGGTAAATAACCAAAAGCTAACCGAGTTGCCGGGCAAGATCCGTAAATTCCAAATGGCTGGCAAGGGCGGCAAGCCATTGATCGAAGGACTGATGAAAAACTGCCTGTCACCGCAGATGCTAGAACTCAAAGAAGACGCCATGGTGATGTGTACCAAAAATAATTTTGAAGTGGGGTACGTCAACGGCACCCTCGCGCGGGTGATTGAGTTTGCCTCTAATGGCGACCCGGTGATCGAGACGACTGACGGGAAGATGATCACCATGCAGAGTACCTCGTGGGAGATTGCTGAAGACGGTAAGGTACTTGCCCAGATTACCCAGTACCCGCTGCGGTTGGCGTGGGCCATTACCGTCCACAAAAGTCAGGGGATGTCGCTCGATACGGCGGAGATCGACCTGAGCAAAGCGTTTGTCTACGGGCAAGGGTATGTGGCACTCTCACGGGTGCGTTCACTTGAGGGGCTCAAAGTACTCGGGATGCACCCCAACGCTTTGCAGGTTGACCCGCTGGTGGTTGCAGCTGACGTACGGTTCCATGCGCTAGCCGATGAGGCTGACGAAGCGTTTGAAGCGATGGAGCCCGGCGAGGCGGAGCAGATGCACGAGCGGTTTGTCATCGCCCACGGTGGTAAACTGCCGAGCGAAGGGGAAGTAGAGAAAGCCAAAAAAGTCCTGCAGTACGCTAAAAAGACCGACACCTACACCCAGACCAAAGAACTAATTTTAACCGAAAACAGTATCAAAGAAATGGCAGACAAGCGCAGTATGACCGAGCAGACGGTGTGGAGTCACGTTGAGAAACTGGTGACTGACGATGCGGTCACGATAGAGCAGATCAAATACCTCGAGCCAGCCAATTGGGCTGATGCGCAGGTGGAACTGTTTGCCGCGATTGACGAGCATGGGGATGAGAAACTCAAACCAATCTACGAAGCGTGTGAGGAAGTGTACGACTACAATCAGGTACGACTGGCGCGGATGCAGTGGCAGTTGGTACAGGCTGGGAGTGGGGAGGAGCAGCCGTTTTAGATAAAGAAAAAGGGCGGCCTGTATGGCCGCCCAGTTAGTCTTACTTGACGTTAACGATTGTACATTGAAGCGATGGAGGAAGCTGTGCCTCAAACGGTACTGGTGGGCACTGTCTATCATAGATACCTCGAGTCACGTAGACGCCAAGTAGGATTCGAATGGCATCGCGAAACTCTAGGTAGTGTTTTGACGGGAGGGTCATCTCGAACAATTTGTACGTAGTATCCGATGTCTTTTCAGCTAACTGCCAGACATACTGACTTAGTGAGTGACTCCAGGACACTTCTCCCAGAACGGTTATGTTGCCTAGTTCAAGCGTCACTAAGGCGTCATAAAGAAATGGCTGAGCGCGAGGTGGAGGAATGTTCTTTGACCATATTTGTCTTCTGGCTTCTATTGTGAGCATTTTGTGTCCTTTCTTTCTGATAAAAATCTATCTAAAGTGATCTGTAAAGTCAATAACATGGTAAAGTAGTAGTATATGAACGGAATGCGAGAAGCGGCGGTTTATACGCAGTGGGTGCAACCTAGTTGGGCGCCGCCTTCGTTTCTCTTTGGGCCGGTTTGGTCGGTGTTGTACGTAATCATTGCGGTAAGTTTTGGGTTCGTATTTTACAAGATATTCCAAGGGGAGATTCCTTTGCTGGTGGCGTTGCCGTTTGTGATTAACCTAATTGCTAACGCTGCGTTTACCCCGGTGCAGTTTGGGTTGCAGAATCTGTGGTTGGCGGCGGCTGTAATACTGGTGGTACTGGTGACAATCCCGTGGATGATGTATGTGGTGTGGCCGTATGCACCATGGGTGGCGTACGCGCAGATCCCGTATCTGGCCTGGGTTAGTTTTGCGACGGTGTTGCAGCTGACGATTACGTATTTGAACTGGTAGACTATCGGCATGCTGGGATTAAGGTTGCGGAGGCGAGTGGTTCGACGGCGGCGTAGCCGCCGTCCGCGCGCGTGGTCTGCCGCTGCCAGAAAACATTACGTCGAGCACAAAGAAGCCGCTCGCACCCTCGTGCATGACCGCCTTGCGCACTACAACCAGTTTTATAATTTCAACTACAACCGCGTCGCTATCCGCAACACTCGCTCCCGGTGGGGGAGTTGTAGCTCCAAACAAAATCTCAATTTTAATTACCGGATCTTGTTCCTTCCCCCTGAGCTACAAGACTATCTGATTGTGCATGAGTTGTGTCATCTACAAGAGATGAATCATGCCCAGTCGTTCTGGGATTTGGTGGCTGAACAAGTGCCCCAGTACAAACAGCGGGTGGTTGCACTACGAGCACTCGAACCAGATTTGATGCAGTTGAAATAAATCCCGCTGCATGAGGTACTACATAATAAGACTAACTTGCACCCTATGGAATTTATAACTGGAGTACTGATGATGATTACTGGCTGGCTAGGTTGGGGTGTGTCACCAACCGACACGACTACAACCGAGTCAATCGCACCAATGGTAGACGCAAATCAAACGGAATCAGCTACTACTATGACTCAAACCACAACAGCTACTCCCTCATCAAACATCCAAACTGCCCTGGTGGCTGGGGGTTGTTTCTGGTGTGTGGAGGCAGATCTTGAAAAGACCCCTGGCGTGATTGCGGCTGTGTCTGGTTATGCCGGCGGCACCCTCGACAATCCAACCTACGAAACCTACAAAAACGGTGGTCATCGAGAAGTGGTTGAGGTGACGTATGATGCTAATTTGATCTCCTACGAAGACCTGCTGATTGTCACCATGAAAACCACCGACCCAACTGATGACGACGGGACGTTTGGTGATCGCGGCGATGGGTATTCAGCCGCGTTTTACTACGAGTCCCCCGATCAGAAAAAACTGATTGAGCAACTGATTGCTGATGTCGACCTGAACGGTCCATACAACGCACCCCTGGCGATAGACGTCGAAGCCCGCCCGCAGTTCTGGCCAGCGGAAGACTACCACCAGGATTACTACAAAGGTACGCTGAGTAAGCTACGTTACCAATTCTACCGCGCCGCCTCTGGTCGGAGTGATTTTATCAAACAGTACTGGGGCACGGACACCAGCCCCACGTTGCCGTGGCGAGCAGCCGAGTCAACATCTAATAACACTACTATGAATGAAACCAACTACCCATGGACCTCCTACGTTAAACCAGACCAAGACACTTTGCGAGCCAGTATGGACGCCATCGCGTTTCGTGTGACTCAAAAGGACGGCACCGAGCGCGCTGGCAGTAGCCCGCTTGACGGTGTATACGAACCGGGCATTTACGTAGACGTGCTGTCGGGTGAACCACTGTTCTCATCGAGGGACAAGTTCGACTCTGGCACCGGCTGGCCGTCGTTTGTTGCACCAATTAGCGCTGCCGCCGTGACCGCCCACGAAGACCGAAAGCTGTTTAGTGTGCGCACTGAGACGCGTTCAGCTATCGCGGACAACCACCTCGGGCACGTGTTTGACGATGGGCCGAGTGACCGCGGTGGATTGCGCTACTGTATGAATGGTGCGGCCCTACGGTTTGTGCCCGAGGCAGCCATGGAAGCAGAGGGATACGGTGACTTTTTGAGTACCCTCTAACAACCAGCTTACCCAGCTCTGGCGACCGCGAGGTCGCTTTTGTGATATTATTGCGGCCATATGGAATTAACTATCATGCTGCAATCACTGGCAATCCTGGCTGGGGCTTTATTTGTACTAGTGCGAGGCGCTGATGTATTTGTCACTGGTGCCAAACAAGTCGGGACAGCGTTTGGGATGAGTAGTTTTGCTATTGGAGTACTGATTGTTGGTCTGGGGACGTCAGTACCCGAGCTCGCCTCATCGCTCGCGGCGGTGTTTAATGGCGCCCCTGAGATTGTGCTCGCCAACGTCGTTGGGTCCAACATCACTAACATCTTGCTGATTGTGGGAGTGTTGGCGGCATTTGGAGGGCCGATTTTGATTAGTAAAAATTTACTTAAAACTGAGTTGCCGATTTTCTTTATTGCAACGGTGCACTTTGTGGCGAGTATTTATGACGGCGTCGTTGATCGTATTGAAGCGCTGTTGCTCGTTGGAACCCTGATTGCGTACATCTGGTACCTACTATCGTCGTCTGATAAAACTCCCGTGAATGCAGACACAAAGGAACGCATGGGGGTGCAAGTTAGGTCGGTCGTATTTATTGTGCTTGGTCTAGCGGCGGTGCTGGTTGGAGCGCACTACACGGTTGAGTCGGCTATCGTGCTGGCCATTGGCTGGGCGGTGCCAATTGGCTTGGTGTCGATTGCTGCAATCGCAATTGGGACGTCACTGCCGGAACTGTTTGTCTCGATTCAGGCTGTCCGCAACAACGAAACTGACTTGGCGATTGGAAACATATTTGGCTCGAACGCGTTCAACATTCTGATGGTCGTTGGTCTCCCCGGGCTGATTATGCCGCTGACGGCTGACGTAGTGGTGATGGAACTTGGTTTGCTGGTTTTGGTGGCAGCCTCATTGATTCTGTTTGTCACCGGTCTCGCGCGCCAGATCCAGAAGTGGGAAGGAGTGATGATGCTTTTGTTCTTCGTCTTCTTCCTGGTTAAACTAGTTGAATTTATCTAGTAATGAGTCACTTGCCAGAACTATTGTTAGTTGATAAACCCAAAGGCATCACGTCGTTTGATGTCATCAGGCAGCTGCGGCGCCAGACGGGTGTGCGCAAATTTGGTCACGCGGGGACGCTCGATCCGCTTGCAACTGGACTGATGGTGCTTGGGGTCGAGCAGGGGACCAAGCAGCTGGGCGGACTGATCAAACTCGACAAAGAGTATCTAGCCGAGGTACGAATTGGCGAGACCCGCAGCACGGGTGACCTCGAGGGTGAGATTATCGACCAGTGTGCCGTGACCGAAACCAAAGCTGAGATACAGCCAAAAATAGCCACCTGCCTCCGTACCTTTACCGGCACGCACACCCTGCCAGTCTCGGCCTACAGCGCCATCAAAATCGATGGTATCCCGATGTATAAACGAGCCCGCAAGGCGGAGTTGACTGGTGACACTGTCATTGATGTCCCCATGCGAGAGATGACCGTCCACGAAGCGGAGTTGTTGGGCGTTACTGTTGGTCACGATCGAGCGGTAGCCACTATCAGGTTTAGTGTCGCGTCAGGTACCTACATTCGTTCACTAGCAGAAGAACTCGGCCGTCGCCTCGGTTACCCAGCGACCCTACAAAATCTACGCCGAACCAAAGTGGGGGAGTATCGGATTGAAGACGCATTGCAGTTAGCTGACATAAAATAAAAAACCGCCGGAATAGATCCCGGCGGGTTGGGTGACAGCAGCAACTGTCGGTTGTCACTATCACCAGGATAATGGTTCAAGTGCTCCATCTAGTGCCCGTATGTAGGGGACGCCGTGGACCCAGGTTATTTCTTGGTGTTTTATTGCCGTATGCTCGAGATCGTCAGTGGGCATGACTGGTTCATGTAGCCCGTAGTCACCAGTCACTTCTTCCCAGTTTCGTTCGCCTCGTTTTCTCATTAGTGCACCTGTTTATATGTTGCGGCAGCAACCCCAGGTACTGTAACCATACTTTTATGATGTCTTTATGTCAAACTACGGGCGAGCGTAAAAAAGGCCCCGGATTGGGCCTTTGATTAGTCGATAGGGACGATGTGCTCGTTGGCGGATTCCATGCGCTCCAGCTCTTCTTCAAGCAGTTTGATTTCAGCTGCAGCTGCTAAGACGTCGAGTTCAACCGCTTTTTGCTCGCGATTGCGCTGGGCCGTTTTAGCGCCTTTTTTGCCAGCAGCACTGAGTCGTGCGCGGTCGCCATCTTCGATTGCTCTTCTGACCCCGTGGGGTCTGTTTTCAAAACCCATAGTTATCCCCGCTAATTAAAAGGTCGCCTCTACTGCTAATTTAACATCACTTCCGTCGGCTTGTCCAGCTAGTTCTTTCATAACTGCGCCGACTAGTAGGCCCATTTTGCTTTTGTCATTGATGCCCAACTCGGCTTTTTTGGCGACCACAATTGGCGTGATGTCTTTGATTGACATCAGTTGGGGTAGGTAGGTTTCTAGGACTGCTAGTTCTTCTTTCTCTGGGGCGGCTAGTTCTGGCCGATTCGCCGCTTCGTACTGGGTGATAGATTCTTTACGTTGCTTGGCGGCACGCTTAATGACAGCGAGGGTTTCTTCGTCAGTCAGTAGGTCTTGAGGGGTGCGACCGGTGGCGACCATTTCATTCATAAACGCCGTGAGTAGTTGTCGTACTACGCGCAGACGTACAGCCTGCTTGGCTTTTAGGGAAATCTTCAGCTCACCTTTAACTTGTTCGTGCAATAACATAATTTTATCTGTTGAGTATACAGCACATTCCAGGAATGTGCCCTAGGAAATAAGCGAATTCGGAACTAAATACATAATAGTCGCTACGCTCATTTATTCATTTATCAACTCACTTTTGATAGATTCGTGCATTGTCATATGCTTCTAGTTTACCAGAAATGTTATAGTAGTGCTCATATGGAATATCTATTAGTCGGCCTGGTGTTCGCACTGCTGCTTGTCAACGTGCTGGTGATGTACAGACTATTGCAAAAAAAAGGTGGATTGGCCAAGGTTGATGATGGTCGGGAATTATTGCTGATGCAGCGGATTGAGGAGCTGGGGCGGACGGTGGACCGCCGACTAGCTGAGACGAACAAAAACATGCAGGAGGGCAGTCGGGCGCAGTTCCGGGAGTCGCGGGAAATGATGGAGGGGATAAATAAAGAAATGAATGAGCAGTTGCGCAACGTGGTCGCGAAGACAACCGAGGTCGGGGAGAGTAGTAAACAAGTGTTCCAAGTCGCAGACCAGCTGCGGGAGTTGCAAGACATCCTCAAAAACCCCAAGCAGCGGGGGATTCTCGGGGAGTATTACCTTGAGACAGTATTGCAAAACGTCCTCCCACCAGAGAGTTTTAAAATGCAGTACGCGTTTAGTGACGGGGAAATTGTTGACGCTGCGGTGTTTGTCAAAGGGAAAGTGATACCGGTGGATAGTAAATTTTCACTTGAGAACTACAACCGGTTTGCTGGAGCACGTGACGGGGAAGATAAGACAAAATACGAGAAAGCGTTTGTGAACGACCTCAAATTAAGGATTAGTGAGACAGCAAAATACATCCGCCCGAGTGAGAAAACCACCGATTTTGCGTTTATGTTTATCCCGCACGAGGGAATCTACTATGACTTGCTTTCAAACAAAGTCGGGGCGAGTGAAGAGAACCTCATCCAGCGCGCGGCAGGCAAGCACAAAGTAATCATCGTGTCGCCGACGTCGTTCCTGGCGTACCTGCAGACGGTATTGCAAGGCCTCAAAGCCATGGAAATCGAAGAAAAAGCCCAAGACATCATCAAAAACGTCGAGAAGCTGTCCGGGCATATCGCCCGTTACGAGGAGTACTACCAAAAGCTAGGGAGCACGTTGTCAACGACAGTCAATCATTATAATGCTGGATACAAGGAACTCAGCAAGATCGACAAAGACGTCACCCGCATCACGGGTGTGTCCGGTGGGATGGATGTACTCACTATTGATAAACCACGTAAAGACGATGAGTGAGGTGAATCTATTGCAAATTAGCAGCTTTTCTGTATAATTCGCCGCATCATGACTACAGAAACTATCAACACCGCCCCATTTGCAGTTATTGCTACTGGCGGCAAGCAATATTTGGTTCGAACGGGTGAAACTATCCTCGTGGAGCTACTTGGTGAACACGCTGAAGGGGACAAAATCGAGTTTGACGCGCTGATGACCGACGACGGCAAGACGAGCAAAATCGGCACGCCACACGTAGGGAAAGTGTCAGCGACGTACCTAGGCGAAAAGAAGGGTAAGAAGTTGACCATCATCCGCTACAAAGCCAAGTCAAACCGCGATCGACGACTAGGTCACCGACAGCACTACGCACAGGTGACTATCGACAAGATATAACCAAAGAAAAACGCTCCGAGTTATCGGGGCGTTTTGTTTTGCCTAGGGAGATGCAAATAACATATTAGTCATTTCCCGGGTTCTCTTGTCTGTATTTTACAAAAGCTAGGACAGCTGTGTCACTCGGATTTTCGGCGCGGAAATCACGAACTGAAATCCAGGCTCCAATCCGACCAAAGTTGTTGTTTTGTGTAGACATCCAGGTTACCCAATCAGTCCACTCAGACTCTTCGATTGGTATACCGACTGATTCGCGCCACGCGATATACTCTGCAAAAGAGTATCTTTCTTTGTGTTTATCGGGTAATTCTGCTGCAAACACTGTTGCGTTGGGGGTGTGCTGTAGTGCCATTTGAGCGCTCCGTTCTTTTCGATGGTGAATGGGATTAAGTACAAAATACAACCTTTACACAAAATGTCAAGCTCGGTTCTGCCAGGCGTTCTTGATGGTTTCGCTGTCGGCGTATTCTAGCTCGCTGCCAGTCGAGAGACCGCGGCCGAGATACGAGATGATGAGGCCGGACTCGACTGAATCTTGTAGGAACGAGGAGACAAACCGGGCGGTGTTCTCGCCGTCGGGGTTAACGGAGAACCCGAGGATGACTTCGCTCAAGCCTTCGGGTAGTCGGGTGGCGACCGTCGCTTTGAGCGCACCACTCCGCAGCTGGCTGTTCTCGGGTGCGGATAAGAGAGGGACAGTACCGCCGAGCACAAAATACAGCCCGTCATAGACACCCGCTCGCTCGATTGCTTGTACGTCACTATCGCGCTCTACTACCAGCAATCGCTCGCGGTTGCGATTGGTGTTGGTGCAGATGCTGCACAATGCCTCACTTTGCCGCTTGGAGAAATAACGGTGACAACTAGTACACTCGATCACCGTGGTGCGAGCGTTTTCGATTAGGTTGGCGAGCTGGCTGGCTTCGTCACCAGTCAGCCGGAGCACATGAAAGGCAAATCGCTTAGCTTGCCGCCCACCGACCCCCGGGAAGCGTTCGAATTGTGATATCAATTGGTCCAAAGGATTCATAATGTGTAAGAATTAGACAAAAAAGTACGATTTCTAAATACCGGGGTTTGACCCCTGTATTTAGAAATCATCACCCGTGCCGGGCATGGCGGCGTGGTGGGTGTCTAGGTTGAGGAACCGGACGTGAGTGCCGTCGAAGTACAACTCGGCCATACCGACGGCACCGTTACGGTGTTTTTCGACCATGATTTCGGCGATGTTGGGTCGTTCAGCTTCTTTATCTCTGTTCATTTTGTCTTCGCGGTGGATAAACATCACGACGTCGGCATCCTGCTCGATAGACCCCGAGTCACGCAGGTCAGACAGCCGCGGTTTACCACCACGCTGCTCGACGGCACGCGATAGCTGGGACAAGGCAATAACGGGGATGTCGAGTTCTTTGGCGAGGATTTTGAGCGAGCGGGAAATCTCGGTGATTTGTTGCACCATGTTGTCGCTGCCTCTACTCAGAGTAGGGGACATGAGCTGGAGGTAGTCGACGATAAGCATATCGAGGCCGTACTCGTTTTTGAGTCGCCGTGCGGCTGACTTCATTTTGATGATGTTCATATCGGCCTGGTCGATGATGTGGATGGGAGCTTTGCTGAGTTTCTCCATAGCGGCTTGGAGCTGCTCGTATTCTTGATCATTGCTCAGTCGGCCAGTACGTAGTTTCCAACTGTCGACACCTGACTCGGCCGCCAACATACGATCAACTAACTGCTGGTCGGACATCTCGAGGGAAAAGAACCCGACTGACGCGCCGTGTAGCATCGAGGCGTTGCGGGCAATATCGAGCGCAAACGTCGTTTTACCCATCGACGGCCGGGCCGCAAGGATGATGAGGTCAGATTTCTGGAACCCAGCCAGGACGTTATCAAGCGCGTGGAAACCACTAGGAACACCCCGTTTGTCTTGAGGATTTTCGGTCAGGTGTTCAAACCGCTCCCAAGCCTCAGCTAGAGCGGTCCCGATGGGGCGGAATTTCTGCGATGAGGGCGCTTGGGTAGCCATAAAGATTTTTTTCTCGGCTTGGTCGAGCGCTTCGTCGACACTCTCTGGGTCGCTGTACCCAATCTCGGCGATGTCATCCGCTGCGTGAATCAGCCCGCGCAGGGATGATTTGGCTTGGACCTGGTCAGCGTAGTACGCGGCGTTACCGGCGGCGGGCACAGTCTCGATCAGCTCAGTGATGTACGACGCCCCACCGACTCGGGTCAGCTCATTCATGTCTTTGAGTTTGGTTGTGATTGAGATGATGTCAATCGGGTCGCCCTTGGAGAAAATCTGCGAAATGGCACTAAATATTGCTCGGTGTTTATCTGCATAAAAACTTTCGGGATACACAATTACCGAAATGTCGTGCATCACGTCAGGTTTGAGTATGATAGCGCCAAGCAAAGCTTGTTCAGCAGCGACGTTTTGGGGTGGAGTCCGGAGGTTTTTATTGGTGTTAGTCGCCATGTGCCTGACATTTTAGCATGATTCGCTATTTGCTAGTTTCTGTCTATGTTGTGGAAAGTGGGGATGATGTGGGTAACTACTGTTTGGTCACTTTGGGGCCGTGTTCTGAGTCTTCTACCGTGTAGCCTTTTTGAGTTAGCTGCTGTCTGATCATATCTGCTTCGGCGTAGTCACGACTGATGCGGGCGATCTCGCGGGCGTCAATCAGCGCTTTGATGTCGTCGGGGATGTCGTTGAGCGCGATAACGCCGAGTGACCGAGCTCCGACCGTAGGATCTTCCGATAGGCCGATATCGAGCACCTCGTCCATTGCTAGTAGCGTACCAGCTTTGGTGCTGTCGGAGAGGTTTTTGTCTTTAACTAGTTCCCACATGATGGCGATGGCTCCCGGCGTATCAAAATCCTGCGCCAGCCGGACATCAAATCGTTCGAGATACGTCTTGTCTGGAACTGAGGGTTTGTTTTTGTATTCCTCGAACATGTGCCGCTTGAGGCGGTAGAGGGCTTGTTTAGCGGCTTTGAGTGCTTCCCAGGAGAACGTTACTGGCGTGCGGTAGTGTGCGGTCAGTAGCCAGTAGCGATAGTCATCACCCGAGAACCCGCGGTCCAGCACGTGGCGCAGGTTTACGGCGTTGCCTTTTGACTTGCTGATTTTGCTGCCGCCGTCGATGTTCACAAAGGCGTTGTGTAGCCAGTATTTCACAAATGGTTTGCCAGTGACGGCCTCACACTGGGCAATCTCAGCGTTGTGGTGCGTGTACTGTAGATCTTCGCCACCGGTATGAACATCTATCTGCTTGCCGAGTGTTGCCATCGCCATCGCTGAACACTCGAGGTGCCACCCCGGGAACCCAGTACCCCAGCGGCTGACCCAACCAAGTGAGCCTTTTTTCCAGACTGCAAAATCAGCTGGGTGTTTTTTCTGCGTATTTACCTCAACTCGCGCGCCTGAGCGCATCTCGTCAAGATTAATGTTGCCGAGTGTGCCGTAGGTGGGGAACTTACTGATATCAAAATACACGCCGTCAGACGTCTGATACGTGAAGCCTTTCTCCTCGAGGGTTTTGATTAGGCTGATCTGTTGTTTGACGTAATCACTGGCGCGCGCGTAGGTAGTCGGTGGCATGATGCGCAACTCGTGTAGGTCGGCCTGAAAGGCGTCGATGTAGCCGTCTGACAGCTTGCGCATAGATTTGAGCGTGATGTCGAGACCTTCGCGCTTGAGACTTTTCATCATTTTGTCCTCACCGGCGTCACCGTCATCAGTGAGGTGACCAAAGTCCGTCAGGTTCATGGTGTGTGAGACCAGGTAGCCGTTACGGATGAGCACCCGCTTGGTGATATCAGCCATCAGGAATGATCGGAGGTTGCCGATGTGGATATAGTCGTAGACGGTTGGTCCACAACTGTACAGTTTGACGTCAGTTGCCTTGTGCGGTTCAAACGTTTCCAGTTGGCCAGAGGCGGTATTATAAATAAAAATATCGCGCGCGATCACCGGTGGGGTGCGAAAGAGGTTACCAAACATATGTATCGCTAGTGTAGCAAATTTTCTATGGTTTGGCGCTGGCTGCTGGTTGTGTAATAATAGTCACATGCAACGTTATCTAGGAATTATGGTCGCCGTGTTACTCGCGGCTGGGGCTTTTGGGTCAGGGATTCAGTTTGGTCAGGGAACGCTTGGTCAGGGACAAATGGCGTCGCTATTTAGTTTGTTCGCAGCCGAACCAGCTCCAGCCGTTTCGACCGATGATCTCGGAGAGTTTTGGGAAGTGTGGAATTTGCTGGACGAGAAATTTGCCGTTGGCAGTAGCAGTCAACAATTGACGCGCGAACAAAAAATCCAAGGCGCGATTGATGGTCTCGTGGCTGCGTACGACGACCCGTATACCGTATATCTACCACCAGCTGATGCGCAGTCTTTTGCTGCGGACATCTCCGGAGAGTTTAGTGGGGTAGGGATGGAGGTGGGGATGCGCGATGGCTTGGTGACTATTATCGCGCCGCTACCTGGCACTCCCGCCGAGCAGGCTGGACTGCGTGCGGGTGACATTATCATCCGGATCGATGATGTGTCAGCCGAACGGATGCGAATTGACCAAGCGGTTGACCTGATCCGGGGAGAGAAAGGTACGGTGGTGACATTAACTATCTATCGTGAAGGTGAGATGGAGTTTATCGAAATCCCGGTTACCCGCGACACCATCGCGATTCCCACTGTCAAAACCGAACAAATTGGCGATGTGTACGTCATTGCACTGTATAGCTTTAACGCGGTAGCTGAAGCCAAGATGATTGATGCTCTCAATGAGTATTTGCGTAGCGACGCTACCAAACTAGTGATCGATGTGCGCGGCAACCCGGGTGGGTTCCTCGAAAGCGCGGTTGCCATCGGTAGTTTCTTTGTCCCGTCGGGGAAAGTGATTGTGCAGGAATCGTTCGTTGATGAATCCAAGAACGATACGTTCCGCAGTCGAGGTCGCCAGGTGGGGGTGTTCACACCAGAGAACCTGGTGGTACTAGTTGATGGTGGATCAGCCTCCGCGTCTGAGATTCTCGCGGGTGCACTCAAAGATCATGACTTGGCAACAGTAATCGGCATGCAGACATTTGGTAAAGGGTCGGTGCAAGAGTTGGTTGAGTTGCGTGACGGGTCGTCGCTCAAAGTCACTATCGCCCGCTGGTTGACACCGCAAGGGACATCTATCTCTGACGGTGGACTGGCACCTGATATCACCATTGATCGTACCGGAGAGCAGCGCCTTAACGACGAAGATCCACAAAAAGACGCTGCTGTGCGGTTCTTGAACGGTGAGACAGTCGTCAGCGATTTGACCGAAGCTGAACGACTGGGATTGGAGCAACCTGGTGAATAATCGTCTAATTTGCTATAGTACCAAGCATATTTTATAAATAATCCTTACTGATATGAAAGTTATTCTCTTGCAAGACGTGGCCAAAATTGGTCTGCGACACGAAATCGTCGACGTACCAAACGGCTACGCCGCTAACAAACTGATCCCGCACAAAATGGCCCAGCCAGCCACCCCAGCTAACCTCAAAAAAGTCGGTAAACTGCACGCCGAAGTAGCCGGTAAAGCGGCTGATACGGAGTCGATGTTTACAACTGCTAAAACCGCGCTTGAGACTGAACCGCTACTGATTACAGCTGACATGAACGAACAAGAACACTTGTTCAAAGCCATCAGTGCCGCAGACGTAGTGGCGGCTGCTACCGCTAAAGGGATTGCGGTGACGTCACAAATGATTGGTTTTCCAGAAGTAGTTAAATCTGCCGGCGAGCACACGGTAGCGTTGCAGTCAGGCAAGCATAACGCCTCATTTACCATTAACGTCGTCAAAGCTTAGCTGTATGGATGATAAGATGCAACAATCACTCATCGCCGTCGTTGGCTTACTGGCCATCTGTGGTGTCCTGGTGGCTGGGATTTCGTTCTGGCTCGGTGAGCCAGACGCTGCACCACAAGTAAACATTACTAACGACACACCGATTGATACGCCACTAGTGCTAGAGGCTATCGATCAGTCTGACGCTGAAATTTCAAATCGTATGAACCCAATTGCTGTACTAGAAACCAACCAAGGAGTAATCGAGATCGAGCTATATGACGACGCTATGCCAATTACGGCGGGCAATTTTATGAAACTAGTCAACGAAGGATTCTATGACGGAATTAAATTTCATCGTGTCATTGAGGGCTTTATGATTCAGGGCGGAGACCCGATTACCAAGACCGATGAGGTCGGACGCTACGGTACAGGTGGCCCAGGGTACAGTATCCCAGACGAACACATCGCTGGTGAGAAACTATCAAACGTCCGCGGCTCACTCTCAATGGCCAACAGTGGTCCCAACAGTGGCGGTAGTCAGTTTTTCATTAACCTGAGCGATAATACCAACCTAGATTTTGACAAACCACCAGCCCAATCAAAACACCCGGTGTTCGGGCAGGTAGTCGCCGGAATGGATATCATAGATGCAATTGCAGTAGTAGCAACCGGCCCAAGCGACCAACCTCTGGACCCAGTAGTCATCGAACGAGCAACCATTAAAGAGTAGGTACGCATAAGATACAAAAGACCGGCGCCATAGGTGCCGGTCTTTTGTATCTTGTTGGAGTGTGACTACGCAGTCGCCAGTACAACGTCAACTGCTTTCTTGCTTACAGTTTTGCCGTTGAAGCGTGTCTTTCGCATGTCGCGAAACGCTACGACACCGTCTTGCATAGCAAAAATCGTGTGATCTTTTGACAGTTTCACTCCTTTTCCTGCTTCGATTTTGGTGCCGCGCTGACGCACGATGATTTCACCTACTTTGACGGTTTGACCGTCTGCGCGCTTGATACCCAGGTATTTTGGTTGGGAGTCGCGCAGGTTCTTGGCTGTTCCGCCAGCTTTTTTCTTTGCCATAGTGCTATGTGATAAATGGTAGTATTAACGGGCAGTAGTATACGATATATGGACAAAAAACTCAAGTACCTCATACAGTCAGACCGGTTTTTCTTGGCGCTGCTGTTTTGTGCCATTGGCGTATGTGCGTTTGTGCTGGGGCGGTATTCTGTCCAGCCAGCAATTGCTCCAGCACCGGCACAGCAAAACTCACCCGGAATTATATTTACTGATGCCCCAAGCCAGCTGGTCGTACCTGCAACTACAACAAACGACCCTATAGAAACAGTGGCTCAAACGGTAGTGGCGTCGGTCAACGGCACCAAATACCACCTCTTGACCTGTAGTGGCGCCAAAACTATCAACGAAGAAAATAAAATCTACTTTAACTCCATTCAAGAAGCTCAAGCCGCCGGTTATGGCCCGGCGGGGAACTGCCAGTTCGAGTGATATACTGTCATTATGTTAATTATCGACACAGAATGCTCAGGGCTGCGGCCAGATTTACACTCGATTCTCTCCATTGGGGCGCTGGATTTCCGGAATCCGTCCAATCGGTTTTACGGAGAATGCCGAATTTGGGAGGGAGCAGAGATTATGGCTGAGGCGCTTGAGGTCAATGGGTTTACGATGGAGCAAGCGACTGACCCGACCAAACAATCTGAAGCGGAACTGGTTACGACGTTCCTCGAGTGGTCCCAAGATTTGCCCGAGCGGACACTGACGGGGCAAAATGTGCCGTTTGACCACAATATGCTCGAGGCAGCTGCCATGCGTGGGAGACTTAATTGGAACCTAGCGTACCGTACTGTCGACGTTCATACGCTGTGCTGGATGCATGTCATTAAAGCTAGTGGCATACCACCGGTTGATATCAAACACAGGCGTACTGCGCTTAACTCAAAAGCCATCCTTAACTATTGCGGTTTAGAAAAAGAGCTTGACCCGCACAACGCCATGAACGGTGCCCTCTGGCACGCCGAGGTTACCTCTCGTCTGCTCTACGATAAGAAACTTCTCCCCGAATTTGAGCAGTATGACATCCCGTGGCTCTAGCCTGATGTTAGAATGACAGCATGATATTGGATAAAAAAAGGCGGACAGCAAAGAAAAATGCAAAATTATCAAGCCCGGCCGCTGCCGGCGCCCACTGTCGCATCGTCAGCGAGTTGCTTGACCCCGACAGTACTCAGGGCGACGCGGTGCAGTCGTGGCGGGTGTTCCGCATCATGGCTGAGTTCGTGCAAGGGTTTGAACTGTTGCGCGACCACGGGCTAGCGGCCACGTTCTGGGGCAGTGCGCGGTTGACGCCAGACAACAAGTATTACAAAGCAGCCGAGGAGTTAGCCGCCAGAATGGCCAAAGATGGCTTCTCGATTATCTCAGGTGGTGGGCCGGGAATCATGGAAGCATCGAACGTTGGCGCGTTCAAGGTAGGTGGCAAGTCGGTGGGGTTAAACATCCAGTTGCCGTTTGAGCAAAAATTAAACCCCTACACCAACCAGTCCCTAAATTTTGATTTCTTTTTCTCGCGCAAAGTGATGCTAGCGTTCGCATCTGAAGTGTACGTGTATTTCCCGGGAGGATTTGGCACACTTGATGAATTCTTCGAAATCATCACCTTGATTCAAACTAAAAAAATTGAACCAATCCCTGTCGTCTTGTACGGGAAAGACTTCTGGGAGCCGCTGATCAAGGTGTTCAAAGAAGAGCTGCTGGAGAAGCACGCCACTATTAGTCCCGAAGATCTCGATTTGTTTGTGTTGGTTGATAGTGTCCCAGAGGCGATGAAATACATCACTAAAGAAGTGAAGAAAATTAAAAACGTTCGACAAGTCTAATCTATGCTGTTTTCTTATTTTGACATTGACAGTACTGCTCGCGGATTTGAACGCAAAGTGGTCAAAAACGTCAGAGCGCTTAGTAGCTACCGGACCAGGGTCGCCAAGGTACTAGCGCAACACGACAACAAACAGCCAGAATACTCACTCGTGCACGCGACGGATGCGACTGTGCATGATGTCGTAGATGGTGTGCGTAGGGATTTTGCCGGTATCAAACACCTTATCCTGGTTGGGATCGGTGGACAGAGTCTGGGTGTCGAAGCGGTTCATGCCATCCTCGGAGAAAAAAACGTCCAGCTACACAGTCTCAACACAATTGCGCCGTATCAGATAGACGAACTACTTAAGAATTTGAAACGAGTTAAAAAGGTTTCGGATATCGCTGTGTGCATCAGTAGTAAGTCAGGTGCAACCACCGAAGTACTCACTAATGCTGGCGTACTTCTCAATGCTCTTGAACAACGATTTGGAGCGGCAATCTATAAACAAACTATTTTTATCGGTACTCAGGGTACAGATTTTCTAAAAGCAGGAAAACGATATAAATCTACCTGTGTCACCATGCCCAGTAGTGTCGGAGGTCGTTAT
>Ga0306872_100203_pt1 | contig 25781 bp, 27 predicted proteins | sample AntRauMeHopE1498_FD_190455 | JGI IMG/M metagenome (GOLD analysis project Ga0306872, IMG submission 190455) | Saline lake microbial communities from Rauer Islands, Antarctica - Metagenome Hop E1 #498 (v2) (version 2) | ecosystem: Environmental > Aquatic > Non-marine Saline and Alkaline > Saline ...
CATGGATGACATTCAGTTCCTTGCGACCAAAGAAAAAACCCAAGAAGAGTTATTTCACCTCTTTAACGCCCTCCACGACAACAACAAACAGATTGTTTTCTCTAGTGACATACATCCTGCTCTGCTTAACGGTATGGAAGAGAGACTTCAATCAAGATTCGCACAGGGAATGATTGTTGACCTCCCAGCCCCTGACCTCGAATCACGTGCTGCTATTTTGCGGGCAAAATCAGCCCAGAACAGCATCACGCTGGCTGATGATGTGGTTGACCATCTCGCGGCCACCATCGAGGGAAACGTGCGAGAGCTTGAAGGTGCACTCAACAGCATCATGTGCCAGTCACAACTCCTGGGGCGAGTACTATCAATTGAGGAGGTCCGAACTATCATCAAAAATAGTTCTCGACCGCGCAAAACCCTCGCCATCACAGACGTAGTAGAAAAAGTCGCCCGCTACTACGACATCGACCACAACAGTATCTACGAAAAAACCCGCCGTAAAGAAGTAGTAAAACCCAGGCAAATTATCATGTACATCCTGCGCGAAGATTTCCAGATTTCCTACCCGGCAATTGGCAAAAAACTCGGTGGTCGCGACCACACCACCGTCATCCACTCCTGTGAGAAAATCAAAAACGAACTCAAAAGTGACACCGAATTAGAGGAAGAAATTACACAAGTCCGACTGCTACTCAAATAACAACTAACCGCTCAATTCGAGCGGTTAGTTGTTATCATAAACTGTCAATGTGAATAACTCTGTATAACACCCTGAGTAGCCTGAGGATTACTCATAAAAAACCACTATATAGTGGGGATTAACGTTTAAATAATCACTAGTTACCAACAGGTTATAAATACCAACATAAGTTGTACCCAGGTAATCCTCAGATATATCACACTCCTCCCCAGCTCCGCGCAAAAACAGAGGCTACAAGTAAGTTGTATTACAACAGTAGATAGTAGTTTTGCACATCTCCCCAGCACTAATAATAAAGAGTAAAATAAGTTAAAATAGAAATATGGAAATAACTCTTCTCCACAGTGAATTACAAAAAGCATTAGAACTAGTTGGTCGCATTAGTACCAAGCACGTCACCTTACCTGTGTTGCAGTGCGTTCGGATTGAGGTTAAAGCTAGCCAGATAACACTGCAGGCTACCAACCTTGAAATCAATCTCGAAATCCCTTTGACTGGTGAGGTGATTGAAACTGGAGTAGTGGCGGTACCAACCCAGATTTTCTTACAGAGTATTCAGTTTATTAACCAAGAAAAAATCACCCTCCGGATGGAAGAACAGGTATTACAGATAGAAAGTAAAACCTCAAATACCTCAATAAAACTGTTTTCTCCTGATGAGTTCCCAGTGGTCCAACAGTTGACTGATCTGGGTGATACGCTCCAAGGTATACAATTTGCTTTTGGAATCAAGAGCGTGGCATTTGCGGCCTCTCAAACGTCTATCAAGCCAGAACTAGGGAGTGTATTTATCCAACAAAAAAAAGAACACTCATTGACGTTTGTAGCGACCGACTCGTTTCGACTGATGGAGAAAACGGTAGCGCAAAAAGGATTAACGTTGAAAGAGTCGATAATGATTCCACAAAAAAATGCTTTAGAGTTGGCTCGGATATGTGAAGCTGTGGGTGAAAACCCTCAGTTTGGAATGGATGACAATCAATGTGCCTTGCGGTTTCCAGGTGGAGTGTATGTTTCAACTCGGTTAGTGTCGGGCTCATTCCCAGATTACGAGCAAATCATTCCAAAAGAATTTGTAACCTATGTCACGTTACTTAAAAGTGATTTACAACAATCATTTAAAAAAACTAGCGTATTTTTAAATAAATTTAGACAAGTAACATTACTTATTAGTGATAATGATCTAACTGTTTCTTCTCAAAATAACGAAGTGGGACATACAACCGATACTATCAAGGCAACTGTAGAAGGGGAGGAATTATCGCTTAATTTTAACCAACAATTCATTATGGATCCGTTGTCACATATTCCAGCTGATTCTCTGAAACTGAGTTTTGCTGGGATAGGACGACCGATGATTTTACACGGCATCAATGATACTAATCAGCGTTACTTAGTGATGCCAATGAACAAGTAGTAGATGCATATTATGCAAATGAAACATGTAGGAACACTCTTTGAACGGTATCGAAGGTTGTTGGTTCCACCGCAGGCTTCAGTGGAAAAGAGAGTGGCAGAGATAATTTGTGAGATAACACCACTGACGGTTAATTCTGATCAAATTTCCTATAGTGTCGGGAGTAAAACTATCTCTCTCAAACTACCAAGTATTTTAAAATCAGAGTTAGAACACCATAAAACGGCCATACTTGGCCGTTTGGAGGCTGAAATGGGAATTAAAAATTCTCCAAAATCTATTCGGTAGTGGTCTCTTCTTCTTCGTTTTCATCTTCATCTATACCTTCATCGGTAGTTGTCCCGGTTGAGGTAGTGGCTTCCATTAAAGCTCCAAAGGTTTGTTTGTTCCAGTTTTGAACGCCATATTCCCAGTTCTGGTAGGCACCGTCACTAGCTGGGTTACTAGGAGATGGACCAGTTGGATTACTGCGGTCAACAAAATGTAGGATAGAGTGAATGTTGCCGTAGATTTGACTAATATCAATTGGTGTACCGTTCTCAGTTTGAGAAAGGGCTTGAGCAAGTAATTCAGTGTTGATGTACTGTCCGCGTATGATTGGTTTTACTCCAGCCGTATTTATTTGTGGTTGGGTAAAGGTTTCGACGGGAAGTTTTTCCAAAGCTACATCCATAAAGGCGCGCCATGTTGGGGTAGTAATTAGACCAGACAGTCCACCACCCATAGCCGCGTTGTCGTTATTACCAACCCATGTTCCTACGGCAATGTTGGGAGCATAACCCACCACCCAAGCATCACGCAGGTTGTTGGTACTACCAGATTTTAAGGCAACATCTCGGTTACCAAAATTAACTAGTGAGTATGATCCCCAAAGCGGAATACGAGCGGCGTTGTCAGACAATACATCACTGACCATATGAGCGATGTTGGCTTCGAGCACTCGTTGTTCAGCTACTTCTCGTTCTTCGAGAATGTTACCGTTAGTGTCTTCTATCCGCAAGATACTGCGCGGTACCGCGCGGATACCATCGTTGGCAAAAATCCCGTAGGCGTGGGTCATATCTTTAAGTTGTACTTCACCTCCACCAAGTACCAACGTTAATCCATACCGCTCAGGTTCATCAAGGGTAGTGAGTCCCATGTCGGTCATTAGTTTAAGAGAGTTGTTTAACCCAGCTAGGTAGAGGGTTTTAACCGCTGGGATGTTGAGTGATTGGGCGAGGGCATTGCGCATACTAATTGGCCCGACAAATTGGTTGTTGTAGTTACGCGGTGAGTAGCAAGGTGAAACAGATGTTGTATCCCAAGGTTCACACGCGGGTGAAAACTGAGTTGATACGTCAAACAAAATAGTGTCTGGTAGGTAACCTTTACGCCATGCGTTGGCATATACAAATGGTTTAATGGATGATCCCGGCTGGCGACTGGCAATTGCAACATTGAACTGTCCGTCAATTTCTTCATCAAAATAATTACGCGAACCAACCATCACCAGTACATCTCCAGTTTTAGGATCAGTGGCGACTAGTCCGGCGTTAGAAGCATTAAATCGCTCGGTGTTTACAGCGGCTTTTTCAGCGACAATAGCCTCAGCGGCAGCCTGAAGTTTATAATCAAGGGTAGTGATAACTCGTAAACCTTGTTCAGCCATTGCTTCCTCACCAAACTGCTCGGTGAGTTCCTCGATAATAGTCATGACAAAGTGGGGAGCTCTGATACCGGTAATAGCACTAGTACTAAACGTTACCTCAACTTGTTTGGCTGCCTCGTGTTCTTCGATAGTGATAAATCCGTTGATACGCATGCGATCGAGTACGAGTTGTTGTCGTCTATCAAGGGCAGCTCGGTTGGTACCAAACGGTGATAGATAGGTTGGAGCCTGCGGGAGGGCAGCCAGGTAGGCAGCCTCAGGTAGTGAGAGATCACTAGCTTTTTTGCCAAAAAAACTCTGAGACGCTTCTTCCACTCCGTAAATAGTTCCCCCATAAGGTGATTCGTTGAGGTACACCTCGAGGATTTCGTCTTTGGTTAGTTCCCGTTCTAGCTTGATGGATAAAATTGCTTCTTTAACTTTACGGCTGAGTTTTTTGTCCCGCTCGAGGACAGAGTTTTTGATGACTTGCTGAGTGATAGTTGAGCCACCTTGCCCACCAAGCAGGTCACCGTCTTGCATGTTACTCACCGCAGCACGGATAATTGCGCGGATGTTAATACCAAAGTGATTGTAAAACTGGTCATCTTCGATGGCAACAGTAGCGTTTTTGATGTGACGCGACATATCCTCTAGTGGCACAATAGTCCGTTTGACGTCTTGGTGGAGGTCGTATAACAGGACTTCGCCAGTGCGATCAAATATTTTAGTTGACTGTAACACTCGTCGTTCATCAAACGCTGATAGATCGGGAATTTGTAAACTAGAAATCCAAATCAGAATTCCAGCCGACACAATAATAAAACCAGCAAAAAATAGAATCAATCCATCGATGATAAGCTCTTTCCAGTTCTTGATAATCCACAATTTGGTTTTTTTCATGTAGTCAGACTATATAAGCAATATTAGCATGGGTTGTCTAGACACCTTTGTACGATTGTGTGCTAGCATTATTTCATTATGAAATTGCACCAAGAGCTCACTGAGCGCGGGTTTATCCATCAGACATCAGCCGACATTGAGGAAATCCTAGATGGGCCAAAACGTACTATATATCACGGGATAGATCCGTCAGCTGACTCGGCCCACGCTGGCAATATTGTGATTTGGTTTTTGCTTCGTCACCTGGCAAATGCAGGACACAAAATTGTATTTTTGGTTGGCGGAGCCACTGGCCGGATTGGCGACCCAAAACCTGACGCCGAGCGAACTCTTCTACCAGAGGAAACAATCGAGGCTAATTTTGCTGGGATTCAGGCCCAAGCCAGGCAGTTTATCACCACTGATGATATTACTTTTGTTAATAACTACGACTGGTTCAAGGAAATTAAATTTATTGATTTCTTGCGTGACATTGGTAAGCATTTCACCGTTAATGAGTTGATTAAAAAAGATGCCATTGCCAACCGACTTGCTAGTGATGTTGGTTTGTCGTACACCGAGTTTGCGTATCCGTTGGTGCAGGGCTATGACTACCTAGAGTTGTACCGCACTCACGGTTGTGATGTGCAGGTTGGTGGTTCTGACCAGTGGGGAAATATCATCTCAGGAGTCGATCTGGTTCGACGCAAAGAACAAGCCTCGGTATATGCATTGACCGTACCGCTAGTAATCGATAAAGCAACCGGTAAAAAGTTCGGCAAAAGCGAAGGAAACGCCGTTTGGATTGACCCTACAAAAACCTCACCCTACGAGTTCTATCAGTTTTGGTTGAACGCTAGTGATGAGAGTGTGGTCGATTACCTCAAGCTATTTACTTTTGTGACCCTGACAGATATTGCGTCGATTGAAAAAGATTTTGAAATGAATCCAGGCGCTCGCACCGCCCAAAAGAAACTAGCGTCAGAGGTGACACGCCTAGTGCACGGTGAATCTGCCGCCGAGTCAGCTAAAGAAGTGTCGGAATTATTGTTTGGGGACGGTTCGGTTGCTAATATCTCGGCTGACGCCCGGGCGATTTTGCTGGCTACAGCACCAACCCTCACTGTCAAAGTCGGATCGAGTTTAGTTGAGGTGCTGATAGCCGCCGGGTTGGCCACGAGCAAACGCGAGGGTCGGACATTTATAGAAAGTAACGCCATTACCTTACAAGAAGCAAAGTGTAGCAATATAGACCAGGTGTTAGGTGAGGAAGATTTTTCCAATGGACTGGCTTTGTTACGCCGAGGCAAAAAGCAGCTGTGCGTCCTGACCAAAGAGTAAATTGAGACCTACAATTTGACGAGTGAAATAAAACCCGCTGATGAGCAGCGGGTTTTATGTTTACATCTCGTCTACATCATCAAATGAATCGTAGTCTACGTCTTCAGCATCGTCTTCAAGTGCCGTATTGTCTTCCTCTTCCTCTTCCTCTTCCGCTGGTTCTTTGACATCTTTTTCTTCGATATGACCAAACCCTTCGGTGTCGTCGTCAGCGTCAACTTCCTCTTCTCCAGCTACTTCATCAAGCACATCATCACCTAACGACGCATCCTCGTCGTCTGTGTCTTCTAACTCGTCTTCGTTTATTGGTTCATCAGCCATACAATTTTTTTATGTATAATTTGTATCAAATTCGTGCACAGACAGCAAGTGGTTTGGTGTACAAGTGCGGCAGATTCTACTGTGTCCGGCCGTGATGTGCAAGGCAAGTAATACCAACCGCAATCGCATCGTACTCGTCGTCAAGGGCATCAGGTGGTACATCAGGGATGAGCTGTTTGACCATTGCTGTCATTGCGACCTTATCGCTGTTGCCGTAGCCCGTAGTGGCGATTTTGATCGCCTGGGGGCTAAACTCGTATATGACACACCCAGCTTGCATTGCGGTGTAGATAATAATGCCCCGAGCTTGAGCGACTCCCATTGCGGTTTTAACATTTTTGTTAAAAAACAGCGTTTCAATTCCCAGGGTGTCTACCGCGTGATCGGCGATAGTCTGCGTGATAGCATTTCCAACTACTTGTAAACGGGTATGTAAATCATCGGTTTTATTAGTCAGGACACAAGTAGAATACAACACCTTCTCCAAGCCGTTTTGGTACTCCATCACCGCCAACCCGACGCGGTCATATCCAGGATCAACGCCAAGCACACGCATAACTAGTTAGCACTATCAGCGCCGGTGTAGACATTAGTGACGTCGTCTTGTTCTTCTAGTTTCTCGATAAACTCAGCTAGTTTTTCACCGGCTTCGTCGTCGAGTTCAACTGGGGTGTTTGGGGTGTAGCCGTCGACTGATTTGGTAAACGCCCAAGCGGCTGAGCCGGGGGCACCTAGTTCGAGCCCTGCTTTAGAAAACACGTGCCGGATTTCTGGTGCGGTGCGGTTGTTGTTGTCAGTGACCGCTTCAATCAGCAAAGGTACCCCCCCTGGGCCATAGCCTTCGTAGAGGACTTCTTCCATCGCACTCCCGCCCTCTCCTGAACCTTTGGCCAGGGCTCGTTCGATGGCGTCTTTAGGCATTGAGTCTTTTTTAGCCCGATCAACTGCGGCGATGACATTAGCTGAGTCAACCCGCCCACTAGCTTTTTTTACTTCCATCGTAATTAGACGGGAGTGCTTAGAAAACAGCTTGCTCCGCTGTTGGTCAGTCGCGCCTTTTTTATGTTTGATTTTTGACCACTTATTGTGTCCTGACATATATAGCTAGGTTAACCTACATTTTCTAAATGGCTGTATGCTTCGGGACTGGCAGTCCGTCCGCGTGGAGTGCGTTCAATCAACCCGTGGCGGATCAGGTACGGCTCAATGACGTCTTCGATAGTTGACGACTCCTCGCCGGTAGCGGCAGCGATGGTGTTCAGTCCCACCGGTCCACCATTGAACTTGTTAATGATGACATCAAGCACCGCCCGGTCAGGTGCACCAAGACCAAGCGAGTCAATCTCAAGTAGGGCAAAGGTCTGGTCAATAATGTCGTTAGTCAGCCCGGTATTCTCAAGCTGAGCAAGATCACGACAACGTTTGAGTAGGTAGTTCGCGGTGCGTGGTGTCGCACGGCACCGACCGGCGATCTTATTGATCACCTCTTTAGTGGGCTCCATCCCCAGCAAGTCAGCCGAGCGACCTAATATCTGTCCAATTTCATCGTCACTGTAAAACTCGAGACGAAATGTTCCGCCAGAAAAGCGCGACCGCAGTGGGGCTGAGAGTAGTGAGATGCGCGTCGTCGCTGCCACCATGGTAAAAGGCGGGAGTTCGAGTTGCACCGTCCGGGCAGATGGTCCTTTGCCGATGATAATGTCGAGCACCCCTGACTCCATCGCGGGGTAGAGGACTTCCTCGATATTTTTACTTAAACGGTGAATCTCGTCGATAAACAACACATCACCCGGAGCGAGGTTAGTGAGAATAGCCGCTAGATCACCAACTTTCTCGATGGCGGGACCGGAAGTGGTTTTCATATTGGTTCCCAGTGTCTTGGCAACCAGGTTTGATAGCGTCGTCTTTCCTAACCCTGGTGGGCCATAGAGTAGAATGTGCTCCGCCGCGTGACCGCGCTCCTTGGCGGCTGTCAGTAAGATGCGCAGGTTTTCCTTGATTTTGGCCTGGCCGATATACTCCTCCCAGGTTTTAGGACGCAACGTCCGGTCGAGGTTTTGCGCATCGTCTCGGGTGATTTTTGGGGCAGTAGCAGTCATGTCGTAAGTATACCAAAATATCAAATACAGTGTCACTACAAACCAAGATAGACCGGCATGGGTTGACTGGACTACGACGTCACTTCAAAGGTGTTGACAAATTTTTGATTTGTGCTAATGTATACGGGATTCGATAGCTCTCCCGCTTTGAGGCACTGGCCTCTGGCACCGATACTTGTAATTCCAGAAGATAACTCTCTAAACAACTTGGATGCGTTGCGAGGGGTTTTTGGCGCCCGGCCTGGACCGGGGTCGCTGCAAACTTCCTTAGCGCGGCATTCACTTTCAATGCGGAAGTCTTGTTTAGAGAGTTATAGGCTGGAATTACATAAAGAACTGAACTTGGTACTTCTCGAATGTATCATAGAAAAACACCCTGTGGTCTTGACCACAGGGTGTTTGGCTTTCTGAATCTAGGATTAGACGACGTGCTTGAGGAATTCGTCATTCGGGATGTTTGTCGTTGGAGGATTGGTTTTGCCGGGGATGGTACTTGAGAGAGTTCTAGGGAGTTCTATCACTCGCTCTAGTTCCGCTATTGAAGTGGCCCCGGTGATTACTTTTTCGATGCCGTCATGCAACATCGTGGGGATACCTTGGGGTTTGGCGGCTTCGAGGATCATGTGTTCACGAGGATCGCGTAGCACGACGGCTTCTACCGCGTCATCCATAACTATAGCTTCATAAATACCAACGCGTCCCTTGAACCCGGTGTTACTACACACCTCGCACCCGGGAGCGGTGTACAGCAAACCTAGCGGAGGAACGGTATCTGAGTGCGGGTGGTCATGTAGTATGGCGGTGATGATTTGTTGTTCCTCAGCAGTTGGAGGATGTCCGACTTTACAGTGGGTACACAAAAGTCTGATCAGCCGTTGACCAAGGATTAGGTTCACTGCACTACCAAACATCCGCGCATCTACCCCTAGATCCATCATCCGGACAAACGCCGCCACCGCGCTGTTGGTGTGCATGGTGGTGAGTACGAGGTGACCAGTCTGGGCGGCGTGCATAGCGGTTTCGGCTACCTCGGCGTCGCGCACCTCACCAATCAGGATAACGTCTGGATCCTGACGAAGCAGCGCCCTTAGTCCTGAAGAAAACGTGTAACCACCGTCGACCTGGGTTTGGACGATACCCTCAACTTTGTATTCAACCGGGTTTTCGATGGTGATGATCTTGACACCTTCGGTGTGAACCTCTTGCAAAAACGCGTACAACGCAGTGGTTTTACCTGACCCAGTCGGACCAGTGGTGATGATGAGTCCGTTTGGCTTTTTGAGTTCCCGACGAACTACTTCGTTGATATGCTGGTTGAGGTTGAGTTTGTCCATCGCAAAACTCGCTACGGTTGGATCAAGTAAACGCATCACGATTGATTCGCCATACGCGCCAGGAATCACCGACGAACGCACTTCGACTTTTTTGTCACCGGTTTCAAAAGTAAACCGCCCGTCTTGCGCTTCGGCGCGGCTATTGAGCACCATGCCAGAGAGTAGTTTGAGTCGTGACATCATGCGACCATACATATATGTATCGAGATCTACGATGTCGTGCAGCACTCCATCGAACCGGTAGCGCAGTCGGATGGCGTTGTTCTCTGGTTCGATGTGGATGTCAGACGCGCGCAGGGCGAGAGCACCCGCAAAAATCAACTCCATCGTGGCAGATATCCGGTAGCTGCTGTTGGCGGTATTGATTTCTTTGAGAATTATTGCGATGTCGGATTCTTTTTGAATGCGCTTAGTGAGTTCAAGGATGTCAGTGGCGCTAATTTCAAAAATACCTTTTCTCGACACTGTGGTGTTGGTTAGGTCAGCGTATCGCTCCCAAGCGTGGGTGAGGCTTGCAGATGAAGTCATAAACACCCGAAGCGTATAGCCGTTTTTTTGTATAGTCTCTAGAGCAGCTTTGGTTTTTATGTTAGTGGGATTTTTGATTGCGACTGACAGCGTCCGCTGGAGTAATTCAAACCCAGTTAGTTCAGCGTCGCGGGCGAGAGTCTCGTCGATAGCGGCGATAGCTTCGGGGTTGATGGTATAGCCGTGCAAGTCAATGTGCTCGTAGCCATATTGCGGTGCGAGGTTAGCAACCGTTCGCTCCTCTTCTTTGTCTCGCAAATCGTTGAGGCGGGTATTAAGGGCTGTGTCATTAAATTGAACCATATTGTGTATATGGTAGCACGTTGGTATAGTTCCGATTATGTCAGTTGAACACTTTACGGTGGCGACTCCTGCCGATTTTGACCCGGTGGTAGTTGCAGTTCTCAAAAAAACAACCGCAATCAGTCAGACGGCTGCAATTGTGACGCTCACGGGTGACCTGGGCGCTGGAAAAACGACTTTTACCCAACAGCTCGCCAAACACCTGGGTATAACAGAACCCGTCGTCAGCCCAACCTTTGGGATTATGAAAGCGTACGAGTTGCTGGACCATCCACGCTTCGACCACCTCGTCCACATTGACGCCTATCGGATTGAGGATATGAGTGAAGTCGGCCCGCTCCGGCTGGCAGAATTGTTTGTAACTCCGCGGACCCTCATCTGTCTCGAATGGCCCGAGAACATCGCGAGTACATTACCCACAGGCAGAGTTGCTGTTACGATTGATATCGTAACTGGAGAAGAGCGAACGGTGTCGGTGACCTAAACTAAGCTCGCACCCCAATCCCACGCCCAGCAAAATAGATGGTAAATTCTTTGAGCGGTAGCGTGTGGTTTTCTTGAGTTTGATTGTTTTCAAATCCAGATGGGTTGTGCAGGGTTAAGGTTTTTTCTTTTTTGTTATAACCGACGATGAGTACTAGATGACCCCCGATCTGCATTGCTGGAGCGGTGTTGTAGTCTCGAATGTTGGGGTTTACCGATGCAATGACGAGCGAGCCCGAAGCGAGCAAGGTCTGAATCGAACGGGGGGTTAGTTTGGTATAAATAGTCGCTCGCAAACCAAATCGCTTGAGCCAGGTGATATACGGTTGGTACTGCATACTAGAAATACCGTCACCGTCTTTTAAATACACTCCAGATTTGGCGGCATCTCGCGCGAGGGGGATGGTTCGGAACTCACCCTTCTTGAAAAACAGCAACAACATCGATGTACAAGCCATCCCACAGGTAGTGAGCGCCCAGCGCTCATACTCTTTGATTGACCGAGCGCCCGAGTCTTCCCAGGCGAGGTCGCGAGCTAGCGGTTGGTCGTCCTTGAGTACCATCTCAGCCCAACTGGGACTGCCAAATTGTGAGACGTACGGCACAGTGTGGCGGACGCGTTCGGGCGTGCGACTGACAAATGTCCGAACTAACAAGAGGCAGTTGCTAAGTAGCTGTTTTATTTTATAGATGATTTTCATGTATGACCAGTGTAGCAAAAAAGTTATACTGTAGGTAATGGCTAAAAAAGAAACCCCGACGTTAGTTTTACTCGACGCTCACGCTATATTGCACCGAGCGTATCACGCGCTGCCAGACTTTACGTCCCCAAGCGGCGAACCAACCGGCGCGCTGTACGGCGTTACGACGATGCTACTCAAAATCATTGAGGATTTTAAGCCGCAATACATCGCTGCTTGTTACGACTTGCCAGAACCGACCTACCGTCACGACGCCTACGACGCCTACAAAGCTGGTCGGAGCAAAACTGACACAGACCTGGTCACCCAGATTATCCGAGCTCGGGATATTTTTACCCACTTTGGGATTCCGATTTTTGAGAAAGTTGGGTTTGAGGCCGACGATCTGATTGGAACCATTGCCCACCTAACCAAAGAGACACCAGAGCTGCGGGTCGTGATTGCCTCAGGTGATATGGACACGTTGCAATGCGTAGACAAAAACCGGGTCGAAGTATTTACTCTCAAACGTGGTATCAACGATACGATTATTTATGATGAAGCAGCGGTCAAAGCCCGGTTTGGGTTCGGCCCATCGATGGTTGTCGACTACAAAGGCCTGCGTGGTGATGCGAGCGATAACATCCCGGGGATTAAAGGAATTGGAGAAAAAACCGCGACCACCCTCCTGACTACATTTGGAACGCTTGAACAAATCTATCAGAAACTAGAAGCCAAGGGTGGTGAAGATAGATTTATCACCGCAGGGATAACCAAACGTATCGTCGGACTACTACGTGACGGTAAAGAAGACGCCGAGTTTTCCAAAATGCTCGCAACCATCCGCACAGACGCCGTTGATTCATTTGACCTTGATTCTACTGAGTGGCGCGAGCATGCGAACGTGGAGCAAATCCAAAACGTATTTAGTGAGTACGGGTTTCGGAACATGACTAGCCGGATTGAACGGCTGTTTAATGTAGTGTTGGTCGACACCGCCGCCGAAGCTGCCAAAATCGGTGACACAGAAATCAAACAAGCCAGCATCCTACTCTGGCTACTCGAAAGTGAACGAACTAATGCCAGTTACGAAGACATCGTCGACTACGGCCGGTCATTTTTGCAAACCAAAACTTGGGAAGAAACCGTGTCGGCGATGGAAGAGAAAGTACGAGCTGAAGGATTGTGGGACTTGTATACCGACATCGAACTACCTCTGATTCCAGTGTTAGAAAAAATGAAACAACAAGGAATTATTTTGGATACCACATATCTCAAAACACTTTCTACTAAACTACACGTTGAACTAACGGCACTCGAGACGTCCATCTACCAACACGCTGGAGTCGAGTTCAACCTCAACTCACCCAAACAAATGGGTGAGGTACTGTTTGACACCCTAGAACTAAAACCAAAAAACGCCAAGAAAACTGGTGGTGGACAACGGAGTACCAAAGAATCAGAGCTTGAGAAATTGCTGGACGAACACCCAATCATTGCTGATATCCTCCGGTACCGCGAACTCAAAAAACTTGTTTCCACCTACATCGATAACTTGCCCGAGATGGTCGGGCCCGACGGGCGCATCCACAGCACGCTTCTGCAAACCGGTACCTCAACCGGACGTATGGCGAGCAAAGACCCAAACCTACAGAACATTCCAATCCGAACAGCTGAGGGGCGGCTCGTACGAGGAGCGTTTGTCGCCGAGGCCGGGTATCAGTTGGTAGCAATCGACTACTCACAGATCGAGTTACGGATCGCGGCGATTATGTCAGAAGATTCTCAAATGATTGAGATTTTTAAGAAAGGAGAGGATGTTCACAGCGGAGTAGCGTCGCGTGTATTTGGGGTACCGCAGAGCGAGGTTACCGCAGATATGCGGCGCAAAGCCAAAGTCATTAACTTTGGGATTCTCTACGGCATGGGGGTCAACGCTTTACGGACTAACCTCGGCGTTGATACGCCGCGCGCCGAGGCTCAAGAATTCCTCAACGCGTATTTTAATACCTTCACGCGCCTGGCCGAGTACCTCGAGGAAACGAAAAGTTTCGCCCGCGAGACCGGCTACACGGAGACGATGTTTGGCCGCCGCCGGCACTTCGCTGGGATCAGCAGTAGTATCCCTTTCATACGCGCGCAGGCTGAACGTATGGCGATCAACGCCCCAATCCAAGGAACTGGTGCCGATTGCATGCGCGTCGCGATGCGTCAGATCAGCGAGTATATCGAGGGACTGAAAAAGTCAGATGATGTCCGGATGTTACTGCAGGTCCACGATGAACTCGTGTTTGAAATAAAAGACAGTGAAGTAAAAAAAGTGGTGCCAGAGCTGGTAAACATTATGGAAGCTGCGCTCGCAGGGAAAGACGACCACGGCGTGCCGCTCAAGGTCGATGTGAAGGTAGGGGAGAATTGGCACGAGATGGAGGAAATACAGTAGACGCAAAAAGGCCCAGAACGTAATGTCCAGGCCTTAATTCATTTCATTGTTCAGCGGCGTCAAGAACTTGTTGCCAGGTTTCGGCATTGTCGAGACCGAATTTATCACCCCACGCTTTCATTTCCAGCAAGCACCAGTGGTGATTAATTTCGCCTTGAGTGCTGGTGGGATGTAACCCTAAGTTGAGAGCCATCATGGCTTCACTACTGTAGGGCAGGCCGTACTGCTCTTGCAGCATCACAGTGTCAGCTGCTAACTGTGCCGCGCGCACTGCTGCTGCTTGGTCCCACCTGATCCACCTTTCCAATCGAACGTCTTCTGAGGTCGAGTCGAGTGGCAGGTTAAACTCTTCAATTCCTGCCTGTACAGGATCGTAGTGATACCAGGCTTCGCGGATTTGTTCCTCGGTCGCATTGGTCGGTAGGCCATGTTCAATCCGAATAGATTCCAAAAGGATTGTCTGCTCAACTTCACGCAGAACGCTCAGTTGTGCATTCCAGGGTAGACCAAGTGCTGTTTTGCGTTGGATGCTATCAAGGTAACCGACTAGACCACCATTGAGTAGACCAAAGTCTTCATTGTTCCAGCCCCATCCGAATTGCAAACATGCAGAGGAATCAATCCCGGGATCACTGATTTCGATAGAAATAGGTTCTTCTGGAAAATTTTCTTCAGCCAGAGTTATTGTTGGAGTCAGCAGTTGTAGTGCTGCCATTGCAAAGATCAGTGCACGCATAGTTTTCTCCTAATCCTAAATTTAACGTGAGTTTTCACTTGTATTATACATAAAAAAGCAACTTTGTCAATCTACATCTTCTCACGCACAATACACCCATGTTAACACTCTACTTCGGATGCTGGATGAGTGCTACTACGATATAGTGTGGATCGACGATATAAAAATAAAAACGGTAGCTTTTGTCGATGCGAGCTTGCCAAAGGTTGTTGGTGCCACTGTACAGTTTGGCATTTAAAGATGGGTGGCGAAAATCTTGCAACAAATACCCAAACTGTTTGTCTGCTTTCTTCTGGATGTGCTGAGGCAGTTTTTGGTATTGCTTGTCGGCTTGTTTAGTAAAATTAATCTCCATACTTTTTGCGGAAGGCTGGTAGTTTTTTATGGAATTCTTCTATGCTGCTAAATGTAATGTAGCGACCGTGTTTTATATCTTCACGACTCTCGCGAATAGCTTCAGCCAACTCAGGCGGCAGTGACACTTCCGGTTGCACAAAAAACCCACCATCGCGTTGTTCAATCCGCAGGGTTTGCCCTTCTTCTAAATGCAGTGCATCTCGGAGTTTCTTGGGGAGGGTCAGGACGCCACGCTGTTGTAATTTAACTGTAGTCATATAGTAAATAATAGCAGAAATACTGAATTACTGCAATTACGTCAGGTCGCTATTATTTCTAATTATAGCGGCTTCGCGTACAATACCCCTATGCTCAAACTCTATTTTGGAACTGACAGACAAAAAGTTCGTGATGCTGCAACTAACTTTTTGGAGTCACATATGTCATCTGACGGAACAGTGACTACCCTCGACGCTCAGTCGTTTGTCTCTGGGCAGATTGCTGATGCCCTTGGAGCTGCATCTCTCTTTGGGGGAGAGGAGTGGTTTGTGATTGATACCCCAGCGGCTGATCCCGATATGGCACAGGAAGCGACCAGCTCGCTTAAAGAGATGAGTGAGTCACAAAATACGTTTCTGATTTTAGAGGGAGCGCTGTTGGCTCCAGCCAAAAAATTGTATGCCAAGCATGCCGCCAGTAGTGAAGAATTCATTGCCGTCAAAAATGAGCGATTCAACACCTTTGCGATGGCCGATGCCTTAGCACAGAAAGACCGGCGTCAGTTGTGGGTGCTGCTCCAAAACGCTAAGCGTGAAGGTTTGGCTGCCGAGGAAATCATCGGCATGTTGTGGTGGCAGCTCAAGGCCCTTCGGTTGGCAGATGTCACCAGCAACGCTGCTCAAGCGGGGATGAAAGACTTTCCCTACAACAAAGCCAAACGCTCATTGACCAAATTTGCACCGGGTGAGGTGATCAAAAATTCCCACACCCTCCTCGAGCTGTATCACGATGGACACGCTGGGCTACGTGATATTGATCTAGCGCTAGAGCAATGGGTGTTAGGTGGACGATGATATAGTTAATCGCATGAAGAGACTCGCGCAAAAATTATTTACTGATCAACCTGGGAAAACTCATCACTTGGTGAATGACTTTTTTGCGCTGCTGACAATTGTATCGATTGTATCGTTGGTACTTGAAACGGTACCAGGGCTAGTGGCGTACGAGCGGACCTTTTTCATCATTGAGTGGGTCGCGGTGTCGTTCTTTACCATCGAGTATATCGGCCGGACGCTGGCCTCGAAACCAGTCTGGCGCTACCCAACCAGTTTCTTTGGGTACATCGACCTGGTGTCTATCTTGCCGACTTTTTTAGGGTTAGGAAACTTTACCTGGCTCAAGTCAGCCCGGGCGTTGCGAATCATCAGACTACTGCGGATGCTTCGGTTGGCAAAAGTTGTGCGTACTGGGGTGAGTGAAGACAGCATGGGTGTGTTGTCTTTGAACGTACTGATTTATTTCGTTGTACTAACGTTTGCGTTGTTGGTGACGGGTACGGCGATGTATCTGGTCGAGCCAACCACAGCCGCGTTTGTCAGTATTCCCGCTGGGATGTGGTGGTCACTGAAAGTGTTCATGGCCGGGATTCCGGTGGTCGAGCCGGTGACGCAGCTGGGTGAGTTTTTCTTCGTGTTGACGCGGTTTGTGGGGTTGATGTTGTTGGGGTTGCTGATTGGGGTGATAGGGAATGTGTTTCGGGGGTTGCTGGGAGGGAGGGGGTAATGACAGCCATTTGACTTGTCATGCTGTTAGGCGGCGGCGCTAGTGGTTCCAAATCGCTAACTATAATTCTGCACTTCGCGTAGATTCTAGAAAGCCTTCGGGGCTATCGACTTTCCTTCAAGGGGTCTCGGTCCTTACAGGACCAGTATACCTTTTGGATATATTTTCCTTTCAGTCAAATCTACCTCAAAAGCTTTTCGAGCCCTAAACGAAAGTCTCCCAGACTTTCGATTCAGGCGCACAAATAAAAAATCCCCATAGGGATTCTTTTGTTGTGCGCCTTCAAGGGCTCGAACCTTGGACCATCTCCTTAAAAGGGAGCCGCTCTACCATCTGAGCTAAAGGCGCATATTTTGTTATTACTGTAAAAGTGGCAAAACTATAACATTTTGCACTCAAAAATCAAACGATTTCTGTCATCAGTCTGATACGCTACTAGCAATGAAATATATCATCCTTGAAAACATCCGCAGCGCCTACAACGTCGGGGCTATTTTCCGGACCGCTGATGGAGCTGGGGTGAGCAAAATATACTTGGTTGGGTATACTCCCAGACCGATTGATCGGTTTGGTCGAGTACAGCCCGAGATTCTTAAAACGTCATTGGGAGCGAGTGCAGAGATCGAGTGGGAACACGTATCAAGCAGCGAAGAGCTGATTATTCGACTACAGTCAGCTGGATGCGATGTGGTTGCGGTAGAGCAAGACCCGCGTTCGATAGCAATCGTTGATTTTGTTACTCCAGCACACGTAGCGTACATCATGGGAAATGAAGTAGTGGGAGTGGAGTCAGACACACTGCAACTGTGCGACACAATTATTAATCTCCCGATGCTCGGACACAAAGAATCGCTGAATGTTTCGGTCGCTGCTGGTATAGTTATGTATCATGACGTCCTTTATAGGTAATTGGTTAGTGCAGTGGTTCTTTGCCGGCTTACTGCTTGGAGCTGGGTTTGTGTGGCCGGTGTTTTGGTGGCTGGGATTAGTTGGGGTTACGGGTTTGATTTATTTGGCGATACATGAGCCATCATGGCGTCGGGTGTTGATTGGGTCGCTACTGGCGTGGACTAGTAAGTCAGCCTTGTCTTTGTCGTGGTTTTGGAGCGTGTTTCCGATTGCCTGGCTGACGGTTGGTTCTGATTGGTTGCAACTATTATTGATTTTGGTGTGGTGGCTGACGGCCGCACTGTGGCTGGGTGCGGGCGGAGTGATGTTTGGCTCGGGAGTCAAGTTGCTACAGTTGTACGTACCATCGGCCTGGTTGTATGCCGGTTTGCCACTTTTGTGGCTGGCAGCTGAGTTGTTTGGGTCGTTAGTTTTTTCTATAGTAACTATTGGGTCTGGCGGGTCTGTTACAACTGCGTTTAGTTTTGGGTACATTGGGTATTTAATGGTCGGGCACAACTGGTTGGTGCAGGTCGCGCAATGGGGTGGAGTGTACGCGTTAGGGTTACTTTTGGTATCACTTAGTACATTGACCATTTGGCTCATTGTAAAGCGGCAAGTAGCTATAAGGTACGTCGCATTGAGTCTTGGATTATTTGTCTGCACCAGTTTAATTCCCTGGCCCCACAATGAACTCACCGATGAAACCAATACATATGCAGTTGTGATCATCGACACAACTTTTACTCCTCAGGATTTAGCCGACGCTGACAGTGCCGCTACGCGTCAAGCAGCTCAAGAAGCAGCGATACAGGCCGCGTTGCTACTTGAACCCGACTACGTGTTACTCCCCGAAGACGCACGGTATTTTAACCAAATCCAAGCGTCGACACTGACCCAAGCACAATTCAAATTCAGAACAAACAATCCAGAAGTAGTGGTAGTCGATAGTGGGCGAGTGACAGTGGATGAGCAGGTTGTTTTGCAGTCTTTTGTTTATAATGGTGCGAGTCACACTGTCGATCAGTCACAAAAACGCTATTTAGTGCCACAGGGAGAATTTATGCCTTCACTTTACCAAGCAGGACTCAAACTGTTTGGGCACAGTGAAGTGATTGATGCTATTGCAGGTACACTTGACTACACCGTCGGGACTGACACTAGTCAAGCTGATTTCGCTAGTAGTTCACCGGGGGTATTATTTTGTTTTGAAAGTGTGTCACCCTGGGGAGTGCGCGCAATTATTCAAGAGCGAAGGAATGTACCGTTTATTGCCCACCCGATTTCGCACGCCTGGTTTAATGAACCACACATATTGTGGCAACAGTTGGACAGCATGTTGCGAGTACAAGCAATCTGGAATCAGCAGTACATTGTCAGTGCCGGCAATCAAACCAAGAGCCGAGTCTACTCACCAGCTGGTACTGTAGTAACCCCCAACGCAGTTACTTCCGGAACCAATTGGACAGTACGATCAGTTGCAATCCCTCAATAACTACAAGTATGAATGCCTATGTCACCAACAAACTCACCAGTTTTCTAGCAGTATTTGTGTGCATTGGTGCAACTTATGCGCTGTTTGGTAACACGGTCCAGCAGTGGCAAGCGATTCTCCTGGCTATCATATTGTTTGGTTACGGACACTTTTTGGTGGGTTTTTATTACCAGATCAAAGGCTTCTTCCGTAAGTCGCACCCCTGGCGCTACGTCGGGACGTTTATATTTCTTACCGTCATCTCGATTGGGTTTGCTTACGCGACATTTGTCTTGATTGGCTTCATGGCCGCGTTGTTTATTGGCTTTATATATTTTTTGCTACACGGACTACTTAATGAGCAGACGCTTATTGAACGCCAAACCGGCGCGCTTGTATCGCTATGGTACTTGGGCGCGCTGGCGGTATTTGTGATTGCATTGTTGTTGTATTCGGTACCCGACGAAACTTTTTTCTTTGATCAATATCTACAGTTCACGGCGATGAACAATCTGACAATCACTTTTGCCTTTGAGCAGTACTATCTTGGCTTGGCTTATTTTACGCATATATTTTGGGTCGGGGTCGGGCTAAGCGGACTGCTACTTTTGGTAGCTTGGCTGCGCTACCGACAGTCACAACTAACTTTATTTTTGTTGTTTATTTTGGTGGCTGCCACCGCAGGGGTGTTTGTGCTTGGGCCACCGGCCTATATTTATATGTACGTGTTTGTTGTGGGGTACCATTTCATGACGTGGCTATTGTTTTATTTGGTAGAAATGAAAAAGCGCGGTAAAAAAGTGTACTACACGTTCATCTGGCACAATGTATTGGCAGTGGCGCCGTTTGTCATTGCGGCGTACTATTTTCTACAACCGCAAACTCCTGCCTTGGCACACCTGCTGCTTAACTACCAATTTTTTGTGGTACTGACCTATATCCATATCTCGACATCATTTTTGAACGACGCGTGGTTGGTACAGTTACAAGATCGGGTATACGACAAGTTTAGTCGCCAAGTGTAGCGAGTAACTCCTGCACGACCTGAGCGTCGCTCCAGGTTTGTTTGGTTCCGTCTGGACCCATGATGTAAGGATCAGTGCCTTTACCGCTAACCAAAACGTAGCCGCCGTCCGGACAATCAGCTATGGCGGTTTGGATTGCGGTCCGACGATCCATGATGATTCTGACTGCTGCTTCGGGACTCATGCCGTTTTTCATCGCTTGGACGATCGCTAGAGGGTTCTCATCGTAGGGGTCTTCGTTGGTGAGGATAATCTGATCACAGTATTCCTCGGCGATTACGCCCATCTCGGGTCGCTTCCAGGTGTCGCGTCCACCACCGGTGTTACCCAGTACTCCAATAATGTACCTACCGGCAAATGCCTGGTAGAGCTGCGTGAGTGAGTCCGGGGTGTGGGCATAGTCAACCACCACGGTGATTTTCTTGGGAGCATCAGTCGGTGAGTGAAACTGCTCGACGCGACCGGCCACGGGTGGCAATTTGGCCAGACTCTCGCGGATTGATTCGAGTGGTACGCCGATAGACCGCGCGTAGGTAATCGCGGCGAGGGTATTGTAGACGTTAAACACACCGACGATGGGCACGCGGATGGTGACGTTATCGATAACCATTGTGACGGAGTCTTTTTGTAGAGAGTGCAGTGTGAGGTTGTTGAGACGATAGGGCAGTAGACGCTCCACTTCGTAATTAAGGAAATCCTGCCCGTGTTGATCGTCGACGTTAGAGACCAGGGTGCGAGGTCGTTTGGTGCTGTTTGCCACGGCGGCCGCCAACCGCAGTTTGGCGGCTTTGTAGTTGGCAAACGAACCGTGTGATTCGATATGCTCTGGGGTCAGGTTGGTAAACAAGAGCGCGTCAATCTCGACAAATTTATGCCGAAACTGCTTGGCTCCTTCCGAGGTCATCTCAACCACCGCGTGGGTGCAACCAGCGTCGACCGCCTTGCGCAAAAACCGCTGGATGAAAAACATCCCCGGCATGGTCATTTTGAATAAATTGCGTTCGCGCTCGTCCCCGTAGGTAAACTGAATGGTCGAGAGGGAGGCCGTCTGGTATCCGGCTCCCCGCAAAATTTGCGCGAGGATCTCAGTGGTGGTTGATTTACCTTTGGTGCCGGTGATGCCGATAACGGTAATCTCTCGGGATGGGTGTTTAAATTTAATCGCTCCTATATACGCTAGCGCGTAGTGATAGGCCGGCTGTATTGCCTCGAATATACGTTTTGGAATAAATCTTTTTACAGTTTGGCGAAAGTTTTGCATAGCTAGTTATGGTAATTTTTGTAAGGCTTTGGTGATAATGTCATTGACTGAGTTTTCGTCCGTGTTGAGTGATTGCACTGTCGCCCGCGCAGACGCGGCATCGTACCCAAGGGCCACCAGGGCATCAATCGCATCGGTTTGTTTGGCGTCAAGTGGGCTCGATGGGGTGACGTGTTCGGCCAATTCACCGAGTTTCTCGTGTAGATGGTTCACAACGTTTTCACAGGTTTTCTTCCCGATACCCGACAACTTTTGGAGTTGGGCTGGTTCTTTGTTGGCAATCTGCTCAATCAACAGAGTAGGGCTGGCTTGGCACATGATGGCTAGGGCGGATTTGGGGCCGACTTTCGGTACACTCAGTAGCAACTCGAACAATCGCCGCTCAACACTAGTAGTAAACCCGTATAGATCAAGCGCGGTTTCCCGCACCGCCAGGTACGTATGCATCATCGCCTCGGCCCCCTGAGTGTGGATCGTAGTGTGGGTTGGGGTATATATCAAGTACCCAACGCCATTGACGTCAAGGATTAGCGTGTTGTCTTCTATGTGGGTAATGGTCCCGGTCAGCTGGCGTATCATGCACCTATTATACTAGATGTGGCCATTTGGAAACCCCTTGCCTTTTAGATATCAATACGGTACAGTACGCCCACTTTAGAGAAATATATATGCCAATCACTACCGGAGCCAAAAAAGCCTTACGAGCCTCAGAACGCAAAAAAGTGTTCAATATTCGTCGTAAGTCAACCATGAAAGACGTCACCAAAGCGGTCGACAAAGCCGTCCTAGCAGGAGACACCAAAGCGGCTGAAGCGCTGCTACCCGCAGCCTACAAAGCCATCGACAAAGCCGCCAAGCGAGGGGTAATCAAGGAAAACACCGCCGCCCGAAAGAAGTCACGACTGACAGCGAGGATTGTAAAGGCCAAAGCGTAGTCAAAGTTAGCAGAAAATAACCGCCTAGGTGGTTTTTTTGTAATTTTAAAATGACTTACAATAGAATCATTAAAAGTGACAAACTAAACACTAAAAAAAGGAATGAACAAATAAAAAAATATTTAACGACTCTCACCGAAAGAGATTTTTTAGTGTTTAGTTTTACAGCAGCTGGAGTTTTGTTTGCGGACGAATCAATAAATAAGCCAGCTATGAGAATGAATGCACTTAACGGAACTATAAATATAAAGTAAACAACAAACAGCGCTGGTATAAAAAAAGTTAAAATTAATCCAGATATACCTAAAAGAATACCCATCAAAGCAAACATTCTGCCGACACCCACATTTTTCATATTTATTAATTCTAGCATTAATTCACCCCCCCTTTTTTCTTTTACGACTGCACAAAGTAAGCTTTATTACCTTGTACGGTAGGAACCATTATCAAAAACGAAGAGAATACACAACCGCTCAATCATCCACAGGTGACAGCTACAAAGCAAGCTGAATACTTTGCACTACTGGACGGGTTTACCGTAGCGTGGGGTAAGGGAGGGAGAAGGATTTTGTCTCCTCACTTGAACCAGTGAGGAAAACAGTGACTTAACAAATGTCTTTCCATTACTTTTCTTTGTTACGTAGCAAGCTACGTAACAAAGCATAACTTAGAATTCAATTTTTCCGGCGGGAGAGTAGAGCTCTACTGATGTCACTGAATCATATTGGGTGAGGGTGTCTGTCAAAACTGAGAGCAGGTGTCCTGATTCGCAGCTACTGAGAGAATAGGTAAAAAGACCAGTCGGGTCAGCGAGATTATTGATTGTTACTTTTGCCACCCCGTTATCAACCACTACCGATTGATAATCTCCGAATCGGGCTAATTCATTATTGAATAAGTAGGTAAGCGAGGCGTCTGCCACGGCCGTTGTTTGTTGAACCTCAATGGTTTCGGGATACGTGATACCGCAGTCACGGAGGGCGGCTTCGGCTTTGTTTTGTCGGTACACAACCAGGGTCATCAGCTCAGTAGTGGTAACTGGGTCGGTTTTGTTGTTACTCTGACTTCTGACGAAGTCCGTTTGTGCACAGGGAGAGAGATTGGGTCAGAAACAAATTTCTTTGCAATTTTTCGTGATACTGAATCGCTCGGCCGTACTCACTTACGCTCTGTGCGACATTACTACGTCTTTCGAATCCCTTATCCTTGCACAAAATATGACAAAACCTAAAGACATGCTTTAGGTTTTGATATTTGCGGAGGGAGAGGGATTCGAACCCTCGAAGGGGTTACCCCCTTTCTGGTTTTCAAGACCAGCGCCTTCAACCAACTCAGCCATCCCTCCGAACAACGCTAAATTGTGCGTTGCACTATAGCATTTTTTCGGGTTTGTACAAACTATTTCCTTGGTGATGAGATACGTGGCAATTTGGACAGAGCAGTTCTAGGTTGGTTAGAGAATTACTGCCACCATTGTGTCGTTCAATCTTGTGATGGATTTGCAGAATAGCGTAATTCCTCTCACCACAGCGTTCACAGACGCCATTGCACCGTTTAGCTAATTTCTTTTTGAGTAGGCGACCTTGGTAGGCCTGATTGTAGGTATTTGTTCTGGTATATACAATCCCTGCTCGGGCTCGATTAGCGCAAGCGCGAGAGCAGGTTTGCTTACCGCCAGTGAAAGTTTTCTGGCAGATTTTACAGGTCTTTGTTACTTGCTGCTGTTTTCCACAGCAGGCAGATGAGCAATACACCTTACCAGCTAAGATTTGGGCTGGCCTTCGATACATAGCTTGGTTGCATACAAAGCAAAAACAATTTGGTCGACGCTCCATCTATCTAGTTTACCATTCAACCAGTCGACCATTTTGTACTCCGCAGTTGTTTGATCAAGAGCGCTTTATAGGTTGCGCGTTGTGCTACAATTTTAGCAAATGGAACCAGCACTACGCTCAATCACCTGGGAAGCGCCCCAGCACCATCACGTCGAGAAAGGGAACGACTGGTTTTTTGCGTTGACGATTGTCATTATTGCGCTCGTGGTGGTGGCTGTGTTGTTTGACAACGTATTGTTTGCGCTGTTGATTGGGCTGTCTGGGGGAGCACTGGCGGTCTCAGCTGCCAAACGTCCAATGATCATCCCCTACGCCATCACCGTCCGGGGTATCCGGATTGAGGATCGTCTGTATCCGTTTTCTACGCTCGATTCGTACCACATCGATGAAGAAGATCCCCGTGGTCCGCAGCTGCTGGTCAAATCAGAAAAAAAGCTGATGCCACTGATTGTGATGCCAATCCCGGCAGAACATATCGACGAGATTGAAGACATTCTCAAAGAACGATTAGTGGAAGAAGAACTCATCGAGCCATTTTTTGTCAAAGTCCTAGAGTTGTTTGGGTTGTAAATCAAATAGGGCTAGCGTCGACTAGTGCGTATTACAAAGTAGAGGTTTGGTAATATATCTTTTTATGCTATATTCTTTGCCGTAAAGGCTCCCATAGTTTAACGGATAAAACACCGGTTTGCGGAATCGGAACTCCAGGTTCGATTCCTGGTGGGAGCACGAGTACAAAAAAGAGCACACACTAGTGTGCCTTTTTTGTTCGTACCCCCAAGAAAGCGGAGCTTTCGCCCAGGAATCGAAGAGATGGAATATAGCGCACGCAGCGAAGCGAGTACGATATGACATCTGTACCGTTCATGTAATGAAAGATTACCCTGGTGGGAGCACGAGTACAAAAAAGAGCACACACCAGTGTGCCTTTTTTGTTCGTGCTCCCAAGAAAGCGGAGCTTTCGCCCAGGAATCGAAGAGATGGAATATAGCGCACGCAGCGAAGCGAGTACGATATGACATCTGTACCGTTCATGTAATGAAAGATTACCCTGGTGGGAGCACAGACAAGGATTCCCGCTGAATTCGCACCGCTTTTGCACCCATGCTAAACTAGCTACACTATGCGTATACTTGGGATTGATTTTGGGACTAAAAAAGTGGGGTTGGCGTTAACCGACGAGTCGGGGTCGATGGCGTTTCCTCACAGTGTCATCCCCAATGATGCGGCGTTGCTTTCGACGGTCGTTGACCTGATTGCCGAGCAGCAGGTCACATTGATTGTGATGGGGCACTCGCTTAATCTCGACGGCACGCCCAACGCGGTACAGGCTCACATCGAATCATTT